>Ga0134128_10010963_pt1 | contig 10852 bp, 12 predicted proteins | sample KB31754_FD_96462 | JGI IMG/M metagenome (GOLD analysis project Ga0134128, IMG submission 96462) | Terrestrial soil microbial communities with excess Nitrogen fertilizer from Kellogg Biological Station, Michigan, USA - KB3-175-4 | ecosystem: Environmental > Terrestrial > Soil > Unclassified ...
CTTGCTGAAATGCTTTTAATAATATATGTGATAGGTAGTGCCACTAGTAGCAAAGTAGATGAACTTTCTCTTGGTGGCGGCGTAATTGGAGCTATCGCTTTGGCTACAATAGGATCTATCAATATATATTCGATGAGAAAATGGGGCAAAACAGGTTCAGCTATTCTTGCAAGCAAAGTAGCAACTAGAACTGGAATATTGGGACCGTTTGGTTCTGCTTTAATTACAGGCATAGTTTTTGGTTTAGGATTTGATACGGCTACACAGATTTCGGCTCTTACATTATCTGCAGTAGCTTCAGCGACGCTTGGGGTACAAGTAGCATTAATACTTGCAGGATTTTTTGCTATGGGTATGATACCTGTTGACACTTTGGATAGTGTTGTCCTCCGTTCAGCTTTTCATAGAATATTCGATAAAAAAGGATTTAGATACATGTCGTATGCACTAAGTGGAGCTGCTATGATAATTGGGACACTTGCGTCTTATGGAATAATAACAGGTTCAGAAATATTGCCAAAATTGACTGGCCCTGTGGTGGCAGTAGCAATTATTGGAGTAGGTTTTGGATATGGATTTGCAACACGGAACAAAAGAAAGGATGTGGCTAATTAGTTTTCTTTTTGTAATAGCATCCTTAACAAGTGATAATCAGTAAAAATATATCCATATATTGTAAAAACGATTTTAATATTAATAGTTAATTAAAATAATTTAAAACAAAATAGAAAAACAACATAGAACTTGATTAAGAACCATATATTTATTGATATCTATAAATATATTTATTTATATAATCAAATACAAAGAGTATGTTACACAGGCTATTTTGCAAGTAATACCTCATCTCCAGTTACCTTTGTTCCCAACTCATATGCATTAGAAACATCCTTAATAAAGAGCACTCCATATGGCTCTATTTGTGCATCAAAACTATTTATAATTTCATCAACTATCAATTTTACTATAGAATCTGATACGATTGAAATAACCAATATTCTCTCTATAAACTTTGGCACTATTGTTCTACCAGTTTGATACGAATGTATTATTTCAGAAGTCGGTCTTGGTGTCCTTCCAGTACCTTGTATATTAAAAAATGTAATTCCAGCGTGATGTTTTTGGAGAATGTTCGTTATTTTAAAAAGATCTTCAGGGCGAATAAAAATATTAATTTCTTTCATAGAAATTAGTAATTTATCGATCAAATAAACTTTACTTTCAAATATAAAAGTTAATTTTTTTAAATTAAAGTATAATATATAATAAAAATAAATAGATGAAAATTTCAAGATGAAAGTTGTATCAACACAAATTAACTATTCTATATAACGTAAATTCGCTAATCCGTTTCAGATATCTCTTGTTTTGTATTTAACTTCCCTTTCTGTGGGATTAGTGGAGGTCGCTACCATTTTTTGGTTCATCTTTTGATCCTTCTACTCCACTTTATCAAATCGGCCCAACCACTTGTATGCCCACAATCTTGATTTGTGTAATTCTCTTCAGATATCTCTAATGCGTTCTGATCATAAATTATAACTCGTCTGACAAGAAGGATTATTTCTTTTACATCCAAATCTATCTCTTTTTTATAAGCATTGTTTATCCATTCTAAATAAATACTCAAAGGTAGGCAACAATATACAGAAATGAGTAACAAAGCTAAATGTATTAAAGATAAAATTATTTTGCTACGGCATGAACTTATGTTAATAAGTATAGATTACTGTTGACTAGGAATTCATTCTCATTTTAGTGAATAGAAATGGATCCAATTTTTTCGCCACATTCAAACAATATTGTGCCTTCTCTAAATTACCAAGCAATTCAAAACATCTGCCTTTAATATACCATGCTTTTGAGTAATTTTCATCGAACGAGATCGCATTATCAAAGCAGTGTATCGCTTCTTCAATTTTTTTTAGATTTACAAAGGTCAGCCCTTTATTGTACCAAGTAATTGAATTTTTAGGATTCAAATCTAATGCTTTTGAATACATTTCTAAGGATTCTTTGAATTTACCCATTTTATCCAAAATTAATGCCTTATCGCCATATGGATAATCACAATTTGGATCTAAGTTAATTGCTTGTTCAAAAAGTTTTAAAGCTAGGTCAAAATTATTTTTACTGATTTCGGTTTCACCTTGTTTTATTATTTCTTTTATTTTTAGATTACTATCATTCTTATATGCAGTATTATTACTATTGCATTTAAATAATTTTTTAATTATTTTAAACAATGACATAATCCCAGTTTACTTAAAATATAAAAACACAAGCTAATGTCTCTTTTATCTACGGATGGAATTTCTATGGATATATTTTTTTGCAAATCTTGTAAGAAATCATAAATTTCATTAACTGAAACTCTTTCTTTTTTATTTTTTGTCTTAATATTGGAAACATACAAGGAAATGTAATAGGATAAAAAAACAGATTTATAAATATCTTCAAAATGTTCAAGGTTTTCCGCATTTTCGATAAAATGATGCATCATTTCAAAATAGGCTCAAACGTTATAAAGTTTATTTAATATTTGGTAGTTTACGAATCTGTATTTAAAATTAGTAAGTATTATACAAAATTTTGAAAAGATCGTTTTAAAATACTTTATCGCAGTAAATGATTAATAACACAAAATATAATACAAATATAATAACAATTGAAAATTAAAAATATATCTGTTAATCTCATCGATATTGCAAATGAAAATGTCCGTAAGAATTTTTCATTCGGTGAAGATTCTAGCGATAGATTGATCAAAGAGCATCTATCAAAATTTGATCTGCTTCAACCCGTAGTAGTACGTTTTGACATTCAAACTAAGAGGTATAAATTACTTATAGGTAGAAGAAGATTCCTTGCATTACAAGACAGAGGCGAAAAAGAAATTCCTGCTGTGATAACAAAGTTAAATGGGGCAGAGGCAGAAGCAGCTTCGTTATTTGAAAATTTAATACGAAAGGATCTCTCACCTTTAGAAAAGGCAAAAATGGTAAAAAAGTTGGTTGATTCTACAAAGTCTGGAATTACAGGAGTTTCCAAAAAATATGGCTTACCAAAAAGTACAATCAGTGAATGGTTAAGCATTTTAACTTTGCCACAACAATTACAAGAAAAAATTGAAAATGGTCAAATAACATCGTTTGAGGGAATTAAAATAGCAAGGCAGCCTAAAGAGCTTCAAAATAAATTAGCATCTGTCTCCTCAGAATCATTGGAAGAAGAAATGATGCAGGCAGGAGTGAAGCGAGGGGCTCCAAAAGGGCTATTGACTGTAAGATTAGTCTTCAACCCATCTAAAGCAAAAGATCGGAACCTATGGAAAAGCCTCGAGGATAAAGCAAAACAAAATGGAAATGATATAAATGATTTTGTAAAAGAAATACTCACAAATTATATAAAAAATGATAATACTGTTACAAATCAAGCAATATAAAATAATTCTATCTTATTATTAGAACAGGGCATGTGGAATGACTGATTATTCCATAGGCAGTACTGCCTAATAATAATTGCTTAAATTTTGAAAGACCACGGGATCCCATAACAACAATATCAATACTGTTATTCTTTATATAGTCTGTTATTATTTCAAGTTTGGAACTACCTTCATCTTCCAAAATTTCTACCTTGGATTTAATACCTTTATTATTAGACTCTTGTTGTACTGGTTTTAGCCATTCTTCTGCTTCCCGCATTCTAGCTTTTTTAAATCCCTCTACTAGATCAATGTCACCATAGCGTGCTCTGAGACCAATAGCTCCTCCTTGTTTAATACTGTCGAGAATATGAATAAAAAAAAGAGTTGAATTTTCCAAAGTGGCGATATGAATAGCATATTCTGCGGCCCTCTTTGAGGGAATTGAACCATCAAAAGGTAATAGAATATTATTAAAGCGCATGCTAAAAAAATTAGATCGGAGTCATAGTATCAATAACTCTTACATAACTTACTTGGCCATCTTTTTCACGAATCAAAAGATCTACAGTATATTGAATATTGTCAAGTAAAAAGGTAACTTGTATATCCCAAGAATCTTTTGATTGGATTTCGGTTGAATTAGCCTTGGTTGCAATCTGCCCTGAAGAATATGGGAACACTTCTCTTACATTAAAATTTTGGATATTGGATCCAAACAGCGCATTTATAGCTTTTTTAGATGCCTCCTCAATTTCATTATCGGTTGTAACACATGTCATACATGAATTAATAATTACTAACTATAAAAAAGTATTGATAATAAAAGGAAATTACGTATATTGACATATTTTACAATACGTAATATACATTTGTATTTTAAGTTCAATTTGAAAATCTTTTGTAATATACATTTTTTATATTACCATATATAAATAACAAAATTAATAAAAATTATGGCACATCTAGAATTATTAGATAGAGATACCAATCATATCAAAGGAAGCAAAGTTAGACAATTTAACATTCTTGCCGTCCGTATGTTAAAAGAACTTGTCGCAAGTACTTTTGGTCCACTAGGGAAAGAAAAAATCTACATAGATATAATTGGTGAATCCACCTTAACTAAAGATGGTGCAACATTTCTACGCAAGATTGATGTAGGTCATCCGGCTGCAAAAATATTGATAGATGCATCTAATACTATAGACAATGAAATCGGAGATGGTACAACTTCAGTTATTATTATTGCAGGAATGCTTTTGGAAAAAGCTGAAGTTCTATTAAAAAACAAGATACCATCGGGTACAATTATTAATGGATATGATATTGGTTTAAAGATTTCTCTGGAAGTATTACACCATATTTCAAGAAAAGAGACCAATATTGACATCACTTTTGAAAAACTCATTAAGACGTGTCTAGGAACAAAGATCATTTCTTACAATGACCAGCCTACAAATAGTAAAATTGTCGAAATCACAGTTAATGCAATTAAAACAATTTATAATTTTAATGAAAATATGCTTGATATTGACAATATAAAAATAGAAGAAAAAATTGGCAATACGTCTGATAGTTGTCTAATAAATGGAACGGTAATCGATAAATCCATAGACAGCGATTCAATGCCCAAATTTATTGAAAATGCAAATATTCTCCTAATTGATGAAGAACTAGAAACAAAGAGGACAAAAATAGATGCCGAAATAGTCATTGATAGCCCCAGACAAATGCATCTATATATTGATGAGGAAAATAAAATAATACAATCGAAAATTCAAAATATAGTTAATTGTGGAGCAAATGTTGTAATTTCTCGTAAAGGTATTGATTTGAAGGCCCAAGAATATCTATCCAAATCTGGGATAATTTCAATTAAAAGAGTAAAGGAGAATGATTTATTATGGTTAGAAAAATCTACCGGTGGAAAGATAACTAAGGAATTAACCAGTGATAAGATAAAAGAGAATTTTGGATACGCCGGAAAAGTTTATGAAAAAATAGTAGATGGAGACAAAATGATATTTGTTGAAGATTGTAAATCACCCCAATCAGTAACTATTTTACTTAGAGCTAATTCAAAAATGGTTCTTGATGAGTACCATCGTGCGGTTATTAGTGCGATGAATCTCATAAAAAACTTTATTTCAAATCCTTCAATCGTAATAGGATGTGGATCATGCGAGGTATTAATTGCCCACAAACTACGAAAAAAGGCTTTGGAATATAGTGGAAAGGAACAGATAGTTTTGATAAAATTTGCAGAAGCATTAGAGGAGATTCCTTTGACAATTGCGAAAAATTCAGGTATGAATATATTGGATACTTTAATTCAGATTAGAACAAAATTATCCAAAGAAAGTAATAATGAAAAAATAAAATGGTATGGAATAAATCCATTCAAAAAGAATATTGATGAATTAGATTGGAATATTATCGAACCATCTATATTAAAAGCGCAGATCTTTAACACAGCTGTAGAAGTCAGTCGTCTTTTAATAAATATAGACAATATTCTAATTAAAAAACCTATAATGATTACCCATACTCATGAAGATGGTACTAAACATTCACATGATGGTGGCGCAGTAAAACATGATCACTACTTTGATAAATTAGGAAAACAGCAAAGAGCAAGTCACCACTACTATTAAATAGCAAGATATCAATAAATAATTTCATAAATAAAAACTTTTTTGTCTTGATGATAACTCCTTTTACTTAATAATATATGTTGATATATAACAAAATAAATAACCTCAATCTACGGTAATATTCTATTTTAAATTACAATAAATTAATTGTTTATAAAAAAATAATATTTTATAGAAAATATTAAAATTGCTAAAGTCGATTAAAATATAGACTTTATCATTTATTTCTCTTTGGAATATTTGCTTTGGGACCATTTCCAAAATCATAAGTATGTCCTTTTCCTCGATAAAATTTAGGTCTAATTGGCTTTCCTTCCTTCTCTCCCCGTTTTGTTAGTGATAAACCTGCCATTAGTTCAACTATTAATCTATTAGCCAAGCCCGAAGTAATGCCACCATTATAAGAATTAACATCACTTACATCATATGTAGGTGATACTTCTACTAGATCAAATGCAAATCGATCAGGATCAAATGATGTGGAAAGCAATCTCATCAATCGCATACCTTCTCGAGATGTCAAACCATTTGGTTCTGGTTCACCGGTACCAGGTGCATATGCGGGATCGAATGTATCGATGTCCCAGCTTACATATACTGCGTCAACATTGTCATTTGCTCTATCTGCTGCTTCTTTAGCTATTTGGTCTATACCTAATTCTTCAACATCGAGCATGGTAAACCATTGGAAATCCTGGTCAGCCATCCATTTATATAAATCTGGCCCAGGCCAATATCCTCGAGGACCAATTAATGTATAATTTTTTCCTTTAAGACAACCCAGCTCCATTATTCTTCTGATATGAGCTCCGTGATCATATTTAAAACCACAAAGACCCTGAGGCGCACAATCTGCATGACAGTCTATATGAATCATTCCAATGTTTTTGTACTTTTTGGAAAGTGCTCTCACATTGGCAAATGTTACGGAATGATCTCCTCCCAAAATGATCGGAATGGCATCGATATCGAGAACCTCTTTTATTTTGTTTGTCATCCGCCTGTGTGATTCTATAACATCCCCGGGAGATATATTGACATCGCCATAATCCACTGCTTTGAAAACGCCGAACGGGTCTACCCCTGTTTCAATATTAAAATGCTCGTATGGCGGAGAAGGTACTGTAGAAGCCGCTCTAATTGCTCTAGGGCCATATCTGGTACCGGGTCTTATTGTAGTTCCAAAATCAAAAGGTTCTCCAACAATTGCAATATCTGGATTAATTTTCTTTAATTCTTCATATTGTTTTACTAATGGCAGCTTTAGAAATGTAGGAATACCAACAAAAATAGGTTCATCATTTCCTTTGTAAGAATCACCATAAAATTCCATTCCCATTTAATATCATTAGGAATAAGTAAACATTAATTAATAAATATTGGTAAGTAAACTACGTTTTCAAAAAAGTTCGACAGCCGAATAAATCACTCGTAAATAGTGTAAATTTTTAAATAACGTAATCTACGCTTGATTTTATATAGTTTAGCATATAAATTTATATTAATAACGGGCAATAATGTTAAGAAATTTATAAACAATTAAAATAATAAATTACAAAAAAATGTATAAATTTTATAATGAGAAGTTCAAAATATAACTTTTGTTAAGAATATTTAATAAAGTATATATATTTACAAAATATTTATCTATGGATTGGCTATTATAGATAGTTATGGTGTTGCAGTCCTTTCTTTTATGGGACTGGTATTAACCGTAGGAATCATTACATCGCAACTAGTAAAAAAAAGCAGTAAAAGATACATGGTTGCAGGAAAGAGCTTGCCATTGTTTTTTGTTGGAACGATGCTTGCAGCTCAATCGATAGATGGAAATTCTTCTTTGGGTAATGTGGCACTGGTATATCAATTTGGGTTTTGGGCAGGAGCAGCAATTCCAATTGGATTGGCCGTTTGTTTAATATTGACAGGTACAATCTATGGTCAAAAATTAAATAAAATGTCTATGCTTACACTTCCAGATTTTTATTTTAGACGGTATGGTATTGCAGCAGAGGGTATATCGTCGGTAATTTTAATGATAAGCTTTATTGTTCTTGTTGCAGGTAATTTTGCAGCCGGTGGTTATATTCTTTCTACTGTTTTACACATTCAACTTTTTTGGGCTATGTTAATTGTCTCTTCGGCAGTATTGATATATACATTTGCAGGTGGGTTATTTTCATCAGCTTATACAGATATTTTTCAAGTTTACCTGACAGTAGGGGCTTTTTGGGCAGCGTTTATTTACTTTGCTCTAGGCTTTTCAGGAATAGATTTTGGTTCCATTTTATCATCGGCACCTCATGGATATTTGGATGCTAGCGGATTAACAGACATGAAAAACGGAGCTTTAACAAACTGGGCATCGATTCTAGCTTTGGGATTGGGCGATATAGTTGCCTTGGATTTTATGGAGCGAGTATTTTCTGCAAAAAGTGGTAAAACTGCAAGGAACGGTGCACTAATGGCCGCTACATTGACAATTTCAGTTATTATACCTGTAAGCATGATGGGCATAATTGGATTACATTTTTTACCAAAGAATACTGATCCGTATGCTGCATATCCAACAATAGCAATACATTATCTTCCATACCCCATTGGTGCTGCTTTATTGATGGGAGTCATAGGCGCATCCATGTCTACAGCTAATGGCGGTTTACTTGCGATATCTAGTGTTATATCTAGAAATTTAATCCAGCGCGATATCCTAAGGTCTTTACTAAAAAGAACAGGGTTAAATGACAAAAAATTGCTATTGACAACCCGGATGGTTACAATACCCATAATGTTGACAGGCTTGTTATTAGGATCTGCAATACCCAGACCTGGAATTTATTTAATTTTAGCATTTGACATAGTTTTTGCAGGGGCATGGGCACCATTAACTTTAGGTTTATTTTGGAAAAAGGCAAATCTACCTGCTGCATTAGCTTCATTAATTTTTGGGTCTTCATTACGATTGTTGATGTTTTTTATTACTCCGAAGGAGTTGGCCGGATTGGATACTCTTACACCGCCAATAATATCGTTCATAGTATTTATAATCGTGGCATTAGTTACACAAAAGAAACACCCTGGAACAAAACGTGCAGGAGTTATAGAATACGTTCCGCCTGAAGAAGATGTGGTAAATGGCGAAGATTTGAAGGGTTACAAACAAACAATATAGTTAGAGTGATTCAAATCCATTTTATACAATTTTTTTAAAAAAATTAATAAAGAGAAAAATATGAATGCATATGATGCCTTCAAAAGGATATGCTACTATTGGGTTAAAACCATCTGTTTTGACCCGATTACAAAAGGCAACTGATGAGTACTATCCTGGGATGTTTTTACCTAGTGCTTTAATAATTATGATGAATGAAATAAAACGTGAATATTATTCTGTTGAAATGCATGATTTTAAATTAGATTTTTCTGGAATGTATACATCGTTAACCATTAGATTAGATGTCAAATTATGGTTAAAAGAAAAATATGAAATTCATAAGGATGAATATTCTATGAAATATAAATTAAGAAATTTTACACAATTCGCTGGCATATTTATGATAAATATGTTTGAATCAAAAACCGATACTCACAGGTATTTAATTAAATTAAAAGAATCTGATTTTTTATGGCTTGAAGATGAATATGAAAAGAGGAAAGAAGAATATAAAAAAAAATTTGGAATTTATGGGTTTGATAAATTTGCCGATATATTCATCAAAGAAATATTTGAAAGGATAAACTCTGCTAAAAAAATTCTTACAATATGATATTGAGATAATTCATATTATATATCTAGTTTAGAGATTATGCTTAAAACAGATATGTTATATTGGGACAATTATTTTATTTTAACCATTGGATTCTAATGATTAGACAAATTGTTTGAATATTTTTATCTGATTTATATTTAACGTAATGCATATTATTGAAGAATAAAAGTGAGAAAAATAATCGAATAAATTAAAATAGTTGATATATCATCACATTCACATTAAATATAAACTGAATAATCTTTGATATAAAGAGAATGTGCTTGTTTAGATGGTTTATTTTTAAAATTTGATAATTTATTTAAAAACACAACAATAATTTTGCTTATGAAAACAAACAGTATTGGTTTACACAAGAACATACATCATTATTTGCACAACTGTTAAGAGCCCTTAAGACAGATTAAGGAGTTTATCTAAAAAATAATATTATTGAATTATTTTAAACAAAAAATAATTTGGTAATTAGCGTATTTCTTGATTCATACATTTGACTAATCAATTTCACTCGCTTAGCCCAATATATAGAAACAATCTACGATAGACCGATAAATCTGCAGAATATTAATAAAATGCAGTACTTTTGGGACTATTTTATTATTTTTTTAGCAGTCATAATACAACTTTTATTTTATTTTTTTATTTTTTTATTTTCAACAAGGTTCCATGATTTTTGTTCGCGATTTTTTATATCCAGTTCTATTTCAGGTTGGAACTTATTTTTAGCTAACCATGCAACTAAACCACACGATCCTATAATAATGCTTATTGTTAAAAATTCGACCAACATAATATGACATGTAATAAATCCTTATTCTGAATATATAGATAATGCTATAAAATTTTATGTATTTTTTTAAAAATTAACGTATTTATTTTATTTTATTTTAATTTAGTTCAAATAATTTATACATGATTTTCAAAGCAAAGGAAATACTGGATCATTTCTGTTACTTTATGATTTTAAATTTGAATTATTTTATTATTAATTAGATCTC
>Ga0134128_10010967_pt1 | contig 10850 bp, 10 predicted proteins | sample KB31754_FD_96462 | JGI IMG/M metagenome (GOLD analysis project Ga0134128, IMG submission 96462) | Terrestrial soil microbial communities with excess Nitrogen fertilizer from Kellogg Biological Station, Michigan, USA - KB3-175-4 | ecosystem: Environmental > Terrestrial > Soil > Unclassified ...
TGCATGTCAAGTACAAGCTCGGCAAGACGCTTCTCCATCGCGACGGCATCCCGGAGTCCGAGTGGCTCGAGCTTCCAGTCTCCTACTACCGCGAGGCCAACCTGCGCATGATGTGCGAGGCGATCTCCTACGCGCGAGCGCAGGGGGCGACCTCGATCGAGTTCGGGGGCGAGGACGGCAGCCGCGCCGACGTCGACTACATCGCGGAGATCCACCGTGAGGGCCTGAAGGCGGGCGGCACGCGTCCATCAACCCCTGACACCGTCGGCTGCTACTCGCCCTTTGCGGTGCGCGAGTACATCCCCGCGATCAAGGCGGCCGCCCCCGACGCGCCGCTGGTCGTGCACTTCCACAACGATCTCGGCCTCGGGGCCTGGAACACCGTGATGGCGCTGGGCTCGGGCGCTGAGGTCTTCACGACCAGCGTGAACGGCATCGGCGAGCGAACCGGCAACGCGCCGATGCATCAGGTCCTGCTTCAGCTCCGCTACCTGTTCGGGATCGAGATCCCTCATTTCAAGTACGAGAATCTGCGCGTCCTCGCCCGCAGCCTGGAGAAGATGAGCGGCGTCCCCGTGCAACCGACCGAACCCGGGATCGGGCTCAACGTATTCAGCCACGAGTCCGGCATCCACACGGCGGGGATGCTGATCCATCCCGCGATCTATCAGTTCATCCCGCCATCCGACCTCGGCGCCGAGATCTCGTACGTCTACGGCAAGCACTCGGGCACCCTGGTGATCGAGCACGCGCTTCGCCACGCGGGGATCAGGCCCGAACCGGAGCTGGTGGGCAAGGTCCTGGCCGAGGTCAAGCGGATCCGCGAGGAGCGGGCGGAGCGCGCCGATTTCTCCGACTTCCACCGCCGCTACTACGATCACCTGAACCGACTCGGCCTCACCGCGGAGGAGGTGGTCGACATAGCGACCGCCTTCCTTCCCAGGGCGAGCGCCTGATGGCGACCACGACTCGGGCGGGCGGCGCGAACAAGCAGGAGTTTCTCGAGCTCCATCGATGGATGTGCATGGCCAAGGCGCTCGACGACCGCATGCACATCCTCGTCAAGCAGGGCCGGGCGCCGTTTGTCGGCTCGAGCCGAGGGCACGAAGGCATCCAGGTCGCATCCACGGCGGCCCTGGGCGAGGACGACTGGCTGGTGCCCCACTACCGCGGCCTTGCAAACGCGGTCGTGCGCGGTCTGACGATGAAGGAGTGGATGCTTGCCGTCTTCGCCAAGGCGGACGACCCGCTGTCGGCGGGCCGCAACATCCCGGGTGGCTGCTACAGCTACCACAAGCTCAACATCGCGCCCGTATCGCAGGTGGTTGCCTCCTGGATCCCGAAGGCTGCCGGAATCGCCTACGCCGCGAGACTGAAGGGCGAAAAGACCGTCATCCTCTGCACCTTCGGCGACGGCGCGACCAGCGAAGGCGAGTTTCATGAGGGCGTCAACTTCGCGGCCGTGCACCAACTGCCGGTCGTCTTCGTGTGCGAGAACAACAGCTACGCCATCTCGGTCCCCATCCGCCTGCAGATGAAAAACCCGAACATCGCCGACCGCGCGGCCGGCTATGGAATCCCGGGCGTGACCGTGGACGGAACCGACGTCCCGGCCTGCTATGAGGCATGCCGCGAGGCGGTCGCGCGGGCGAGGAAAGGGGAGGGCCCGACCCTCATCGACGCCAAGATCTGGCGCATCAACTCGCACACGTCCGAGGACAACCACCTCAAGTACAGGACCAAGGAAGAGCTCGCGGAGGCCGCCCAGCACGACCCCGTGGTCCGCTACACCGCCTGGCTCGTCGACAAGCGCTGGATCACGCCCCAGCAAGCGGCGGAGGTCCAAGCCGCATGCGACACCGAGGCTTCGGAGGCCGCCGACTGGGCCGAGCAGCAGCCCGACCCTCTACCGGAAGATGCGCTGAAGAACCTCTTCGGCTGAGATCGCTCCAAACTCGCGACGCCAAAGCTAGACTGACTGCCGATTTTGGAGACCGAGCCCGCCAAGTCTCAAGATGCGAACGCGCCCGAAGAATCGGACGAAGAGCCTTTGACGGGCGTGCCCGCGGGCGATACGACGCCATCGTTCGCGCAGGCACCAACCGCGGATGAAGGGTCGGCCGAGTACGAGCCCGTGACGCCTGACGAGTCCTTCGACCATGGCGACCCCGTCTGGTCCGACGACGAGCCCTCGGCTCCGGCCGACGGCGAGCCCGGGGCCAAGAAGACGCCCGAGTGGGCCCAGACGGTGCAGACCGACCCGGGCAAGCCGCCCCTGGAGGAACAAGACGGCGGCGCGGAGGTTGAAGAGCCGGCCGCGACCGTCGACAGCGAGCACGCACCCAGCCAGGAGGCCGATCCGCCGACTGAGGGCGAGCCCGCCACCGAGCCCGCCGCCGAGCCAGCCACCGAGGCCGTCGCGGCGACCGTGCCGCCGGCGGCAGTAGTGTCTCAGCCGCCTCCCGTGGTCGCCGATGCGGACGAGTTTCCAGCGGTAGCGATCACCACCGAACCGCCCAGGGCCGTCGCCGCGGACGCCGCCAAGGCGACGTGGCCACCGGCCGCCGCGAGTCCGGCGGCGCCACCGGCCGAGACCGACATCTGGCCGCCGGAGCCCCCGACCGAGCACGCGATGCCGGCCTGGCGTCCGCCGTCTGAGCTGGAAGAGCCTGCGACACCGGCCCAGGCGATCCCCAGCTGGCCCGACTCTTTCGACGCGGTGCCGCCCGCTCCGGCGGTCAAGACGCCGGTCGAGAAATCGGCGGCCCCACCCGCGCCCGCCGCTCCAGCGGACGTGCCTGCACCCGCTCCTCAGGAGGCGCCCGCGCCGGCGCCGCCCATCGCGCCGGCCTCCGTGGCTCCGACCATACCGCCCGCCGCCCCGGCACCGGCCGCTCACACCGAGCCGCCGGTCCGGCCGTCGCAGCCCGCTCCCTCCAGACCGGCCTGGGCGCCGACTGCTCCGGAGGAGCCGGGCGCGGCGGGTACACCTCCGAAGACGATCAGCCCCCAGGGCCCGATCAACGTGCCCGCGTGGGCGCCGCGGGTGCCGCTTGCATCGGAGCCGGGCACGCCGACCTGGTTCTCACCGAAAGAGCAGGTTCGGCACACGGTCGCGCAGCCCACATCCCAACCCCCGCCGGCGCCGCAGCCAGAGCCTGCGCCTCCGGTGGTCGGCGGCCAGCTGCCGGTCGCGCCGGTGCCGCCGACGCCGAAGCAAATGCCTGCTGAGCCGGCCGCCGCCCAGCCGACGGCGAAGCCGACGTGGGAGGTCGTGAACCAGCCACACCATGCGGAGAAGGGGTCTGCCGGCCCGACCCCGGAAGACCGCTCCTACGCCGAGTGGTTTGCTTGGGCCAAGCGCGGTGGGGCGCCGGCGAGCGCGTGCCACGCCGCAGCCCAGGGAGCGTTCAAGGCCCTGGCGGCGGGCAAGGACGTGCAGACGGCGGTGCAGTGGGCGACGGCCGCCATGAGCAGGCCGCCGGAGAACGTTTCCTACGTGCGGCAGACCTACTGCGCGTGGTTCTCGCTCGCGAACATAGACCTCAACCTCGATCAGCACCGCGCGCACGCCTTCGCCATGGCCGCGGTGCACGCCCTCGACAACGGTGCGGATGCCGCGCAGGCGCACGCAGCCGGTCTGCAGGCCGCGGGCATCCGATGACCTGGAGCCGGTAGGGAACCCGACTCAGCTCAGCGTGCGTACCGACCGGCTGGTCGCCATGACCACGCCGCACAGCAACGTGGTTCCGCCCGCGACCAGAAACAGCGACGTCACGCTGATCTCCGCGATCGCGCCCGAGGCGGCGTAGGCGACAGGCGTCAGTCCCATCGAGGCAAGCATCACCAGCGACATCACTCGTCCCTGCATCGCAGGCAGGGTGCGGCGCTGCAGCCAGCTGACGCCCCATGTGTTGACGACGCCGGTGCCCACCCCGGAGAGGCCCATCACGATCGCGGCCGGGATCAGCGAGGGCATGACGCCGACCACCGCGATGCCGATTCCCAACCACACGCAGAGGAAGACGATGAACCAGCCGAAGATCTTCGGGGCCCGCACCATGCCGGCGCCGAGCGCGCCGGCGGTCGCACCGACTCCCCACGCCGCGAACAGGACTCCAAGTCCGGTCGCGCCCGCGCCGAAGCGGCCGTGCGCGAGGGTGGGCAGACCGACGCCGATGGCGCCGTTGGCGTTGAAGTCGATGACCGCGATTGCGATCAGGGCCACGCGCAGGCCGACGTCCGACCAGGCGTAGCGGAGCCCGGCGGTGATCTGGCGGCCCAATCCTCCGTCGGACCGCGCGTCAGCCTTCGGGCCGGGGGCGGCCGTCGTCAGCGAGAGTAGGAACAGGAAGCCGAGGGCAAAGCAGGCTGCGTCCGCCGCAAAGGCCCAACCCAGACCAAGGCCGGCGACGATCAGGCCGCCCAGCACCGGACCGACGATGAGCGAGACCTGACCGGTCACATTCAGTACCGCGTTGCCAGGTTCGAGATCGTGGTCTTCCACGACCTTGGGCAGGATCGAAGACCGCGCCGGCATGAAGAACGCGTCGACCACGCCGAAGACGACGGCGATGCCATAGACCTCCCACATCTGCACGTGGCCCGTGAGGACCAGCACCGCGAGAGGCGCCACGAACGCCGCGCGCAGACCCATCGAACCGAGCATCGTGAGGCGGGGGGAGAGACGGTCGGCCAGCGCCCCGCCGACCACCATCAGGACTGCCCTCGGCAGCGCCTGGACCACCAGCACCGTGCCAAGGGCGAGGCTCGAGCCGGTCAGCTGCAGGACCAGCCACGCCATCGCTATGTAGCTGAAGAAGTCGCCGAAGAGCGAGAGCGTGGTCGCGGCGAACAGCTTGCGGAAGGGCCCGGAGGACAGGACGGTCCACGGCCTCCGTTTCGCGGGCACACCCTCGGGAGCGGTCATCACCTCTTGAGCGGTCTGCATCACGCCTCCTTTGACTCGAGGCGGCGCAGCGCCTCGTCGACGCCTATCTCTCCGCGCGCGACCTGCTCCATGAGCTGGACGCGATCCGGCGCCGGGGTTAGGGGCCCGCGCTCGATGCCGAGCTTGGCAAGCAGGCTGTCGAAGCGAGCGCGCGCCGTCGGGTAGCTCACGCCGAGGTGACGCTCGAGCTCCTTCATGTTGCCGCGCGAGGCGAGGAATACCCTCAGCACGTCGCGATCCTCATCACTGAGCACGCAGAACTCGCACTGCGCAAACCCGCCCGAAAGCTCCGTCTCGCACGACGGACAGGACAGCCTCGTCAGAGCGAGACGGGAGCTGCAGACGGGGCAGTTCGCAGGCGGCCGTCGCGTCGAGGTGCGCGCCATCAGCCGATGCTCACGGTGACGTCGCCCATCGTGCAGCCGATGTCCAGCGTGCCGGCGCCCGAGCCCACGATCCCGCCGTCCGTCCCCTCGATGGCGACCTTGCCCATCGTCGAATGGGCGGAGATGCGCACGCTCGAGGAGCGGTCGAGCTTGAGTTTGACCTCGCCCATCTGGCAGCGGATCGAGCTGGACCCTCCTTCGATGCGTCCGCTCGCCTCCAGGCTTCCGGCGGCGACCGACAGGTTGATGGGTGCGGCGAATCCTTCCACGGTGCAGTTGCCCGCCTGCACATCGCTCGTCACTGGGCCTTTGACGCCCTCGATGGCCAGGTTGCCGGCCTGCACCGTGGTGCGGAGGGCGAGGGAGGGGTTCATGCGGACGGTGAGCTTGCGGTGGAAGTCGAAGCCACGAATGGAGACGCGCGCGTAAGGCCGGTTGAATTCGAAAGTCGCGTCGTCGGTCAGGGGCGACTGCTCGATCACCATCGTGTCGCCGTCTTGACGGGCGTTGTGCGGACCGTCTGCGACGGCGAACGCCACGCTCGGATCGCCGATGACCTGGGTGTTGCCGAAGCGCGAGACGACCCGGACCTGGCGCAGCTCGGGCGCCGGTGCGGCCGGCTTGGTGGGCGGCGGGGGGGCGGACTCCAGAGACTCGAGCCGGGCGGCGCCCTCTTCGGCGGTGATGGCGCCTGACACAACCTGATTCAAGATTTCACGCTGTAGATCTTTCACGTCCCTAATTAGAAAATAGAACTTGCCAATTTGTCAACCCATAATTCAAAAACGTCATATTTGAACTCCGATAAGCTAGCCTCGAGTTGGCCACGCGCATCGGCGTCCTAGCCGACACCCACTGCCCGGAGTTCGTCGAACGCCTGCCAGAGGGTGTGTTCGCCGCCCTGAAGGGTGTCGACCTGATCCTTCACGCCGGCGACGTGAACGCCGCGCCGACCCTCGAGGCGCTGTCGGCGATCGCCCCCGTGCATGCCGTGCGCGGGGACCACGATCGAGCGCTCCCTGAGCTCCCGGCGACTCAGGAGCTCGTGATCAAAGGCAAGCGTGTGGTGCTCGTTCACGGCCAGCGGGCGCGCTGGATCGAGGAGCCCGGCACTCTGCTCTGGACACTGAGCCTTGGCTACTTCACGCCCAACCGCGGACTGCCCCGCGCCCTCCGCCGCCGCTTTCCCCAGGCCGACGTGATCGTTTACGGGCACACCCACCGCCCGCGCCAGGACGTCATCGACGGCGCCCTGGTCTTCAATCCAGGCGGCGTCCATCAGTGGAATCCGACGACCACCCGCCGCCGCCTCGGCCGGGATCCGGGCTGGTTCGAGTGGTGCTGGCTTCAGGTCGCCCGCCATCTCAGGAGATACGGAGCGCCGACGGTCGGGATCCTCGAGTTCGGCGAGGCCGGCATCGTGCCCACGATCATCGGCATATAGAGTCTTTGTCCATGTCCGCCGTCTCCTACCGCGCCGCCACGCTCGACGACGCCGAGGCGGCGTCCGACGTCATGACCGCCTCGTACCCCCCGTTGCCGCAGGACCCGGTGCTGACTCGCTACCGCTGGCAGCATCCCCGCGTCGGCTACGAGTACGCACGCTTCCTGGCGCAGCGTGACGGCGCGTCCATCGCCTATCTGGGATGGATCCACGGCCCGTGGTCAAAGCTGCCCGAACGCCACTGCGAGGTCGAGGTCTGGCTGGACCGCGGGGCGCTCGACCGCTCGCTGCTGACCGAGATGTGGGATTGGATCGGCAAAGAGGCCGTCGCGCAAGGCTCGGGCATCCTGCTCGCGTACTGCGCAGAGGACGAGCCGGAGATGCTGGAGGCTCTCGCGCAGCTCGGGTACGAGCGGGCGCGAGCGGAGAGGGTCTGGGAGCTCGATCTGAAGCGTCGTGGTCGGGGGCTGATCGAGGAGGCCGCGGAGGCGCGGCGCCGCATGGACGCCGGCGGCGTCGGCCTCGTGACGCTGGCCGACTGGAAGGAGCCCGACAAGTTGCGCAGGCTTTTTGAGCTGAGTGAGCGGACGGTCCAGGACGTGCCGCACACGCTGCCCATCGTCCCGGAGGCGTTTCAGGACTTCGAGCGGCGCGCCCTGGCGCCCGACCGGCGCCATGATCGCTGGTGGCTTGCCGTCGCCGGCAACCAGCCTGTGGCGATGAGCTATCTGAAGTTCCCTCCTGTGCGAGGCACGGTGTGGACCGGTTTCACCTGCACGGATCCGGACCACCGCGGGCGCGGGATCGCACGCGCGGTCAAGCTGCAGTCCCTCGCCCAGGCCGCACAGCTGGGCATTCCGGCGGTCTGCACGGACAACGATTCCGAGAACGCTCCCATGCTCCACATCAACGAGACCCTCGGCTACGTTCGCCGGCCGGGATTCGTCGAGCACCACAAGCGGGTAAAAAACATCAGTGCCTAAGACCAAGGATTTCTACGAGGTGCTCGGCGTGTCCCGCACCGCATCGCAGAAGGAGATCTCGGCCGCGTTCCGCAAGCTGGCGCGGAAGTACCACCCCGACCTCAACTCGGGCGACAAGCAGGCGGAGACCCGATTCAAGGAGCTCTCGGAAGCCCATGAGGTGCTCTCGGACCCCAAGAAACGCAAGCTGTATGACTCTTTCGGCGAGAACTGGGCTTCGGCCCAGGCGGCGGGCATCAACCCCGACGACGCGCGCCAGCGGGGCGCCGGCGGCTTCCGGCCGGAAGGCGGATTCGGGACCCAGGGCGGCCAGCGCGTCGAGTACCGCACCGTCTCGCCCGAGGACATGGAGGATCTCTTCGGGGAGGGGGGCGGCATCGGCGACATCTTCGGGTCGATCTTCGGCAACGCCGGCCGGCGCGGCGCCCGTGCGCAGCCCGTCGATGTCGAGGCACCCATCATGGTCAGCCTCGGTGAGATCTACAGCGGCACGAGCCGTACGGTCGAGCTCCCGGGCGGCCGGCGCGTCGAGGTGAAGGTGCCGCCCGGCGTCAAGGAGGGCACCGTGCTCCGCGTCCCCGGCCTTCGCGCGACGGTGCAGGTCGCCCCCGACCCGGTGTTCACGCGTGAGGGCAAGGACGTGCGCGTCGTCGTGCCCGTCCCGCTTCATGTCGCGCTCCAGGGAGGTGAGGTCGCAGCGCCCACACTCAAGGGCGGCCAGGTGAAGTTCAAGATCCCGGCCGAGACCCAGAACGCGACCAAGATCCGGTTACGAGGACTGGGCTTGCCCGACCCCAAGGGCGGCCCGGTGGGGGACATGTACGCCGAGGTGCGCGCCCAGCTGCCGGTCCCGATGGACGAGCGGACCCGGAAATGGGCGGCAGAGCAACCCATCTGATCTCCTTCAGAGAATGACGAGCACATTCAGCAGGCGGCTGTTGCTGCCGCTCGTCTTCATCTCCGGCATGGCCTCGCTCGGGGTTGAGTTCGGCGCGTCGCGCCTGCTTGCGCCTTACTTCGGCACGAGCCTGTACGTGTGGGGCGTCCTGATCGGTCTTGTCCTGGTCTACCTCTCGGCGGGCTACGTGATCGGTGGCCGGCTGGCCGACCGCCATCCACGGGAGGAGGTGCTGTACCAGATCACCGCGTGGGCAGGGCTGTGGATCGGCATCATCCCGCTGATCAGCTATCCGATCCTGCTCGCGTCGCAGCAGGGCTTCAAAGAGTTGAGCGTCGGCCTTGTGGCGGGCACGCTGTTCGCAGTCGTCATCCTTTTCGCCGCCCCGGTCATCCTGCTCGGCTGCGTCAGTCCGTTCGCGATCCGGCTTCTGCTGCGCGACGTCGCGACCGGCGGCAATACCGCGGGCCGCGTCTACGCGCTGTCGACCGCCGGCAGCATCCTCGGCACTTTTCTTCCGGTGTTCTGGTTCATCCCGACCTACGGCACGCGGCCGACTCTCGAAGGCTTCGGGCTTGCGTTGGTGGCGGTTTCGGTGGTGGCGCTTTGGCCGTGGCCGCGCCGCCGCGTCTACGCCGCATTCGCCGCGGCGGTGATCCTCGCCTGGATTTTTCTTCCCTCCGGCATCAAGCCGCCGCAGGTGGGGCAGCTGGTCTACGAGAAGGAGTCCGCCTACGGCTACATCCAGGTCGTCCAGGACGGGTCGAGGACAGAGCTGATCCTGAACGAGGGCGAGGCCGTGCACTCCATCTACGACACGCAGAGCCTTCTCACCGGCGGCCCCTGGGATTACATGGTGGTCGCGGACTCCTTCCGGCCGGCCGGCCAGGCGGAGGTCAAGCCGAGCAGCGTCGCCATCCTGGGACTGGCGGGAGGCACGGCCGCGCGCCAGTACACGGCCGCGTATGGGACCTCGGTCCAGATCACCGGCGTCGAGATCGACCCCGACATCCTGAGCGTCGCCCGCCGGTACTTCCATCTCGACGAGCCCAACGTGCACCCCGTGGTCGCGGACGCCCGGTACTGGCTCGACACGCAGGCCTCGAAGTACGACGTGATCGTCATGGACGCGTACCGGCAGCCCTACATTCCGTTCCATCTGACGACGCGCGAGTTTTTCAGCGAGGTCCGCGGGCACCTCGCTCCTGGCGGCGTCGCGGTCGTCAACGCGGGGCGCACGGCGACGGACTACCGGCTCGTCGATGCGCTCGCAAGCACCATGGCCGCCGTCTACCCCAGCGTGTTCCTCGTCGATGTGCCGGCGTTCAGCAACACCCTCATCTACGGGAGCACGGAGCGTGTGACGCTCGACGATGTGCGCCACAACCTCGGATTGATCCAGGACCCTCTTGCCCAGAGCGTGGCGCGCAGCGTGATCAACGAGGGGCGGCTACGCGTGTCCCCGTATCACAGCCAGGTGTTCACCGACGACCTCGCGCCGGTGGAGCGTCTGATCGACGAGATCATCTTCAGCTACGTGACCGGCAGCTAGACGGCGCGGCTTCATTCGCCCGGCGGAGGGGACAGCGCGCCCTTGACCACCTCACCGGCCAGCGATTGATCGGGCTCGAGGCAAAGCAGGCGGACGCGACCGGCGGCCACGAGGCGATCGCTCTCGTCGAGGATCTGCGCCTGCCAGACCTGCGTCTGCCGCCCGCGCGTGATCGGCGTCGCGACCGCGTGCAGCCTTGCGCCCGCCCGCACGGCGCGGATGAAAGAGGTGTTGTTCTCCAGGCCGACGACGTGCTGCCCGCGCTCGCGAGCGAACAGGTAGGCGCCCATCGACGACAGGGTCTCGATGATCCCGCAGTGCACACCGCCGTGAACGATGCCGTAGCCCTGCAGGTGCTGGGTGCCGATCACAAGCTCGGCGCGGACCTCGTCCTTGGTGGCGTGGGTGATCGTCATAGCCATCGCGCTCACCCAACCTTCCGGAATCGCGTTGAGCTGAGCCGCGAAATCTTTGTCCATGAAATGGAATCGTACTGGTGGTCGGGACCGCCGCCGCCTCCCGGCGAGCGGAGAGGTTTGCGGCCACTGCGACAAAAAAACTGAGGGTCGGGAACTTTCCCCGACCCTCAACTGTCTACGTTCGCAGTGCTACCGCCTCCGACTCCAGAAGCCGGAA
>Ga0134128_10010968_pt1 | contig 10849 bp, 12 predicted proteins | sample KB31754_FD_96462 | JGI IMG/M metagenome (GOLD analysis project Ga0134128, IMG submission 96462) | Terrestrial soil microbial communities with excess Nitrogen fertilizer from Kellogg Biological Station, Michigan, USA - KB3-175-4 | ecosystem: Environmental > Terrestrial > Soil > Unclassified ...
CTCGGATTCAGCAAGGTGGCGATGTCGGCGATCTTGCTGGTCGCCTTCGTGAAGGTCGGGCTTGTGACGCAGTTCTTTATGGACGTCCGCCATGCGCCGCGCTGGTTCAACCTGCTCGTCACGGGCTGGGTCGCGGTCACGGCCGCGGTCGTCATCGGGCTGTATATCGGTCGATGACGCTGTTACCGAGAGGAATCCCAGCAGACGATCGGTACGGCAGCGCAGGTCGACGGAGCACGCGCGACCTCGCGCAGCTCTGACCGACCTCGCGTTAACCCCCCGCGGCCATCGACTGCACCGAACGCATCAGCAAGCAATCCGTTCACCGTGCTGTCTACAACAGAAAGGCCAACGCGACATGGCCAAAGTTGTGTGCGTACTTTACGACGACCCGGTCGACGGATATCCGACGACCTACCCGCGCGACACCCTTCCTCGCCTCGCGCACTACCCGGGGGGCCAGACACTGCCCACGCCATCGGCGGTCGACTTCACCCCAGGGAGCTTGCTAGGCAGCGTATCTGGCGAACTGGGGCTGCGTTCGTACCTGGAAAGTCTCGGCCACGAGTTGATCGTTACGTCGGATAAGGAAGGCAAGAGTTCCGAGCTGGACCGCCACTTGGCCGACGCGGAAGTGGTGATCTCCCAACCGTTCTGGCCCGCATACCTGACCGCCGAGCGCATTGCCCGAGCGCCCAAGCTCAAATTGGCGCTGACAGCCGGAATCGGTTCCGACCACGTCGATCTCGACGCCGCGATCAAAGCCGGCGTAACCGTCGCCGAAGTCACCTACTGCAACAGCATCAGCGTCGCCGAGCACGTCGTGATGATGATCCTGTCACTGGTACGGAACTATCTGCCGTCCCACGCATGGGTAACCAAGGGGGGGTGGAACATCGCCGACTGCGCCCAGCGATCCTACGATCTCGAAGGGATGCACGTTGGCTCCGTGGCCGCCGGCCGCATCGGGCTGGCCGTGCTGCGTCGGCTGGCGCCTTTCGACGTCCACCTGCACTACACCGACAAACATCGGTTACCCGCCGAGGTTGAGACCCAACTCCACGTCACCTACCACTCCACGGTGAGCGAGATGGTGCCTCACCTGGACGTCGCCACCATCAACGCGCCTCTCCACCACGAGACCCACAAACTGTTCGATGACGATCTGCTGGCGACTATGAAACGCGGTGCCTACCTGATCAATACCGCACGGGCACTCATCTGCGATCGCGACGCAGTCGTGCGAGCCCTGGAGAGCGGTCAGCTAGCTGGTTACGCCGGAGACGTGTGGCATCCGCAGCCGGCGCCGGCAGAGCACCCGTGGCGGACGATGCCCGATCAAGGAATGACCCCGCACATCTCGGGCACGTCACTCTCGGCCCAGGCGCGCTACGCCGCAGGTACCCGAGAGATCCTCGAGTGCTATTTCGAAGGCCGGCCGATACGCGATGAATACTTGATCGTCGATGCGGGTGCACTCGCCGGCACCGGTGCGCACTCCTACACCGCAGGCAACTAGCCCCGCATTGACGCGCGATCGGCACAACCTCAACCAGGAAAGCTGCGGGCCGCGGAGAACCGGGTGCTGTTCCTCACGTCGGGCTGAGATGCAGTCAATCAGCGAATCATGCTGCGCGGCTTCGCTGAAACGCGAGGGCTGATCCACGCGCAACTGCCGGAGGTTGGGGAGGCGTAGTACTGCGCGACCGCGTGTCAATTCCGATTGCCAGATCATGGCGGAGTTGCAAGGCGCGGTCGTGACGTCTTGCAGACCATCACGCGGAGTCGTGTGACGTTGTGGGCATCGAATAGTGTTGCGTCACAACGATTCAGGGCCAGGAGCGGTAAATCACGCGCTGCGTCTGATCGCCCCGTCGTTCATCAGGATGTCGGGCTTCTGCCGTGAGACGTTGTCGGCGCGGCATTCCTGGCCATTTAGATAGCCGGCGACTCGCGGCGCGCTCTGAGCGACGAAGTGGGTGCAGGCAAGACTTATACCGATCGATGCCAGTGCACAGCCGTACTTTGCCCACATGGGCCAACCCGAGTTGATGGCCGTCGAGATGGGCCATCCAACGATTCCGGCCGCTGCGCCCAAGACAATTGAAGGGATCAGCACAAACCACAATTGCTGGTAGCCAGGCAATCGTGGTACGAGGAACACCGCCAGCGTTGCGCCGAGCACAATCTGTAGAGCATCGATGCCTGCCCACCAGACTACGAAACCGGCGATCTTCATCGGCGGATCGCCGAAGAAGACGAGGATGCCCAACCAGGCCGACAAGCCGATCGCTACGAAATCAACGACGGCGATGATGCCGTACAGGGTCCAGATCCGTCGTGCGTCGAATTTGCGCTCGAACGCTCGGTAGAGGAGGTAGAGCAGTCCGCCGCAAAACCATGCGTAGCCGATGGGGACGAAAATGGGGACAGGTCGTTCGAATGCGGTGAATACCGGCGTGATTTGGTGAGTCGGGTATCCGACTAACACGACGTTGTCGAGCCAGGGCTCCATCAATCCGGACAGCGCGCCGCCGATCAGGAAGAGGGGGAGCGCCGGCCCGCGTTTGCGCTCACTGAGTGCCCACCAGATGAAAAATCCCAGTGTCAGCACCACCATCACCACTGTGTAGGCGACGAGGGCGGCCTGTGGAGCTTCGCGGATGGGCATCTCCGGGATGGTGGGAGGCATATTGGCTCTCCTGAATGATTCGTGTGGGGACGTTAGGTCAGCGAGGCGTCGTCGGGGTCAACAGCGCGGCGGCCGGCGCGCGGCGGTTGGACTGCCTGTCGCGAGCTGCCACAACAATATTGATAGCTGCGCGCATGCCGACAAGTACTAGCGCGATGGAGATAGCGGCCGCCGTCCACAGAAACGGCGACGGTGCGCCGGAATTCTGCGCCAGCATGATCGGCCACTGGGTCCCCACGAGTACGGCTACCGCTGCACTAGGAATGATGGCAGTGACCGCCGGGAGGGTCCACGCGGTCTTGGGAGAACTCAAGACCCAGTGAACCGCGAAGCCGCAGCCAAGAGAAACCGCGGACATCACGAACGGGATGGTGATCGCCAAGCCGTGATGGAAGAAGTTGGGCTGCGGGCCGAAATATATGTGAACACCGGCAGCGGTCGATGGGAGCTCGATGATCACGTCGAGCACGGCGATGGCAGCGAATATGCGCCACAACCCGGCAGCGGTTATTCCGGAGTGCACGGCGCGATGGACGACGAACGCGCCCAACCCGACGTACCACGGGTAGCCGATAAGCAAGTAGAGAGGCATCGGCGTGCTGTAAAAGTGCGCAGTGATCAGCGGACTATTGACCGGGTACCACACCAGCATGAGCCGGTCGAGGATCGGCTCATTCGCGAACATCGCCAGCAACCCGCCGGCCATGCAGTAGAGCGGAGTTGTATCGCGTTTGCGGACAATCCAAGTCGCAACCCAAAAGAACGCGGTCGCGGCAGCCACGATGTTGGCGCCCATAAACGTCCAAGCCGCCGCCGAGCCTGCCAACGCGTCGACCGGTGGCACCGGGGGTTCATAATTCTGCACGTTTGAGCTCCTGTTAGCGCCGACATGGCGTTCGAACCCGCAGGCCGACGGGTTCAGCCTGAGCCGATACATTCTCGACCCGTTGTGGGTTCTAGATTGCCAGAATCAACTTTGACGGACAAGTAAAATGCGTACTATTTGATAGATAATGCCATCGTTCATAGATCCCGAGGCGCTCCACGGCTCTAACATGCGCAGATCCCGGACCGGCGGGGCGCCGATGCTCGCACGCGCAACGCAGGGTCAAGGGCGACGCCGACGACTCTCGCTGAGTACGCAGGGATCGCTCAAGCAGCGTCTCGGTCTCGCTGGCGCGGTCGTACGCGTCGCCGGCGCGGTCACGAGGGACGGGATTCACCCACCGTTACCGCGCACCGCGACCGACGTGCCCGCACATATCCGACACATCACTCCGACCTGGTTGACTGTCGCGCTGCAAGCAACCTTGCCCGGAACGGTGGTCGCCTCGGTATCGGCCGACGGTGATTCATCGGGTACTTCAGTGCGTGCACGGCTGCATCTGCACTACCGCACCCCAGGTGTCGACCAGCCCGCCACCCTCTTTGCGAAAAGCACTCCGACTCTGGTCACCCGAATCGCCAACGGCCTCACCAAAACTGCGCCTACAGAAGCCGGCTTCTACCGGCACTTACGGCCTCAGCTGACCCTTGAGGCGCCACGGGGCTATTACAACGCCTTCGATGAGCGATCCTGGCGATCTATCCAGATCATCGAGGACCTCGTCGCCACGAAGGGCGCTACTTTTTGCGCACCCGACCGCTCGGTATCGCGCGAGGACGCCGAGCAGATTGTCCGCCAGCTGGCCACCCTCCACGGGCAAGGGCTGCCCTTGCCCGAAGTCTGCGCCGAACGGCCGCGCTGGCTCTCTACGTATCCCGAATGGTGGCAAAACGCGCTGCAGGTAGTCGGGGTAAAACGCAGCCACCTGCGCGGGGTGGCAGCGGCCGTCGACAAGGGCGTTCTCCCAACAGAACTGCGGGGCCGCGGGCCAGACCTCTGGTCGGCATTTCTACGCTCGGTAGAAGCCCACCGCGATCTGCCCGCGACACTGATCCACGGCGATGTTCACCTCGGAAATTGGTACATCACCGACGAGGGAGTCATGGGTCTGTGCGACTGGCAGTGCGTGTCTGTCGGGCACTGGTCGCGGGATCTGGCTTACGCGTTGTCCTCGACTCTCGAGATCGAGCAGCGCAGAAGCTGGGAGCAATATCTGATCCGCGCCTATCTCGATCAGCTTCACCAAAACGGTTTTACACGAATCGATTTCGCACACACATGGCAGCTGTATCGTCACCAGCTGCTTGGAGCGCTCGTGATGTGGACACCGACCTACCGCCCACCACCGCTGATGCCCGACATGCAGCCGGTCGCAGTGACCGAGGAGATGCTACGACGCATCGGCACCGCGATCGTCGATCTGGAGTCGCTGTCGGCGTGAGCACCCAGCGGCCCGACAAGCCTGAGGAACAATGACCAAGCCAACACCTGGCCGGCGCGCGTTAGCGTGCTACGGCCGCCCCCTGGACAAAGAGCTTGTGTAACACGTCGGCGCGATCTTTGTCGGCTTGCTTGCTGGAGTTCGGCTGACTGCTCTCCTGTAGGGCGATCGCTGTCGCGGTGAACGATAAGGCCAAGATTCCGGCTGTGACATCGCCGCGGAGGACGTCTGCCCTTTGCCAACGACTCATCAAGGGCACCAAGCCAATTGGGTCTGCGCCAGCGCCCCGCACTGCTGCCGTACCGATCAGGAAACCGTACTTCTCCCCGAACGCGGTGATCTGCTCGCACAGCCGGCGCACGGATGCCGCGCAGGGCTCCCCCTGCAGGATCGAGGCGGTCAGGGCACGTCCCTCGGCGGTGGCGCGCTCGGTGAGCTGCTCGATGAGCACCTCACGGGTGGGGAAGTGGCGATACAACGTTGAGCGGTGAACACCGGCGACGTGTGCGATCCGGTTCATCGACGCCTGGGGTTCCGCCCGCAGCGTCCCTACGGCGTTGAGCAGGATCTGGTCGTATATTCGCTGCGCGTCGGCTCGCCGGTTCTGCCTCGGTGACACGGCCCTGAGTATGGCACCGACCGATCAGGGAACCGGAAAATACGACGGGAATATGTTGGGCGGCGCGGTGCGCATCGCTGCAAACACGTTGAAGGGAACGAAGTACAGCAGAATGTAGGTGACTTCGAGGAAGGCGAATATCGCCAGGAACCGCGCCACTGTCTGTACAGGTTGTGACGAGACAAAGTTGGGGATGCCGCGTTCGACGAACGACCAGCCGTTGCCATCTCGGCTCCACCGCAGCACAGTGAGCGCGGTCCACGTCAGGCCGAATAGGACGGGGTTGTACACCGGCCACGCCAACGGAGTGTGATCCCACAGCGTCAGCGGCTCATAGGGACGGAGGTTGACGAAGGCACCCACCCGCAGATAGATGTTCTCTGCGATCCCCGCGATCGCCGCGTTGCACGTGAACACCACCAGCAAACCCCGCGCGGTCGACCAACTCGGAAAGCGGTCGCGCAGGTAGGTCAGGATGCGGCACCCTGCAACGACGGCAAGATAGAACGCCCAGGTGTACGCGCCGAACACGAACCCGACCGGCACGGCCCATAATCCGGGCGAGGGACTGTGCCAGCCTGGTATGAAACCCGCCCAAGACCCCACATTGAACTGCAGGGCGTTGTACTGGAAGTTGAAGCCCCAGTAGTTATCTAGTACATCCCAGAAGTTGACGACGATCGTGGCCAGCACGAATAGCGCGTCGAAACCGAAACCTTGCCTGCGCAGAGCAGGACGAATCACCACCAACCCGACTATCAGCAAGAAGACGACGAACTGCCCCCACTCCAGCACGTGCATCACAAGTTCTTTGCCGGGCGGCATGACATCTTGTCCAGGCGGCACCGAGGCCACCCCCGCTGCCAGCCAACGGACCACTCCGTTGATCACCACCAGCACCGACACCGCCCCCAGCAGCGGCCACATGATCTGGATTTGCGAAGATCCGGCAAGTTCCCGTCGATCCGTCAACGAAGACTCGACACCCATAACACGCTCTCTTCCGTGCGCGGCACCATCACCTCTTGCTAACTGCGACATTAGTGTCGCAGTTAGCAAGAGCCAGCGTCAAGAGATCCGCTGAAACCGTGTCGTCCTGGAGCGGTCGACGGCGGCTAATTGTCCTGTGAGTCTGACACTGAATTCTACTGTGCCTAAGGGGATTCGGCGAATGCACGGCGGGGTGGCTGCTAGGTCTCGACCGCTTCATGGGTTGCGTGCGGGCGGCGGGCAACACGAGTCAGTATGGCTGCCAACGGGCCGCTCGCAGACCGCAGCTATTGCCTTCGTGGAGAGCAACAGTTATCGTTTCGAGAATATAAATTCTCTGGAGCCAGCGTGAATGTAAGTGACCGACGCACCGAGTTGAACCTGGCGCGCCACGCAATCGATCGGCGGCGTGCGCTGGACGCTGGCGCGAAATACTTCTCTCATAACGGATTTGACGGGTCACCGATCGCGGCGATCGCACGCGAGGCAGGTCTCAGCCTCAAAGCGCTATACGCAGTGTTTCCGAGCAAGGAGGATCTATTCGAGGCCGTCATCGCTGACCGATACGACAAGCACGTTCTCCCGCTACTCACGGTTGATCGAACCTCGCTGCCCGCGGCCGAGAGAGTATTTGCATTGGTCGATGACATCCTCGCGGCGATGGTCGCGGACCGCGCGTTCATGCAGCTCTACTCGCGGGGGAGTGCAGGCGTCCCCGCGAAACTACGCACAGCGGGCCGCGATCCCTACACCCCGTATGTGGACGCTGTCCGGACTCACCTCGCTGGCGTCATAGCGAACTGCCCTGCCGATGTCGGGACCAGAAATGCGCACGATCTGGCAGTGGCACTGGCGGCGTCACTGGTCGCATTGGCGACTGACGCATTCGTACCCGATCCACCACGGCCAGCGCGCCACGTCGGAGCAACTCTCCGTCGATTGTTCGGTCCGGCGCTAGGCCTCGACACGCACCACTTACCTACCGATTAGGAGTAACACCATGGCACCTCCGTACCCGCAAAAGATGTGGCTCATGGGTCCGCTCACACCAATGCGGTTCGAAGCGACCGTCGAGGACTGCATTGTCGCTGAGGGGGAGATTCCGCTCGATCTCAATGGCGGCTTCTATCGTGTCGGCGGCACCTGGAAACGGCCCACCCGCCAAGGTCTTTACGGGCCCTTCACTCTTGACGGCATGGTGCAGGCGCTGACCTTTCGAGAAGGTCGGGTGGACTTCAAGAACCGGTGGATACGGACGCCGAAATACGCAGCCGAGGAACGCGCGGGAACGGCTCTATTCGATTGGACCGACGGTGATTTCGGCGACTGGCGTGCATTCGGATGGGGTGAGGTCATTCGTAACGAGCTGACTCACGGCGTGCCGCAGGGCACCAACAACGTCAACATCGTTCCATTCGCGGGAGAATTGCTGGCACTCGGAGAACAGGGGTCGCCACCAGTCGCTCTAGACCCGATCACTCTCGAGACAACGGGCGTGGTCCCATGGTCCGCTCAATTGAGCGCCGGCATGCACCCGAAGGCCTGTTTTGGCGATGCGGCCTTCACCGCGCACCCCAAATGGGATCCCGAAACCGGCGAGCTTTTCGGCTGGGCATACTCCGACCAGCAGCCCTACACGACGCTGCACTGGGTAAAGCCTGACGGCACTGTACGAAGCCGGCCGCTCGACGATGCGCCCTATGCCGCGTTAACGCACGACATGTGGCTGACTGAGCATTTCGTCGTACTACCCTTCCAGCCACTCATCGTCGGACTCGACCGGATGAACGACGGCAAGGCGTTCTACGACTGGCGCCCTGATCTGCCAGTCGTACTCGCGCTCATTCGCCGAGACGACTTCGAGGCTCCCATCAGATGGCTCACAATCGACGTTGAGGCCGAATACGTCTTGCACACCTTGTCGGCGAACCACAGCGGCGACATCCTCACCTTGGACGCACCGATCTACGACCATCCTCCGTTCCCGACTGAGGAAACCAATCCCATTGGGCAGGACTATGTTCCGATGTCGACGACTAAAATGGGACGGTGGACCGTCGATCTTGTTGCAGGCACCGTCAAATCAGAGCGAGTCGACGACCGTGCGGTGGAATTTCCAAAAGTCGATGAGCGGTTCTATGGCAAGCCCTACGAATGGGGCTTCCTGATGGCAGGTCCAGAGATGTGGTCGCTTAGAACCGTCGTGCGCCGCAACGTGCGAACGGGCACCGAGGATTCCTACACGCTCAAAACCGATTCACCCGTGTCTGTGTTCGAGCCCACTTTCGCCCCACGATCCGCCGACGCGCCAGAAGCGGATGGCTACCTCATCGTCCCAATGTCGCGCTTCGCAGAGCACCTATCAGAGTTCCTGATCTTCGATACGTCCGATGTTGCCGCCGGGCCGATCGCCCGGATCGAAATGCCTTTCCAGATCGGCTGGACTCCCCACGGCCACTGGATGGACTTCTAACCCACACCATCGCGTGTGCCAAGCTACCGGGCAAGGGCTTAAGCCTCCGTCGAGCACTCAGCTATTCCAGTTAGCCCGTCGGCGCTCAACTCGCATGCCGTGCAAGTGGACTCACCCCAGTTAATGGTGTTGGGGATTATCGTCGGCGGCGGCGGACGCTTTCCCTTCACCGGATGGCCCGCCGAGCCGTAATGGCGGCTCGGGATGCCGCAGTCGTTCGCGGCTCCTAGACTTTGTTCAATTGGAGACCGGCGCTGTCGGGTTCGCTTTGCCAGCATCCGCGTCAGGCCGCACATTCAATTCGCCAAATGGGACATGAACTGAAGGCACGTATTTCGCGGTGCCCTCTAGATGTCTTCGTTGATCGTCGAAAAATATGTGCGGGCGCAGGACTTCCAAAATTCTTCCCTTGTCGATTCCCGCCCAGGAGAAACGCATCGTCGACGGTCACTCTCCAGCCTTTCAGCGTCCGAACCATGCGTTCGTGCGCCGGAGCGTTGCGAGCTGTGACAATGGAGACAAACAATCTTTGCTCGTAGTTGCGATCTTCGCTGCGCCCGGTTGCGTTCGACGTCCTGGATGCGGGAGCGCGCGCGAGTAGCGGCTCCTCCGAGAGACTTCAAATTTGAAGCGGTGGTGAGACACGCCGATCTGCCTCTCCGGCAGCCCTTGATGACGTCGTGTTGTAGGCAGCCCCGCCCAATGACGGTTTCGCCAAACAACTCGGGGCGCCCAATCCGTTCGAGTGCGTGTCGTCACCCCTCAGCCACGGGGGCCGCGGAACCCGCCCAGAAGTCCGGTGTGCAGCATGCCTGTCATCGACCATTTTGCCAATCAAATGGTAACCTGATGCCATGAACGTGACGGTGGACCGACTAGGGCGGCTAGTCATTCCGAAAGCCCTGCGGACGGCGCTCGGGATCACCCCTGACACCCAGCTCGAACTGATTCCGGACGGATCCGGTCTGCGGATTGAGCCCGTCCAGCGGCGTGCCCGCCCGATCGAGACGCGAGACGGTCTTCCGATACTCGGCCCGGTGGAGGGTGCGGTGCTGACCGATGACGATGTGCGCCGACTTCGCGATGACACCCAACGATGACCTTTGGGCCTGCGACACCAGCGTTGCCGTCGCCGCTCTTGATTCGACCCACGAAGCCCACGCGGCCTGCCGCCGAGTCCTTGTTCAACGTCGCCCCGCGCTCGCGGGCCACGCGGCGTTCGAGGCGTATTCGGTGCTCACCCGCCTCCCAATCCCGCTACGCCTGAACGCAACTCAAGCGGCCTCGGTACTGGTGAAGGCGTTCCCGGCCGAGTGTTGGCTCGACGCACGCGCGACCGGCGATCTTTTCGAGCGGCTCGCCGACCTCGGCATCGTCGGCGGATCGGTCTATGACGCTCTTATCGGTCGGGCCGCCTCGACCAATCGGCGCGTCCTGCTCACCCGTGACCGTCGGGCCGAGCGCACATATCGCGCCCTCGATGTGCAATACCAGTTCGTCGACTGACCAGCTAGCCGGGCAGGTCGGCGCGCCTGACATAGCATGTCGGACGTCTTCGCAAGACTTCGGCGTATGAGCCGACGCAATCGAGAGAAGCGGGCAGCCAAACACAAGAACCAGCGCCGGGCCAAGCAGGAGCACGCCGGCTTCGATCCGGGGCTGGACCGCGAGCTGCTCCTCGAAAGCCTCGTTGTGGCATTGAGCGCGGCCGCTTCATGTTCTGCCGACCAAGTGCCGCGTCGCGCCAC
>Ga0134128_10010969_pt1 | contig 10849 bp, 7 predicted proteins | sample KB31754_FD_96462 | JGI IMG/M metagenome (GOLD analysis project Ga0134128, IMG submission 96462) | Terrestrial soil microbial communities with excess Nitrogen fertilizer from Kellogg Biological Station, Michigan, USA - KB3-175-4 | ecosystem: Environmental > Terrestrial > Soil > Unclassified ...
CTTCCTCCACAGGACGGGTGACCCCGGGACTTGGCCACATTTGAAGGATGGGGCGTGTTGAGGCCGGCTGTTTCCGACCACGATGGAGTCATGAATTCGCTCAGGGGAACCCCCAACTTTCCGTCGCGGCGGCCATTGCCCGGCTCGGACAGGTTGCGCGGCAGCCCGAGTTGCTGTCTCTCGGGATCACTACCCGGCAGCTGCGCACGGGCGTCCGATTCCCGGCGGTGCGGTCCACCGCCTGTCCGGTGAACCCACGCTGCTGGAGGTGTTGCGCCAATGTGTGACATGCGGCAGTGACCTGGAGGCACTCGTCATCCTGGAATCGGCGGTCGTCAAGAACAAGTGCACCATCGACCAGCTCCGCACTGAGTTCCCGCAGAGGGGCGACACGCGTGCCCGCGGCATCGTCGAGAAGATCGATCCGCAGTCCATGGCCATCACCGAAACCGAGGGCAGGTTCCGGCTCAGGGACGCCGGGCACAATGTCCAGGGCCCGGCATATGTGCGTGATGCCGGGCACCTGGACCTCTTGGCGGACGGTGTCCTGGGCCTCGAGGGGGACGGGAAGGAACACCACGACACGGCGTCCGGCTGGGCCGAGGATCTGCGAAAGGACACCATGTATGTCCTGCGCGGCATGTGGCGGCTGCGGATTCCGGCTGCGGTGGTGCTCTACCAGCCGGACGTCATGCTGCGGTGGGTCCGACAGGCCCGGGCCATGATCCGTCCAGCACCGGGCCCGGGCCGAACGTGGCGCGGGACATTGTCCTGCGCCACGGCCGCAACTGGCATGGCGAACAACAGGACGGCGGCGCGGGATCCGCGGACGCTACAGCCTGGCGATGATGTCCGCAAGCAGCCGGGAGATGCGCGGCCCGGCGGCCTGGCCGGCCTCGAGGACCTCGGCATGGCTGAGCGGCACCGGGCTGATGCCGGCGGCCAGGTTGGTGACCAGGGAGATGCCGAAGACCTCCATGCCTGCGGCGCGCGCGGCAATCGCTTCCAGCGCCGTGGACATGCCCACCAGGTCGGCGCCGATCCGCTTCGCGTACTGCACCTCGGCGGGTGTCTCGTAGTGCGGACCCGTGAACTGGGCATACACGCCCTCGTCCAGTGACGGGTCGACTTCGCGGGCCAGGGCGCGCAGGCGGGAGGAGTACAGGTCGGTCAGGTCCACGAAGGTGGCGCCCTCCAGGGGAGAAGCTGCCGTCAGGTTTATGTGGTCGCTGATGAGCACGGGCGTGCCGGGGGTCCAAGCCTCGTTGAGACCGCCGCAGCCGTTGGTCAGCACCATGGTCTTCGCTCCCGCGGCTGCCGCGGTGCGCACGCCATGGACCACGGCGCGGACGCCCTTGCCCTCGTAGAAGTGGGTGCGCGAACCCAGGACCAGCACGTTCTTGCCGTCCGGGGTGCGGATGGACGTCAGCGTGCCAACGTGGCCCACGACGGCGGGGGCGGAGAAGCCGGGCACGTCCGCGGCGTTGAGGGTGGCGGTGGTCCCGCCGATGAGTCCGGCCGCCTCTCCCCACCCGGAGCCCAGGACCAGGGCCAGGTCATGTTGTTCGACGCCGGTGGCTTGGGCAATGTAGGCGGCGGCCCGGCGGGCCAGGTCCGCAGGGTCGGTGTCGGGGAAAGCTTCTTGGGTGTTCACGAGACCAACCTACCGGCAAGCCCTGGGACGCGCCACGCGCCCTGCGTCCCTGAGTCCGCGGGCTTGTAGAACTTGGTGCCTGTGCCCGGATAGGCGAGAATGTTCAATTGTGACCAGCGATCAAGATGTTAACCACCCCTTTGCCGTTCCGAGCCTGGCGATCCTTGGCGGTGGCCCCGGCGGCTATGAAGCCGCCATGGTTGCGGCCTCCATGGGCTCCGAGGTGACCATTGTGGAGCGGGCCGGCCTGGGCGGCGCCGCGGTGCTGACCGACGTGGTCCCGTCCAAGACGCTGATCGCCACGGCCGAATCCATGAACCGCAGCATTGACTCCACCGAACTGGGCGTGAGCTTCAACGCCGACGACGGTGACGTCAAGACAGCACTGCGCGCAGACCTCAAGCTGATCAACCGGCGCGTGAAGCTGCTGGCCCGGGAGCAGTCCACGGACATCCGCCGCGGCCTCGAGGCGCTGGGCGTGCGCATTGTGATCGGCACCGGCCGGCTTCTGGACGGGCGCACCATCGAGGTGGACCGCGGCGAGACCAAGGAAATCATCAAGGCCGACGCGGTGCTGGTCTCCGTCGGCGCCCACCCCCGCGAGCTCGCCACAGCCCAGCCGGACGGCGAACGCATCCTGAACTGGACCCAGCTTTACGACCTCGACGAACTGCCCGAGGAACTCATCGTGGTGGGCTCCGGTGTAACTGGCGCCGAGTTTGCCTCCGCCTTCAACGGACTGGGCTCCAAGGTCACCCTGATTTCCAGCCGCGAGCAGGTGCTGCCCGGCGAGGACTCGGACGCCGCCGCCGTGCTGGAACAAGTGTTTGAGCGCCGCGGACTGCGGGTGCTGTCCCGTTCCCGCGCCCAAGCTGTGGAGCGCACCGCCGACGGCGTCATCGTCACCCTGGGCGACGGCAGCAAGGTCACGGGCACGCACTGCCTGGTCTGCGTGGGATCCATCCCGAACACCACGGACCTTGGCCTGGAGGCTGCCGGGGTGGAACTGACCCCCAGCGGCCACATCAAGGTCGACGGCGTTTCCCGCACCAGCGCCCCCAACGTTTACGCCGCCGGCGACTGCACGGGCGTGCTTGCGCTGGCCTCCGTGGCGGCCATGCAGGGCCGCATCGCCGTGGCACACCTGCTGGGCGACAGCGTGCGCCCGCTCATGCTCACGCGGGTATCCTCCAACATCTTCACCTCGCCGGAGATCGCCTCCGTGGGCGTGTCCGAGGCCGACCTGGACGCCGGCAGGTACCAGGGCGACGTGGTCAAGCTGCCGCTGCAGACCAATGCACGGGCCAAGATGCGCAACGTCAACGACGGCTTCATCAAGATCATCGCGCGCAGGGGCTCGGGCACCATCATCGGCGGCGTCGTCGTGGGTGCCGGTGCCTGCGAGCTGATCTTCCCCATCGCCCTGGCCGTGGCCCAGAAGCTGCACGTGGACGACGTCGCCAACACGTTCACGGTGTACCCGTCCCTGTCCGGTTCCATCGCGGAGGCCGCGCGCCGCCTCCACGTCCACATGTAGCCCGCGTCTACAGGTAGCCCACGTCCACATGTAGCCCACGCCGCTGTAAGGTCATCCCGGCCCGGGGGCGCGCGGCAGCCGGATGCAAAAGCAGGCGCCGGCGGTGTCCGTGCCGGCCGGCTCCACCGTGAGCCGCAGTCCGAGCCGCTGGGCCAGCCGGGCGGCGATGGAGAGCCCCAGCCCGCTGCCCACGGGCCGTTGCCCGGCGTACCGCCGGTAGAGGACGCCCCGTTCAAACGCCACGGCGGCGTCCTGGACGGTCAGCCCGGGACCGCTGTCCCGCACATCCACCGCAACGACGGCGGGTCCGGCCCCGACGGCCGTCCCCATCCCTGATCCTGCCGCGGATACCGGGGATGCCGGCGAATATTCCAGCCTGGCTTCGAGCACCAGGGGTTTTCCTGCCGGCGTCACCCGCAGCGCGTTGCCGACCAGGGCATCGATGATCTGCCGCAGGCGCTGCCCATCCGTAACGACGGTCAGCGGGCCGCCACCGGCGGGCAGGCGGACTTCCAGCCGCACGCCGGCTTGGACTGCGGCCCCGCGCCAGGCCTCCTCCACCTGGTCCAGGAGGGCCGCGACATCCACGGGCCCCGCCTCCAAGGCAAAATCCTCCGCCTCCAGACGCGCCAACGCCAGCAGGTCCCGGACAAATCCGTCCAGCCGGTCCGTTTCAGCGGCCAGGACCTGCCCCACGCGGGCGACGTCGTCCGGCGGGACCAGCCCGTCGACCAAGGCTTCCGCGTATCCCCGCACCGCCGTCAGCGGGGTCCGGATCTCATGGGAGATGGACAGCAGGAATTCGTGCTGGCGGGCCTCACTGGCCATAAGGGCATGATCCAAGGTGTTGACCGCCTCTCCGATGGCCCGCACTTCGGTCATGCCGGACGGCGCCAGCTCGACCGTGCGCTCGCCGGCGGCGATCCGGCGGGCGGCCGCCGCTGTCCGCACCAGTGGACGGGAGAGCCGCCGGGCCAGCAGGGTGCCTGCCAGGACCGCAATCAACAGTCCGATGGCGAGGGCCAGCAGCGTGCGCCCAAGCACTTGGGCGGACTCCGCGTTGACATCCTGAAGCGAACGGGTCAGCACAATGCCGCCGCCACGCTTCAGGACCCGTGCCTCCACCAGCAGCTGCCCGCCGTTCGCGTCCAGGGTCCGGGAGATCTTCTGCCCGGAGAGCACCTGCCCGATCTCGGCAGGCGAGAGGAGGTTGGCGGCGGCTCCCCGGACGGTTCCGGAGGCGGTGATGGTGGACAGCTTGTAGGTGTCCGGCCCCAGCAGGTAACGCTCCCGGAGGTCAAGGGCGCGCGACGCCCCGGGGACCGCAGCGTAGGCGTCCGCCTGCCGGGCGAGTTGCTGCCGGGCCTGGTCCACGGTGGCCGAGCTGATGAGGGGAAAGGCAACCAGCCCGGTGACGAGGACTGCCAGGACGGCGACGGCGGCAGTCACCAGCGTTATCCCTCCGCCCACCGAGTGAAGCCACGCCGTCGCGCCGTCGCTCAGGTGGGCCGTCCTGCGGGCCGGGCGTGCGCGATCGTTGTCCTTCATGGACGGCCGCTGGCGGGCGGCAGGCTGCGGGCCGTGTAGCCGACGCCGCGCAGGGTGTGGATCGGGCTGGCGGCGCCCAGCTTGGACCGGAGTGCGGCAATCTGGACGTCAACGGTCCGCCCTGCAGTGTAGCTGGCCTGCCCCCACACCGCGGAGAGGAGCTGTTCGCGGCTGTAGACGCGGCCGGGGCTGGCCAACAGGTAGGCCAGCACATCGAATTCCCGCGCCGTCAGCTCGACGGGGGTGCCGCCCGCGCTGACCGTGCGGTTGTCCGGATTCAGCGCCACGGAGCCGACCCGAAGCACTCCGCTGCGCGGGACCGCCGGGCCGCGGCGCAGCACCGTCTTGACGCGGGTGACGAGCTCGCGGGGGGAAAACGGTTTGGTCATGTAGTCATCCGCGCCCAGCTCCAAGCCCAGGATCTTGTCCACTTCCTCGTCCCGGGCCGTGACAAAAATGATGGGGGTCCAGTCATCCCGGGCGCGCAGCCGGCGGCAGAATTCGATCCCGTCAATGCCGGGCAGGCCGACGTCGAGCACAATGGCCACCGGCCGCTGGCTGTGTATCCTTTCGAGTCCTGCCTCACCGCTTGTCTCGACATGGACCCCAAAGCCGGCACGGCGCAGGTACAGGCGCTCGACGTCCGCGATCGCGCCGTCGTCTTCCACTATCAGGACCAGGCCGCGGGACTGCGGTGCCTCTGGGCCGATCGCTTGCTCCATGGTTCCATTGAACGCCCTGCGGACGCGCGTGGGGAGACGCGCCGCGCATTCTTTACCTGGCGCTTACATTCCCCAAACCGGGGGTGCATGCCGGTCAGCCATAGTGGAATCCCCACCAAACCGGGGGGAACATAACGAGACCCCGCAGCCCCCTGCAGCCCCAGGAGCAGTCATGACCAGAGCCATCATGAACACCGACCCCAACGCGACCACCACCGGGGCGCCGTCGGGCAGGCGGTGGCGCAAGCGCGCCGCGGCCGCAGCCGCCGGCGCCCTGCTCATCGGAGCGGGCGTCCTCGGGGCGACGGCCGCTTCCGCCGGAACGTCCCCGTCGCCAGCGCCCAGCCTGTCCGCGGCGACCGCCAGCGCACAAACTTCCGGCGCCCAAACTCCCGGTGCCCAGGCACGCGGAGCAAAGGCTCCACAAGCAGCCGCGAAGCATCCTGGCAGGCGTCCGGAGGTCCGCCTGCTCCGCAGGGAACTTCGCATCGACATCCAGGCGAAACCCGGGTTCGGGGACAAGGCCCATGTGGTGGCGTACGGCCTCATCCACCACCCCGCCGCCTTCGCCACGCTGCCCGCGCAACTGCGTACCGACCTGTTGTCGCTGGAGGCGGCCGCGGCGGGATCCCGCGACGCGGACGCGGCATCGATCAAGGACACCGCCCTGGGCGGTGGTTACGGCGCCACAATCCAAAAGGAAGCCAAGGCCATTGCCGCCAGACTTGCCGCCGCGCCGGCAACCCGGGCGCCGGCAACCCAGGCACCGGCATCTCAGGCGCCGGCGACCCAGGCACCCTAGCGGCCAGGGGCTGCCGGTCCCGCCCATGAGAACTGTGGGTCGGAAACTGCACGATTGCACTGGACCATTTCGCCCGCCTTTCCGGTTGCACCACGCCGTTTCCGACGCAAAGCCGGCAGTGGCACAAAGCAGTGGCACAACGTTGGTGGAGGGGGGGATCAGGCGGGTGTGGGGGCGCCCTGAAAATGCTGTTCGATCAGGGCCCGCACCTCGCCGTGGCAGCCGCCGCAGCCCGTGCCCGCCCTCGTCCGGGCGGACACCTCGGCCACGGTCCCGCAGCCTTCGGCCACGGCTGCGGCGATGGTCCGCTGGTCCACCCCGGCGCAGCGGCACACCGTCCGCGAGGGGTCGTTGGGCGCCGGCAGTCCCGCACTGTCCAGGCCGAGCAGCGCCGACCTGTCCGCGGGAAGCTCGGCGCCGCGCTCAAACAGCAGCACCAGCTCGGCAGCCGCCCGCGGCATGCCCACGCTGACGAACCCCTCCAGCACCCCGTCCCTGGTGGCCATCTTCACGTACTTGCCGTGTTCCGGGTCCGCCCACACGCTGACCCGCAGGGGCGCGGGGGCGCCAGCCACCGCGCCGGGACCGCCCGCCGGGTTGTCCAACGGCAAGGGGTCGAATGGCCCGGCCGCCACGTTCCCGGCGGCCGCCACATCCACGCCGCGGGCCTTCAGGAGCATGACGGGGGCCTGCTCGGCGGCCAACGGCGGGGCCGGTTCCCCGGGCCGGACCAGGAACCCCGCCAGCCATTCCGCCTGCCGCCAGCCGGGCCCGATCAGCCCCTGCGGGCCGGCGCTGCCGGCGCATTCCCGGCAGCCGGCGTCAAGGCAGCGGACCTCGGCACAGTCGCCGATGGCGAACACCTGGGGGTCGTGGTGGGCCTGCAGGGAGTGGTCCACCAGGATGCCCCGGGCCGTGCGCAGGCCGGACCCCGCCGCCACCTCGGTGCGCGGCCGCACCCCGCAGGAGAGGACCAGCAGGTCGCCTGGGACGGTGCCGCCGCCGTCGAGCTTCAGGGCCGTGAAGGAGGCCTCCGGCGGAACGTCCCCGGCAGGCGCCGCGTCCAGGACCACCGCCGTCGAGCGGGCATGGGCCGCCACGGCGATCCCGCGGGCCTGCAGCGCCCCGGCGAGCACCTGGCCGGCGTCGGCGTCGATGCTGCGGCCCAGCGTGTGGGCGCCGTGGTGGACCACCGTGACGCGGGCGCCCTCCTCGGCCGCAGCCAGCGCCGCCTCCACGCCCAGGATCCCGCCGCCGAGCACCACCACACGCCGACCGCCCAGCACGGCGCGGTGCAGGGTGGCGGCGTCCTTGAGGTCGCGCAGGGTGGTGACGCCGGCCGGCAGGCCCAGGGGCACGTTCGGGTCCGGGTTCAAGCCGTGGAGCTTGGGCACCACGGGCCGGGAACCGGTGGCGAAGACCAGCTTGTCGTAGTGCACGGCCCGGCCGTCGGAAAGGTGGACCAGCCGGCGGGCGCGGTCCACGCGCCGCACGCAGCGGCCCAGATCAAGCACGACGCCGGCCGCCTCCAGTTCCGCCGTGGCCGCCAGCGTGATGGCGTCCACCGTGGTCCGGCCCACGCCGAGATCGGCCACCAGAACGCGGTTGTACGCCGGGTGCAACTCGTCGCCCACCACCGTGACGCCCAGCTGCCCGGACCGGACGGCGGGCAGCAGCCCGTCGACCAGCCTGGCGGCGACGGGGCCGAAGCCGATGACCACGATGTGCGGCATGTGTGCCCTCGCCACCTGCGGCCCGGGGCGTTCCAGCGGCATCATGCGCCGCCCCTTTCAGTGGCCGGCGTTCCTGGCCGGGCGCCCGCCGCACGCAAGGCACCAGCCATGTCCACGGGGCCAGGGTCTGAAGCTCCCCTCGCCCCGGCCCGGAGCCCGGTGACGACCCGGTGCCCGGTGCTGCCCTGGCCTGCCGGGACCCTGCCGGGCGCCACCGTCACGGAGCTGGTCTTGAACTCGGGCATCCCGGACACGGGGTCCGTGGCGGAGGAGGTCAGCAGGTTGGCGCCCTGCAGGCCCGGGAAGTGGAACGGCAGGAACACGGTGTCCAGGCGCTGCGCCGTGCTGTATTCGGCGGTGCAGTGCGCCGCGCCGCGGGCATTGGCCACCGTGACGGGGCCGCCGTCGGCGATGCCGCGGGCGGCGGCCGCTGCGGGGTGGATGAGCAGCCGGGCCCCCGGGCTCGCCGCTGCCAGCTCCGGCACGCGGCGGGTCTGTGCCCCGGACTGGTAGTGCTCCAGCAGCCGCCCGGTGGCCAGCGCCAGGGCGCCGCCGGCTAACAGCGGGTCCCGGGTGACGGCGTCGTGCCCGCCCGTGGTGGCGGGGGCGACGGGCACCAGGGCCGCCCGGCCGCCGTCGTGCGCAAACGCGTCCAGGAACAGCCGCGGCGTCCCCGTGCCGCCGGACGGGTACGGCCAGTACGCGGCCGCGCCGCTGTCCAGCAGCGCGTAGTCGATCCCGGAATAGTCGGCGGGGCCGCCGGCCGACGCCGCCCGCAGCTCGGTGAAAACCGTCTCGGGGTCATCGCTGAAGCTGGACGGCGCGCCGAGCCGGGCGGCCAGCCCGGCCATGATCCACAGCTCGGAGCGGGCTCCGGGCGGCGGCGGCACGGCCGCGCGGCGGCGCAGCACGCGGCCCTCCAGGTTGGTCACGGTGCCGTCCTCCTCGGCCCACTGCAGCACGGGCAGCACCACATCCGCCAGGGCCGCCGTCTCGGACAGGAAAAAATCGCACACCACCAGGGCGTCGAGGCTGCGCAGCCGGTCAACCACGCGGGTGGAGTCGGGCGCGGACACGGCCGGATTGGCCCCGTGCACAAAAAACATGCGGACCCCTCCGGGCCGCCCCAGCGACGCGAGAAGTTCGACGGCGGGAAGCCCCGGCCCGGGGATGGCGGCCTCCTCGACTCCCCAGACCTTGGCGACGTGGGCGCGGGCCGCAGGGTCCGTGATCTTGCGGTAGCCGGGCAGCTGGTCAGCCTTCTGGCCGTGTTCGCGCCCGCCCTGGCCGTTGCCCTGGCCCGTCAGCGTGCCGTAGCCGCTGTGCGCGGAGCCGGGCAGGCCCAGCAGCAGGGCCAGGTTGATGGCGGCGGTGGCGGTGTCGGTGCCGTCCACGTGCTGCTCCACGCCGCGGCCGGTGAGGATGTAGCTGCCGCCGCTGCGGGCGCCGGCGGCCAGCAGCCGCGCTGTTTCACGGAGCTGCGCCACGGGGACGCCGGTGGTGCGGCTGGTCCGTTCCGGCCACCAGGCGGCCACGCTGCGGGCCAGCGCGGCGTAGCCTGTGGTCCTGTCGGCGAGGTACGCCTTGTCCGCCAGGCCGTCGTGGATCACGAGGTGGCACAGGCCCAGAAGCAGGGCCAGGTCCGTGGCCGGGACGGGCTGGAGGTGGAGGCCGGCGCCGTCGGCAGTGAAGTCGGCCGTGGCCGTGCGGCGGGGGTCCACCACCACCAGGCCGCCGGACTCCCGGGCGCCCCGCAGGTGCTGCACGAACGGGGGCATGGTCTCGGCCACGTTGGAGCCCAGGAGAAGGATGGTGTGGGCGCCGTCCAGGTCCGAAACGGGGAACGGCAGGCCCCGGTCCACCCCGAAGGCGCGGTTGCCGGCCGCCGCGGCCGAGGCCATGCAGAACCTGCCGTTGTAGTCGACGCGCGACGTTCCCAGGGCCAGCCGGGCAAACTTTCCCAGCTGGTAGGCCTTCTCATTGGTGAGCCCGCCGCCGCCAAACACGCCGACGGCGTCCGCGCCGTGGGCGGCCCGGGTCGCGGTGACCTGGGCGGCCACCCGCCCCAGGGCCGCGTCCCAGCTGGCGGGGCGCAGCACGCCGTCGTCCGCCCGGACCAGCGGGGTGGTGAGCCGTTCCGGGTGGTCCAGGAGGGCGGCCGACGTCCAGCCCTTGCGGCACAGGCCCCCGCGGTTGGTGGGGAAGTCGCGGCCGGCAATCTCCGGCGGGCCTCCGGCCGCCGGGGTGATGGTCATGGCGCACTGCAGGGCGCAGTACGGGCAGTGGGTGTCCGCCCCCACTAGATGCCGACCAGGGAGGCTGCGGAGGAGCGGCGCAGGTAGGCGAACCAGGTCACGGCCATCAGCAGCAGGTAGGCGGCGACGAAGCCGGTGAAGGCGCCGGCGTAGCTGCCGGTGGCCAGCCGGGAGGCGTTGAGGACCTGGGGCACCAGAAAGCCGCCGTATGCGCCGAGGGCGGAGATCAGGCCGAGCGCGGCGGAGGCGCGGCGGGCCGAGCTGACGGCGCCCTGGCTGGCTGTGCCCTGGCTCGCTGTGCCCTGGCTGGGGGAGCGGAGTGCGAAGACCAAGGGGATCATGCGGTAGGTGGAGCCGTTGCCTGCCCCCGCGGCCGCGAACAGCACCAGGAACAGGGCGATGAACAGCGGAAAGCTGCCCAGCGGGAGCGTCAGCATTTGTGTCAGGGCGGTGAGGGCCAGAACGGCGAAGCAGGCCACGGTGACGCGGGCGCCGCCCCAGCGGTCGGCCAGCCGCCCGCCGAAGGGCCGGGCGAGCGACCCGACCAGCGCCCCCAGAAACGCCAGCGAGATGGTCGCTGTGCCGAGTGTGAACCCGA
>Ga0134128_10010970_pt1 | contig 10848 bp, 7 predicted proteins | sample KB31754_FD_96462 | JGI IMG/M metagenome (GOLD analysis project Ga0134128, IMG submission 96462) | Terrestrial soil microbial communities with excess Nitrogen fertilizer from Kellogg Biological Station, Michigan, USA - KB3-175-4 | ecosystem: Environmental > Terrestrial > Soil > Unclassified ...
CCGGACTAGTTCCCTGGGCCGCAGTTCCCAGTCTGCCAGCTTCCCCTCCGCTGCGACGACTTCCAATCCATTGCGACAACTTCCCATCCGTTCCGACGACTTCCCATCCATTGCGACGACTTCCCATCCGTTAGAGCGGAGTTCTGCCGGATATATGGCTTTTGTCGCGACGGTAACGTCGGGTAAGTCGTCGCAATGAATGGCAGGTCGTCGCAATGGATGGGAAGTGGCGGAGACGAAATCCCGCGAACGGTAGTATTACCGGCAAACCGGGGCGGTGCGTGCTCGTGGGATGAGTTAGGCGATGCGGGGCAGGCTGCGAGCGACGGTGAACGCCGCGACCAGGGTTATCAGTACCGTGAACGCCGAGCTGAGTCGCTGCGGGCTGACCCGCCCGGCAACCTTGGTGCCGGCGAACGTGCCAAGCACCGCTGCTGCCGCGAATACCGTGACCAGGGTCCAGTCGAGCGCGATGATCGCGTGCCCTGCTCGCGCGGCCAGTGCGGCGGCGCTGTTGACCGCGATCACGATGAGCGAGGTGCCCGCAGCGGCTGGCAGGTCGAACCCGAGGACCAGGACCAGTGCCGGGACGACGACGAATCCGCCGCCTACGCCGAAGAAGCCGGTGATCAACCCCACGCCCGTCGCGGTGGCGACCACCAGCGCCGCCTGCCGGGGGCCGAACCTCGGGCGACCGTCCGGCCGGGCCGGGGTGGTTCTGCGGCGGCGCAGGACCATGAGCGCGGCCACTGCGATCATGAGCACGCCGAAACCGGCAAGCAGGACATTGGCCGGGATCGCCGCGCTGGCTAGCGACCCGGTGAAGGAGCCTGCCACGCCCAGCAGCCCGAAGGTCAGGCCGGTGCTGACCTTGGCCCGGCGAGCCCTGGCATGAGTCAGGGCGCCGATGGTCGCGGCGAGTCCGACGACGAGCAGTGAGACGGTGGTGGCCTGATGCGGATCCTGGCCGAGGAGGTACACCAGGACGGGAACGGTCAGGATGGAACCTCCGCCGCCCAGCGCTCCGAGGCTCAGTCCGATCAGGAGCCCGGAAAAGATGGCGAGCGGGATCACCGGCTAGGCCGCGCGGCCGGGCGTGCCGCCTGAGGCAGCCTCGGCCGGCGGGCCGGCGACCAGGCGGAGCCCGGCCCGGGCGGCCCGGTCGTAGTCGTCGTCGATGGCGACGACGGTGCGGCCAGCGGCATCCAGGAGGGAGGCCGCAATGGCTGACCGGTACCCGCTTTGGCAGTGCACCCAGATCTCGCCCGGCGGTACTTCGGTCAGGCGGGCCGGCAGCTCGTGAAGGGGGATGTGCACCGTGCCTTCCAGGTGCGACTGGGCCCATTCCAGGTTCCGGCGTACGTCCAGCACGGTGACCGGCCGATGGCGGCGGACCGCTTCCAGGTCGGCGTAGCCGGCGACCGGTAGCTGCGCAACGACTGCCCGCCTGCCCACTGACCCGGGCCGCCGGTAGCTGACGCGGCGGGCCGGTCGATGCCGATGCGCACCATGATCTCCGCCGCGGCTGGGCTGCGCCGTTTGGCGTGCGGGCCGGATTCTAGGTCCACCGTTACCTCCTCATATACCCAGTGGGGTATTTACCTCACCGAGGTTAGCCGACCGGCAACCGACCAGGCAAATACCCGGCGGGGTATGATGAGGTGCGGTAAGGAGGAAGAAGGCTAATGAGAATCGAAGAAGAAGCTGAGGGGCCGGTGCTCAACCGGCTTCGCCGCGCGCAGGGTCAGCTCGCGGGAGTCATCGCGATGGTCGAATCTGGCCGGGACTGCGCCGAGGTTGTCACGCAACTCGCCGCCGTGTCGCGGGCTCTGGACCGGGCCGGGTTCAAGATCGTGGCCAGCGGCATGCGCCAGTGCCTGGCCGCGCCCGACGGCGAGGCCCTGATGACCGAACAGCAGATGGAGAAGATGTTCTTGATCCTGTCCTGAGGAGCGCCGAGATGAACTACGGCATCACCGTCCGCACGGGCCTGCCATTCGCCGATGCCAGCACGCGGGTCCGCGAGGCACTGAAAGAACAGGGCTTCGGCGTGCTCACCGAGATCGACGTGCAGGCCACCCTGCGCGAGAAGCTAGGCAAGGAGACGGGACAGTACCTGATCCTGGGCGCCTGCAACCCGCCCCTGGCTCACCAAGCCCTGACCGCCGACCCCTCCATCGGGTTGCTGCTGCCGTGCAACGTGGTAGTCCGCACCGAACCGGGCCAGACCGTGGTCGAGGCGCTCGACCCGATGACGATGGTGGCAGTAACCGGCGAACCTTCACTCAAGCCCGTCGCGGAAGAAGCCGCCAGGAGGCTCCGAGCCGCTCTGGCCGGCCTGCCGAGGACCTAAAGGCGTATCGCTGCCACCGGCCTGCCTGCGCCAGCCCGCACTACCGCCGGATCTTGCGGCCCGCCGACCCCCTCGGACAGGTTCGGCGCGGGCCTTCACGGCGTGGATCATGATGCCGCCTCCGCTGCGGCATCGGGCCGCTGAGGGTCGCTGCCGGCTGGCGCGTCGGGTGGCTGGCGCGGCCATTGGCTGTCTGGTATCTCACCGGCCGCTGCGGCGAACACGCTCAGCGCCCCGGCGACCGCGCGCTGCCGCCGGGGCGGGAGACGCTCCAGGATCCCGGCGATCAGTTCCCGCCGCCGGACGGTAGCCTGATCCACCACCTGCCTGCCCGCGGCAGTGAGCGAAACCAGGACGACGCGGCGGTCCGCCCGTGCCCGGTGCCGCCGGATGAGCCCCTTGCGGACCAGTCGGTCACACATCCGCCCCGCGGTGGACTGCGCGACCCCTAGCGCCCCGGCCAGGTCCACCACCCGCCGCGGGCCCTGCGAGGCCAGCACCACCAGGGTGCGGTACTGGGCAATGGTGGTTTCCTCGGCCGCAGCGCCTAGCGACTTGGTCGCCACCGCGATCAGGGTGCGGCTGGCGGCCAGCACCGCATCCACCGCGGCCTCGTCCGGGCCATGCTCGGGCTGCGCAGGCCCGCCCACTGCTCACCCACCCTTCACGCTTGCTCCGACCACTAATACCACGGACTTGCGCTTATTCGACACAACTCACAAGTGCACGTAACAAGTGCACCTTACCGGCGACGGCGTCCTCTGGCTCGGCAGGAGAGAGCAGGGCTGGGACGGCATCAGGCGAACCTTAGTTTCCGGTGGGGGCAGCACCGGAGGCGCCCGCTCCGCCGCACGGTCGAGGTCTGGCGCGGCGACCGCACCTGGACCGACGCATTGCGCCAGGGGGACTTGCAGTTGCACGGCCCTGAGCAACTGCGCAGAGCCTTGCCGGGATGGTTCACCTCACAATGCGGCGAATTCCCCTAGGGGCATTTAGCCCCCAATGGTAGCTCGTCAATGTCACATAGTCACTTCCGGCAGTACTTTCATGACAGAGGCTACCTTAGCCATCTGCTTAGAGAGGTTACTGCATTCATTAGCCGAGCTAAGGATAGAAGCTGCCTTGACCAGCGGTGCCCGCGTCTGGCGTGCGCCGGATCTGGCAGCAGAAAGGAACGTGTGATGCGGGCGGTACGCCTGAATACCGGAGTGAATGAACTGATGCCGCGTCCTGCTTCCCGCCGGGGATCGCGGTCTGCCCGTGGGCGGGCGACGCCGTCCTGGCCGCGCGGGCTGCAGTGGGTACCGGTGCCACTGGCGGTGCTCGCCGCCGCGATCGGCATGCTGGTGATGGGCTCGTTCCAGGGCCAGGTGGCGTCGGCCAACGCCCACCAGACCGGCTACCGGGCGGGTGGCATCGCGCTATCTGTCCAGACGATGCAGTGGATGATGAACATGGGCTCGTCCGGTGGGGGCTATCAGATGCCCGCGAGCATGATGCCGGGATTTCAGTCGGTCGGCGAGGACCGGTTGCGCGTCGAAGTAAACCTCAGCAACGTCACCACCAGCACGCAGCCGTATTCGATCACCGATTTCACCATATCCAGCCCGGGTGGGAAGACCTGGCACATTGACAGTGTCGCGCACAGTAACACGCCGCTGTCGGCGCACCTGGCACCTGGCTTCGGGACCAATATCGACATCTATTTCGATGTCCCGGCCAAGCAAAGCAAGCACCTGATTCTTAAATGGTCGCACGGCGGCACCACGGTCTCTATCCCCGTCAACACCAGCAAAATGCCGGCCAACATGAAGATGTAAAGGAGGAACCAGCACACCTTTACGCAAGCCTAGTCGAGCACCTTTAGCCAGCCGGTGGGCTGGTCCGAGAGGAAGAACTAATGTCATTTCCAGGCAAACCTGCTCCCCCGAGATCCGGGTGGGGTAGGAAGATCGCACTGCTAACGCTTGTGCTGAGCGCGGGCGTCGTCGGTTTCCAACTCGGTATCGACGCAATGTTCGGACGGGCCGGAGGCGGCCTGGCACACGCGCCGCGCGACATGCTGTTCTCGGTGCCGGCCGCCCTGGCGGCGGCCTGGCTCGGCCTCCGTCTCGCGTCCAAGCCGGATCCGGAGCGCCCGGCCGGCTTCGCCGCGGCGCTGAACCGGGCGGCGCTGGTCTCGCTCACGTTCATGGTGCTGTTCGTCCCGTCGGCCCTCCTCGGCCGGTATTACGCGGGCACCAGCATCACTGTCGTCCCGGGCCATCTCCCAGGAGGGGTGAGCCCCGGCCTGACCGCGCAGGCGCTGCACGCAGTCGGCGACGCGCTGATCGGCCAGTTGGCGAGCCTGCCACTGCTGCTGGCCGCGTTCTTACTGCTGGGGCAAGCTAGATCGGCGCCGCAGGCGCTGGGTCGGAGGCGTCCCTCACGGCTGGCCGCGGTGGGGTCGTCCCTGGCTATCGTGGCCTACTTCGCCGGGCCGGGCTCCGCGATGGTGATGGCCAGCCCTGCGACGTCCTCGTCCACAACGACCACAACCAGCACCAATCCGTGCGCCACCGCCCCGCACGACACGTTCAACATCTCCGCGATCAACGTCGACATCCCGCTGAACCGCTACGGGACGCACGACCCGAACGGGATGATGTACACGCTGACCTCGGACATCCCCGCGGTGCGGGCCCAGGAGAAGTCACAGCAGGTGTCGAGCGGGCTGCAGGGCGGCGACGCGATCCAGCCGCTGGTCATTCGCGCCCACCAGGGCGACTGCGTGACAGTCAACCTCACCAACTCGACCACGTTCGGGCTGTCCGCCATGGACCAGGCGCCGACCGCCGACCCGAACGACACGTGCGATACTACCCTTCAGTTCGCCCCCTGCGGGTACCTGTCTACTACGCCGCCGCAGAACATCGCCTGGAACGTGGACGGCTTGCCGGCCGTCGGCAACGCCGACCAGGTGTCCAGCGACGTCGGCGAGAACGCGGACAACACTGCGGCACCAGGTAAGACTGCGAGCTACACGGTCTACATGGACCCCGCCCTCGGCTACGGAGCTCACGTGTTCCACTCCACCGGCGATGAGCGGCAGATGCGGGCCCACGGCCTGTTCGGCGTCCTGGTGTCGGAGCCGCGCGGGTCGCAGTGGCTGAACCCGCACACGAACCAGCCCCTGGCCAGCGGGTGGGACGCGACGATCCAGATGCCGTCAGGCCCCAGCTTCCGTGAGTTCAACCTGATATTCCACGAGGTCGGCGACGAGGGCTACCGGCAGATCCTGGAGTCGGCCGGCGTCACGACGGCCGGCACAGGGAAGGGGCAGTGCGACACCAGTCAGAATGAGGTACTCGAAACAGAGCCGGCCGGCACCGTCGATGCGGGAAAGACAGTATGCGAGCTGCCCGTGGTGGACAAGTTCACCGACGCCTACCGCCCCTGCAGCAAGGCCATCAACTACCGCAGCGAGTGCTTCTTCGAGCGTGAGCTCTCCCAGGAGCGGGCCGGCGTCACGCCGAACGAGGCGGACGACTACAGCTCGTACGCCAACGGCGACATGGCCACGCCGCGGCCGGAGAATTACGTCGGCGACCCCTACAAGATCCTGCTGACCAACGCGGGCTCGGAGATGGGCCACGTGTTCCATGAGCACGGCGGCGCCATCCGCTGGCTGCGCAACCCGGGCTCGTCCAACCCGGACATCGCCGGAGGGCTTGAGAAGTTCCCGCCGGTCACCAAGTCCTCGGTCCGGCTGGACTCGCAGACGATCGAGCCGGGCGAGTCCTATGACCTGGAGACCGAGTGCGGTGCTGGCGGCTGCCAGCAGGCCGCGGGCGACTTCTTGTACCACTGTCACATCGCGGCCCACTACGACGCCGGGATGCTGGGCTTCATCCGGGTGTTCGACACCGCCCAGCCGGATCTGGCCACGGTGCCGGGCCGCACGCCGAAGCCGCATGGGGTCACCTCGGCCGGCCTGATCGGCAAGGTCATCGAAGGCAAGACCGTCGTCCCGCAGGGCCAGCTCACCGACCCGAGCACTCAGATAACAGTGCAGGACCTGGTCAGCAGCGAGCTCCCGCCACAGGGCGTCCGGCTCAACCCGGAAGACTCCGCGGTCTGGAACTGGACCTGGGGCGGCACCGCTGACCAGCCGATCGCCCTCGGCGAGCCGGAGGATACCCGCGTCTGGGCCAATTACACCGCGCCCAACCCTGGGCAGAGACCGGAGATCATGTTCGACCCCAGCAACGGCAGGTACGCCTATCCGCTGGTGCAGCCTCACCTGGGTGATCGGCCGCCGTTCTCGCCCAACGGCCACAGCGGGGCGCCGTGGCTCGGGCCGAACGTCACGTCCACCAGACCGGATGGCCTCTGCCCGCAGGGCGCTCCGCTACGCACCTACAACATCACCGCCATCCAGACCCCGATCCTGGACCAGACCAACAGCGGGCGGGACGCCAACGGCAACCCCATCAACCCGGTGTCTGACCCGAACGGCGAGGTCTTCGCCCTCAACCAGGACATATCGGCGATCCGGAGCGGTGCCGAGCCCGCGCAGCCACTGGCCGTCAGGTCCGATGTCGGCGATTGCGTGGCGGTGACCCTGACCAACGACCTGAACCCGTCCCCCAATGGGGTGGAGGCGACTAGCGACGAAAACATCTTCCGCGAAGCCAACATCCACATCCACTTCGTGCAGTTCGACCCGCAGGCCTCCGACGGCGTGATCACCGGCTTCAACTTCGAGCAGGCCGTGCAGCCCGTCACCGGCTCGGAGATAGGGGAGACCACGCTGACCGCGGCCGCGCCGGCCGGCGCGACCCAGATCCAGGTTGCCGACACCACCGGGCTGCGCCCTGGCGTCAGCATCGAGGTCGGCCAGACCTTGACGGACACCGAGGTCATCAACAAGATCACGGCGGTCAACGGCAAGACGGTGACGCTGGGATCCCCGTTGCAGAACGCCCACGCGTCGGGTGAGCGGACCGGAGTCGAGTTCGTGCAGTACCGGTGGTACAGCGACGTCGACGACGGCACCGTCTTCTTCCACGACCACGTGGACGCGCTGAGTTCCTGGGGCCACGGCCTCTTCGGCGCCCACATCATCGAGCCAACGGGCTCGACCTTCCACAACCCGCAGACGGGGGCTACGATCGACCACGGCCCGATCGCCGACATCTACACCAAGGGCTCGGTGGGCTTCGGTGAGCAGGGCGACTTCCGCGAGTACGTGCTCTGGGAGCACGAGGGCGTCAGAAGCGCCACCGACCCCCAGGGCGAGCCCGTCCCGCAAGGCTGTGAGCTGTCCAGCTTCAACCTCCGGGCGGCGCCGCTGATCGACCGGGATCCCAACGCGGCCAACACGCCGATTGCAGATGGGGAGGACGTCAGCGTCCCTGACGGGGTCGGCAACTACAACATGGGCTTCGAGGCGCACGAAGAACCCGCCACATCGGACCGGCAGGACTGCACGAATATCGGCACGTCCAACGATCCGTACGCGTTCTCGTCGGTGGCTCACGGCGACCCGCCGACGCCGCTGCTGAAAGCCTACGTGGGCGACCCGGTGGTGATCCGGCAGGTCGGCCTCGACGAAATGGTCGGCGACATCCGAGTGACCGGTCACCGGTTCTCCGAGGAGCGGTTCAGCCCGAACGGAGTGCTGACGGACGCCGGTACCGCCGGCATCTCGGAAAAGCAGGACTACGTCTTCAACGCCGGCCAGTTCCCAGGGGACTACCTCTACTACTCCGGCCGCCAGCTGGAGATGGAGAGCGGTGCCTGGGGCATCTTCCGGGTAATGAACACGCTGCACACGTCCGGGCCGAACGCCCTGGTGCCGCTGCCCGACCGGACAGCTCCGCCGAACGTGCCAGGGTTCCCGACGCTCACCACGACCGGCAAGGCGCCGGCTGCCGCCCCCAGCGACAGCGGCTCCGTCTGCCCGGGCAGTGCGCCGACCCGCAGCTACAACGTGTCCATCTTCAACAGCCAAACCAGCGTTAACCACGGCGGACCGGGGTTCACCTTCGACACGGGCATGCCCGGCGAGAGTGACACCGCGGACGGCGGCTCCTGGGCCACGATGTACTCGCTGTCCTCAGACGAGCCCGCCATCCTGGCCGGGAAGATGAAGCCCGTGCCGCTGGTCATCCGTGCTAACGCGGGCGACTGCCTCAAGGTGACACTGCACAACGACCTGCCGACCGACAACTGGACCTGGACCTGGGGGTCAGGCTCTACCAGAGCCGGGTTCAACATCGGCAACGTCCTCTACAACCCGCAGACCTCCTTCGGCGGCGCGATCGGGTACAACCCCGACTCAAGCGTGGCTCCGGGCGGCTCGCGGACCTACGTCTACTACGTCGACAGGGAACTCGGCACCAACCTGATACTCAACACCGCTAACGAGTCCTCCTGGAGGCAAGGCGCGTACGGCGCCCTCATCGCCGAGCCGGCCGGCTCAGTGTACGAGGACCCGTTCACCGGCCAGCCGATCCAGTCCGGGATCTTCGCGGACATCTTCCCCGGCCGCGGCAGCCCGTTCCGGGAGTACGCGACGATCTTCAGCGACCGGGAACCGCTGCTCGGCCACAACACCATGGTCTACTACATCGACTCTGACCACTCATATACCGACTACAACGAGGCCTCGCTCACCGACCGGGAGCCAGTAGATGAAGGAGGCAGTGGCAACGGTGTTTGCAGTCCGGCTCCTTGCTCCGACCCGTTCAACCTCTGGCAGGCCAAGAGCAATAGCGTCAACGGCGGCAACGATCCGGCCACGCCGGTGTTCGAGGCCTACGCCGGTGATCCCGTCCGCTGGCGGGTGGCCGACGCGTCCGGCGACAACGTGATCTCCTTCGAGGTGGCGGGCCACGAGTTCCCGCTGGATCACGGACTGACCGGCTCGGAGGACATCGAAGCCCGGACCCTGGTGGGCGGCGAGACGTTCGACGCCTACCTGGTCAACGGTGCGGGCGGGGCGACCCGCGCCACCGGCGACTTCCAGTACGACCTGGGCCGCCAGCCAATGATCAAGTCCGGTGCCTGGGGCATCATGCGGGTGCTCCCGCCGCCGGGCTCAGGTTTCGCACCGACAAGTACGACAACGCTCCACCGGCTGTAGTTAGATAGCCCTGGCGCTGCCGTCCCGGACCCGCGCGGGTCCGGGACGGCAGCATGTCGCTGTTGAGGGCATGCCGCAAGGCGGCCGGGCGTAAAGCTCGGTAGACTGGCCTTTCACTGGTGCGCCGGGAAGTCTGGTCGGCAGCGACTCATCGGATGGACAAGGCGAGGCCGGGGACGTGCGCACTGTTGAGACCGTTGTGCTCTTGGTTGCCCTGGCGACCGTCGTCGCGGCTTTCGCCGGTCGGCTGAGCGTTCCTGCTCCCTCGTTGCTGGTCCTGGTCGGTCTGGGTGTCGGCTTGCTGCCGGGGGCGCCAGCTGTTCATGTGCCGCCCGAGCTGATAAGCCTCGTCGTGCTGCCCCCGCTGCTGTATGCGGCGAGCGAAGAGCTGGCGTTGCGCGATTTGCGGGCTGTCTGGCTGTCTGTGACGGTCCTGGCGATCGGCTTGGTGCTGGTGTCGGCGGCGGTTGCCGCGGTGGTGGCCGGAACTGTTGCCTCGCTGTCGGTGAGCATGGCGTTCGTGCTGGGTGCCGTCCTGGCCAGCACTGACCCGGTAGCGGTCAGTGCGCTCGGAAGAAGGCTTTCTCTCCCGGCCAGGGTCCAGGCACTGGTGCAGGCGGAGAGCCTGTTCAATGACGGCACCAGCCTGGTTCTGTTTCAGGTCGCGGTATCCCTGGCCGTTGGCGGCGCGGCGTCGGCGGCAGTGCCGGACGTGCTTGTTAAGGGAGTAGCCCAGTTCGCGGCGATAGCGGGTGGCGGAGTGCTGGCCGGTATCGCGGCGGCCGTGGCGGCCATAATCGTGCGCCGCCGGATCATCGACCCGGTCCTGGAGACCGTGGCGGCGCTAGTCACGCCGTATGCCGCGTTCTTGCTCGCGGAGAGTCTTCATGCCTCCGGTGTGACCGCGGTGATTGTGGCTGGCCTGGCGGTGGGCAGATGGCGGCCGAAGATTACGACCGCGCGGACCCGGCTGCAGGTTCACGCCGTCTACCAGACTCTCATCTTCGTGCTGGAGAGCATCGTCTTCAGCCTCATCGGCCTGCAGTTGCCGACGCTGATCCGCGCGCTGAGCGGGCTTCGCCAATGGCTGGTGCCCGCGCTCGCGGTAACCGCCACCCTCATCTTCGTTCGCTTTGCGTCGGTGTTTGCCTTGTGGGCGGCGGCCAGGTGGCGAGGGCGAACCAAGTCGGGCTGGGCGGCGCCTGCCGTGATCTCCTGGGCAGGCACCCGCGGGGTGGTGCCGCTGGCCGCGGCGCTGTCCATCCCGGCGACCACGACCGGGGGGAACGCACTGCCGGGCCGCGACCTCGTGCTCGTGATCGCGGCCGCGACGATTACCTTGTCCCTAGTGACCCAGGGATTCACG
>Ga0134128_10010973_pt1 | contig 10847 bp, 6 predicted proteins | sample KB31754_FD_96462 | JGI IMG/M metagenome (GOLD analysis project Ga0134128, IMG submission 96462) | Terrestrial soil microbial communities with excess Nitrogen fertilizer from Kellogg Biological Station, Michigan, USA - KB3-175-4 | ecosystem: Environmental > Terrestrial > Soil > Unclassified ...
GGGTTTTGAATTTCATGTGCAATACCTGCGGTCAGTTCTCCAAGCGACGCCATTTTTTCAGATTGTACCAATTGTGCCTGCGCCTGTTTTAAATCAACTAGTGTCTTTTCTATCTGCTCTTTGGCCGATTCTAATTTATTAAAATCTTCATAGCGCGCATAAGCGGTAGAGAAAGCATCAGCAAGGTTTTGAACCAGATTTATTTCTTCGTCATTCAAAGGCGATTCACTGCCTACATACAACATTCCCTGTAAGAAGGGAAGAAAATGCAAATGAAGATTTACAGGGCGATGGGCTGTTGAATAAGTTTCTTCTGACGCAATCGCTCCCTGCTCAACCAGGCTTTTTGTCCATTCTGCAAACATGGCTTCATTCCAATGGTCTTTAAACATTTCATTTTTATGCCAATGAATTAAAACCTTTGAAAGTTCTCCAGCAGACCGATAAGGCAACTGAAATGCTGCAATGGCTTTTCCTTCCGGAGTAGAAAGAAAAGAATGAATGACTTCCTGCTCTTCATCCATTATAAAAACGCCGCATCGGATGAAAGGGACATTCAGGGTTGTAAGTTCATTCCATATTAAAGGAGTAATTTTTTCCAGATCTCCTATTGTTCGCATAGAGGCTGTTTCTGCACGAACGCGGTCGAGGGATGAAGTTCTGATGGCTTCTCTTGCATTGGCTTCGGAAATTTGTAATTCTAAATAACGTCTGAACGTAAGATCAATGATCGCTGCAAATCTTTTTAAAATTTTAATTTCTGCATCATTATAAGGTACTTCTGACCAGGCATATAAACAACCAATTGAAAAAGAAAGAAAATGACCATATTGTTTTTGATCCTCTTTTGAATCAGGAACCTGAACCGGTAATCCTTTTAAAAGCAATTGATAATAGGAGCTAAGCTCGTCCCCGCTTAATTCAGGAAAATAATCTTCATTCATCAACCATGTATCATAAATTTTTTCGAGAACAGGATGTCCTGATAACTCCACCCAACCCACTAACGAAAGACTATCTCCGTCAGCGGATGAAGTGGCAGAATATAATTGTGCTTTTCTTGATTCTTTATTCAGCAATCCTACACCACAGCGGATTGGACTAACTCCCAGCTTTTTTAATTCTGTAAATACCATACTTGCAGTTGCAGAAAGATCATTACTGTTTCGCATAGCCATTGCACTTGCACGCACTTTTTCCAATGCAGCCTCAATAGTCGCTTCCTTTGTTTGCGCTTCTGCTTTTTGAAGATCCAGGAAACGGGTATAGCTTTGATTGAATACAGTAGCAAATCGCTTCATTACCATTTTGGCCTCTTCAGGAAAATCATTCCCATTGAATGCAAACAACCCACCCGCTTCGAATACTGCTATGTGATAATATTGTGTGGTTATTTCATCTGCAGACAATATGAGTTGTGAATCTGGCAATCTTACTTTACCTGTACCTGATGTTTTATAATATTGAACCAAATCTTCACCTTCCAATGCGTAACTAAAATCTGAATTGGTTAGCCAGGCATTGTATACACCCTGCAATAAAGGATGCAGATCCATAGATTCAGTGCCGGAAACCTGTACGGTTTTTCCTTCATCTGTAACAGATGTTATCCAGGCATCTGCACTTCGTTTCTCTTTATTAATGATTCCAATACCACATCGAAGTATGCCCAATTCGAGTTTTCCCAGTTCAGTAAATACTACTTCGGCTACTGTATTCAGATTTTCACTTTTGTACATAGCCATTGTTCTTGCACGTACCCGCTCAAGAGCAGCTTCTATTTTTGCTTCTCTTGCCTGCGCCTCTGCTTTTTGCAGATCATTAAAACGGGTATAAGTAAGATCAAACACTTTTGCAAAACGCAGTAATATATCAAAATGTTCATTTGATAATGGTTCAAGAGTAGCTAATGTCAGGTTGCCGAAACTATTAAACGAGGCATTCAAATAAACTTTGTCAGGCGCTTTCATGCCTGCAATTACAAAATCGGGCAGATAGCAAAGTTCTGTTTCCACAAATAAAAAGTCATCCCATTCTTTTTTTATTTTTCCTTTCAGCACATATTGCCATTTTAAGTCTCTTTCTCTCCATGCTTTGATATAAGCCAGGTGAGGAGGAAGCTGATGATATTTTACAAATAATCCGGCCGGGTTTGATGGATCTTCAGAATTGGCCATCCACCATGTTATTCCTAATGTTTTAGTATCATAGATCATAATGACGCAACGGGTGAGCACTAAATCGAGTTTGGTTAATTCAGTGAAAACAGTACCTATCAGTTCTTTTAACTCGTCACTTTTTTGCATCGCCATTGCTCTTGCACGAACTCTTTCCAGACCTAATTCAATCTGCGCTTCTCTTGCCTGCGCTTCTGCTTTTTGTAGATCGAGGAAGCGGGTAAAAGTGATCTCGAAAACTTTTGCAAAACGAATAATGGTTTGTTCCTCCTCCTGGGAAAAAAGTTCAGTGGAAAGTATTAACAGATAACCCTCCGAAAAGTTTGCGTTATAAAAAATGATCCTGTCAGGAATATGGGAAAATATATCTTCTTTTATGCTTGCCGGAACATGACTCGATAAAAACCGGTGATGTTTTTTATTTTCTTCGCCTTGTATATCACAAACATGAATGTCCTCTTTTTGTTTCCAGCTTTTGTACCTCTCATCCAGGATATGCTCACCGGTTAAAGGAAAGACGATAAAGTTTGGAAGTAATGTGCCATCGGGAAGAACGACCCAAGCCGTTTGTGTATCATTTGGTTCGTCAATAAACATATAACCACACGTGAAAGTTTTGATACCTAACTTTCCAAATTCATGGTAAAGAAGTTGTGCTGCTTCGGCCAGTTCATCACTTTTTTGCATAGCCATTGCTCTTGCACGAACACGTTCCAATCCCGCTTCGATCAGTGCTTCCCGCGCCTGTGCTTCCGCTTTTTCTATGTCTAAGTATCTGCGATAAGCCAATTCAAACACATTGCGAAAGCGCTTGAATAATTCGACCTCATTTTCATTTAAAGGTGCATAGGTAGAAATGCCCAATGCAACAGGACCTAATGAATGCCAATACCAGTTCAACGATCCGGAAGTGAACAAAAAGGGATCAACAAACTCCGGCCCTTTTTTTTGTTGCTCAATAAAGTCTTTTAACTTGTCACCTTCAAGTCTCGTTGAAAAGAAATGTCCTTTTCCCTTCAACATTTGATCGGCAAACGCTGATTGAACCGCAGTTTGTAGGAAATCAACTTCTGTAATGAAGGTTTTGTCATGTTTTGCATAATATTCATAATTCATGTAACTGTGACTGGCTTCATAGATGATTGCTGTTTGCACATTTCTGATTTCCTTTACATCAAGAGACGTCAATTGCTCAGAAATAATCTTACATACTTCAAGCATATCCGAAGGCTGCTTCATTCCCATTGCTATAGCACGAACTCTTTCCAAAGACAATTCTATCTCTGCTTCCCTCGCTTGCGCTTCTGCTTTTTCCAAATCAAGAAAACGCGTATAGGCTTGTCCAAATGTGTTCCCCAGCCTTTTTAAAATTGAATTCTGTTCATCAGGGAACGGTTTCCCTTTATAACTACCAACGGAAAGCCATGTGTCTTTCAGGAAAACACTGGATGTTATATAGCCATTATCATTGTAATGAAGCTTTTTAAATTCATGAGGAAGGTCTTTGTAAACTGTATTTGTAAACAGATGTTCAGCAAACTTGTCTTTCGTTTCTTTATCCAGCTGAAGTGCGTAAAAATCATTTCCTGTTGCCTGGTATTCCTTGAACTTTTCATAAGCAACTGTAAAAACAGGATGATCAAAATACGGAATAAACACCCTGTCGGCACCTTTATATTTACCTGGAATTACAACAAAATTCCAAATGTCAATGCCATTTGAAACATCAATTCCATTGGCACTGAAATTCACCCAGTCAAAATCAAAACCAAGATTGATGAATTGCTCTCCGATTACATTAATGACATCAACAAACTCTGAAGGCTTTTGCATCGCCATGGTTCTTGCGCGCACTCTTTCCAGCGATGCTTCAATTTCCTGCTCACGATTTTTTGCAGCCAGTTCCTTTTCTAAAAAGGCATTTTTTTTTAAAAGCAGTTGTTCTTCTTTACTCATATATTAAATAGGAAATTTAAAAACTATCGGGTCGGGTTGTACGTTTAGTTTTCGTGAAGGATATGGATGGAAATGCGAAAAAGAAGTGATCGCTTTTCAAAAGTCAGAACAGCAATTAGAAAACAAAATCTTTTGAAAAGACTGATACAAAGATGGAGTATCTTTTCAATATTCAATTAAAATTTCTTCTTCTTAAAAAACTTACATTTTCAAGACATTTGGATAGAGTAAACGAACCAAAAAGTTGATTTTATTTTCTATAAAAAGGCTTAAAAAATAAAAAGTTGCCTGGCATTTGAATACCAAGAAGTCAAACAGAAATATTTTTTGAATTTCAAAGTCGATTCCCGTTTTTCAATTCTCAAAAAATTACTTTTGAAAATATTATTTTTGCAGGATTATGGATACAAAAACAGAACACGTACAGTGCCTCATCATTGGCTCAGGGCCGGCAGGATATACAGCCGCAATCTATGCTGCGCGCGCAAACCTGAAACCAGTAATGTACCAGGGAATTCAGCCTGGCGGCCAGCTCACTATAACTACAGAAGTAGAAAATTATCCCGGATATCCTAATGGAGTACAAGGCCCGGATATGATGATTGATTTTGAAAAACAAGCCAAAAGAATGGGCGCTGATATTCGATATGGATTGGCAACGAAAGTTGATTTTTCCGCCTGCCCGATGAAGATATTGATTGATGAAGAAAAATGGATCAGTGCCGACGCAATTATTCTCGCAACAGGTGCCAGTGCAAAATGGCTTGGATTGGAAAGTGAAAAAAGGTTGAATGGATACGGCGTCAGCGCGTGTGCGGTTTGCGATGGATTTTTCTTTAAAGGAAAAGAAGTTTGCATCGTAGGTGCCGGCGATACTGCTGCTGAGGAAGCTTTGTATCTCAGCAAGATCTGTAGCTTTGTTCACATGTTCGTCAGGAAAGATGCGATGCGTGCAAGCAAGATCATGCAGCAAAGAGTGCTTCAAACAAAAAATATAAAAGTGTATTGGAATACGGAAGTTGATGAGATTTTAGGTTCTGAAAAAACAGAAGCGGTAAGAATTGTGAATAATGTTAGCGGAGAAAAAACTGAAATTCCTGTACATGCTTACTTTGTTGCAATTGGCCATCAGCCCAATTCTGAAATTTTTAAAGGCTGGCTGGATATGGACGAAGCAGGATACATAAAAACTTTGCCGGGAAGCACCAAAACAAATATTGAAGGCGTGTTTGCCGCCGGTGATGTTCAGGATAAAATTTATCGCCAGGCCGTTACTGCTGCCGGTTCTGGTTGCATGGCAGCTCTTGATGCAGAAAGATTTTTAAGTATGCTGGAGCATCCTGTTCCTTCAGATCATTTCAATGCAGTTCCTCAAAATGAGCAGAATTAAATATTAAGTTTTCATGGTAAAGGTTCAATTAAAAGATCTTCTTTTCAATGCTTTTCACGGCATTTATGAAGAAGAAAAGATCCTCGGAAATGAATATGTGGTAAACGCATCAGTAGAATTTCATGAAAAAGATGAAGTGATAGAACATATTAATGACACCGTTAACTACACAATTATTTACAACATCATTAAAAAGAGAATGAGCATTTCCACACCGCTTCTCGAAACTGTTGTAATGCAGGCAGGAAATGAAATTCATAAAGTTTTTCCTCACTTAAAATCCATTTCTCTTTCAATAAGAAAAATGCATCCGCCAATAGAAGGAATGCGCGGCTCGGCTGAAGTTTGCTGGCACAAGGAGTTTTGAGGGAATGGAGGTACGGGAGTTGTTTGCATTAATATTTAACACAATTAACTCTACAAAAGCACTTTTCTAAAAATCCGTTAACATATAATTAACGGAAAATGACAATTCCCAACTGGGAAAAGTGTTTTGCCAATTGGCAAATGACAATTCCCAATTGGCAAAAGTGTTTTGCCGCATGGAAAAAGTGATTTCCCATATGGAAAAAGTGTTTCGCCATATGGAAAAAGTGTTTCGCCATATGGAAAAAGTGTTTTGCCGCATGGAAAAAGTGATTTCCCATATGGAAAAAGTGTTTTGTCACATGGAAAAAGTATTTTGCCGTATGGGAAAAGTGTTTTGCCGCATGGAAAAAGTGATTTCCCACATGGAAAAAGTGTTTCGACAATAGGAAAAAAGAATCTATTCAACACCAGTGTGACGCTTCCTAAAATCACCTGACACTTTTCGCAGTTAATACTAATTTAGATTGTCAGGACTTTTTGTTATTCCTGGTGCGAGTTTACAGATTCATTTTTACTCCTAAAATTTCATTCTCTGTTTTTTGTTATTACTGATTTTGCTTGTGAGGGCAAGCTCTTATTCCTGAGAGTTGTCTTGACTGTGCAGGAGGAAGTGGAATTGACGAAGGAAAAGATAAAAAATATTTAAGATTGGACTTTCCTAGCCGAATTGAAAAAGTATAATAGTAATGATTAATTGTAAACGAAATTTTTTTTAATACATTGCATCTTATATAATCAATTATAAATGTTGTGCGATATATTAACCAAGCCACTGCTCAAATGAATGAAAGAATTGAAATTTATTCGAATAAGAAAAAAGCATTTTTACTACTAATTATTTCACTAGCTTTTGTTATTGGAGGATTTTACACTTTTATAAACGCTGAAAACTTTACTTGATTTAGAGCAAGTAATCCCTTATTTACGAAAATTATAGGAATTATTTCAATGCTATTTTTCGGAATTGGAATTTTTGTTTCTGTCAACCAACTTATAAGAAACAGACTTATGTTAATAATTGACAAGAGAGGACTATATTTAAACCCAAATAAAAACGAAATATTGGAATGGAAAAACATCGAGGGATTTAAAGAAATTAGTATGTATGGAACTAAAATAATAATAATTAAAGTTAATAATGGAAATGAAATGATAGAGAAAGAAACCAGTGAGTTAAGAAAAAAGCTTATGCAGTTTAACTTAAATAATTATGGTTCCCCTTATAATATTTCTACATCGACAATGAATATAAAATCCAACAAACTATTCGATTTGCTAAATCAAAAATTAAACGAAAACAAATAAATCGCATAATAATCAGTGGCAAGGATAAAATGTAAACGATAAAATCAATCAACTGGTTACTGAGTTCTATCAACGAAAGTAACTTTGATTTTTGTTCATGTACATATTGAATGAATTGAAAATCATAAGACCTATAAGGTTTTCAAAACCTTACAGGTCTGTAAAACCGCTGAGTCAATCAGTGACAGGCAATATTAACAATGATCTTTTAAAGAATCTGATTTTTTAAACGCGCACACTTCTACTTAAGCTTTATGTATAGTAAACCCACAAATAATCCCCTTTTTTATTTTCCTTCATTACCGTTTAAATAATTGTTCCTTCAAAAATCACTCTTCAGATATCTTTATTGAACGAGATATATACCTTTGAAACCCTGAAAGCTATTTTACTAAAAATTTAAAATTTTATTTCCATGACCAAAATCAGATTTCTTTTTCTCTTTTCATTTATTTTGACCGGATCTTTTGGATTTGCTCAAACTGATAGTTCAGTATATAATGAGCATGATCTTTTTACGCCCAATTTTTATCCTTCTTCAGTTAATGAATACCGGGCTGCGGATGGAGAACCAGGTCCGAAATACTGGACGAACAAAGCGAGCTATAAAATTGAGGCAACGCTAGATACTGCTACAGACGGAATTAAAGGAAGTGTTACCATTTATTATACCAATAATAGCCCACACGAATTGCCTTTTCTGTGGCTTTATTTAGATCAAAATCTTTTCAATCCGGATTCACGCGGACAGGCAAAAGCGCCGGCAACAAGAAAAAGCCGTTATACCAATGTGGGTACCGTTTTTCAGGGAGGTTATCATATTAAATCAGTGAAACTGGTATCAACAGAAAAAGGAAAAAGTTCTTCCTCTGATGTATTTAATCTCGTGTCAGATACAAGAATGCAGATTCGACTTCCGAAGGCGCTGGCTCATGGCGAAACTGCCGAAATTAAAATTGATTATTCTTACCTGATTCCACAGGATGGAAGTGATCGTACGGGAGTTTTGCCTACAAAAAATGGGAAAATTTATGCCATAGCTCAATGGTATCCACGCATGTGTGTGTATGATGATATTGAAGGATGGAACACATTGCCTTACCTCGGCGCCGGTGAATTTTATTTGGATTACGGCGATTATGATTACACAGTTACGGCTCCTGCAAATCTGATCGTTGTTGGTTCAGGAAATTTACAAAATCCAAAAGAGGTTTTAACTGCTACTGAATTAAAAAGATATGATGAAGCAAAAAAGAGCGATAAAACTGTGATTATCCGCAGCGCTGATGAAGTTACAGATCCTGCTTCACGTCCACAAAAAGGTGATATTACCTGGCATTTTAAAATGACGAATTCGAGGGACGTTTCCTGGGCGGCTTCGAAGGCCTTTATCTGGGATGCGGCAAAAATAAATTTTCCTTCAGGAAGAAAAGGTCTTGCGCAAAGTGTTTATCCTGTGGAATCCAATGGAAATAATGCATGGGAACGTTCTACAGAATACGTAAAAGCGGCGCTGGAAGGATATTCTAAAAGATGGTTTGAATTTCCTTACGATAATGCAACTAATGTAGCTTGTAATATCAATGGAATGGAATATCCCGGAATTGTATTTTGTAACTCAAAGTCAAAAGGAGCAGGACTTTGGGGTGTTACCGATCATGAGTTCGGACATACCTGGTTCCCGATGATTGTTGGCAGCAATGAAAGAAAATATGGCTGGATGGACGAAGGATTTAATACTTTCATCAATGGTCTTTCAACACAGGATTTCAACAATGGCGAATATGTTCGTAAAAGAAGAAACAACGGTAACAATAATATGTATGAGCGGATTTTCGGACCTCAGAGCGAAACAGTGATGAGCGAACCGGATGCGCTTCATGAAGCAAATATTGGCGTGGCTTTGTATTTCAAGCCCGGATACGCTTTGGATCTTTTAAGAAATAATATCCTGGGACCCGAAAGATTTGATTATGCTTTCAGAACTTACATCAAAAGATGGGCTTATAAACATCCGACTCCCTGGGATTTTTTCAGAACGATAGAAAACGTTGGGGGAGAAGACCTTGGCTGGTTCTGGACAGGAATGTTCATTAAAAATTACAAACTTGACCAGGCGATTACAGATGTAAAATATGTGGACAATGATCCGTCAAAAGGCGCTTTGGTAACCGTTGTTAATCTTGATAAAATGGCAATGCCTTTGTATCTTCAATATGAGACAGAAAGCGGAAAATCTGATACGTTGAAAGTGCCTGTTGAGATCTGGCAAAACGGGAATACGTGGGTGCAAAAAATAGATTCAAAAGAAAAACTGAAATCTGTAACGATAGATCCGGAGCACGTTTTTCCTGATGTCAACACCAACAACAATACATGGAATTCTACGAATCCGTAAATTAAAATTTACGCAATAATAAATGGCCGGTAAGAAATTTTACCGGTCATTTTATTTTTACGTATTCGCAAAAAGAAGCAAAAATGAAACTATAAAACATTTCCTTGTTTTGTCAATTAATCAATACTTTTGCCACCTTTTATGAAACCAGTCACTGAAATATTTCCATTATTATCAGAGCCAAGAAACATCGTCATCACTTTTCATCAAAAGCCGGATGCTGATGCGATGGGATCAGGATTGGGATTGTACAATTTCCTGATTCAGTTCAATGATAAAGTGACCGTAATTTCGCCTACTAACTGGGCTGGTTTTTTAAGCTGGATGCCGGGAGCAAAAAATGTACTCGATTTTGAAATCCAGAATGAAAAAGCGTTGAAAGCTTTAAACGAAGCAGAATGGCTTTTTTGCCTTGACTTTAATGTGCTTAGCCGCACCAGGAATATGGAAGGGATCATTGAAAAATTAAACTGCACAAAAATATTAATAGATCATCACCAGCAGCCCCAAACAGAAGCGTTTGATTATGGAATTAGCGATACCTCCAAAAGCTCTACCGCCGAAATGGTTTTTGATTTTATCATCAACAGCGGTAATGCCGAAAAAATTAATACTGATGTTTCGGAATGTTTGTACGCAGGAGTGATGACTGATACCGGCTCTTTTCGGTTTAATTCTACTTCAGCAGATGTGCACCGGATGGTAGCAAAATTAAAAGAAAGCGGACTTGATCACAGCAAAGTGCATGAAAATTTGTTTGATAATTTTATGGAAGGAAGGTTCCGTTTTTTTGGCAATACTTTGTTGAACAGGATGGAAATATTTTATGAATATAACACAGCTCTGATTGCCATTCCGCAAAAAGACCTGATTAAATACAATGTGAAAACCGGTGATACTGAAGGCCTGGTAAATTTTCCGTTGAGCATAAAAGGCATTAAACTTGCGGCAGTGATTATCGACAGGGGAGACGAAAGAAAAAGCTCATTCAGAAGCAAAGGAGGTTTTGATGTAAATACTTTTGCCCGAAAATATTTTAATGGAGGCGGCCATTTCAATGCTGCCGGAGGCAGAAATACAGAATCGCTGGATGAAGTAGTAGGAAAATTTAAAAAAGCAATTAAAGAAAATAAAGAGGAATTAAACAATTAACCATTTATAAAAAATAAAACATGAACAAATCACTTTGCCTTGTCGCGGTAGCAATTTTAATGATTGCGTCAGGGTGTAACGAACAAAAATTTAAAAAAGA
>Ga0134128_10010975_pt1 | contig 10845 bp, 9 predicted proteins | sample KB31754_FD_96462 | JGI IMG/M metagenome (GOLD analysis project Ga0134128, IMG submission 96462) | Terrestrial soil microbial communities with excess Nitrogen fertilizer from Kellogg Biological Station, Michigan, USA - KB3-175-4 | ecosystem: Environmental > Terrestrial > Soil > Unclassified ...
CCAGCGCGTCGCCTCGCCCGGCGTCACCGTCGTCGATGACGGCACGATTCCCGATCGTCGCGGCTCCCTCTCGGTCGATGACGAGGGCACGCCGTCCAACTGCACCGTGCTGATCGAGGACGGCATCCTTAAAGGCTACATGCAGGATCGCCTCAATGCGCGGCTGATGGGGATGAAGCCGACCGGAAACGGACGGCGCGAGAGCTTCGCCTATGCGCCGATGCCGCGCATGACCAACACCTACATGCTCGCCGGCGACAAAGACCCGAAAGAGATCATCGCGTCGGTGAAGCGCGGCCTCTACGCCGTCAATTTCGGCGGCGGCCAGGTCGACATCACCTCGGGAAAATTCGTCTTCTCCGCCGCCGAGGCCTATCTCATCGAGGACGGCAAGATCGGCAAAGCGGTGAAAGGCGCGACGCTCATCGGCAACGGCCCCGATGCGATGACCAAAGTGTCGATGATCGGCAACGATCTCGCGCTCGATGGCGGCATCGGCACGTGCGGCAAGGACGGCCAGGGCGTTCCCGTCGGCGTCGGCCAGCCGACCCTGCGCATGGACGGGCTCACCGTCGGCGGCACCGCCGCGTGAGGTCTTGGGGCGCGCGGTGGCGGTGAGGAGATTCGCGTCCGCGGCGCTCTTTATCGTCGCTTTCTTCTCGATAACGACAGCCGTTCGCGCCTGCGATCTCGATCACATATCCTCGACGCGCTGGTCGATCGCTCGCCACGGCGCAATCAGCCATCTCGTCACGCCCTGCGGCGAGAATTTCTTCTCGGCCGGCGTCAACGTCTTGGATGGCGGCATCACCGCCGGCTATCTCGCCCGGCCGCATTACGATTGGCGCAACAGCTATGCCTCGCTCGACGATTGGATCGCCGAGACCAAGCAGCGCCTCGCCGATTGGGGGTTCAACAGCGCCGGCGCCTGGTCGCTGCCGCCGAAGCAATTGAAGCTGCCCAGCATCATCAATCTCGAGCTCGGCCGCCTCGCCCGCTTCCATTGGTTCGATCCCTTCGATCCGGCCGCCGTGCAACGCATGTACGAGCAGGCGAAAGTGCTGACCGAAAAGTATCGCGATTCGCCCTATCGCATCGGGTATTTCTCCGACAATGAAGTCGGCTGGTGGGACGGCGCGCTGTTCCTGTTCTACAGCCAGAGGCCAGCGACGAGCTTCACCAAGCAGCGCTGGATCGAGATGCTGCGCGACCAATACCGCGGCGATTGGCAACGCTTCACCAAGGATTTCGTGCCGCCGGTGGACGCGCAATCCTGGGACGCGCTGCTCAACGCGGAGAAGCCGACCAAGCTGCGCATCGGCGGCAAGGGCATGCCGGTGGTCGAGCGCTGGACCGGCATCGTCGCCGAGCAATATTACAAAGTCGCCCGCGCCGCGCTCAAAGCCGCCGATCCCGATGCGCTCTATTTCGGCGACCGGCTGCCGATCTATTACGATCAGGCGGCGATCCGCGCCGAGGCGCCTTATGTCGACGCGATCGCGCTCAACTACAACGTCGACAGCCCCGAAGGCTGGCTCGCGCCCTATTTCTTCGACGGACTCAGAAAGCTCACCCAAGGCAAGGCCGAGCTGATCTCGGAATGGTTCTATGCGGCGCATGAGAACCGCACCGGCAATCGCAACAACGGCCATCTGATGACCGTCGAGACGCAGGCGCAGCGCGCCGCCGGCGCGGCGGCTTCGGCAAAGCTCTTCGCCGGCGTGCCGGAGATCGTCGGCACGCATTGGTTCCAGTACTACGACTATCCGGTGGGCGGACGCGCCGATAGCGAGGATTACAATTTCGGCCTCGTCGATATCCGCGGCCGGCCGTATGAGCAGCTGGTCGAGGCGCTGAGCGCGGCCAATCACCAATTGCCGGCGCTCCACGATCATGCCGGCGCCCCTCCTTTGTCAGGCGGCGCGCGGTCGAGCGCCAAGAATTTCGCCATTCCCTATGCCACGATCGATCCGCAACATCTCTCGCTGATCGATTGGCCGAAGCCCGCATCGCTCTTGCCGTCGCTCAAGCCCTCGGCCGGTGCGGTCGCTTTCGGCGAGGCCTATCTCACCTGGAGCAAGCAGGGTTTGGCTTTCGCGACGATCGGCCAGGATTACGACGATCTCGGCCTCTTAGATTACGGCGCGACCTATCCGCTGAGCGAGGCTTATCGCCTCGAGCTCGATATCGATGCCGGCGCCGGGCCGAAGCGCTTCACGCTTTATTTCATCCCGCCGAAGGGCTCGACCAAGGATTATCCGCCGATGGCACCGAAGCTCTGCGCCGGGACGGTCGCGGAATTGCAGAACGACGATTGTGCCGCGGTGCCGGGCGCGCAGGCGCTCTATTTCGGTGCCGATCAGCCGCGCATTGTCGCCGAGGCGATGCTGCCCTGGAATGTGCTCGGGCTCGAAGGCCCGCCGAAAGGCGGGAAGCTCGCCATCGAAGTCTCGGCCACCTCCTGGGACAACGGCCGCTGGATGTCGCTCTCCGGGCTCGCGCCGCAGGAGGGCTCGGCCAAGCCGAAACGCTGGCTGACCGTCTCGCTCGCCGGCGAATAGGGTTTGGCGCGCGAGGGGCGGCAGATTGCCGCGCGGCGGGGCGGCACCGTTCTTCGCTCGCGGCGCGAGCTTATCTCTTTGCCATGAGCAAGCATATTGAAGCGGCTGCGATGCGGCCCGATCTCTGGACCGCGATCAAGCGCGGCATTGCCCTGCGTTGCCCGATCTGCGGCGAGGGCAGGCTCTTCCGCTCTTATCTGAAGCTCAACGATCGCTGCTCCGGTTGCGGGGCCTCGCTCAGCGAGCTGCGCGCCGATGACGGGCCGGCCTGGGCGACAATCCTTATCGTTGGCCATCTCATCGTGCCGTTCTTCATCGTGACGGTGCGTAGCAACGCGCCCGATTGGATCTACTACGCGGTGCTCTTCCCGCTCACCATCGCGCTGACGCTGTTGCTGCTGCCGCGCAGCAAAGGCGTGTTCGTCGCCTTGCTCTACCGCTTCGATGTGGAGACCGGCGTCCCGGCGCCGAAACCGGAAGCGTCGGCGAGTTAGGCGCTAATACGCGTCGTCGACATAGACCGGATCGACGAGGCCGCGCCAGCGCGTCGCATATTCATCGAGCAGCGTATCGGCGGGCGTCTTGCCCGATTCCGCGACCTCTATCACCGGCTGCAGGAAGAGAGTCTCGTCATCGCCCTCGCCATTGAGATGCGCGCGGCGTTTAAGGCCAGCCTTGGCGAGTTGCACGACGGCGCTCGCGAGTTCTTGCAGCCTCTTGCCGCGGAAACGCGTCTCGAGGCCAAGCCGCGGCACGTCGGCGCGGAGCTGCTCGCGCTCTTCGGGGCTCCAATCCTTGACCAGGTCCCAGGCGGCGCGGAGCGCATCCTCGTCATAGAGCAGCCCGGTCCAGAACGCCGGCAGCGCGCAGAGGTTGCGCCACGGCCCGCCGTCGGCGCCGCGCATCTCGATGTATCGCTTGATGCGGATTTCGGGGAAGACGGTGGTGAGATGATCCGACCAGTCGCCGAGGGTCGGGATCTCGCCCGGCCGGCCGGGCAGCTTGCCGGCGAGGAAATCGCGAAAGCTTTGTCCCGCAACATCGATGTACCCGCCGTCGCGATAGATGAAATACATCGGCACATCGAGCATCCAATCGACATAGCGCTCGAAGCCGAAACCCTCTTCGAAGACGAACGGCAAGGTGCCGCAGCGATCGGGATCGGTATCGGTCCAGACCTGGCTGCGATACGAGAGGAAGCCCGTCGGCTTGCCTTCGACGAAAGGCGAGTTGGCGAAGAGCGCGACCGCGATCGGCTGCAGCGCGAGCGAGACCCGCGACTTCAGCACCATGTCGGCTTCATCGGCGAAATCGAGATTCACCTGCACGGTGCAGGTGCGGAGCATCATGTCGATGCCGAGCTTGCCCTTCTTCGGCATGTAGTTGCGCATCACGGCGTAGCGCCGCTTCGGCATCCAGAAGCAATCCTCGCGCTTCCATTTCGGCAGGAAGCCGAGGCCGAGCATGCCGAGGCCGAGCTCGCCGGTGACCTCGCGCATCTGCTTCAGATGCGCATGCAGCTCGTTGCAGGTTTGATGCAGCGTCTCGAGAGGCGCGCCCGACAATTCGAATTGCCCGCCCGGCTCCAGCGAGATCGCGCCGCCAATGCCGTCCTCGAGGCCGACGATGTTGTCGCCATCGAGCACCGGCTGCCAGCCGAAACGCCGCATCTTCTCCAAGATGGCGTGGATGCCGCTCTCGCCCTCATAAGGCACGGGATGGAGATCGGCGCGGCGGAAGATGAACTTTTCATGTTCGGTGCCGATGCGCCATTCCGCGCGCGGCTTGCAGCCGGCCGCCAGATATTCGACAAGCTGACGCTTGTCGGTGACGGGCGCGCCGCCGGAATGGGAGGGTGCCGACATGAACCCGATAGCCCTTAGTGACCGCTCCAGAACGATATCTTGATGCTACCGCGCCTCGCCCCGAAGCGCTTGCAACACCGCCAGCCCCGCCAACGCGGCCGTATCGGCGCGCAAAATTCGCGGTCCCAGACTAACGGGTGAAACAAAGGGGAGTTTCCGGAGGGCGTCAAGCTCCGTTTCGGCAAAGCCGCCCTCCGGCCCGATCAGCACGGCCCACGCGGCGGCTGTTTGCCGCGCGAGCACCGCGGCGGCCGGCGGCGCCGTCCCTGATTCATCGCACAGCATGATGCGCCGCAAGGTATCCCAGCTCGCGAGGATATCCTCGAGCGCGCGCGGCTCTGCGATGCGCGGCACGGTCAAACGCTCGCTCTGCTCCGCCGCCTCGATCGCATGCGCGCGCAAGCGTTCGAGATTGAGGCGCTCGACATTTGTATGCCGCGTGATCGCCGGCACCAGCGCACTGGCGCCGAGTTCGGTCGCCTTCTCGACGAGATAATCGATGCGCGCGCGCTTGATCGGCGCGAAGACGAGCCAGAGATCGGGCTCCGCTTCTTGCGCGCGCGATCGTTCCTCGATGACGAGACGCGCGCCGCGTTTGGCGAAGCTATCGATCCGCGCACGGGACTCGCCATCGACGCCATTGAACAGCGCGACGCCGTCGCCCTCCTTCAGTCGCATCACGTTCTTGAGATAATGCGCCTGTTCCTCGCCGAGCTCGATTTGCGCGCCTTTCGCGAGCGGCAACGTGACGAAGAGACGGACAAGCCCCTTGACGTTCATTTTAATTTCGCTTTCCCCGCGAAAGCGGGGATCCAGGGTAACATCACGATGCCAGATCCTGATAAAGATCGCGCCATTGCGGATTGCTCTGTTCGATGAGATCGAGCTTCCACTGCCGGCGCCACTTCTTGATCCGCTTCTCGCGCGTCAACGCACCATTCATGGTCTCATGGAACTCATAGAAGACAAGATCGTGAACGCCACACTCCTTCGTGAAGCCTTGATGGCTCCCTCCTTATGCTCGAAAACACGACGCGCGAGGTTACTGGTCGCTCCCCCATAGAGCGTTCCATTTCGCTGACTGGCGAGTATGTAGACGCAGGGACGTTTTTCGATCACGTCTGAACCCCTGGGTCCCCGCTTTCGCGGGGAAGGCAAATATTCTTAAGCGCTACAGAGATTAGCATAGACGCTCATATCCTCCCTGTGTCTCCGGTGTTAAGAACCACCGCATGGCCGAGCTTCGTACCGATATCCACGCGGGCGACTGGGTCGATCGGCGCGCCCCGCAGGCACTGCGGCCCTATATCCGGTTGGCGCGGCTTGATCGGCCGATCGGCACCTGGCTGCTGCTCTTTCCGTGCTGGTGGGGCATCGCCTTCGCGGCCGAGCGCTGGCCCGATTGGCGGCTGATCGCGCTCTTCGGCATCGGCGCGGTGGTGATGCGCGGCGCCGGCTGCACCTTCAACGACATTGTCGATCGCGATTTCGACGCCCGCGTCGAGCGCACGAGTGTGCGGCCGATCCCGTCGGGCGCGGTCAGCGTCAAGGCGGCCATCGTTTTCATGCTGCTGCAGCTCGTGATCGGCGCGGCGATCCTCTTATCGCTCAATCGCCTGTCGATCCTGCTCGGCTTCCTCGTGATCGCGCTGATCGCGACCTATCCCTTCATGAAGCGCATCACCTATTGGCCGCAATTTTTCTTGGGTCTCAATTTCAATTGGGGCGCGCTCATGGGTTGGGCGGCAGTGCGCGACGATCTCGCAGCGCCGGCGTTGTGGCTCTATGTCGGTGGCATCGCCTGGACCTTGGGCTACGACACGATCTACGCGCATCAAGACAAGGACGACGATCTGCTGATCGGCGTCAAATCCTCGGCCCTCGCGCTCGGCGCCTGGACGCGGCCTTTCCTCTTTATTTTCTATGGCGCCGCGGTGGCGCTCTGGGCGATCGCCGGCGAGAGTGCCGGCTTCGGCTGGCCTTATCGCATCGCGCTGATTTGCGCCTTCTTCCAGCTCTTCTGGCAAGCGCAGCAAGTCGACACATCGAGCCAGCCCGATTGCCTGGCGAGATTCCGCTCCAACCGGTGGGCCGGCTGGATTCTCCTGATCGGCATCATCGCCGCGCATGTCGTCTGACGCTCGTTTCGCGAAAGAAGAAGCTTTCATTCGCGCCAACACGGCGATCGACGCACCGCCGCTCATCCCCGAGATCAGGCTCCACCTCGCGAGCGAAGTGACGCCGCTCTGGCACGCGACCGAAGCGACGCTCGCGCGGTCGCAATTGCCGCCGCCTTATTGGGCCTTCGCCTGGCCCGGCGGACAGGCGTTGGCCCGGCATCTGCTCGATCATCCCGCGCTGGTCGCGGGCAAAAGCGTGCTCGATATCGGCGCCGGCTCCGGCCTCGTGTCGATCGCCGCCCGGCAAGCCGGCGCCACGCGCGTCACCGCGGCCGAAATCGATGTTTTCGCCATCGCCGCGATCCGCCTCAACGCCGCGCTCAACAAGGTCGCCATCGAAGCCGAAGCCCGCGACCTCATCGGCGGCGCGAGCCAATGGGACGCGATCCTCGTCGGCGATATGTGTTACGAGCGTCCGCTCGCCGAGCGCTTGACCGAGTGGCTGCGCCAGCTCGCGGCGCGTGGCGCGACCGTGCTGTTGGGTGATCCCGGCCGCAGCTATCTGCCGAAAGAGAGCCTTCGCGAAATCGCGCGCTATACCGTGCCGACCTCGCTCGATCTCGAAGACCGGACCTCGCGCGAGACCGTGATCTGGCAGCTTTTTTCGGAAGGATGAATTCGCGCGGGCTGCTCGCTATATCAACGGAAGCTTCGTAGCCCTTCCCGTCACCCGCGGACTTGTTCCGCGGGTCCATGGATTGCCGGGACGTAAAGCTTGTCCTCGGGCCGGCCACTGGCCCGGACCCGGGGGCCCGGCAATGACGATTGAGGGTTAGATTGGATGGCAAGGAGACCTTATGCCGCAAACCGACGCGCTGAACCTGCTCGGCGATCTCATCGCCCGCGCGACCAAAGCGGGCGCCGATGCCGCCGATGCGGTGCTGTTCGAGAGCGCCTCGCTCAGCCACGCGCAGCGTTTGGGCAAGGTCGAGAAGCTCGAGCGCTCGGAGAGCTACGACCTCGGCCTGCGCGTGCTGATCGGCAAGCGGCAGGCGATCGTCTCGTCCAATGATCGCAGCCCGGCGGCGCTCAGCGAACTCATTGAGCGCGCCATCGCGATGGCGAAAACGGTGCCGGAGGATCCTTATTGCGGCCTCGCCGCGCCCGAGGAGTTGGCCCGCGATTGGCCGTCGCTCGATCTCGACGATCCCACCGAGCCCGCACCCGAGACGCTGATCGCGCGCGCCGCCGCTGCGGAAGATGCAGCACGCGCCGTGCCGGGCGTCACCAATTCCGAAGGCGCGGAAGCGAGCTGGAGCCGCTCGAGAGTGGCACTCGCCGCCTCGAACGGCTTCGCCGGCTCCTACGCGAGCACGCATTCGAGCATCAGCGCCGCGGTGCTCGCCGGCACCGGCACCGGCATGGAGCGCGATTACGATTACACCACCGCGATCTGGGCCGAGGACATGCAGGGGCCCGAGGAGATCGGCAAAAGCGCCGGCGAGCGCGCGGTGAAGCGGCTCAATCCGCGGAAGATGCCGACGCAGAAAGTGCCGGTGGTGTTCGATCCGCGCGTCGCGGGCGGCATGCTGCGCCATCTCATCGGCGCGATCAGCGGCCCGTCGATCGCGCGCGGCACCAGCTTTTTGAAGGACAAGCTCGGCCAGCGCATTTTTCCCGCGGGGCTCAGCATCATCGATGATCCGCACCGCAAGCGCGGCCTCCGTGCCAAGCCCTTCGACGGCGAAGGCGTGCGCAATCAGCGCCGCGCCATCGTCGAAGACGGCGTGCTCAAGACCTGGCTCTTGGATCAGCGCTCGGCGCGCCAGCTCGGCCTCAAAAGCACCGGCCATGCGAGTCGCGGCACCTCGGGCCCGCCCAGTCCCGCGCCGACCAATCTCTATATGGAGCCGGGCGAGCGCGCGCCCGACGCGCTCATCGCCGACATCACGCAGGGTTTCTATGTCGGCGAGCTCATGGGCATGGGCATCAACGGCGTGACCGGCGATTACAGCCGCGGCGCCGCCGGCTTCTGGATCGAGAACGGCAAGCTCAGCTTTCCGGTGAGCGAGGTCACCATCGCCAGCAACCTGAAAGAGATGTTCTTGCACCTCACCCCGGCAAGCGATCTCGTCTTCAAGACCGGCAGCGACGCGCCGACCTTGCGCATCGAAGGCATGACGGTCGCCGGCGCCTGAGCGCCGTTCAAGCAATGAGCGCGAGCGGCGCCGACGCGAGGCGGACGGTCGCCGGCAGATGCGCGCGCACATCGCCATCGATCTGCACCGGCGCGCCTGCGGGACCGGCGAGCTCGATCACGCGCGCCCGGCGCACCTCGACATCGGAGTGCCGCGGCAGCGTGCCCGTCACGACCGCCGCCATGTAGCGCAAAGTCGCGAGCCGCGACGCGCCGGGGAACAGCACCGTATGCAGCACTGGCTGATCGAGCCGCGCTTCGGGCGCGAGCACGAAACGCCCGCCATAGAACTGCGCCCGCGCCACGACCAGCGATGCCGGGCTTTCGCTCTGGCCGTCGATGCGTACAGCGAAGAGCCGCCGCTCATGCCGAGCGAGCTGCTGGAGGCTGCCGAGCACATAAGCGCCTTTGCCGATCCGGCGCTTCAGCCTCACATTGAGTTGCGCGACCACCTCGGCATCGAAGCCAATGCCGGCCATCAACAAAAAACGCCACGGCTCGTTGCGCGCGGCGCTGATGATCTCGGCGGGCACGACCGGGCGCGTCGCCGAGAGCGCCGCGATTTCGGCAAGCGCTTCAGGCGCGCGCGGCAGGCCGAGCTCGTTGGCGAGGACATTGGCTGTGCCGAGCGGCAGGATCGCCAGCGGCAGGCGGGAATAGACAATGCCGTTCACCGCCTCGTTGATGGTGCCGTCGCCACCGGCCACCGCGATGGCGTCAAAACGCGCGGGGTCGGCCGACTCGGCGAGGCTCTTGGCGTGGAGCGGCGCGTTGGTCTCGGCCACCGTGACGGCGGCGCCCAGCCGCACCAGCGCGGCGCGAAAGCGCTCGAGCTTGCCGCGCGCGCGCTGCCCGGCCGTCGGATTGTAAATCGCCAGGATGCGGCGCACCTCGGTCTCCGTTCCGTTTGCCCTTATCGACTGTTCGGCGCCGATCCTCCAGCACTAAATCGCGCCTTGCGGCGTTTCGTCCCTGACGGAAAGGCTTGCAAAACAGGGGCTTGCCAGATAAATCGGGACCTGTCCGGCCACCCGCCCATGCTATTATGCGGCGATGCAGCCGCCGACCGACCGCGTTCCCGTGCGATTGAGCGAAGCCTGGAATTGAGCACCCCCGCATCGACGAGCGCCGGCCCCGCCCCGGCGGCCCGCGAGTTCTCGCATAGCACCTGGCCGCTGATGCGGCGGCTGGCGCTGGAATTCATCCACCCCCATATCGGCAAGCTGCTCCTCGCCTTCCTCGCGATGGGCATCGTCGCGGGGGCGACCGCGGCCAATGCCTGGATGATGCAGCCGTTGATGGACAAGGTGTTCGTCGACCGCGACGAGACGCTGCTGCTGCTGATCCCGGCGGCGGCCATCGTGCTGGCGCTGGTCAAAGGCTTCGCCGGTTATGCCCAATCGGTGTGGATGACGACGATCGGCCAGCGCATCGTCGCCGATATCCAGCTCAAGCTCTTCGCGCGGCTGATGCGCGCCGATCTCGCCTATTTCCACACCAACCCGGCCGGCACGCTGATCTCGCGCTTCGTCAATGACGCGGGGCTGCTGCGCGGCTGCGCTACCAATGTCATGGCCGGGATCGGCAAGGAAGCGGTGACCGCCGTCTTTCTGATCGCGCTGATGTTCTATCAGGATTGGCTGTTGGCGACGCTCGCCTGCATCGCCTTCCCGCTCGCCTTCCGGCCGATGCAGCGTATCGGCAAGCGCATGCGCCGCGTCTCGGCGAACACGCAGGCCGAGACCGGCCAGTTCATGACCCTGCTCAACCAGACCTTCCAAGGCGCGCGCTACGTCAAGGCCTACGGCATGGAGTCCTATGAGATGTCGCGGGCGCAGCGTCTCATCGAGAGCCTTTATCGGCTCGTCGAGAAGGCGCAGCGCGTGCGCTCGATCTCATCGCCGCTGATGGAAGCGCTAGGCGGCATCGCGATCGCGCTGGTCATTCTCTATGGCGGTCACCAGGTGCTGAATGGCGCACGCACGCCGGGCGCGTTCTTCTCCTTCATCGCGGCGCTGCTGCTCGCCTATCAGCCGCTGAAGACGCTCGCCGGGCTCAATACCAATCTGCAGGAAGGCTTGGCGGCAGCGCAGCGGCTCTTC
>Ga0134128_10010977_pt1 | contig 10845 bp, 12 predicted proteins | sample KB31754_FD_96462 | JGI IMG/M metagenome (GOLD analysis project Ga0134128, IMG submission 96462) | Terrestrial soil microbial communities with excess Nitrogen fertilizer from Kellogg Biological Station, Michigan, USA - KB3-175-4 | ecosystem: Environmental > Terrestrial > Soil > Unclassified ...
GGAAAGCGGGCAATGGCGGTCTATGAGCTTCCGCTCAATGAGGTTGTATTTGATTTCTACGATCGGTTGAAATCTATTTCGAAAGGCTACGCTTCTTTTGATTATGTTCTGATCGATTATAGGGACGGCGATCTGGTCAACATGTCGATCCTAGTCAATGGCGAGCCTGTCGATGCTCTTTCTATGCTGGTGCATCGCACGCGCGCGGAATCGCGCGGGCGCGCGATGGTGGAAAAACTGAAGGAATTGATTCCACCTCACATGTTCCAGATCCCGCTCCAGGCGGCGATCGGCGCCAAGATCATCGCCCGTGAAACCATACGCGCGTTGCGAAAGGATGTTACCGCGAAGTGTTACGGCGGTGATGCGACCCGCAAACGCAAGCTGCTTGAAAAGCAGAAGGCTGGCAAAAAGCGGATGCGGCAGTTCGGCAAAGTCGACATTCCTCAGGAGGCATTCATCGCCGCGTTGCGAATGAGCGACTGAGACGCGCTTTTCAAATCGGCTTTGACTACTGTGCGCTTGCCGACGCCAGACCCCCTGGGTGAGTCGACGATAAGGCGCCGGGGGCGAAGCCAACGATCCCGCAAGCTGGTCGAGCCGAAGATTCAAAACAAGTGAGGAGCCCCCATGCATCTTGATTCGTCCGTCGCCGGCGTCGTTACCGGCGGCGCGTCAGGCCTTGGCGAGGCCACGGCTCGCAAGCTCGCCGCAGCCGGCGTAAAACTCGCAATCTTCGATCTCAATTCGGACAAGGGCGAGGCGCTTGCTCGGGAAATCGGCGGCGTCTTTTGCCAAACCAACGTGACTTCGGAAGAAAGCGTCGAGGCTGCTTTCGCAACCGCTCGCGCCGCACACGGACAGGAGCGCGTCCTCGTGAATTGCGCGGGGACCGGAATCGCTGTCAAAACGGCGAGTCGTGATAAGACGACGGGCGCGCCGAAGTCGCACCCGACCGCCGATTTTCAGCGCATTATCGAGATCAACCTCATCGGAACGTTTCGTTGCCTGGCGAAAAGCGCTGCCGGCATGATGACGCTCGAACCGCTCGACGCCAGTGGCGAGCGCGGCGTCATCATCAACACTGCCTCGGTCGCCGCCGTAGATGGACAAATGGGCCAAGCCGCATATTCGGCCTCCAAAGCCGGCATCGTCGGCATGACGCTGCCGATCGCCCGTGACCTGATGAACGAAGGCATTCGCGTCAATTCAATACTTCCGGGCTTATTCAACACGCCACTGCTGCACGGCTTGCCCGACAATGTGAAGGACGCTTTGGCCGCTTCGGTGCCATTCCCCAAACGCCTCGGCCAACCCGAGGAATATGCCTCACTTGCGATTGAGATGATTCGCAACGGTTATTTCAATGGCGAACATGTACGACTCGACGGCGCTATCCGTATGGCGCCGCGCTGAGGCGCCTTGCCCGTCATTGCAGATTTGGCCCCCTGCTCTCTAAGAGTCCCCCCAGCTGGGAGCGCATCGAAGGCTTGTCGTCTGCGGAACGCAGAGCAACCGTCGTCCTCACGCTGGATTGAAAGGAAGCGCGGACGATAGGCTTTTCAGATCTGTCCTCTTGGCGCTCAAAGGCCTACGACCAAAGCGTGACCCTCGCCAGCTTGGCGCCAGGCGCGCCTCTAAGGCATAAAGGGCGGGAATTAGGGCGCGCACCGGCTTGTGCGCCAGCGAGGAGACGCCAGATGTCCGAAGAAGTCTACGATGTTCCAGCCGACTGGGCCAGACGGGCCTATGTCGACGAGGCCAAATACCAGGCGATGTACGAAAGCTCGATCAAGGATCCGAGCGGGTTTTGGGCAGAGCAGGGTAAGCGCATCGCTTGGATGAAGCCGTTCAGTAAAGTCAAGAACGTCTCCTTCGATCCGCACAATGTCTCGATCAAGTGGTTCGAGGACGGCGTCACAAATGTAGCGGTCAATTGCGTCGATCGCCATCTGCCGAAGCGCGCCAACCAGACGGCGATCATCTGGGAAGGTGACGACCCTTCGAAATCGAAGCATATCACTTATGCCGAACTCGCCCAACAGGTCGGCCGCTTCGCCAATATTTTGAAAGCTCACGGCGTCAAAAAGGGCGACCGTGTCACGATCTATCTGCCGATGATCCCCGAGGCGGCTTACGCGATGCTCGCTTGCGCGCGCATCGGGGCTGTCCACTCCATTGTGTTCGGCGGCTTCTCGCCGGAGGCGCTCGCCGGGCGCATCGAGGGCGCGGCTTCTGCGGTGGTGATTACGGCGGACGAAGGTCTGCGCGGCGGCCGCAGAGTGCCGCTAAAGGCGAATGTGGACGCCGCCGTGAAGAAAACCAATTGCGTGCAGTACGTCCTGGTTGTCAAACATACCGGCGGCGCCGTGGATTGGGACGCGGGCCGCGACGTCTGGCTGAACGAGGCGGCGGCCAAAGTCAGCGCCGAATGTCCTGCCGAGCCAATGAATGCGGAGGATCCGCTGTTCATCCTCTATACATCCGGCTCGACTGGTGCGCCTAAGGGCGTCGTGCATACTACGGGTGGCTATCTGGTCTATACCTCGATGACCCACCAATACGTGTTCGATTATCACGAAGGCGACATTTATTGGTGCACCGCGGACGTAGGTTGGGTGACCGGCCATAGTTATATCGTCTACGGCCCACTCGCCAACGGCGCAACGACGCTGATGTTTGAAGGCGTGCCGAATTATCCGACGATGAGCCGCTTCTGGGAGGTCATCGATAAGCACAAGGTCAACATTTTCTATACCGCGCCGACGGCGATCCGCTCGTTGATGGGCGCCGGCGAGGAAATGGTGAAAAAGACCAGCCGAGCTTCGCTGCGCTTGCTGGGGTCTGTCGGCGAACCAATTAACCCGGAAGCCTGGGGATGGTACCATCGAGTCGTTGGCGATGGTCGCTGCCCGGTCGTCGATACTTGGTGGCAGACCGAAACCGGCGGTATCATGATCACGCCGTTGCCTGGCGCGACAAAACTAAAACCGGGCTCGGCGACACAGCCGTTCTTTGGCGTCGCCCCTGCGATCGTCGACGCCGAAGGAAGGGTGCTGACTGGCGCATGCGAAGGCAATCTGGTGATTATGGATTCCTGGCCGGGCCAAGCACGCACCCTGTTCGGCGATCACGCTCGCTTCGTTTCAACCTACTTCTCGACCTACCCCGGCAAGTACTTCACCGGCGACGGCTGCCGCCGCGACGCCGACGGCGACTATTGGATAACCGGCCGCGTCGATGACGTCATTAATGTATCCGGTCATCGCATGGGGACAGCAGAAGTCGAGAGTGCGCTCGTCGCTCACGCAGCGGTTTCCGAGGCAGCTGTCGTCGGTTATCCTCATGACATCAAGGGCCAAGGTATCTACGCCTATGTCACTTTGATGGAAGGGATCGCGCCGACCGAGGACTTACGCAAGGAACTCATCGCCTGGGTGCGCAAGGAAATTGGTCCGATTGCTTCTCCCGACCTCATTCAGTTCTCGCCGGGATTGCCGAAGACCCGCTCCGGCAAGATTATGCGCCGAATACTACGCAAAATAGCCGACAACGACTACGGTTCCCTGGGAGACACATCGACGCTCGCCGACCCAACCGTCGTGGGGCAACTGATCGACTTTCGTCAGAACAAGGGCAGAGGCTAGTCTGACTCCTGCATGTAGTCGGGCGCTCACCGACGCTCGACCGCATGCGATGCCTGAACTTTTTAGGAGATCGAGCGTCGGTGGCGATCGCCGCGTCCGGCGGATGGCAACCGCGATTCACGACGGTCAAGGCCGTCCGGTTCGCGATAGCCGTGACCGATTTCGACCAACTCGACAATTCCGGCGAGCCGCCCAATCGGCGCCGGGCCCACAAGACGGGGCTTGCAGACTTTCCGCGCTCACTGAGACCTGACCTGAAGGGCGGCGGCGATTTTCGCGTCGTCACCATCGCTTGCCGCAAGCTGCGGCGCACGGCGGGGAGCGCCGCCCGCAGATCTTACCGCGCGCCAATGGCGGGGCCTCGATGGGCGATGAAGGCGGTTCCGGCATTGCGTGCGTTCCCGACGAAATTGTCGTGCTGCCTTGCAGAGCGCGTCGGGAGCGAGATACCCTGAGTAAATTAAAGAAGAATCCGGGAGGAAAGTTCTGGCATGAGTTCCACGGTCATGACGCCGCCCGGGCCGAGGGCAACGCCGGCTCCGCTCGAGTGGGCGCCTCTCCTGCGCTGGCTGGTGTTTACCGGTTTTACCGCATTCGCGGGCCTGCTGCTGTGGCGTTACGGACTTTTTCAGCTCATGGTGGAGTCCGATCGCACCTATATTTCCTCCGTCATTTCCGTCCTTTACGTCGGCGGTTCGCTGCATTGCCTCTATCGCACAATCGCGGTGTCGAAAGAGGGAGAACGAGAGGGGCGCGCGTCAGCCGCGCTGCGCGACCCCGATGCGGTTTTTGCTGACGGCGCCCTACCCGCGGGTCTTACCGGCGATCATATCCGCGATCTCGCGGAAAAGGCGCGCACCCAAGGGGCCCGGCGGCTGGATCAAACGTTGCTGTTGCGCGGCCTCGCAGATCGATTGCGCGGTTCGAACGGTTTCGGATCCTTCGCCGCGGATTCGCTGATGAAGCTAGGCCTGCTTGGCACCATCATAGGCTTCATCATCATGCTGGCGCCGATCGCCGGACTCGACGTCTCCGACAAATCGGTACTCAAATCCTCGATGGGTGTAATGAGCGACGGTATGGCGGTCGCCATGTACACGACGCTGGCCGGACTTGTGGGTTCGATTCTTCTCAAGTTGCAATATTATATGCTGGAGTCCGCAACTTCAGGCCTGTTCGCTCGAATCGTGCGGCTCACCGAAACACGTGTGGTGCCGGCGCTGGAGCGCCGGTATGATCGATGAGTTCGGACTCTATCCCAAAGACGAGCCCTTCGACCCGTTCAGCATTATGTTGTTCAAGGCGCTGCAAGCAGTCGCCTTCCTTTTCTTCTTGGCCTTGCTGGCCATCTCGCCCGAGGACAAGGACGGCAAGATCGCCTCAAAGGCCGAATTCATCATTACGATGGACTGGCCTGATAAACATCCTGACGACCTCGATCTTTTTGTGCAAGACCCGATCGGCAATATCGCTGGTATCGCCATCGCGAGGCCGGCTTCATGGTGCTCGATCGCGACGACCACGGCGGCGCCAATGACTTCATCATCGTCAACGGCAAAAAAGATTTCCTCGCCGATCCGCGAGGAGATCGTCACCATTCGCGGCATCGTCGAAGCTCAACTCGACCGCGCAGGTGATTTTTGACGATCACGTGACTGCCAATCACACCGGCGACGAGAAGACCGCCGTCCGTTTCACGCTCGACGCCCAAGGCAAGGTGATCGACGTCAACCGCCGGCCAAAATCGCTGCTGGAGACGTTCCGCGACGCCAGCCGCAACGGCGCCGAACTCGATCCCAAGACGAGGGTCAGAATCCGATGACCGGGGCACGACCAGACCGTCCTCGTGCTGGGCTTGGGCTACGCGCTGCTTGGCTTGGTGCTGCTCGTCATTTTGGTGTTCGCACGGTTCGACTGGCGACTGAAGGCCGGTCTCATCGTGCTGGTCAGCGGGTTCTACGCCATCGATTACCGGCAAGCCCGATGGCTGCTCGGCTGGGCTTCGCCCGACACGCTGCCGCCTCATTTCAGGCTCTTGGGCGCGCACATTGTCGAGCCGCATTCGCTGGCCGGAGATGCGGGAGCGATCTTTCTGTGGGTGGATGGGGTCGACGACGACAATTTCCCCTCCGGCGATCCGCGCTCGTTCCGCCTGCCCTATAATGCCAGACTCGCCGAGCGCACCGAGGCGGCGGCTACGGCGAGCGCGAAGGGGACGCCGCAAGGCGGCCGCACGGCCGATTTCGGGACCGGGGGAGGGGGAGCGTCGAAGCCGACCAACCGCGAGGTGACGCCGTCGGCGGTGACGGTGACGAGCGGCGGCGATCCAATGCCGAGCGCCCCCACAGACCCCGCAGATTCGACGCGACGACGCCCACGGCGTGGTGTTCTCGCCGCTAGCGCCGCCGCGAATGCCCCTGAAGGGCGCCCCGTGAGCCGCTCGTCGTCACATTTCGCTTGGCGTCGGCCGCATCTTTCCTATATGGAGTTTAGCTGTGGCGCGTAACCGAGGGGTTGCGCGCCACTGATGTATTGGGCGGGAGCCCGCCCGAGGAAGTCCAGCGATGGCCAACGCGTTCGAATTCATCCAACAAGTACGGGCCGAAGCCACGCGCGTCGTGTGGCCGACGCGGCGGGAGACGCTGGTCACGACAGTGTTGGTGATCCTCATGGCGGTCGGCTGCGCGGTGTTCTTGATGGTCGTCGACGAAGTTTTGCAGATACTCGTCAGCCTCGTGCTCGGTTTCGGGCGCCACGGATGAGCGGGTCGACCGAATTGCGGGTAGGACCCATGAGCAAGCGCTGGTATATCGTCCACGCCTATTCGAATTTCGAGAAGAAGGTCGCCGAATCGATCAAGGAAGGAGCGGCGCAGCGCGGGCTGTCCGAGAAGTTCGAAGACATTCTCGTACCGACCGAAAATGTCGTCGAGGTCCGGCGTGGACGCAAGATCAACTCCGAGCGCAAGTTCTTCCCCGGCTATGTGCTGGTCAAGTGCGACTTGACCGATCAGGTTTATCACCTGATCAAGAACACGCCGAAGGTGACCGGCTTCCTGGGCGCCGACAACAAGCCGACGCCGATCTCTGACGCCGAGGCCGACCGCATCAAAGGACAGGTCGCGGAAGGGGTCGAGCGGCCGAAATCTTCGATCCGCTTCGAGGTTGGCGAGACAGTGCGCGTCGCCGACGGTCCGTTCGCCTCGTTCAATGGCGTCGTCGAGGAGGTTGACGAGGGTCGCAGCCGCGTCAAGGTCGCCGTGTCGATTTTCGGCCGCGCGACCCCGGTTGATCTCGAATACGGCCAAGTCGAGAAGGTGTGATCACGGGCTGACTATCGCTTTCATCGATAGTGAAGATCTGGCGCGGTCTGCGGCGGGCGCCGACCGGCGCTAAGATCAATAGCGCCAACGTTGGGCTTTCGAGACCAAGAAATCCCGGAACGCCTGCACCCGCGCGACGCTTTTCATCTCCTCCGCATAGACGAGGAAGCAATCCATTTCCGGCATGTCAGCCTGTGGCAACAGCCGCACCAGTCCGGAGTTTGGCGCCACGCAATAATCCGGCAGCACCGCGATGCCGACGCCGTGCTCCACCGCTCTGATGATGGCGGCGAGATTGTTGATCGACAGATGCGCTGTGCGAGGGTTCCGCGGCTCCCGCCCAACCATAAGCAGCGAGTTGAGATCATAAAGCAAATGGGTCGCTGTCGGCGCGCCGAAGGCGACAAGCCGATGGTGATCGAGGTCGTCGATCGTTCTCGGCTGCCCCGCCTTTTTCAAATATTCGGCCGATGCGTAAGCGTGAAAATGCACCGTGAACAGCCGTCGGCGGATGAGGTCCGGCTGCATGGGTTCGCGCAGGCGCAGCGCCACGTCCGCCTCGCGCATGCCGAGGTCGAGTTCGTCATCGGATAGCAGGAGCTGCAGCTTCACTTCGGGAAACAGGTCCGCGAACTCGCCAAGGCGTGAGGAGAGCCAGTTGGCGCCGAGCGCCAACGTGGTTGTGACCCGCAGGTCTCCGCTCGGCTTGTCGCGGCTGTCGATCAGCCGGCTGCGCACGGCTTCGAGCTTCATCGATACGTCATGCACGGCCTTGAGCAGCGTCTCTCCCTGCTCCGTGAGGATGAGACCGCGAGCGTGGCGGTGGAACAGGGGCGCGCCGAGATCGCCCTCCAGCGCGCTGACTTGCCGGCTGACCGCCGACTGACTCAGGCCCAGAGTCTCGCCGGCATGGGTGAAGGAGCCGGCCTCGGCGGCGGCCTGAAAGATTCTGAGTTTGTCCCAGTCCATCGCGCCCCGGACGCTCCCCCCATTGCACCTGAGCGTTACGCGATTATCATCTCCGCTTAAAGGCCTTTGGAGGCCAGCCAGCGATCGGCCTCAAGCGCCGCCATGCAGCCGAGGCCGGCGGCGGTGACAGCCTGACGAAAGACGTCGTCGGCGACGTCGCCGGCCGCAAACAAGCCCCCAACGCTAGTGGCGGTCGAGTTGGGCGCGGTTCGCACGTAGCCGTTGGCCTTGAGTTCGAGCTTGCCCCGCACCAACTCCGTCTGCGGCGCGTGGCCAATGGCGACGAACACGCCATCGGCCGCAACCTCCTCTAGCGCCGCGCTCGCAACGTCACGCAAAATCACATGGGTGACGCCCTTCGGCGTGCCGCCGCCGACAATGTCCTCGACGGCGCGATTCCATTTCACTGCGACGTTCGGGCGAGCAAGCAGCCGGTCGACGAGGATACGCTCAGCGCGAAAGGAGTCGCGGCGATGGATGACTGTGACGGAGGCGGCGATCCCCGATAGATAAAGCGCCTCTTCCACCGCCGAATTACCGCCGCCGACCACCACGACATTCCTTCCGCGAAAGAAGAAGCCATCACAGGTGGCGCAGGCCGAAACGCCGAGACCCTTGAACGCCTCCTCGCCGGGCAACCCCAGCCATTTGGCTTTCGCGCCCGTCGCAAGGATCACGCTGTGCGCCTCGATCACGCGGCCGGAGTCGCAGACTAAGCGAAATGGACGGCTGCTCGCGTCCAACTCCACGACATGCTCGCTTTCGAGTCTGGCGCCGACATTTTCGGCCTGAGCGCGAAATTGCTCCATCAGCCAGGGACCCTGGACCGGTTCGGCGAAGCCCGGATAGTTCTCGACATCGGTGGTTATCATCAACTGGCCGCCGGGCTCGAAGCCGGAGAGCAGCAGCGGCTTCAGCATGGCGCGCGCGGCGTAGATCGCGGCGGTGTAGCCCGCCGGACCGGCGCCGATGACAACGAGACGCTCTGGAGTATCGGACAAGGATCACCTAGTGAACTGGACGGAAAAGCTTCGACCGCCTTATATCGGCGCTCCGCCTTCGCATTCAACCGGCGGGCCTTGAGGACACCTCCATGATGCTGCTGCGCTCGTCGTCCGCCTCGCCTTTCGCGCGCAAGGTCCGCATGGCGGCGATGATACTCGACCTGTCCGACCGGATCGAGATCGTCCCCGCCGATACCTCCGACCCCGCCGACAGCCTGCGCGCGCAGAACCCCCTCGGCAAGATTCCGACGCTGGTGCTTGAGCACGGGCGCGCGCTTTACGACAGTTCGGTGATCCTCGAATATCTGGATTTCCTGGCGGGCGGAGGCAAGATCATCCCAACCGGGCCGGAGCGCTTCGCCACACTGACGCGCGCCGCGCTCGCCGATGGCGTCGCCGACGCCGCGATTCTAAGAATCTACGAGCAGCGCTGGCGCGAGGACGGCGCCCGCAGTGCGCGCTGGCTCGACCATCAGTCCGGCAAGATCACCCGCGGACTGGCCACTCTCGACGCCGATGCGCCGCAGGCCGGCGTGGCGGATGTCGGCGCCATCGCGCTGGCTTGCGCGCTCGGCTATCTCGATTTGCGCTTCGGCGGCGCCTGGCGGGCCGAGCGCCCGCGCCTCGTCGCTTGGCTTGAGGCATTCTCCGCGAGCGTTCCGGCTTTCGAGGCGACGCGACATCGAGAGAAATAGGGTCGCGCCGAAAACGTCAGGCCGCCTGCACGGCAGACTGACGGGCGCCGCGGCTTCGGCCTCGTGGGTACTCGCAAGCAAGGGAGGAGCCCGTGATCTGGGAGAAAGGCGAGGCGGAGGCGGCGGCGGAACAATTCGACCTGCGCCATCTTCCCGCGAAATTCTATATCGACCCGTATCCCGTCTACGGAGCGTTGCGGGAGCGCGCGCCGGTCAAACGATTGCCTGACGGCTCGCTGTTCTTATCCGCCTATGACGATCTTCTAGCGGTCTACAAGAACACCGGCGCCTTTTCCTCCGACAAGCGAGAGGAGTTCCGGCCGAAATACGGCGACAGTCCGCTCTATGAGCACCACACGATGAGTCTCGTCTTCAACGATCCGCCTTTGCACACGCGCGTGCGCAAGCTCATCGCCGGGGCGCTGACGCCGCGCGCCATCGGCGATCTCGCCCCAGCGCTAGAAGCGTTGGTGAACAGCCTCCTTGAAGCGATGGAAGGACGGCAAGAGGTCGATCTGATCGAAGATTTCGCCGCCAAAATCCCAATCGAAGTGATCGGCAATCTGCTCGCCGTGCCACGCGCGAAGCGCGGGCCGCTGCGCGGCTGGTCGCTCGCCATCCTGGGCGCTCTAGAGCCTGCGCCATCAGCGGCGGCGCTCGACGCTGGAAACCGCGCCGTCATCGAGATGTCAGCCTATCTCGACGGCTTGATCGCCGAACGGCGCAAGCGCCCTAGCGATCCCGCGCGCGACGTGCTGACGCGACTGCTCGCCGACGAGGACGGAGAGCGCTTGAGCGCGAGTGAACTCGTCCACAATTGCATTTTCCTGCTCAATGCTGGTCACGAAACAACGACAAATCTGATCGGCAATGCGTTGGCGTGTCTTTGCGAGTGGCAGGACGAACGGCGGCGGCTCATCGAGGCCCCGGAACTCATGACGCAGGCGATCGAGGAGTTCCTGCGTTTCGAAAGCTCCAATCAGCTTGGCAACCGCCGAGCCGTGCGCGAGGCGGAGATCGGCGGGGTGAGCATCAGGGCTCCGAATCCGGGTTAACGGTCTGATGCGTTGAATGCGATGGTGAGATAGTCGTTTTCCCAGCTTGCGATTTTTCTTCGCAGCGCGATGCTCGTGCGTCTTGGCTTGGTGGCTTTGCGTTGCGGTTTCATGGGGGGCGGCCGCTCGGGTTCCGGGGCGGTGCGGACGAGA
>Ga0134128_10010979_pt1 | contig 10843 bp, 10 predicted proteins | sample KB31754_FD_96462 | JGI IMG/M metagenome (GOLD analysis project Ga0134128, IMG submission 96462) | Terrestrial soil microbial communities with excess Nitrogen fertilizer from Kellogg Biological Station, Michigan, USA - KB3-175-4 | ecosystem: Environmental > Terrestrial > Soil > Unclassified ...
CCCGCCGGAAGCCTGGCACCTCGGCTTTCTGCTCGGCCCGCGCATCAATGCCGGCGGCCGCATCGGCCGTGCCGATCTCGGCGTACGGCTCCTGATCGAGGACGATGCGCTTGCCGCGGCGAAGATCGCCGCCGAGCTCGACCGGCTCAACCGCGAACGCCAGACCATCGAGCTCGACACCTTGGCGCAGGCCGAAGCCGAGGCGATGGCGGCGCTCGGTCTGGAAGAGCGCGGCGCCGTGGTGGTGACGGCGGCCGAAGGCTGGCACCCCGGCATCGTCGGCCTGGTTGCGGCGCGGCTGAAAGAAAAATTCGGCCGGCCGGCATTTGCGGTGGCGCTGGAGCCGGGCGGCATCGGCACCGGCTCCGGCCGCTCCATCGCCGGCGTCGATATCGGCCGCGTGGTGCGACGCGCGGTTGGCGAGGGCTTGTTGATCAAAGGCGGCGGCCACGCCATGGCGGCCGGCATCACCTTGCGTAAGGACGCGCTGGCGCCGCTGCGCGCTTATCTGGAATCGACGCTCGCCGCCGACGTCGAGACCGCGCGCCGCGCGAGCGGTCTGTTGATCGACGGCGCGGTGAGCGCGGCCGCGGCCAATACCGAGCTCGTCGCCATGCTCGGCCGCGCCGGCCCGTTCGGCTCCGGCAATCCGGAGCCGCTGATCGCGCTGCCGGCGCACACGCTCGCTTATGCCGAGGAAGTCGGCCAGGCGCACATTCGCGTGCGGCTGAAATCGGGCGACGGCTCCGGCGTCAACGCCATCGCCTTCCGCGCCTCGGGGCAAAAACTCGGTGCCGCGCTGCTCGCCAACCGCGGCCGGCAAATCCACGCCGCCGGCACCTTCGCGATCGACCGCTGGAACGGCGAAGAGCGCGTCCAGTTCAAGCTCGCCGACATCGCGCCGGCGGAGCCGTTCGGCGGTCATTGATCACAGCGTGATCTGCCCCTCCAGATAGAGCACCGCGCGGCCGGCGATGGTGACGCGGTCGCCGTTGAGCGCGCAGTCGAGGGTGCCGCCGCGGCGCGACAGTTGGCGCGCTTTCAGTTCGGTCTTGCCGAGCCGCTCGGCCCAGTATGGGGTGAGTGTGCAGTGCGACGAGCCGGTGGCGGGATCTTCGTCGATGCCTTGGCCCGGCGCGAAGAAGCGCGAGACGAAATCGATGCCGTCTTCGCCCGGCGCCGTGGCGCACGCCGCCCAGCAGTCCGGTATCCTGGCGAGCGCGGCGAAATCGGGCTCGAGCGCGCGGACTTCCGCAGCGCTGCCGTAGACCAGCAGGTGATCGCGTGCGCGCAAGATTTCGCGCGGCGTGCCGCCGACGGCGGCGAGCAGGCCGGGCGGCGGCTCGATCAGGCTGGGCGGGCGCGACGGAAAATCCATCGCCAGCATGTCGCCGCGCCGCGCGACGGTCAGCGTGCCGGCCTTGAGCGTGCGGAAGCCGACGCGCTGGCGCTGCGGCTCGAGGACAGCGAACACGATGTGCGCCGACGCGAGCGTCGCATGCCCGCACAGATCGACCTCGACGGCCGGCGTGAACCAGCGCAGCGCATAATCGGCGCCCTCGCGCACGAAGAAGGCGGTCTCGGCGAGATTGTTCTCAGCCGCGATCGCCTGCATGGTCGCATCCGGCAGCCATTGCGACAGCGGGCAGATCGCAGCCGGATTGCCGCCGAACAGGTTGTCGGCGAACGCATCCACTTGATAGATCGGCAGGCGCATCGGCGTGCTCCGCGAGCTAGCAAAGGCCGCGTCATCTAGCGCGAATTGCGGCGAAAGGGAATGAGCGAAGGAAGTTGCCGCCGTAGCGCCACACGCAAAAAGCGGGTTGGCAGCGGGTCGCGCGAGCGGCTATGGAAACGCGGCATCGCATTTTGCAAGGGGAGGGCGCGCAACCCCGCGCGCACAAAAAACCGAGAATGGCAAAGCTTCAGCTCTCCGTCGCCGTCGGCGACTATGACCGCACCCGGCCGCTGATCGACGGGGCCGTGCAGATCGACGGCGTCGATCCGGTGTTCATGACCTTGGTGCCGGAAGAGATTTTTTTTCGCGCGTTTCGCGCCGCCGAGTTCGACATCTGCGAAGTGTCGCTGTCGAGCTACACGGTCAAGACCGCGCAGGGCAATTCCCCCTACATCGCGGTGCCGGCCTTCGTGTCGCGCGCCTTCCGCCACACCTCGATCTATGTGCGTCGCGACCGCATCAAAAAGCCCGCGGACCTGAAGGGCCGCAAGGTCGGCGTGCCGGAATATCAGCTCACCGCCAACGTCTGGGCGCGCGCGTTCCTGGAAGACGATTACGGCGTCAAGCGCTCCGACATTCACTGGATCCGCGGCGGCATCGAGCATGCCGGCCGGCCGGAGAAAATCTCGATCAAGCTGCCCGATGGCGTGCGGCTCGACAACGCGCCGGAGGGCAAGACGATCTCGGCGCTGCTCGCCGACGGCGCCATCGACGGCTTCATCGCGCCGCGGCCGCCGACCTTGGTCGAAGAGGGCCATCCGCAGATCGGCTGGCTGTTCGACGATCCGACCGCGGTGGCCAAGGATTATTTCAAGCGCACCGGATTTTTCCCGATCATGCACGCGGTCGGCATTCGCCGCGAGCTCGCCGAGCGCCATCCGTGGCTGCCCGGCGCGGTGCTCAAGGCGTTCGAGGCCGCCAAGCATGCGGCGCTCGCCAAACTCTCCGATACGTCCGCCACTAAGGTGACGCTGCCGTTCGTCGAAGAACGGCTCGCCGAAGCGCGCTCGCTGATGGGCGCCGATTTCTGGTCCTACGGCGTCGAGCCGAACCGCAAGGTGCTCGATTATTTCCTGGCCCAGCACCATGCCGAGGGCCTGTCGTCGCGGCGGCTCGCGGTGGATGAACTGTTTCATCCGGCGACCTACGAGACATTCAAATTATAAAGCCGATGTTTCATTCCTGAAGGTCCCGGGCACAGCGCCGTCCCGGTTGCGACCACCCACCGATCGAACCGGCAATCTCGCCTGACCCCCGGTCTACTTTCTGGACCGGGGCTGAGTGGCCGGCGCGCAAGCATAACAACTTGCCAGCGTGAGCTCCGCCTCTTAAAGTGTTAGTTGTCTCTGATCTGCAATCCTAACCGCCACTGGAGGGGGGAATCATGGCTGGAGCTCCGAAGACGCGAAACTGGAAAGCCAACGAAATACCGGATTTTGCCGGGCGCCGTTATCTGTTGGTGGTGAATGGAGAGGTGCAGGTCACCGCTACCAACCAGACGCCAAAACTGAAGGAGCAGGTCCCGCAGGGGATCAATCCACGAATCCTGCTGCTCGACCTGTCAATCGTTTCGAGTGGCGGCATCAGTGCGCCAATCGTCTTCTACAAGAGCGTCCATTTCACGAAGCCGACGTCAGGCCACCAATACGACGAGGTCGACATTCTGTTCGCCGGCAAGATCATCGAGCGCATCAAGGTCGGCCATCCCAAGAGCTTGACAGCGCCCGCGAAAAAAAAGCGAGCCAAGAAATAGCGACCAAGACATAGTTTGACGGCGGCGGCGACCGGCGCGCCGACAGTGCGCCGGCGCCGTTGCAAGCGGCGCCGCTCGGTTGCGCTCCCGGCGAGGGGAGGGTGCCCCAGCGGCGGCATGCCTTACGCGGTGCCGAGCCGAAGCACCGGCAATGGTATAGTGTGAAGGCACTCCAGGCTCCGTCACGGAGCCTTCGTCTGGAGTTTTGGGGGGACCTCATGCGCGCTCGGCTCGCAATCATCGGACTTGCGCTGTTGGCCGTCATTACGCCCGCGCTGGCGCAAAACTTTCCGTCGCGCACCATCACACTGATCGTGCCGTTCCCGCCGGGCGGCTCGACCGACGTGGCGGGCCGTATCCTGGCGGAGAAGATGGGCGCGGCGCTCGGCCAGCCGGTGATCGTGGAGGATATCGGCGGCGCCGGCGGCTCGCTCGCCGTGGGCCGCTTGGCGCGCGCCGCGCCCGACGGCTACACCATCGACATCGGCCAGTGGGACACCCACGTCGGCAGCATCATCTACAATCTCAATTACGACCTGCAGCGCGATTTTGCGCCGATCGGGCTCGTCTCGCTCAATCCGATGCTGCTGGTTGCGAAAAAGACGCTGCCGGCCGACGATCTCAAAACGCTTGCCGCCTGGATGAAGGCGCATCCGGGCGACGCCAAGTTCGTCAACCAGAATGCGTCGGCGCAGGTCGGCGGCCTGTTGTTGGAGAAGCTGACCGGCAGCAAAATGCTGTATGTGCCCTATCGCGGCGCCGGCCCGGCGATGACCGATTTGATCTCCGGGCAGGTCGATCTGTTGCTGGTGCAGGGCGCGGTGGCGCTGCCGCAGGTGCGCGCCGGCACCATCAAGGCGCTCGCCGAACTGTCGCCGCAGCGTTCGGCGTCGATGCCCGACATTGCCTCGGCCGACGAATCCGGCGCCGCCGGGCTTTATATCTCCGGCTGGTTCGGCCTGTTCGCGCCCAAGGCCACGCCGCCCGCCATCATCGCGAAGCTCAACGGCGCCATGGTGCAGGCCCTGGCCGACCCAAAAGTGCGCGAACGATTTGCCACGCTCGGCCTCGACGTGGCATCGGCCGAGCAGCAGACCCCGGCCGGGCTTGCCGCCTTCCACAAGACCGAGATCGACAAATGGTGGCCGATCATCAGGGCGGCGGGGATCAGGGGCGAGTAGCGGCGGGCTGCGCGCGCGCTGCGGAGCGAGCGGCGGCCGCCAATTTTCGGTGCCGCCGCGAACTTATTGCAGCAGATAACTCACTCCGGCGCGCACGACGTCGGCGGTCAAACGGCCGGTCGTGTCGGTGACGCTGAATGAGCCGCCGCTGGCGACGAGCGATTCCGAGGAGCTTCCCGAATTGCCGAAATCGTAGTGCAGGTATTCGACGCGGCCGAGCCAATTGCTCTGCGCGATCCGCGTTTCGGCGCCGACGCCGGCGACCCAGCCCCAGCGCCACACCGGCGTCGTCCCGGTGGAAACGAAAACGTCCCCGGGGGAGATCTCCGTCGCAACGAATGTTTGGGTGAACCGCGTCCAGGCGAGGCCGCCGGTCCCGTAGACCAGGACGTTCGGCATCGGCAAGAATCCGAGCCGGGCGCGGCCGGAGCCGAGCCAATCGAATCGATCGGTCTGCACTTCCATATTGGTGTTGATGCCGTCGGTCGCCGCGCCTGATGCCGTTCCCTTGATGCCGCTTGCCGACAGATCGAGTTCGGCGCCGGCCAGCCAGCGATCGAACTGCCAATTCGCGCCGGCCTGGAAGCCGCCGACCCAGCCGTTGGAGTTGACGCCGGTCAGGCTGAAGTCTGCCGTCGCGAACGGAGCCTCGTCCGTGACGAAGGGATCGCGGCCCCAGCCGTAGCCGCCATGGCCGCCGATGTAGAAGCCGCTCCAGCTTGCGGTCGCGCGCGGCGGCGCCTTGGTGACCAGCACCGGCGCCGGCGCGCCCGTGTCGCTACCGCCGAATTTGTAGCTGACGCCGGCGCGCAGCACGTCGAACGTGATGTGGCCGCTCGTGAAAACGTCGCTTATCGTCGTCAAACCGCCCGCCGTGTCGGTCGCCAGGCTGCTGCCGGTATCGCCGAAATCGTAATGCAGGTATTCGATGCGGCCGATCAGGTTGGTGTCGGCGATCCGCTTCTCGACGCCAAGCCCGGCGACCCAGCCGAACAACCAATTCGGCGTGGACTCGCGGGTGGTGGTGACGTCGCTGTTGCCGCCGCCAATCGTGGTCTCGGTGTCGACGAAGCTCGCATCCTGACGCGTCCAGGCGAGGCCGGCAGTGCCGTAGAGCAGCATTGTCGGCTGCACCAGATAGCCGAGCCGGGCCCGCGCCGAGCCGAGCAAGGGGAATTTGTCGCCTTCGGTCAGGGTACCGGTGGAGAAAATGCCGCCGCTTGTCGTGCTGGCGCTGCCGGTGCGCGAGCCGCTGATCAAGGCGGCCGACAGGTCGATTTCCAAACCGCCGACCCAGGCGTCTTTTTGCCAGTTGGCGCCGGCCTGGAAACCGCCGAGCCAGCCGCTGGAGTCGATACCCGGCATCGTGATGGTGGCGCCGCCGACAAAATCGGATTCGCTAAAAGGATCATGCGCCCAGCCGTAGCCGCCATGCGCTCCGATATAAAAGCCGCTCCAGCTCCATGGCACGGCGGCCTGCTGCGGTGCCTTGGTGAAAATCCGCGGTAGGCCGGCCGGCGAAGCGGCCGCAAATGGTCCCATGCCGAATTTGTAGCTCAGGCCGGCGCGGACGACGTCGACCGTGATGGGACTACTGGTGAAGACCGAAGAGGTCGTCGCGCCGTTGAAGGTCTCGACGAATGACGCGTTGCCGGTGTCGCCGAAGTCGTAATGCAGATATTCGAGACGGGCGAGCCAGTTGGTATTGCCGAGTCTGGTTTCCGCCCCAAGGCCCGCAACCCAGCCGAAGCGCCAAACCGGTGTCGTCAATGACAACGTTTCGGCGCTCGTTATACCCAAGCCGGATGCGTTGATGGTCTCGGCAGTGGTCTGGTCGATGCGTGCCCATGCCAGGCCGCCGGTGCCGTAGAGCAGCACATTGGGCCAAGGCAGGTAGCCGAGCCGCACGCGTCCCGAGCCGATCATGTCGAACTTGTCGGTTAGCGAAGCAGTCTCCGTTACGCTCGCTATTCCCGGAATCGTCAGCGAATTGGCAACTCCAGTCGAGCCCTGGATGCCGCTGCCTGATATGTCGATTTCAAGGCCGGCAACCCAGGCGCCGTTTTGCCAGTTCGCGCCAGCCTGAAAACCGGCGAGCCAGTCTCGCGAATTGATATCGGTCAAATCGTTCGGCCCGGTGGCAAATTGGAAGAACGGTTCGTCGAACGGATCGCGCGCCCAGGCGTAGCCGGCATGTCCGCCGAGATAAAATCCGCTCCAGCTCCATGCCGGCAGCGTTGGCACGGCGGCATCGGCGGCCCGTGCCGCGCCGCTCGCGACCACGCTCAGAGTCAATAAGCCGACGCCCGTCAGCAGAGCGCTTTTCACTTCAGCCCTCACGATCGCGCCCCGACGATCACGTTAACGGGCCGATATTATTGTCTGCAGCGGCACTTGGCTGTTACCGTCGGGCCACACGGGACAACATTGTCGCGCAAACTCATGTAAAGCCGCGCGGCAAAACGGCGCGAGTTCGCGGCGTATTGCAAGTCCTTGTCGCCCCCTGGCCAGCGGTGAAGCGGCACAATAGGCTTTGCCGACGCCACGAGGAGCACAGCATGCCAGCCTATTTCATGGTCCGCGCGGTGGTCGAAGAGCGGCTGCGGCAGAAATTCGATCGATGGTATGCGGACCATCATCTGCCGATGGCGCTCGCGGCGTTCAAGGCCGAGAAGGCGTGGCGGTTCTGGAGCACGGCCGAGGCCGGTGTGCACTATGCCGCGTACCGGTTCGCCGACAAGGCGCGGCTCGACGCGGCGCTCAAGGCGCCGAGCTTCAAGGAGCTGATCGCCGATTTCGACGAGGCGTGGCCGCGCGGCGTGACGCGGACGCGCGATATGCTCGATCTGGTCGAGGAGCGCGACGCGTAAGCGCTTGCCGCGCCAGAACAAAGGCTGTTCCACCGCGTTGTATTGGCGGGAGGCGACGTTCAGCCGCGTCGCGCGAGGAAGCCGCCATGCCGACCACGAGCTCGACCACCACCGCAAACCGCGTCGCCGCCAACACTGCCGAGGAGATCAATCGCCGCATCCGCCGCGCGACCGAGGCGCGGGTCCGCGCGCTGGCCGTCGATCCGTCCGGCATCGAGCGGCGCCTCGATGAGCTCGAAGAGGAGTGGGACATCGAGCGGGTCCTGGAGACCAACGCGTCCGCGCTGGCTTTCGCCGGCTTGGCGCTCGGCACCAGCGTTGACCGCAAATGGCTGGCGCTGCCGGCGCTGGTCGCCGCGTTCCTGTTTCAGCACGCGGTGCAGGGCTGGTGTCCGCCGATCCCGATCCTGCGCCGCTTTGGCGTGCGCACGGTGCGGGAGATCGACGATGAGCGCACCGCGCTCAAGGCGCTGCGCGGCGACTTCGCCACGCTCGTTCCGGACGACGCCGATCCGGCGGCGCGCGCCGAGCGCGCCTTGCAGGCTGTGCGCCGCTGAGCGCCGGCCGGCGCGGTCCATTCGTGTTGCCGAGGCCTAGCCCTAATATAGGCCATGATTCGCAGCGGGCACGCGTGCGCCGCGGCCGCATGCGGGCGATTCATGGACACACATTCATGGCCACACTGATGGGCACACCGACGGGCACTCTGATGGGCACTCAGCAAAGCGTAAAGCAGATCGAGGCGCCGAACGGCGCCACATTCGCGGGCGTGCAGATCGATCTGCACGGCTACCATCCGCGCGACATCAAGGGCGCGCCGCTGGCGCGCATCCTTGAGCAGGCCTGGCAAATGGGCGCGCCGCGCATTCGCCTCATTCACGGCCATGGCCGCGCGCGCGGCAACAGCAAGCGCGACTGGTCTCGAGGATTTTACAAAACCAATACCGGGTATTTCGGCCTGTCGATCCGGCGCGCGCTGCGCCGCAATCGTGCGCTGCGGCAGTGGATCAAATACTCAACGCTCGACTGCAGCGATTGGGGCAGGACGACCGTGAAGCTCAAGCGCAACGCCAAGCCGACGCGCAGCGCGCTCGATCTCAGCGTCCTGCCGGCGCGCACGCAGCCGCTGTGACAGCACGCGCCGGTCGGCGCTGCGCACGGTCATAAACCCAGCGGCAATTGCCGCTCGCATCGCAGATTCTTAATTGCGCCTATTTCTATGCCGGTTTTGTTCTATGCCGGTTTTGTTCTATGCCGGTTTTGCAGTCGCAATGGATTTTGTCGCCTCGATGCCCGGCTCGAAGTCGAGATATTCGGGCGCGCGCTGAGCCAGGCGAGCGCGCTTTATTCCGGCTTTGACGAATTCCTCGATATGCGCCGGCACAAGATGCAGGCGGCCGAAATCGCGCGTGAGCGTTTGTTGCAGGCGGCGGCGCGTGAATACGTCATTGACGGCGAAGCGGTCGAGATAGAGGTCGAGAATGCGCTGCTTATCGGCGTCACTCGGATAGCCCATGCGAATATGGGCATCGAAGCGGCCGGTGCGCTTGGCCAACGCTTCGTCGATGGCCTCGGGGTGATTGGTCGTCGCGATGGTGACGATGTCGGAATAGGCCGAACCGCCCGATAGCACCTGAAGGAGCTCCCCCGTCACGTCATCCTTCATGGCGTAGGAATACGGATCCTGGCGGCTCTTCGTCATCAGATCCAAATCTTCGAGAATCACCACGGCCGGCGCCAGCGTTTGGGCAAGGTGATAAACGGCGCGAATGTGATCGACCGCCTCGACGATGATGATGGTGGCTTCGCCGGCAATCGCGTTGACGAAGCACTCGATGGCCGTGGACTTGCCGTCGCCGGGCGGCCCCGACAGCAAGAGGCCGCGCTTGATGCTCAGCCCCCTCGGCCTTCAGCATCTCCCGATTGCGGATGGCGGCGGCGATGAAATCGAGCTCGGCGCGGGCCGCTTCGTGCGGAATGATGTCGTTCCAGGAGCGTTCGGAAATCCGCGAACGCACGGTCCGCAGATCGCGATTGACCAGCACGACCCGGTCTTTGAACGGGTTGGATTCGTGCAGCAGACGGTGCACCAGAGCAACGACGGCGGCTTCGTCGCGCTCGCGATAGACGAGGCCGATGCTGTCGCTGCTGCCCGGCGATGCGCGATTATAATCTCTTTGCACGACGAGCATGAACTGCGCGCCGCTTTCCGGCACCGTGCCGCGAAACACGGTGCGCGGCTGGATCACCTGCAATTCACCGTCGATATTGAGCACGACCTTGTTCGGCCGCGTGTTCGGCAGCACGGCACTGCGTTCCGCGCTGCCCAGGCCGCGCAGCTCGGACAGCCACATCCAACCGGGCAGGTCGGCCAGCTTTCTGGTCAGGACCGCGATGACGGCGTCGTTTGCGGGAAGGGTTATGGTGCTCGGATCGTCGGCGCCGCAGAAGATGCGAAACAGCGTTGCGTAACCGATCTGTGGCGAGGCGGCGCGCTTGATCTGCTTATGCTGCGCAACCACGTAGCCGAGCGCGGCGCACAGCGAGGCGAAGCCTTTGATCGTATCCTCGGGAATGTTGGCCAGCAGCTGGTCCTTGAACGACAGGGAAGCAGCCGCCGATTCCGCAAACAGGCGTTTGATCACGGGGCTGGTGGCGTCAGCCGCGCCGTCGCCGACCTCGTAGACGCCATAGACGAACTCACCGCCGGAGTCCGTGCCATAGACGGTTGCCGTCACGTCCAGCGTTGAAGCCAGAATCTCCGCGGTCTTGCGTGCGGCCGCAGTGCCTTTCGCCGGCCGCTCCTCGATGACCTGGGCGCCGGCCAGCTCGGAATTGCAGCGGACGACGAATTTTTGGCCGATCGAGGACCGCGACGTTTCGACTTTGAACCACATCACGCGCCCCACGCACGACGAGCGGATCACGCGAGGGGATATAGAACAAATAGGGAACATCGTCAAGTCGCCTGCGGGTCCGGCCCGTGCGCGATCGCGGCCTTGTCACGAATGGTCCCGGGTACTAGTTGCTGACGCGCTATGACATCGTTCAAAGCAAACGATTTGCCGCGCCGCTTCGCCGTCGCGCCGATGATGGAATGGACCGACCGGCACTGCCGGTTCTTCCATCGTCTGTTGACGCGGCGCGCGGTGCTTTACACCGAGATGTTGACCACCGGCGCGGTGCTGCACGGCGATCGGGCGCGGCTGTTGCGCTACGATGCGGCCGAGCATCCGGTGGCGCTGCAGCTTGGCGGCTGTGACCCTGGGGCGCTCGCCGCCTGCGCGCGCATCGGCGCCGA
>Ga0134128_10010980_pt1 | contig 10842 bp, 6 predicted proteins | sample KB31754_FD_96462 | JGI IMG/M metagenome (GOLD analysis project Ga0134128, IMG submission 96462) | Terrestrial soil microbial communities with excess Nitrogen fertilizer from Kellogg Biological Station, Michigan, USA - KB3-175-4 | ecosystem: Environmental > Terrestrial > Soil > Unclassified ...
CCGCTCGCCATTGCCTCAACCGTTGGATGAGCGAACGTCTCCGCATAAGAGGCGGTGACGTAAATATCACATTGGCGGTAGACGTGATGTAGTTGATGGTATGGCACCGGCCCAAGCTCAACAATGTCATTCCCGATTCCAAGTTTCTCCACCAGAGCCTTCGCCCCCTCTGCCCGAAACCGGCCGGGATTTTCCTCAGAACGCAGCGTGCAGGTAAGGAACAGCTTCACGCCTCGGCCGTATTGGGCCGCCATCTGTTCGCGAATGAATGGTACGGCTTTGAAAAGAGTTTCAAAATTCCGATAGTAGTTGTAGTAACTCACAAACAGAAGACGCAGAGAGTCTGCCGCACCATCGAGTTTCCGCTGGATGTGGGGGGCCAGAGGGCTTCGGTCCCGCGCAAATAATTCCGCGTCGAAGCCGTGATGAATTTTCACAATGTTTGCTGTTGCTTGTTTTCGCAATACGCGCGCGAACGCTTCACTGGGGGCGACGGTACAATCTGCCCAAAAAAGCGACCGCCGTGCGATTATCGCCTTCGAATGTGTTTCAAACCACAACCCGTAAGCGCCGCGCGAACGTAAGTCCCGGTAAAAATCATTTGACGTGTACAGCGAATTACCGGAGAGCAAAATTTGTGGAATGGGAGAATTGCGGAGCGCAAAGTTGCCGGCGGAGATCAAAACATCGGCGCCGCTGTTACGCACGAATTCCGGCAGCGTGAATTGCTCGTGCCAGAAGCGCCGCAAGGCGCTGCCAGGGCACGGAACATCGGCAAACGACAATCCAGGGGAACTTTTCACGCTTTCTCGGATCTGCGGATTCACTGCGAGGGTAGTATGCAGATCGGTACGGCAGCAGAGATGAGGAATGACATTTCGTAAATAGGTCAATCCGCTGCTGGAACTCGCGGCCAGGGCGTTAATAAATAGATGCATGGCTGGGGACAATGACCGGGGTGGCGGAGAACGGCTCCTGCCTGGAGGCGCCCTGGGCAGCTAAAGCATCGTAATGCCACAGTCTCGAGACGATTGGACCATGCGGTGTGAAATCAGGAAGGACCAATGCCAGCATCCAAAAAAACACGCATGTATGGTATCCCACCGCGAACATCCAGTCTTCAAACCCCGCGTTTACGAACCCAGCGAGCACCACGGCCGCTAAGGGAACCGCGAATGCATGCGGACTGGCGGTCCTGCGCATGTACGCGCCGACCCGGACTACATTCCTGATTACGAGCGCCAATAAGATAAAGAAAGGCGCTACCCCCAGAAAGCCTGTCCATTCTGCGATTGCAAGATAACTGTTGCCGTGTTCGCGAGCTACCTTGAAGCTGGTATAGGTCATCGAAGTTTTTATGGAATCATGAGAAAAGGAATCCTGGGAATAGGTAGTGCCAAATCCTGTCCCGAACCAGGGATGCTGACGCAAACTGGAGAGGGTTTCTTCCCACACCGGCCGTCGAGACCCCATAATACCTTTCTCTTGTTTGTCCTTGTATACGAATTTCGAAATCAAAGAATCGTCATTGGAGGCTTCTTGAGTGGTAACTGGCACAAACGCCGCCACGACCAATGCACAAAGGAGCGCGAGTACTGCTCCTTTGATCAGCAGCCTGTACTCCCGCAGGGGAACACATAAAAACAGCGCAGAAATAGCCGCCGCTGTAATCCCGGCCCTTTCGTAGCTGCGCAACAGCAGCACAATTGCAAGGACCAGGGCAAAGGTCCGCCGCCGGCGGATGCTCCGCGTAGGGCTGACCATCATGCCCCATAAAAGAAGTGGCAGACAAATCACGCTCATCACCACGCCAAGGGAATTAGGATTTCCCCACAATTCCCAGCGCAGAATGAAATATGCAATGGCGCTGCTATAGACAAGAATTTCACTGCCAAGCAGCAAGCGCTCGAAGAATTTTTCTCCCTGGTCCAGAATGGCCAGTCTGGCTCCGGTCATCCCGTAAAGAAATAAGAGTAAAAGGCTGGCCGCCTTTAACGCTGCAACTTGGGGGAATGAAGAAACGGTAGCTGAAACAAGAGCTGACAATACACAACAGATTGCTGCCGCATGTACCACATTCAGTCGATAGCGCGGGTCTCTCATGTACAGAACCCAGCCGGCCAGGGCGCCAATGCCAAGCACAAGCCAGCGCGCGACGCTCCAGTCACCTTGCAGAGAACTGCTGATCCCCGCACCTAAAAAAGCAAGGATCGTCAGCCAAAGATATTTGCGTTGAAAATCCCACACTGCCGCCAGCAAAAATTCCAGAGCGATGCCATCAATAAGATAAGTCGTGTTATTGAAATAGTAGCCGCGGCGGAACGCCAGGTAAGCGGCAATTACCGGAATCATCAAATACAGCGCGACCTTTATCCCGCGGCGGGATTTCATGTTCGCGGTCTCCGGAAATACAGCGCGGCAGCGGCAATTCCCTTGGCGCAGGATTGAGGTGAATGGCCCACGATCAATTCCCTGCCACGTTGCGCCATTTTTAGCCGCAACGGTTCATTTGAAGATAGCTCCGTCATCGCATCCACCAGCTGCTCACAATTCCCCGGCAAAATCACGCGGCCATTTCCGCCATCCTCGATTAAATCTGCGGCGCATCCGGCTGCGCTGCTTGCTATCACCGGTAATACCGAGGCCAATGCCTCGTTCACCACCAGTCCCCACGGATCAGAGTGGGTGGGGAAGGTGAATATTTCCGCCAATCCGTAATAGCTGGGCAATTCCTCTCGCTGGGCGAATCCGCGGAACTCCACACAACCAGAACTGATGCCGGCAGCAGCCTGCATCAGTTCCTCGCGGTCTGGTCCGTCTCCCACAAAGACCAGCGCAATTTTTTCGCGCAGCTTCCCGTCCAGTTTGCCATACGCTCTTACTAGATCAAACACTCCCTTTTCGCGAATGAGCCTCCCCACATACAAAAAGAACCGTAGTGGTAACTGTTTCGCTTTCCTGGCATTCACGCCGTTTGACCGGATTGCTTCAGCGCCGGAGGAAAAGAAGTCATTGTCCACTGCATTAGGAGCCACGAAGATCGAGCCAGAAGCGAATCCAAAACTGGCAGCGTACTGGAATGACGACTTTCCCGGCACCACGGCCCCATTGCATTGGCCAAGAAATTTCTTCTTTAACTTTTCGGTCAGGCACCTGCCTTTTCGGTGATCCCGTTGCGTGCTTTCCATCCACACAAGAAATGGAACATAACTTTTTTTTGCCCAATGCAATGCCTGCCATGATGCCGGGTAGTTATATCCTCCGCAAAGCACGACATCGGGATCCGTTCGTCGCAGAACGGCCCTTACATTGCGATTGACAAGCAAGTGAAAGTTGCCGAACCTGTACCGCCGGGAAGGCAACACTTCGTAGGAGAACTGAATTTCATCGGTATAAACGCGCCACTGGCGCATGGCGGGATCAGTTTCCGCCAAAAACACAACTTGCAAATCGATCTCTGGAATTTTTGCCAGAGCGTTGAAAACCGGAATCCGGTACGGGGAGATGATTTCCGTCAGAATCACCAGTCGGCACTTCATGCCATGCTTTCCTGATAAATTCTCAAAAGCTCTTGCGCTTGCTGCTGGATGGTCAAGCTAAAGTGGATGGTTTCATACGCCGCCATGCCTAGCTCTTCCCGGATGCGGGGGCGTTGCAGCAATAAGGAAATTGCCGCTGTAAGCTCTTCCACGTTTCCCGGATTTACCAATAGCCCGTTACGGCCATGCTGTACGATTTCTTCGATCCCTTGTCCGCGACAGCCAATAATGGGTTTTCCGCATGCCATCGCCTCTAAATAAACGCATCCCAGTCCTTCATAACTGCTCGGCAAGGCGAACAAAGTGCATCGGCGCATGGCGTCCGCCACACTGGAGCGATTGCCGCGGCCCAGAAACGTTACAACATCCGAAATTCCTAATTGCTCCGCCAATTTTTTTAGTGGTTCGCGTTCCGGCCCTTCTCCAATGATTTCACACCGCACTCCGGTATGAGCGGATCGCAAACTTGCAATGCTCCGCAGCAATAACTCATGTCCTTTGCTGGCGATCAAGTTGCCCACGCTGAGGATGGTTGCCGGATCGGCAGGAGCAGACGAACGCGAAAATAAGTCTACATTCACCCCGTTATAAACCACGGCGCACTGCGCCTTAGGTGCACCCGCCAGTACAGCATCTTGAACCCGTTCACTGATGCAGATCACTCGCCGGGCTCTTTTGTAAACGTGCTGGGCTGCGCGATGGCACAATGTCCCCGCCCATCCCTTTGACTGATTCGTGAAGAAGGCATCGAGGCCGTGCACCGTGACGACGTATGGAACGCCGAGTTCTCTAGACAACAGGACCGCTGCGTGCCCGCACGGCAATGCTGCATGCGCATGGATCAAATCAATGGGAGTGGCCAAGTATAACTTGCGAACACGCCTGAGTATTCTCGCGAAAAGAAATGCGCCTGCGGAAGAAAGCCCCGGATTACCCGGGATGCAAGGATACCGCTGCCATTCCGCGGGACCAGCAGACGCAATCTTTTGCAGTTTTCTTTTATGAGCAGGACTGACCGCAATCACATCCGCATCCACGCCACATTGCCGGAGCGCATGCAGCGGCTCCGCGACAAAACATCCATACACCTCGTTCTGCGCGAAAGGAAAAAATGGCGTAAGCGTAAGCACCCGGAAGGCCACGGTCAATACCGCCCGTTTTTGATTTCTGGCGTAATGGATTTCCTTCTTCCATTCATGCGCTTCTGAACCGGTTTATCATCCACCGCCTGAAGTACCAGCCGCAGAGAGCCATGTACACCAAAGCGCCGGTTGAAATTACAATCCACGGCTGCGAATCGTAATTGTTCACAATCCTGATGGCGCCAAACATAATGAGAGCGGAAACGACGGCCATGCCCAGCATGGGATTGCGCCACAATCCCTTCAATTGACCCGGCAAACACCAATATGCGGCTACTGCCACGAACACCTCTCCCAGAACAAAAGCAACGGCGGCTCCGGTCAACCCAAATGCTGGAATTAACACGCAATACAAAACCAGGCCGGCTCCGGCTCCTGTGCTGGTCGAAATCAGATATTCACGGTGCTTCCCCATAGCATAAAGAATTGTGCCGGACAATAATGATGCCGCCGATGCGGTAATGATGTAGGGCGAAATCCACTTGACCAGGGAAACAGCTGCCCGGTATTTCTGCCCCAGAATCCAGGGCACAATCAAGGAACTGGTCGCCATCAGTCCAACGGTCAGCGGCACGCTGATGACCACGACAATGATCAATGCCGCTTGCGCCCACCGCCGGAACTCTGCGTCGGAATGGACCGCGCGGGCCATTCGCGGCGACACCACACTTAAAAACACGCCTACAAGGTTACGGATAAAGTCCACCAACCTGACCGCTGCGGCATAAAGTCCCAGCGCATAATCTCCCAGCAGCCAGCGCACAATGATGTGTCCCGCGCGATGATAGACGCTCGACATGAACGAGGACGCGCCATAATGCAGGCTGGGAATGAGAATCGCTTTCCATTGCGCCATCTTAAAACTCAGGCCAAATCGCAATCCGCGCCGCGCCAGGAAGAACCATCCGGCAATGTTGGTGATAAAGGAAGAAGCGAAAATCGCAATGGGCAGCCAATAAATATCCTTTGGACCTCTTATCAGCAGGAATATTCCGGCAGCGTAGATCATTTGTTGGGCTATGCGGAGTCCGGAACTTACGTGGAACATTTCCAACGCATTCAATAGATATTCAGCTCCGGTGAGGTTCATCAGAAAGAGCCCGCATCCGTAGATCAAAAACAGCACCCACGCTTCATGACCGCGTTCGCTCCAGCCAATTCCCATCAAAACTAAAAGAGCCATCAAAGAACCGCATAATCGGAGGCCGACAATACCCGGAACCAGCTCAAAAGCTGACTCCCGGTGGGCCGCGATCTGCTGGCTGGCATAGGTGGTCAGCCCCGGATTGGCGACCACATCCACAAAAGCGCACACGGCAACCACATAACTCCACAATCCATATCCTTCGACGCCGAGCTTGCGGACAATGTATGGAAAAGTAACGGAGGTGATGAGGATTCCTGCAACGCGCGCTCCCCCGACCGAGCAAACATAGGCCCCGTAGCGGAGTATTGAATTTCGAAAATTGCGCTTAGCGGAAATGGTCAGAGGGCCCCGTGCGAGTAATGTTTAATGGTCTAAGCATGATTGAGACTGGCGAATTTCGACAGTCTTCTTAGCGGCGGGAACCTAAAAAGGAAACAAAATATTTCCAGACTATTGGGTGCAATGCGCCGCACCCGCGCGGCGCCCCCGGGCTGGCCCAGATTGTATGTTTTAATCTACGGCACACCGATTTTTTCCAGCCTTCTACTCAATACCAACCATCGGAACAATGCTGTGCTGTGGTCTGCGCCTTCCAGGTGCTGACGATTCAATTCCGCAATTCCTGAAGTGTCAAAGACATCTCCGAATTGCCGCCTAAGGACAATAATTGCTTCCTGCATCTGTTCCCGCAAATTCGACCGCAACCACCTTGCGAGCGGGGGTGTAAAGCCTTGTTTTCCGCGCCATCGAATCTCAGGACTTACCCAGGAAGGCAGGCATTGGCGTAATAACGCCTTGCCTTGACCTCCTTCAAAGTGCCATTGAAAGGGCAGCTTCGCTGCATAGTTGAAAATCTTTTGGTCCAAAAATGGCGCCCGGCATTCCACTGGATTCAACATGCTGGCCCGGTCTACTTTGACCAGAATTTGCTCCGGCAGGTAGCCGCTAGCAGTTGCCTCCATTGCCGAGAGTGGAAAAGGCAAATGGGAATGGCGAGCAGCGGATTCACAAAGTTCATCGAGGCCGCTCGACACTTCTTCAATGTGGCTGGGCTGGAAGCTCTGCATGGTCCCCTTCCCTTTCTCGTCGGCATGAAGGAGTTCCCAGTCACTTCGCTTTAAGAAATTGAGCAGGCCACCGCCGCGCCAGCGCTCAGGCCAGTGCTTGTGCCATTTGTGCGCCAATGGATTTACTCCCGGAAACCGGCGCACAGGGTGCCATTGAAAATAGCGGTAAAACTCTCTATACCCGCCGAAAAGCTCGTCTCCACCATCCCCCGTGAGCATTACTTTGCAATGGCGCTTCGCCGCCCGGCAGACCGCATAGGTCGGGAACATGGAAGCATCGGCAAACGGCTCGTCATAGTGTTCAATCAGTCCGTCAAATATCTGTAATAAATCTTCCGAAGAAATATGCACTTCATAATGTTCCGAACCAATCTGTTCGGCAATGGCTCGCGCGTAGGGAGCCTCATTCAGCTCTTTGTCTTCAAAAACAGCGCAAAATGTCTTCAAACAAACATCCGGCTGCAATTCGCGGATAGTTGTAGCGATTAACGTGGAATCAATGCCACCGGAAAGAAACGCGCCGACGGTTACGTCGCTTCGCAGCCTGAGCCGTACAGCCTCGCGCAGGTGTCCTCGAATATCTTCTACAACTTGCTCCTTATGCATCGCAGCATGGTCCCCTGCTGCCAAAAATTCGGGCTTCCAGAAGCACATTGCCCGCAGCTCACCCTGAGGACTGACGGTAAGCGATTCGCCTGCCCGCAATTTACGCACTCCACGCAAATGCGTGCGCGGGGCAGGAATGTAATTCAGGCTAAGAAATTGCGCAATCGCCCCTAAATCTAGAGAGCAATCAATTTCGCCGAAGGGCAGAGCTTTCATCTCGGACGCGAATGCGATCCCTTTGCCCTGTGACAACGGTGCGAAATATAGCGGCTTCTCCCCAAAGCGGTCCCGGGCCAAAAAGATTTCCTGTTTTATAGTGTCAACGATTGCAAACGCGAACATGCCTTCCAGGTCATCGAGGAGCCGGGCGCCTTTTTCTTCGTACAAATGAACCAGAACTTCGTTATCGCTGCGAGAAGAAAATTGATGGCCCCGGCGAACGAGCCCCTCACCAAGTTCCAGGTAGTTGTAGATTTCTCCATTACATACCAGCCATATTGTGCGGTCTTCATTGCAAATCGGCTGAGCGCCGCCTTCCAAATCAATAATGGACAAGCGCAAATGCCCCAGAAGGCAGGAACCATTCAACAGCGTGACGCTGCCATTCCCGTCCGGCCCACGATGCTCAAGCAATTGCTCGGCCCTCTTCGCCCATTCGTTCTCGGCATCGGAAAGCGGCCTGCCTGATTGAAAAATTCCGAAGATTCCGCACATAGTCTTAATTTCGATGTTCTACGACGCTGTCGAAAACTGACGCCCATTGATCCGCAATCTCCGCCCAATCAAACTTCTGGGCGTGACGCGCCGCAGCCTCCGATAAAGTCCGCCGCAGGTCTGCATTCCGCAGAACAAGGTCCAGTTTGGCGGCCAGTTCCTCATCTGAATCCGCCAAAAAACCGGTTTTGCCCGGGACCACGTAGTCAGGACGGTAATGGTTCATTGCAATCGCGGGCAGGCCGCACGCGGCAGCTTGCCCCAGCACTTGCGGATGGCCTTCAAGAATGCTGGGAAAAAGGAAAACATGCGCATGCCTCATTTCTTCTCCCAACTCCTCGCCACTGAGATGTCCTAAAAAACGTACATTCCTGCACCCGGCCTGCGCCGCCAGTTCCTTGCAGCCGTCCAGAGTTTTGCCACTGCCAGCCAGCCGGAACTCTACATCCGGAAATCGCGCCGCCTGGTGAATGACAACTTCACATCGCTTGTGTGATTGAAAGGAACCGGCATAGAGGACCGTAAGCGGACCATCGTTTCGTCTTGCCAGTGATTCCTTTGTGCAGTAGAAAAATCTGCGGTCAATGCCGTTGTAAATTGTTTGTGCGTTGATTCCGAAGCATTCGTATACCGTCTGCGACACGAAAGAGGAATTTCCAAATACTGCATTGCTCTCCAGCACCGAGCGGCGGATAAATGCCGTCGCCGTTTGCCGGTTCATTTCTGAGACCACGTGGTTCACTATCCTTAGAGGAAACTTCAATCTTTGCCGTAACGCAAAGACAGCCCGGTCGAATGGCCCGTAACGGGGATAAAAGTAAATGCTTGGTTTTGCAAACACAATTGCGAATAAAAGATGGAGAGAATTCCCATGTTTGTGATAGCGGATTAACCGTGTGTTCCGGCGCGCTCGAATTCTTTCGTCTGGCTCACCCAGGTGCAGCATCGTCACGTGGAAGCGGTCCTCCGGCAGGCGGGCCACGACCTCCTTCACCGTGAGATTTTGAGCGTTGGTGTTGTCAGCGTCAGCAAATGAGGGGGTGAAAATGCTGATCGGCGTATTAGAACAATTGTTCATAGCAAATCTGTACTCACGCGAAGCATCCCAATCTTCATTCGAGGCTCAAGCAACCAGCTCCGCAGCCTGAATATCCATGGAAGGGCGTTTCTCCCACCGGACGACCCGGCTTGCTCCAAAATACTTTCTCCGGCGAAGAGAATACTGCTGGAAAAATCCGGCCCGCTCAATGCCTCTAACTGAAGCCGCATTGCCGGCTTCGCAAAAAATCCAAACGTTCTGTCCAGAAGCTGCTAGCGCCTGGGCTATGTGGGAGATCGCTGCGGTGTAGAAGCCTTGCCCGCGCTTTGTCGATGGCGTCCAACAATCGAACAGCAATAAACTTCCGGCATCTGGAGCTTTCAGCTTAAGACGCAATTCGCTCATATAAAAACCGGAAAGCTTCCCCACCCAACAAAATTGCATTGGCACTCCATCGCAATTTGTGAGCGCAAAGCCGTCACATTCTTTTGTTTGCAATCTTTTGGCTGCACGAATCAAATAATTCAAAGTTTCAGCGTCGCCAAAATACTCCCTGGCAGCGAGAGCAAGATGCCTCAATGTGAGCGGCTCAATTTTCATGTCAGCATGAGAGTGATTAGAAACGCCGTTGCCACCGCAAAATTCGTAAAACAGGATCTCAACCGTTCCAAATAGCCGGTTCACGATTGCGTCCTTAATTTTTGACGAATAACTCCGAACGTTCTTCTCGCGAAAAAGGCTTTTTAACTTGCTGAGTCGCGGACGAAGCGCGGTTCTTAACCATCCATCCACCGCTGGGGTCTTTTTTACGCAGGCGGCAAGATAATACCGGGACGCTTCCAAACAGTAGTCAAACTTTGATTCCTGAATAGTAATATCAACTGTTTTCTGGAAGGTTGTGACAAACCTCTTCTTATATTCCTCTCCGCCCAATCCCAGGTCTACGCAATTTATTGCCGATTGATCGCACGCCTTTTCAATGATTTTGCTTAATAGGCAGAATCCGGGAGAGTATTGCTGGAACTCCGGTTCCATCGCGGGCTGGTACCAGAACCAATTGCCCGCAAACTGAAAGCCGTAATTCCATGCGGCAACTTTTTGGTTGGTCACGAGTCGATCCAGGGCAAACGCCCCGGTCCGCGAGAGTTGAGCCGCGAGTTCACATAGAAAGTTCTGCCTCTCCGGTCTGGCCAAATTGCTGATTCGTCCCGTTTGAAGTGTGCGGCCAATCTGAGTATTGAAGAAGTCCGGCAAAGCACAAGCAACGTCTTCCGGTGAACGCAGATGTTCGAACCTCACCGCTCCAAGCTTCTGTATTGACTTCATCTTCCGGCGGAACATCTCTTTGCCCTGCACTGTCCGCTTTAATTCAGCCCTCTCCTCCCCTGTAGCAAGAACCACCCGGGCGCAGCTAAAAGCCGGACGCACAAAAAACGCATATCCCTGCTTCCGGGCTGATTTTTTAAGAGGTGCTACTGTGGCGGATTGGCTGGGAAGATTTGCGAATGAGAATACCGTCAGGCCTCGCTTTCTCAGTTCATCCATCACCAGCATTACGAACTGCGCGCGCTCACCGGGCAGGGAAATA
>Ga0134128_10010981_pt1 | contig 10841 bp, 10 predicted proteins | sample KB31754_FD_96462 | JGI IMG/M metagenome (GOLD analysis project Ga0134128, IMG submission 96462) | Terrestrial soil microbial communities with excess Nitrogen fertilizer from Kellogg Biological Station, Michigan, USA - KB3-175-4 | ecosystem: Environmental > Terrestrial > Soil > Unclassified ...
CATTACCGGAACCTAAACCACCATTGGCATCGTAGCGGTACGACGCCAATTTGGGAAAACAACCCCAAAAGGCAAAGAATCCGCCTCATACGACGCCAGTGTGGGAAAACTCCAGCCGCCGGTTCAAAATCAAAAAAACGGCACGTCCTGTCATAACGCTACGACCAGAGCGTGGTAATTTGGCACCAAACTACGACGGCAGTGCGGGAGAAATCCTCAAACCGTTATGATGCCAATTTGGGAAAAAGTACGATGGCAATTAAATCCGTAACAGTTGAGGCCCGAAAGGATTGATACCCTGCAAGCCAACCTAAAATCGTGCCGGGGATGTTGCGCCAATCCCATCCAATTCCAGCTATTACAACATGCGCGTTTGGGCGTGGGAATATCATTGCCATGATTGTGCCCACAATCACTGCGACCACAAACCAGACCAGCAAAAACCCAATCACTCCAACAATGTAGCGAACAACTTTCACTTGTTTTCAGATGAATGCTTCCGACGCTTTTTTTTCCAGAGTTTCCAGTCCAACTGGGCTCGCTTAAACGCGCCGTAGCCACTGATAATCACTAGAAGGAAGAATACGAAGATTGCGACAGTTCGCTGCCCATCGGACAATAGTTCGCCGTTCCGAAACCGGAACTGTTCGCCGCGTTGGGAAACCGCCGTGACAAACAACGTTACGAAAAAAGCGAACACGATGTAAAGCGTACATGCCTTCATAGCGCGATAAATTTTTCTCACGGTGAAGACGTGGAAGTGCCCGTGAGGACGTGGAAGGAATCGACGAAATTTCCCCACACTTTGGACGGGTTAACAATGATTCCGGCGTAACCAAGTCCATAGTTGATTCCCAGCGCAGCATTGTTCTGATTTTGAATTCCAAAATTCGCGCCACCAACTTTATTGGCGGTTCCTCCATAAATTGCAGGGGCTTGTACGCTGCCATCACTGCCGAATGAAGGCGCTTGGAATCCGCCATTTTGGCTGTAGAACTGATACGATCCGCCGACACCCACAGTCTGGCTGGTGAATGCACCTAGCGAATTTTGTCCCCTTTCTTGAAGTCCTACACCTGCGTCAATTTCAGCGCCAAATCCGCTGTCAACCGTCCAAGTCCCGGTTACTCCGACCTGACCGGCAATCGACCCAGGTCCTGGGACTTTTCCGTTAAGTCCAACCCCTGCGTAAAAGCCACGGACACCGCCGTTATCGTACACATAATCACCGGCTGAATCGACCGCGGCTTCCATTACGTCATCGCTGGGATTGAGTTGACCCGTGTACAGAAGATGGCCCCACCATGTGTCACCGCTTGTGAGCACATTTCCAAGTTGAACCCACGTGCTCGTGCTATTCTCCCCTGTTGCCCCCAAACCAAAAGGGTCAATGAGGCTAATGGGATTCCCATTGGCGAACGCATAGAAGTTCAGTCCGCCTGCAAAACTGGATGGGTCCGGATTCAAGAAACGAGAAATATAGGGATTATAGTATCGCGCCCGCATATAGAGAAGGCCGTTGGGATCCGTCTGCACGCCGAATTGTCCGTTATAGCAGAATGGAGTGTCATTTGTTCCAAAACGGTACGTCAATGTGCCGTAAGCACTATATTCAAATCCGTCAGTTGGATTGCCGTTGCCGTCAGTGATAGCAACAGTGCTGCCTCGGCAATCGAAATGGTAAAAGGCCGTATTCGTTGAAGTTGCCGTCTCATCAATTTCATATTCCAGCCCCGCTGCTCCATAGACGTAATAGTTCGTCTCGCCACTCCTGATGCGCATCAGGATTTGCGAACGTTGCGGGTTCACTACAAAAGTTGTGACGCTGGAACCGTTCGTCAGGGAAGTGCGGTTTCCAGCCGGATCGTAGCCGTAAGAGAGTCCTCCCGCGCTGGTCAATTCGTTGCGGGCATCGTACGTGTATGTGCCAAACGTGTTGTTCGTGAGAGGACCATAGGTCAAATTCCCGTCGGCATCAACTGTGACGTTGTTGCCATTGAATGTCGCCAAGCGATTGTCCGCGTCAAAGGTCATGCTGCGCGTCGGCGGCGTGAACGGGTGAGGCAATGGCCCCTTGAACTCCCAATCCGTTCTTCCTGCCGGATTGTAATGGAGCGTGTAGAATGAAATGGGGAATTTCGATATGGTTTGCTCAATGATGTTCGTCAATTCACCGTCGTCATCGTAATTCATCGAACGCAGCGTATTATTGGGACGGGTAATGCCGGTGAGCCTTCCGGCCAAGTCATGTGTGTAGGTGGTCTGCCGTCCCGCCCAATCGGTCATGTTGGTGAGCCGGTTGTTGCTGTCGTAAAAATACGTGAGGGTTCGGTTGCCCGGATAAATCAGATTGGTGAGATTGCCGTTGGCGTCATATCGATATTGAATCACATATCCGGCGGCGTTTGTGAAGCTGGTAGGATGATTGTAAGCGTCGAAGCCCCATGAAAGTTTGATTCCCGTTCCCGCATTCGTCAACAAGGTGAGATTGTTGTTGCCGTCGTACGAATAATTGTTTGCGCCAACAAGGTCCGCCTTACTGGTCATGCGTCCCTGAGCGTCGTAGCCAAAGGTAGTGGTGTTGGTCATTGGGTCGGTACTGGATTGCAACAGACCGCGATTGTTGTACACCACACTTGATGACCGGTTCAGCGGGCTGATGGTGTTGGTAAGGCGGTTGGCTCCGTCGTGCTGGAGTTGCCAAACGTACCCGTTCCGATTGGTGAGATAAATCAGGTTACCAGCACCATCGTACACTTTGCCGATGATATTGGTGGCCGCATCGACGGTGCGAGCCAAATTGCCTCTCGCATCCCACGCCTGTGTGGTCTGATCCAATGCCGCATCCGTAATGGTAGTTTTATGGCCGTCATTATCGTAACCAAACTTGGTTATGCGACTGAGGGGGTCAGCAGTGGAAATGAGCCGTTGGGCGGCGTCATTGGTGTAATAAGTGAATTTGCCCAGAGGATTTTCGATGCTGGCCAGCCAGTCACGAGTATCGTACACGCTGGTGGTAACGGGTGTGCCCTGCGGCACTGTCGGCATCGTGGTCGTGAGTAAATGGCGGGTGACGCTCCAACTATTGCTGGTGACAAATCCTCGCCCGTCGGTAGTTGTTGAAACATTCGCGTTGGCGTCAAACGTAGCGCTGGTAGTCAGGTTTGTCGGCGCGATCGTATTGGTAAGCTGACGGCGATTATTGTAGGCGAAGGTCGTGATGAAGCCACGAGCGTCCGTGTGGCTGGTGGGATCGCCGAAAGCATTATTGATGAAACTTTCGCTGCCAAGGCTGTTTGGATAAGTGATGTTGTTCAACTGGCCGTTGCTATCGTACCCGTAGGTAGTCGTGCCCGCCGAATCGGTGCGAGTGAACAGGGTTCCGTCCGCGTTGTAGACCTGGGTGAAGTAGTCGCCGTTGCCATTTGTGGAACCTGTAAGGCTGAATTGGGCGTTGTAACCGAAATGGCTCGTGTGGCCGTCGCCATCAGTCGAGGCAATCAGGCGGTTTTGTGAATCGAACGTGAATACGTTGCTGAAACCCAACGGGTCAATCACCTCAGTGAGATTGTTATTATCATCGTAGATGAACTGATTGGTTTCACCCAACGGTGAAATCGTCTGAACGACATGATCCTGTCCGTCGTACGCGGTTTGCGTGATGTTGCTCATGCCGTCTTGCATGGCAATCAAGCGCGATTTGCTGTCGTACGTGAAAACCCGTTGGTCGCCAGCGGGGTCAATTTCCACTGTCTGGTAGCCGGAAGCGAGCACCTGCCACGTCTTGTTCGTGTCGCCCTGGGTGAGTTGGGTGATAATGTGACCGTCTCCATCGTAATAGTTAGTGACGACCAGTCGGTTCAGGGCGTCGTACGTCGCAATAATGTCGTGGTTGGTGTCGTACGCATAGCTATACGTTTTCTGTTCGGGGTCGGTGCAGGAGGTCAGGTCGCTGCCGGTATAGCCGTAGGAAACGGAGCGCCCCGTGCTATCGGAAACATTGGTAAGAGTGCTGCCCGCATATTTGAATTTTAGGGTGCGGCCCTTCCAATCCACGATGTTCGTCACAAAGTTATTGGAGTTGTAACTAAATTTCATCATTTGTCCGTACTGATCAACGATGTTGGTCAGCAGGCCGCTGGTGTTGAACTTGAATGTCCGTCCGTGACGTTCCTGCAACCAGTAAATACTATTTGTTTGGAAAAGTGTCATTGTGCTGTTGGCCTGTGGTGTGTAGGAGCCGTCCGGTTGTTTCGTGAATTGCACTGTGTCTTTGCCCAAATTCACGGAGACGGCATTGTTTTCAAGTTGGTCAATGCCCCATTTGGCGATCAGGGCTGTCATCGCCCAATTTTTCGGGTCAAGATTTACATTGTTGTACAGGTTGATGGCCGCGTACGTGGCGACGATCATGGGGGCCATCTGCTGGACTGTAGCCGTGCCCAGTCCGGCTTGTGGATCGCTAATGGGCTGCGCGGTGCAATAGTAACTGTGCAGCCAGCCCGGAGCCATGCCCGCCGGATTGGAGTTGCGACGGGCTGAGGAATAGTATCGCGTGAAGGAAAATCCTCGCGGCTCGGTCTGCCCGATGGAAAGATCAGTCGAGGAGATTTCAAAACTGCCGTCCACCAAATTCACCGGGTCAGCCCCGAACTGGCTTCCCAATTGCAGCGTGGACGATTGCGGATTGAAGAATGTTGAAAGATTGTCACCGGAGAATGAAACGTACGTAGGATTCACTGTTGCAAATGGGCTGGAGTCATATCCGCCATTGTAACCGCCGCCGATGATCATTCCCATAGTGCGGCCGCTGCCCGAGACTCCTAATTCCACGTAACCATTCCCGGCCCATGTGCCTGTACCAGCGACGTGGTTGGAGCCATTTTGGGGAAGCAGCACTATGAAGCCTTTGTTGATGATAGCGTCGTCCAAGGTGCTTAACGTCTTGGCGTCGTAATGAGTAAGGCTTCCTCGAATATCAAGGCCAACATTCCAATTGGCGCTGCTCTCGCCATGTAAATGGCCTGTGAATTGGTATTGGCAATTTGGAGCATCTTCACGGTGGAAGCCGCCACGAGATTGCTATTTTGCAACTGTTCAATGATGCCGTGCTCCATCGCGCTCCAGATATAGCTACTTACGTCAAAGACTTGATTGTTAGCGGTTTGATCCGAGGCTCCGTAGCCGGTGCTCGGGAAACTTCCATTTCCGGGTTGCCGTGCGGCGGTGTCCTGAGATTTCTTACGCTCCCGGCGGCGGCAGTTTCCAAGCATATCGCGGCAAAAGCGGTGAACTGTGTCATTGGCCACTTTCACATTCACGTCGGCAAGCAGGATGCGGATGTCGTCGCAGGACGCGCCTTTGGCCCGAAGCTCTTGAATCCATTCCTTGAATGGAATCATCTCCGCGAACTTTCGGGGGAGCTTTCGTTCATACTTGCGCGCTAGTTCCGCAAAGCGAGCCTTCGTCTCGTCAGATGGGCTTGTGGCATTCATATTCCCTAGGGTCGGCGATGGGCCGGTTGAATGTCGGGAAAGCCTCGTGAACGAATCGGATAAGATTCGGATTCGATTCGGAACGAATTTCGCGAGTCGCCATTGCGGCAGCGGATGCGCCTCGTTCCCATTTCGGGAGCAGAATTTCTAACGAACGTTAGAGGTAAGGCGTGCCATGAAAAATGAAGCTTTTGCTGCGCGTTCATGCGCCCCATTGAAACGCGTTTCGCTGCCGGACATTGTAATGAATTCATTACATCTTGTTTCCGGCCAACCGGTGTCAGCGTCCCTTGGCAAAACAGATGAAGGCATGAACGTCACCCTTGACGCTTCAAAACATTGGACCGAAGCAAAGCCAGCACATGGTCAAGTTCTTCGGTCGTCGTCCAGCGTCCGAGGCTGAAGCGCACCACGCCAAGGCCGATGGATTCGGGCACGCCCATCGCTTTCAACACGGGCGAAAGTTCGTGTCGCCCACTGTGACAGGCCGAACCGGTGGACGCCGCGACGCCGTCCAGAGCTTCCAGCACTTCAATTCCGATGCGCCCGGCAAAGCTGACGTTGAGGGTGTTCGGCAAACGTTCCGTGAGGTGTCCGTTGAGATGCAGTGCGTCTCCAAACAGGCGCTTCAAGCCTGCGTGAAAGTAATCCCGCAGTTCCGTGATTCGCGCGCAACGGGATTCCAGATCGGCTGCGGCCAGTTCGCAGGCTGCACCGAGCGCGACATCAAGCAGCACGTTTTCCGTGCCCGCCCTCCGACCAGCCTCGTGTCCCGCGCCGTGCATGAAGGGTTCAAGCTGCACCCCTTGCCTGACGTAGAGCGCGCCGATCCCCTTCGGCGCGTAAAGCTTGTGCCCGGCCACGGAGAGCAAATCGACACCAAGTTCCATGACGTTCGCAGGAATTTTTCCGACCGATTGCGCAGCATCGGTATGCAACAAGATGCCATGCTCGCGAGTGATCTTAGCAATTTCCGCGATGGATTGAATTGTCCCCACCTCGTTGTTCGCGTGCATCACGCTGACGAGAATCGTTCGAGGCGTAATAGCTTTCTGAACGTCTTCGGGATTGACCATGCCTGTGCCGTCCACCGGCAGTCGAGTCACTTCCGCACCCAGCGTTTCGAGGAAACGGCAAGGCTGAAGCACCGCTGGATGTTCGATTTGAGTCGAAATGATGTGATTGGCGCGATGCCGTTGAGCAAAGAACACTCCTTTGACAGCGTGGTTGTTGGCCTCCGTGCCGCCGCTTGTGAAAACAATTTCCGGCGGCAGACAGCCGAGCAGCGCGGCGACATGACTGCGGGCTTTTTCAATCGCCTGTTTCGCTGGCACGCCGGCCCAATGCGGACTGGACGGATTGCCGTAGTGCCCACTCAAAAACGACCGCATTGCATCGGCCACTTCCGGCGCAATCGGCGTGCTCGCGTTGTAGTCGAGATAAATGAGCTTGGGCATTTCTGTTGACGGTCTCTATTTGGATAATTGTTCGACCGCATTTGCAACATTTGCCTTATCAAAAGCCAAAGCAGTTCCAATCCGCCGGGCTTCGTCTTCTCCGAACAACCGCGCGACAACATAAAGCGCACCTTCGTAGCTTGCCAAACCGCCAGCGGAAGTAACGAGATTCCCATCAACCACCACGCGCTTGCCGCCTTGTACGCTGCAAGTCGGAAACCTGCTCTGAAGCGTGCCAACGTCGGTATGGAAAGTAGTGGCCTGTTTGCCGCCGAGCAATCCTGCTTCCGCCAATAGAAATGCCCCTTCGCAATGCGACGTGACGAACTTTGCATCCTTCGCTGTCTTTTGAATCCAGGCTATTGCCGATTTGTTCTTCGGGTCGGCATCCAAACTTCCCGCACCGCTGGGAACGACCAACACATCCACCTTGGGAGCATTTGCGATTGTATAATCAGCACGAAAGTGCAGACCTTCATAGGTGGTCAGGTCTTTCTTCGTTCCCGAAATGACGACCACTTTGAGCTTGCTTGGGTCCACATGGTGATAAACGTCCAAGGGACCGGCGAACTCCGTAATGTAAGCCTTATCGAAAACAAGAATGCCGACGACGATGGGCTTGCTGTCGGCTGGTTCGGAATCTGTCGCTTTGACCGCCGACAGAGCCAGGAGTGCCAGGAAAAAGATGAGGTATTTTTTCATAGGTTTAGTTCAATGTTTAATGGTTGAATGGCGAGCAAAGCGGAAATAAGCGAATTTCTGTTCGGTGCCCCACGGTGTCACGTGTGTTTCGTCCTTTTGTTCCAACAATTGAAATTCGCCGCCGAGTTCGGCGGAAATCCCTGGCGCATCGTAACGGGCTACGGGAAGCCCGCTGCATTTTGAGGGGCCATCAATGCCGAACGTCGCGATGATAACGTGACTGTGCGGCGTCAATGTCTGCTTCAACGCCTGGACGTATTTTTGCCGGTCGCCGTGGTCCGTTAAGAAGTGAAAGACGGCGCGGTCATGCCAGAGGTTAAATTGGTGCGGCGGGTTGAACGCCGTTACATCGGCTTCGAACCACTCGACCTTACCTGCGCGTGCGTTTAGGCGTTGCCGGGCCAGAGCGAGCGCGGCGGCGGAAATGTCCAGCACCGCCAAACGTTCGAATCCGGCGTCGAGCAGAAAGTCCACGAGCACGGACGCGCCGCCGCCCAAGTCAATGACGTCTTGATCTTTGGCGATGCCAGTCGCCTCAATGAGCTTGAGCGAAATGTCTGGCCGCTTCTGAAACCAACTTACGTCATCAGGCGCTTTGGTTTGATAGACCTGATTCCAGTGCTCTTTGCGATTCATGTGAGGCGTTTGGTCAATTCGATACCTTGCCGCTCTTCGCCAAGGCCGATTGAATGTCCTGTTGAAACTCAGATTTGTCGCGGGCACCGATGTAGGTTTTGAGAATTTTGCCGTCTCGTCCGACAAGAAACGTTGTCGGGAGAGCTTGAATTCCACCATAGACGGCAGCGACTTTGGTGTTTCCGATCACAACTGGATAATTGATGCCGAGTTTTTGCGCGACCGGTTTCACGACCGCCGCACCCTCGTCATCCAGCGCGACTCCCAACAGGGTGAAACCCTTGTCCGCGTATTGTTTTTGCAGTTGGATCAAATCGGGGATTTCCATCCGGCATGGCGCACACCAAGTCGCCCAAAAATCCAGCAGGACGACTTTGCCTTTGAAGTCCGAGAGCCGGACCGTCTTGTCAGACAGATCCGTGAGTTCAAAATCAGGCGCCGCTTTTCCCAACCAAACACTCTCTTCTGCTTCTGATGGGGCATCGCCAGAGCCACGCAATGCGACCGCCAACACCATCATCCCCATAGCGGCCAGACACATGGTGGCATACTTCCTGGCGCTTGTGGAGATAACGCGACGAACCACAGAATCCAAAATGCGCTTCATTACTGGCTATCCCCTTTCTCAACTGGGAAGCCCTTGATAATCCAATTTTCCCGAAGATTCGTCGGGATGGATAGGACTTTGACATTTTTGAATCCCCATTCCTGCATCGCTCGAAAGGCCGGACGGACGTTCGGGCAACGCTCCCAGGGACAGCATCCACAGTAGAGAACAATCTGCTTGTCACGTGGGAGTCCCTCCACCGCATTTTTCAGCGCCTGGATGCCCTTGGGCTTTGACCCCGGCCCGGCGAATTTTGCGCCCACGATGTGATCGCCTTGGTAAAGAACAGGGTATGCCACGCAAATCACCAACGGCTTCTCGCCCGTGCTTGCCGATAAGGATTTGGCGAGATCATCCGGCGTAATCAATTGATTGGTCTGCCACGAATCTGATGGCACAATGGAAATCTGGTTGGTTTGGTCAGGTGGTCCACCCCAACCGAACGGCGCTATTGCGCCAAACACCAGTGCCATTGCGATAGTCATCAACCACAGCGGATAGCCTGATACTCCTGCAAATTTCGGTAATGTTTTCATATTGCTTGTTCCTTCTATTGGTAGTTCCGCGTCTGCACTTCGGCAAAAACTCATTCTTTTTTCAAGACCGGGAAAGACCGCTAGGAATCCGGTGCCGAACTAACCGATTCCGCCTACCAAGCTTTGCAGTGACAACGGGCAATCCGCCCGACCGCCAATCCGGCAAGCCTAATTCCAACCGCCGAACTTTGAATCCTTGCCGTCTCAAAAATGAAACCGCTTCGTCGGATTGCACGCAATACGGCCCCCGACAATAGGCCACGATTTCCTTGGTGCGCGGCAGTTCCGACAGTCGCCGCTTCAATTCGTTAACAGGAATGGAAAGCGCCTTGGGAATGTGCCCCGCCGCAAACTCCTCCACAGGCCGCACGTCAATCACCACTACATTGCCATTATCGAGACGCTTCTCCAGTTCCTCGACCGTGACTGGTTCCAATGAGGCCCGGTCTTTCAGATACGTCCCGACGACTCGCTCAATCTCTGCGAGGCGCGCCTCTCCCACATCCCGCATTGCCTGCCATAACCGGAACACTTTTTCGTCAGCCGGCCGGTAAAACGCATAGAGCCCGTCGCGTCGCACTTCGACCAATTGTGCGCGCCGCAGAACTTGCAAGTGCTGAGACACGTTGGAGATAGACATTTCCGTGAGGTCGGCCAATTGCTCGACCGTCCGCTCCGTTTGGCTCAACAAATCCAACAGTTCGATCCGTGCGCCGCTGGCCATCGCCTTGCCGATTCGGGCGAACTGGTCAAACAGTTCTCGCTTAAAAGCTCGTTTCCAGTCGCTGTTCATATATTCAAGTGATTACTTGAATAGCTGGCCACTGTCAAGCCCGCCCAAATCCATTTGCGGACAGATGGTGCTTCTGCTTCGTGCGAAATCACAACCAGCCACTTTGAAACTCAATTTGGGCCAGCAGATGTTGTAATGATTTCGTTACAACTTTGATTGATTCAACCGCTAAACATTTGAACGTGCTGACCATCAAGACACAATGCAATCTGAGCAACGCGGAGAAGTACTTTGAGGAGCACCTGCAACTTGGCGACTACTACAGCCAAGAGAATCAGGTGCTTGGCGAATGGTTTGGGACAGGTGCTGAACTCCTGGGGTTAGCCGGTGCCGTCAAGGAGGCAGATTTTCTAAAACTGTGCCGGAACGAACACCCCGACGGTGACGGCACCCTAACACAAAGGTTGAAAACAACGCGGTGGGATAACGAGCAAATGGCAGTGGTTGCCAACCGCAGAGTCTTTTACGACTTTACGTTCTCACCGCCGAAATCGGTGTCCATCCAAACTTTTGTTGCCGAGGATAAGCGAATAATTGAGGCGCACAATCGGGCGATTCGGATTGCAGCGAAGGAGTTGGAAGGTTTTGCCGGAACACGAGTCCACCACGGCAAGA
>Ga0134128_10010984_pt1 | contig 10841 bp, 8 predicted proteins | sample KB31754_FD_96462 | JGI IMG/M metagenome (GOLD analysis project Ga0134128, IMG submission 96462) | Terrestrial soil microbial communities with excess Nitrogen fertilizer from Kellogg Biological Station, Michigan, USA - KB3-175-4 | ecosystem: Environmental > Terrestrial > Soil > Unclassified ...
CATGGAATCGTTTTCGCCTCATGCCCGGTATGCGACCATAGAGGGCTCCGCAGTTTCCTTCCACCATGTCGAGTATGACTGGAACACGGCGGCGATCAAGGCCAGCGAATTGGGCCGTGAAGATTGGGCCCGCGGCATTGCCACCGGTCGCATGGTCTGACATACGGTTGGCGATGAATCACTAATCAAATCGTCGATCAGGGCCGTGTCACGGGCTAACCTTCCACAATCCGGTAAGGTAAGGCTAGCGACAACTCGGGCGGTTGTGAGAAAAGTCGTCTCGTACAACGTATTGGTCTCAGGCCTTCTGTATCAATGGTCGGTCTTTGAGCCCAGCGCCTAAGCCACCCCAGCGGGTTAATGTAAACCTTACCGGCCATGCATTCGGAAGCGACTGAATGCCCCCAGTTCGGATCACAGCGCGGCGCTGGTACTAGTTCCGGCTGCAGCGAACACTTCGCCAGCTTCCTGCTCGGCAATAGGGATGAATGTGTTCACAACTTCTGGGTCGAACTGAGTTCCAGCACTCTCCAGCAGTCGTCGTATCGCTTCGAAGTGCGGAAGCCCTTTTCGGTAGCAACGGTTTGAGACCATAGCATCGTAGGCATCAATCACCGAGACGATGCGCGACACGATCGGGATGTCGTTGCCTTTGAGGCCCGCGGGATAGCCGCTCCCATCAACGTTCTCGTGATGATGCAAGGCGTAAAGACTCGCATCTTCAAGCCCAGGAAATAATCGCAGAATTGACCAGCTATATTCAGGGTGCCGGTTAATTAAGGAGCGTTCTTCTGGCGTGAGCGGCCCCTGTTTTTTCAGAATGGAGTCGGGGACACCAATTTTGCCAATGTCATGCAGCAGGGCAGCGACTTCCACCTGATACATGTGTGTTTCAGGGATATTGAGTTTTCGAGCTACGCGGATCGCCCACTCCGCCAAACGGGTGCTATGCACGCCCGTACTGATGTCCTTGAGGTCGAGGAGTTGGTTAAACGCACAGATGAGCGAGTTGCGAAAAGCAAGGTGCTGCTCTTCTAGTTCCTTGATGCGGAGCTTTAGAGCCCTGAGCTCTGATGACGATGGATCACCCCGTCCGGCGATCCTCGTCATCAGAATTTGATCTGCAGTTAGTGACATGACTGCACAGCCCGGTAAGTATCCAGTCGCCCGTATCCTAGATCTGCATCGGAGATGTTCGCTGCGTGAGCCAATCCCCAGGCGACGTTTGAGCTGGTGCAGTTTCCGTTGGTACCAAGCATCAGGGCTGCGGTGCCAGCCACAAACGGTGTGCTAAATGAGGTGCCCCAGCCGGCGGCATACGTGCCCCACGGATAGGTGGTCACAACACCTTCGCCCGGAGCGGCTATCCACACCGGCGGCGCACCGTAATTCGTGAACACAGACTGAATATCGGAGTTCGAAGTAGATGCCACGTCGATCACCGACGGCAATGCACCGGGATAGACAGCGACCTGCTGGCCGTCGTTTCCAGCGGACGCGACCAAGATCACCCCGTTCTTGTTAGCGTACTTGACGGCATTGGCGAGCTCCGGCGAGTACGTCGGATAATCGAAGCTCATGTTAAGTACTTTTGCCCCGTTCTTCACTGCGTAGTAGATCGCGCGCAGAATATCAGAGTCGTAGCCCGACCCATCAGCATTGAACGATTTCAGCGGCATTATCTTTGCCTGCGGCGCGACCAAATGCACAATACCGGCTGTCATGGTTCCATGACCGAACGCTGAGTACCCGGTTCCGTCGAGCACGGCAACCGTACGTTGATCGAGTACCGCAACCGTCCGTTGGTTGACTTGCGCAGTCTGCGCCTGGCTCAAGTCTGGCGACGTGCTGACGTCGGACTTCTCCGAACCACCGTTGGAATTACGAGTGAAGTCGTAGCCGGATACCAGCGAGTTCTGCAGTACCGGATTTGTGGGGTCCACACCGGTATCAATCACTGCGACAGTTACCCCCGAGCCAGTGACATGAAAGGTGGACTGCGTCGCACTCGTACGAACCGACTGATTGGCTGGCTGAGCTACATAGCCGTGCCAAACGGTTGCGCCATAGTACGACGTCGGTTGTTCGTCTGTAAGGTACGATGGGGCCGGGCCCGCATCGCACGACTGAGTGTTGACCACCTGATCTATTTCGGCATCCACAATCCCGAGTTGCAGGTTGAGTTTCAACAATGCCGTCACGGGATTCAGAATGGACGGGAAAGTGATCAGGAATACCTGACCTTGCGGGTCGCCCAGGTTACGGACGACTGTGCAGCCCAGCAATTGGCAGGTCAAATTGATTCCCGGAAGTCCCAGCGAGTCGCGCACCACAAGTCGGGTCTGCGCCTTTGCCGGCGATGCGCAAAGAGAAGTCAGCAAGAGCAGAAGGATAACAACCGCACCCCGCCGAGTGAAGCTAGATTTTTCAACCCACGTCGCTCTCATTTATATCTCCAATTTCGGGGGGAGCTTCTGGTAGTCCAAAATACTAAAGTCACTTTTCACTTCGTGCTAATTACACCAGTAAGATCGCAGGGGTAACCTGCGTGCAGGTTCCGAACGTACTCTCATCGGGTGTTACCAGCGGCCAAGGATGTCAACGGAATCCGAATTGTCTTCCTGCCCGCTACTTCAATCAAGAGCCGCAGATCGTCGTCCGTGTGAAGCTCAATCTGGAACTCGCCAGACTCGTTTGCACCAACCTGAAGAAATGGCTGGCCTTTTTGTGTCCACAATTCAATGGAAACCTCGCTTGGTGATATCCGCGGGTGCCGTTTATCGAGTACCTGGCCGAGCACAAGGATTGTGTCCGAATTGGGTTGAGGATCCAGGCGTAAGTCCACGGTGAGTCCTTCCGCCTCATACACTACCTGCCGCGCAACTGCGGTTCCAGAGCGTATCCCCGCCGGTACAGGCTGAGCGAGCGTGTCAAATAACAGGCTTGCTAAAACTGACTCCTGCTCCGGCGAACGGGTGACCGCAAACTCCCGTTTCACCACGCGCACTGCGCTTTCGGGAGGCGTATAACTCGTCTCGTTGGAAGCCATCGTTTGGACTTGGTTCCACACATCCGACGCTGCTCTGCAATCGGAGCAACCCCGAGCAAGATGCAATTCAATGTTCGCTTTATTTTCGGACTCGCTGATTCCACGAATGAAATCAGCCCAGGCTTGCTCGGAGAAATGCTGCATTTACGAACCTCGTGTTCGGATTGATGGTCGGTCTCCCTCTCCCACAGTCGAGAACCAGCCAATCTGATACATAAGGGTGCGCAGCCGGCCAAAAAATATAGGGCAAGAGAAAAAATCCAAGAGGTGAGATTAAGCCTTTCCTATCAACGTGAAAGGAGCCCAGTAGTACGGATGCGGATAGCATTCTCTCAGTTCGACCATGGCCCCTTGCAAGGCAAGAGCCTTGGGAAGGCCTTGCTGGAGGCGGGTGTAGAACGAGACCATAAACTCTTTCGTGCTGCGGTCGTGGACATCCCAGAGACTCAGGACCAAGGACTGCGCCCCAGCCTGGAGAAGGCCGCGGACCAGGCCCACGACTTCGTCGCCGGGCCTGATGATGTTCAAACCCGTGGCGCAACCGCTCAGAGTAACCAGCTCGGCGGGAAGCTTTAGATGGTACAGATCGTACAAACTCAGATACGACCCACCCAGTCGGATGGACGAAAACATGGGATTGTCCTGACGAAAATATCCGTGCGTGGCAATGTGCAAAATCCGGGCGAGGGGGCCCTGTGTTCGCAAAACATCCTCACTAGCAGCGGCACCCACAAAAAGCTTTGCATCCGGCAAAATTGACTGCAAGGCTTCGACCTCATTAGCGATCGAAGGCGCTTGCGCATCTGCAATGCCCAGGATCAGCGATTCGCCCGAAGCGTTGGCATGTTTTTGCTGACACAATGCGTAGATGCTCGCACTGGGAGCATAAGAAATCGTGAAACGGTCCACCAAATAGGATTCGCCATCGTGCAGGGCATGGAAGGGGACGTAGTGGAGCATGCCATGGGGGACGAAAACCACGTGCTTGGCCTTGAGCACATCCCGCACTGGGGCGATCAGCTCCTGGTAGAGGTTCTTCAAGTGTGCTTGCGTAGACTGCAGCAGCGATTCCTCGAATGTGCTCACGTATTGTGGATCGAGCCGGAATTTTGATAGTTGAAACTGCAGCAACTGCAGTAGCTTTTGAACGCGCGACTGTAACGTTACCGGGAAGATTCGCAGATCGTCACGATCGAGCACGCAGGCGAGTACCCGGTCTTGCACGCAGAAAAACTCCAACAGCATGGTATGCGGGGAGAGGGTTGCTCGAATCTCGTCGAGCGAGACAAAGCTCGGCGCAAGCATTCCTGCATCACTCATTTCAGCGGAACTCGCCTCTTGGACGGCCCGCATGAGATCATGTTCCCGCTCTCGAGCCTGCCGCTCTAAAGACTGAATTCGTTCCTGTGAGCGCTCCTCAGGGCGGAGTTGTTCACGTTCGATCAGGTTGTAATACCAATTCAACTCCTCACGTAGGTTGCGTATCGAACGCACAAGGTCGCTTTGTCCAGCATCTGCTTCTGAAGGTACATGTACGGGCTGAAGCAGAAGGTCCATCAAGCTGCGAGATTTCGCTTGCTCGATGTAGGCGAACGCCTCTTCGATTCCACCAGTCCGCTGTAGGCAAAGCTCGATAAGATTCTCATAGACCTCCAGTTTGTCGTGGAAGAAAGAGATCTTAAGTTCTTCTCCCTGCACGTTCCCTCGGAGTCTCTCCAGAATGCTTCGAGCGCGACAGTACGCCTCGTAGGCCTGGTCGTTCTGGCGGGAGAACTGCGCGATCTTGCCCGACAGGAACTCTGCCTGGCAGGCGAGAACCGGCCGTTGTAACCCCTTCACCTGCTGAAGCGCGGAATCGCAGTGCCGCCGCGCAGTGGGCGAGTCGTTTAGGCGCAGCGCAATCCGAGCGAGAAGCAATTCGGCAATGACCGCCTTACTTGGCATCGTGGATGTGCTGAAGAACTCCCGCGCGGTCGTACAAAGTCTGCGTGCCTCGAATAGGCGGCCTTCATTGCACAGCACCAGAGCTTGATACAAATCAATAAGGGATGGCCAGACTTGATTGTTCTCTGCGACGAACATCTCTCTCGACTTGGTAAATAGCTTCAGCCCCTCGAAAGCGTGCCCTTGCTGGCTGGCAGCAATGGCCGCGAAGGCTAGCGCCTTCGCCGCTTCGTAGCCAAAGCCGAGCTGCAAAAAAGCTTCATGAGCCGCAGGCGCGAGTTCGGCGGCTTCGGCGCTCAAGTTGAGTTCGAGATATATCTCCGCAAGATCGAGATTGCAGAGTGCCGTTTGGTATGCGTCCCCCGCCTTTCTTGCGCTGATTGCAGCGTCACGGAGCATCTGAATTGCGCGTCCATACTCCCCGCGCAGGAAATACAGGTATGCGATGTTGTAGTCGGCATAAGCCACCAGGACCGGCATGCCTTTCTGCTGGCAGTGCTGGCGCGCCTTTTGATGGAGTTCTACTGATTTCGCAAAGTTATTTAAGCTGATGTGACAGAGCGAAAGATTACTCAGGACAGCGGCCAGACCTTCCGCATCGTCATGGGAAAGGAGTTCTTCATAGGCGCGCTGGTAGCACGTCAATGCTTCAGCGAATCGATCCTGCCGCTGATAGATGTTCCCAATGTTGATTTCAAGCCGTGCCAAACGCCATGTGTTGCCCTGTGAAGAGAAGATAACCCGGGCACGTTCACCCGCTGCCAGTGCCTGATCGTAGCGACCCAATAGGAGCAACGGCTGTATGCATCCGCTGAGTGTTCGCGCCAGTTCGAGTTGCTCACCGGCGGCTTCAAATAATGCGGCAGCGCGTTCGTGCATCGCAATGGCGCTGGAATGCTGGTCCAACGTATAGAGAGCGTTAGCCTTGGCGCGCAGGCTCTTTGCCAGAGCAACTGGGCTTCCGGTCGTCTCTGCAACCAGGATGGCGACATTGGCCATATGCTGAGCATTGGCAGCGCTTACGTGAACCTCTTGCCTGACGCGGTCCGTGAGCGTGGAAACAACTTGGCCCCAATCGACAGAAGGATGGTGAGAAATCAATTCGCGGCAGGTGGTGTCGCCACCGAGCGCCAGCATACGCTCGATCACGGCGTCACATTCAGTCTGCTGGACGGCTTTAGTGCTCACTTAGAACCCCATCTTCTCTAACTGTTGCTTAAGCTTCACCAAACAGCGTCCGCGAATAAACCCAATCGATCCTGTGGCGATGCCCAGTTCCTTTGCAATCTTCTCGTAGGGACGAGGCGGCGTTTCGAAGAACAACATGCGCACCATCCGCTCGCATCGCGGCGATAATTCCGAGATTGCAATGCGGACCATCTGTTCCTTTTCAAGTTGCACCAGTATGTCGTCAGGCAGGGTTGATCCTCCATCACTATCGGCTCGGGATTCACCATCTTCCTCCGCGAGTGGCACATTTATTCCCGCTCTGCGTCGGACCTGGAGGCATTTGCGATAGCAAGTCTGCATCAGCCACTTGGGCAACGCACGCGGCTCGCGCAATCGCGGCAGATCGTTCAGCAAGTCAAGACAAACCGACTGAAAGATGTCGGCGGCATCGTCATAGAGCCCCAGCTTGATGGGAATCGAAAAAATCAGGTTCTTGTACTTATCCACTAAGGCCGACCAGGCTTGTTGGTCACCCTTCCGGCATGCAGCTACAAGGCGATCATCAGACCATGACGCCTTGCCTTCTCGCTGCATTTTTGGTGCAGCTGTCACCTGATCCCGGCTCTTTCCCCGCCTCTGGACTCCGTACGCAAGTAGAGCTGGTCAGCGTTCCAGAGCGTGTAGTGATCCAGCACCGCAGGATGAAAATTACCAACCTGGGCCTTTGCCCCCGCCAGTACGTTGGGGGTGGCTAGGAAAATAAATGGCAAGTTTTCGGAAATCAGTTGTTGAACGCGATCGTAAAGCTGCTTTCGCTTTTGAAAATTCAGCGTGATCATCTGCTTCTGCATCAGCTGATCAATCTCGCGCTCCCAATCGCTGGCGGGTTGTGCCTCTCCAAGATGCCACAGATGTGTGGCGCCGTTCGAGAGCCACACATTCATTTCAGGATTTGGGTCAGGATCTCCGCCACCAAGCCCCATGACCGCGGCCTCGTAATCAAAACTCTGGAACACGCGGTCGAGCATCGCGCGGAAATCAAGAGACACGACGTGCACCTGCATGCCCAGGTGTGCCAGGTCATCCTGTACAAGAGTCGCCATCTTCATGCGTTGTGTATTGGACGAGCTCGTGACAATCGAGAACTCGACCGCTTTGCCGTTTGAATCCAGCAACTGGCCGGCATCGTTCCAGGAAAAACCAGCGGATTTCAGTAATTGTCTGGACGTCTCCAAGGAGCGTTGTGGATGAGGAATTGTCTGATTCACCCAAAGCTTGTTGCCAGGCCCGACGTTGCCCCAAAGTGCTGTGCCTCGGGTGCCGTAGACCAGCCGCACGATCGAATCGCGATCAATCGCAGCCGACACCGCCTGACGAAACTTGAGATCTCGAAACCAAGCCTGCTTGCTCGCGACAGCGTCCAGCTTTTTTGTGGTGAGATCGTTGAGATTGAAAACCAAAAAGTTGTATTCCAGACTGGGACCAAGATCCACGAGCTGCGTGCCTGTACGAGCGCGCTCTCGATTCAGCAGAGCGAAATTCTCAGCGCTGAGCCGGCTGACCATATCGGTTTCACCCGCTTCAAAGCGCATGACCTGCGCGTCCTCACTAGCGGCAAAAATAAAGACCAACTCGTCCAGGTAAGGCAGGCGATGGTTTTCGTGATCAGCTTTCCAGTAATACGGGTTGCGTTCTAGTACGATCCGTTGTCCTGCGAGATATTCCTTGACTCGAAATGGGCCTAGCCCAACCACCTCCACAGACGAGGTGTTCAAAGTCCAGCTCTGGGCGAAACGTCCTTCGCGATACGACTTTTCGAGGATGTGCTTCGGCAGCATCGGCAGGCCGTCGAAGATTCTTTCCGCAGCAGCATAGGGCTGCGGCAGAGTGAATCGCACCGTGTATTGATCCAGCTTAGTCACGCTGAGCGGCTTGTCATCGATAATCAGCAGGTCGCGTTGCGGCGAATTCACCTTCTCATCCAGATAAACGGTAAAAGAGAAAATCACGTCGTCTGCGTCGAAGGGGTGTCCGTCGGAAAACCGGATGCCTTTCCGAAGTTTGAGCGTGAAGGTTCGGCCGTCCGCGGATGTCGTCCAGGATTTTGCCAGTCCGGGCTCGGTCCGCTGCGATTCTCGGTTAATGGTAATCAGGTCGGCCGTCAACCGGCCGATGACCTCCCGCGAGACGGCGTCCGATGCGGTGACCGGGTTCAGAGTTTTAGGTTCAGAGCGCTGCCCGATGACCAGGTGACCACCGTAGCGGCCTACTTCGCCATCCACATGCTGCAATTCTTCGCCCGCATTCATTGGCGCAGGGGCAGGTGTCGCAACGGCTAACGTCGCGAGGAGTAAACACACGAAGAGGGCAAGGCGAGCTATGAGTTTCATAACGTCCTTCCCCACAGAACTCTGTTCAGATTGAATGAGATTTTAACCGCGAATGAAGCAGGTCAGCCAGCAGCCAATAGATTACGGAGGTAACGACAAGCGCGCCTGCGGGGGCCAGCAACCAACCGTATGACACTAGCACGTTATATTGCTGCAGCGTGCTCAGCATATTGCCCCAGCTCGGGACCGGTTCGCTTACGCCAAGGCCAAAGAACGACAGGGTAGCCTCTGCCGCGACGTACTGCGGAACCAGCAGCGCAGCTTGCGTCAGCAACACTCCAAACGTTTCCGGCAAAATGTGGCGGCGCAGAAGATAAAGATCGGAAGCCCCAAAACCTCGCGCCGCAGACACGCAGTTGCGTGAACGCGCGCTGAGAACCACCCCTCTGACAAGCCGCGCCGGACGTGCCCAACCGATGAGGCCGATCACGCCAATCAGAAGCAAGAATGTTTCTGCCGGACTGAGGTGCAGGGGCAAAAATGCTCTGACCGCAATCAGGAAGTAAAACCACGGGAGGGACAAGAACAGCTCTGCCGTCCCCATTAACGACTCGTCAACCCATTTGCCGTAGTAACCGGAGACTGTCCCCACGATAGTTCCTACTGCAAGCGAGAGCAGTGTCGCCAAAAGACCCGCGGCGAGTGAAATTTGCCCGCCATAAAGCAATCGCGAGAATTCGTCCCGGCCGTAACCATCAGATCCAAGAAGGAAAATGTGCGCAGGTTCGTCCACTCGGAACAGATGCAGGTTAGATCGAAGTATTCCGAGAACCGTGTAGGTGTCCCCCCTGACGAAGAGGTGGATTGGAAGTTCACGAGTGCGGTCTTCTTCATAGGAATCGAGGGAGAATGTTGGCGCGTAAACAAATGGCCGCTGGTGAAAGCCGGAAGCGTCCACAAAATGTACCCGCGTGGGTGGGGCATACGGCAGCTCCCGATTTTGCGCACCGGGATTGTACGGAGCGATGAAGCCTGCAAATATCGCCATCAAATGCAGAGTTGCCAGAGCCAATACCAGGAGAGGCGTCCTACCCCGCATCCAATTCTCCAGTGCGAATCCGCGGATCCGAGCTCAGGAGTAACAAGTCAGCGACAAAATTGCCAACCACCATAAACACCGCGGAAAACATGACCCCACCGATGACCAGATAGAGATCGCGTGCGAGCGTAGCCTCCAGGATGAGAGGGCCCAGACCAGGCCAGCCGGTGACGACTTCTACCAAGAGTGAACCGCTGAGCAAACCGGCCACGGAGAAGCCGAACAACGAAATCGCAGGGTTCGCGGCGACCGGCAACACGTGGCGAAACAGCAACCTCATGCGGCTGATTCCCAGTCCGCGAGCCGCATGGATGTAAGGCGCTTCTAGTACCTCGAGGACACTGGCGCGGACGTGTCTTTCAACCACGGCAACGCTGGCCAGCACCAATACCAATGTGGACAGCAACATTCGCCCTGCCACATCTTGGAATTGTCCCCACTTGGACAGTTCCTCAAAGCCCAGAGAACGCATTCCGCCCACAGGCACAATTCGTGTGCGAACTGCCAGCGCAAGTAAGGCGATCGCAATGACGATTTCGGGGATCGAAATGAGCAAGGAGCTTCCGACTGCGACTGCTTTGTCCAACAATCGTCCGCGAGAAGCGGCAGTCAGGACACCTAACGGCACAGCAATCAGCCAGGTCAGAAGCAACGCGGTCCCGGTTAGAAGAAGAGTATTTTTCGCGCGCACCCAGAGGAGCGACACCACTGGAATGTTGTAGGCGATGGAGTAGCCAAGATCTCCGCGGACTAGGGATTTCATCCATCGGGCATATCTCACCGGTAACGGCCGATCTAATCCGTATTGCGTGCGTAAGGCGGAGATGGTCTCGGGGGAGATTTGCGGATTGAGTCGCATCTCGTCAAAGAAGCTTCCCGGCGCCATTTCTGTAAACAAAAAGCACAGAGCTGACACTCCTATGAGGAGCAGGGCTGCGCGTAGCAATCTGCGCCCCAGGTATTTCATTTTGAGACCCCGAGCAGGTCTGGAAAGTTTTTCTGGAAGGCAATTGCTGATGCCACGAGCGCCTTGGTTGCCGGGTGACTCGGATTCGCAATCACTCGCGCTGTCGGACCCTGTTCAACAATTTTCCCAGCGGAGATCACAGCAATGGTGTCAGTCAACCGTGCCACCAGTGGCAGATCGTGAGAGATAAATAAATAGGTGAGCGAATGGGCTGCTTGAAGCTCCAGCAGAAGATTCACAATTTGCGCTTCAGTGGAAAGATCCAGGCCCGATAGCGCCTCG
>Ga0134128_10010985_pt1 | contig 10839 bp, 10 predicted proteins | sample KB31754_FD_96462 | JGI IMG/M metagenome (GOLD analysis project Ga0134128, IMG submission 96462) | Terrestrial soil microbial communities with excess Nitrogen fertilizer from Kellogg Biological Station, Michigan, USA - KB3-175-4 | ecosystem: Environmental > Terrestrial > Soil > Unclassified ...
ACACAGACAACAGCCATTAGCGCGTTGACGTTGTCTGAGAAATGCCTTACCAAACTGTCGCTGGCCCGACAACATCCTTCAGCGGCAAAAAGACCGTGGGAGCGAGCGGAGTGGCGCGCCGAAAGGGGGGAATGATCATGATGATTTCCGTCGGTCGTCCGGCGCTTGCCGCTGCCGAAGCGCTGTCGCCTTCCGGCGCGGCCACCGCTTCAGCTATCGCCCGGGATCAGCCGATCTCGATCGCTTTCGTTTCTGGGCCGCTCAGCGACTCGTTCTTTCCGCCACTCTACAGGGGCGCGGAACAGGCGGCCAAGAATCTCGGCGTCAAGCTCGACTACATCCCCATCGAAGAGCCGGTAGGTGTCGTTTCAACCGGCCCCAGCGTCGTCGACGCCAGGAACATCGACAAGGTGATGAAGGTCTTCAACACCTATCCCGACACCATCGGCTCAAAATAATGGCCGGTCGGGCCTGGAGGCTCGGCTGCGCCCGGCAACCCAGGGAGGAGTCAAGTGACTATGAATAGACGCAATTCGCGCTTTTCGACGGTGGCAAAGCTGGCATTGGGGCTTTCGCTGCCCGTGCTGGGCGCACTCGTCGCTGCGGCGCCCGCCACCGCCGCCGACGCGCAGATGACGATCGCCTTCGTTTCGGGTCCGCTCAACGACTCCTTCTTCCCCCCGCTCTACCAAGGGGCGCAGGATGCGGCCAAGGCCATGGGGGTGAAGCTCAACTACATCCCGATCGACGAGGCTGATATCGAGGCGACGTCGGCGCGCACCATGCAGGTCGCGATCGCCCAGAAGCCCGACGCGATCGTCGTCGGCGATTTCGTGACCAGCGTCGTCGATCCCTATATCAAGCAGGCGGTCGCCGCCGGGATTCCAGTTTACGTCGACCAGTCCGGCCAGGACCAGTGGCAGGCCGATGGCGCCTTCGGCTTTGTCGGCCAGCAGGGCCCGGAAGTGGGCATGGCCGCGGCCCAGCGCCTCAACGGCGCCGGCTCCAAGAATATCCTCTGCGTCATCAACGTGCCCGGCAACCCGTATCTGCAGGCCATCTGCAAAGGCCTTGCCGCCAAGGCCAAGGAACTCGGTATCGCCTCGTCCAATCTCGAGCTGCCGACCGCCGACTCCACCGACCAGGGTAAGGTGAGCCGCGACATCGGCGCCTATCTCCAGGCGCACAAGGACATCGACGGCATCTTCACCGAGAACGCCGCCGTCGGCACTGCGGCCGCCGCCGCGCTCGATGCCGCCAATCTGACCGGCAAAGTGCACGTCGGCACCATGGAAATCTCGCGCGTGGCGCTCCAGGAAATCCAGAACGGCAAGATCGACTTCCTCGTCAACGAGCAGCCCTATCTCGACGGCTATTTCGGCGTCGTTTTCGCCACGCTCTACGCCAAATACGGGCTGGCCCCGGTTGGCCCGGTCGCGACCGGCCCGAGCATCGTCGACAAGACGAACATCGACAAGATCCTTCACGTCTTCGACACTTATCCGAACGTGATCGGCTCGAAGTGATGGTCCTGGGTAGGCGGGATCGGGCTTTCCCGCGGGTGAGATGATGTCCAGCAAAGTCGAAGGCTCCGCTCCCCGCGAAGTCGAGAACATTCCACTGCCTCCCCGCCGCAGTGCGCTGACCAGCGCGCTGCTGCGGCCAGAAGCCGGCGGCGCCATCTCGGCGCTGCTGGTCTTCATTTTCTTCGCCGTAATGGCCGGGCAGAACGGCTTCCTGACCGTGCTGGGCACCGCCAACTGGCTCGATACCGCCGCCGATCTCGGCATCATCGCCCTGCCGATCGGCATGCTCATGATCGCCGGCGAATTCGATCTTTCGGTCGGCGCCGTCGTCGGCACCTCCTCGATGATCGTCGCCATCTGCTCGGGCTATTACTCGCTAGAGCCCTGGATCGGCGTTATCCTCGCCGTCATCGTCAGCGCCATTATCGGCGCGCTCAACGGCATCATCGTCATCCGCACCCGCCTGCCATCCTTTATCGTGACCCTGGCGATGATGCTGATGGTGGATGGCGGCATGCTGGGCATCGCCATCGCCCTCACCGGCTCGTCCAGCATTTCAGCAGTGCCATCCGGCTCGGCTCAAATGGTCTTTGCGTCGAGCTTCAACCAGTTCCACATCGCGATCGTCCACTGGATCATCCTCACGGTGATCGCGACCTACGTCATGCAGCGCACCGCCTTCGGCAACTGGGTCTATGCCACCGGTGGCAACGCCGTCACGGCGCGGCTCGCGGGCGTTCCGACGAACTGGGTCAAGCTCATCCTCTTCATGGCGACCTCGCTCGCTGCCGCGCTTTCCGGCATCAACGAGACGCTGACCTTCCAGAACGGCAATATCACGCTCGGCTCCCAATACGTCTTCACCGGCATTGCCGCGGCGGTGATCGGCGGGGTGCTGCTCACCGGCGGCTATGGCTCGCCGGTCGGTACGGTCTTTGGCGCCCTGACCTACGGCATCGTTTCGCTCGGCGTGTTCTTTCTCGGCTGGAACGCCGACCTGACCGATCTTTTCGTCGGCCTCCTGCTGCTGCTCGCCGTTCTCGCCAATCACCGGCTGCGCCAGCTCGCCATGGGGAGGAACTGATGGCCGCTCCCATCGTCGAGCTGCGCGGCGTCACCAAGCGCTTCACCGGTGTCACCGCGATCGCCAATCTGTCGCTACAGCTGGTGCCCGGCGAAGTCCTCTGCCTCCTCGGCGAGAATGGCGCCGGCAAGTCCACCGTCATCAAGATCCTGACCGGCGTCGAAACGCCGACCAGTGGCGAGGTCGTGGTGGATGGCAAAGTCGTGCATTTCGCGAGCCCGCGCGACGCGCGCGACAAGGGTATCGCCACCGTCTATCAGGAAGTCGGCACCCTGCCGCTGATGAGCGTGGCGCGGAATTTCGTCCTGGCCGCCGAACCACACAAGGGCAAGGGCCTGTTCCGCCGCCTCGACCTCGACGAGGCGTCCCGTATCGCCCTGCAGGCCATGCGCGATCTCGGCATTTCCCGCGTGACCGACGGCGACCAGCTCGTCGGCACACTTTCAGGCGGTGAGCGGCAGGCGCTCGCAATCGGCCGAGCCGTTCATTTCGGCGCCCGCGTACTGGTCCTCGACGAGCCGACGGCGGCACTCGGCGTGCGTGAATCGGCAACGGTGCTGAGGCTTATCGAGCGGGTCCGCGCACGGGGCGTGGCGGTGCTGTTCATCACTCACAACGCCTATCACGCCTATTCCTCCGGCGACCGCTTCATGGTGCTCAGGCGCGGAGAGGTGCTCGCCAATTTCGCCAAGAGCGAGCGCACGATCGGCGAGGTCATCGAGCTCATGGCCGGCGGTGCCGAGCTCCAGTCGCTGCTGACCCAGACGGAAGCCGGCATTACCGCCGGCGCGGCGGCTCACGAAGCGCATTGACCGGGCCAACGACACTCCGAAGCGCATTTCAGCAAGGTAAATACAGCTTCCAGTTGAGGCCCGCGACTCCGAAGCCGGGGCTCACGTGCGATTTTGTCGCAAACTGGCCGCCGAGCAACCGTCGTCGGCGCAGTCGACGACCTCTGGCCGCTCCTCATCGGGCGCGCTCCGCGCGACATCGAGAACAATGTCCGGGGCCCCGCGCAGGCACGGCTTCTGGCGGCTGGGCGCCGTCGGGGAGACGGCGGTCATCCGGCGCGAGACGCGCCGCATGACCTCCGCATGCGCGAGTTCACCCGGCCCGCACGGCTGCCTGCGCCGCAATGATGCGGTCGATGAGGCGATCCTCCGTCGACTGTGCCGGTGCCGGCGCATTCAGCCGCGACTTTGCATGGGTTACCGATTCCCGCAGAATCTCGTCGATATCAGTCGACGCTTCGAACGAGCCGACCACCCCCTTGATCTTCGAGTTGTCGAACAGCGCCGACCACGTCTTGTCGCCCATCAGCGGGCCTTCCCATTCCTTCTGATAGCTCACCAGCACGTCGGTGGGCACATAGGCGTGGACCGCCTTGACGCCGAAGCCCCGCGCAATTGCATCGTGGATCTGGTTCCAGGTGAATCCCCGGTCCGTGGTGATGTGGAAGTCGTCGCCCAGCGCCTTGCTGTTGCCGAACAGCCTGACGAGCGGCCCGGCAACATCGACCGAACGCGTGAGAGTCCAGAGCGAAGCACCATCGCCGGTCAGGATCACCGGCTTGCCGGCGATCATGCGCCGAATGGCGTTGTCCGGATCGCCGACCTGGATCGGCATACCTGTGCGCACTGTATGGCTGGGGCGAACAATAGTGTAGGTCAGCTCGGATTGATCGCGGAGCAGGTTTTCGCAGGCCGTCTTCTGCCGGCTATATTCCCAGAACGGATTGTCCTGTGGCGTGCGTTCCGTCATGAAGTAGTTTTGCACGGGCTTCTGGTAGACCGACGCCGACGAAATGAAGACGTACTGGCCGCACTTGCCCGCGAAAGTTGCGATATCCCGCTTCATCTGCTCGGCCGTATAGAGCCGGAACTGCGCGACGACGTCGAAATGCTCATCGCCGAGCCGGCCATAGGCATCCTCATTCATGTCGCCGATCCGGGTTTCGACGCCGGGGGGCAGCGGCACACTGGTCTTGCCGCGATTGAGAATGGTGACCTTGTGGCCCGCCGCCACCGAGGCCTCCACACAGGGAAGAGAAATCTGACCTGTACCACCGATGTAGAGAACGCTGAGCGCCATGGACTGTCCTTCGTTACTGCGAGACTGAGTTGATATTTGTCGCCGGCCGCGATCGACCGCCAGCTCTGGGTCGAGGTGCCCCGCTTGGATGTTTGCGGGAGAGTCGTCCCCCGGGCGGGCGGTTATAGATACCCCCGGCTAGCCACCAGGACACGATAAAATCCGCTCGCGATCCTATAGATTTTCGATACGTTGATATATACTGTCGTTGGCCTTGGAAAGGGAATTTTCAGGACAGCGATGCCGAGGATTGTTGTAACCGGCGCTCTTGGCAACCTTGGCCGGCAGATCGTCCGGAAGCTCGAGGAGAGCGGCCACGACGTCGTCAAGATCGATAGGGTGCCGTCGGCCAATCCGTTCTTCGAACCGACGCGGGTCGTCGATCTGACACATTACGGGGATGTGGTCGCAAACCTCCACGGCGCCGAAGGCGTGGTCCACTTCGGCTCGAATCCGTGGCCCGATGACGATTTCTTCACCGGCGCCGACCGCTACATCAACAACACGGTGGGCACCTTCAACGTCTTCCAGGCCGCCTGTCAGCTCGGCATCAGGCGAGTCGTTTATGCCTCCAGCGAGACCGTGCAGGGGAACCCCTTTACGCGGGTGGCACCTTCCCGCCTGCCGATCCTGGAAACTGACGAGCCGATGCCGCAAACCGCCTATGCGCTGTCCAAGCTCAACGCCGAGCAGCTCGGCCTCCATATGCAGCGCCGGTATGGCACGATCTTTGTCGGCCTGCGCCTTTCCAACGTCCTTTACGATCTCCCGGGCCATTACGCCGGATATGATCTGGTGCCCCAATACTGGAAAGACCCCGCTACCCGCCGCGAGACGCTGTGGAAATATATCGACAGCCGCGACGCCGCCGATGTCGTCCTCAGCGCCCTTGTTGCGGATTTGCAGTCGTCGGAGGTGTTCAACGTCAGCGCGGCTGACACCATCATGGATGTGCCGACGCGCGAGCTTTTCGCCACCTATTTTCCGCAAGTCGAAATCGCGCCGGAACTGGGACCCTTCCAATCCCCGGCAAGCATCGCCAAGGCCGAGCGGCTCCTGGGCTGGAAGCCGCAATACAGCTGGCGGGATGTGATCTCGCGGTAGAACCAGCAGGACGCCTCAAGGGGTGATGCTGGCCTCGGCCGCCGCACGCGCCGTCCCGGTGCGAACCTGCCGCATCTGCATCAGCATGTCTTCGCGCGCCGCCCGGATATGTGCCGTTGCAACCGTGGCCGCCCGCTCGAGATCGCCCGACACGATCGCATCGATCATCTCGTCGTGTTGCTTCACGCGCTGGCGCAGGTTGGCTGGCGATATCGGCAGCTTCGCACGCGTCGCATTGATCAAACCCGCATAGCGCTCCATGACTTCCAGCGCCTGCACATTGATCTCACCTTCGGTGATAATGGCGTGGAAGGCGCGGTTCGCGCCATCAAGCGCCAGGAAATTCGGCGCTTTGCGCGACGCGAGCTCGGCAAAAACCGCCGCTGCTTCCCGTAGGCGCGCAATGTCGGACGCGGTGGCCCGCTCGCAGAAGCGGCGAATGATCAGCGGCTCCAGCGCCTCGCGAATCTCGAAGATGTTGCGCACGAAATCATCGTCGACGACCCGCACGCGTGCACCCTGATTGGGGTTGGCGACGACATAGCCTTCACCCTGCAGGCGCCATAGCGCCTCCCGCACCGGGTTGGCGCTGACGCCGTACCGAGCGGCAAGGGATTCGGTCTTGAGCCAGGCCCCGGGCTCGAGGGCACCGGACTCGATGTCGCGGCGCAGATCCGCCGTGACGCGATGAGAGAGGCTCGAATTCTTCGTCATGCCGATCAACTGTCCCGACCTGGGGCTAAGAGCGGTCAATAGCCCCATTCTGTCAAGGCGCGCAAAAATTCTATAGATTTCTGTAGAAACCCTATGTAAAAAATTCCACAGCGAGGAACGGAATGGGAAGAAGCCCGTGAGGATTACCCGCATCGAGACCTTTTTGGTGGGACACGGGTGGAACAACCTCCTGTTCACGCGGCTGCACACCGACACCGGGCTGTCCGGAGTCGGCGAAGGCACGATGCAGTGGCAGGCCAAGACTGTCGCGGCCGCCGTCGAGCACATGGCCGACCGCTATGTGCTGGGAAGCTCGCCGTTCGAGGTCGAGCGGCTGGTGCAGGCCATGTACCGGAACGAGTACGCGCGCGGCGGCCCGGTTCTGAACAGCGCCATCGCCGCAATCGAATTCGCCCTTTGGGATATCTGCGGCAAGGCGCTCAGCCAGCCCGTGCACAACCTTCTCGGCGGACGCGTTCACGACAAGATCGCCGCCTACGCGAATGGCTGGTTCGACGCCGAGCACGGCGGCGGAGACATCGCCGCCGCTGCGCGCCGTGCGGTAGCCCTGGGCTATCGCGGCCTCAAATTCGATCCGTTCTGGGGACTTGGCCGCGATCCCGACCGCACGGATATCCGTCGTGGCATGGACAGCGTGACGGCGGTCCGCGATGCCGTAGGACCGGCCATCGGGGTCTTCGTCGACGGCCACGGCCGGTTCAGCGTCGGAACCGCGAGCGTGCTGGCCCATCAGTTGGCGGAAGCGGGGGTGGACTGGTTCGAGGAGCCCGTGGAACCCGAAAACTACGCCGCTCTCGGACAGGTGGCACGGCCGGCGGGGCTGCAGATCGCCACCGGAGAGCGTTGCTATTCTCGCTACCAGGTGCCGCGCCTGCTCGCCGAAGGGCGTCCCAATATCGTCCAGCCCGACCCGATTCAGGTCGGCGGCCTGCTCGAAGCCAAGAAGATCGCCGTCCTTGCCGACAGTGCGTATCTGCCGGTGTCGTACCATTGCCCCTTCGGGCCGGTTGCGACCGCGGCGGCCCTCCAGCTCTACGCCACGACCACTAACGTGGTGCTGCAGGAGTCGTTCGCCGAGTTCGACGCCGTCTGGTGCCGCGACCTCATTACGAACTATCCGATGCCGGTCGGCGGCCACTATGAGATCAGCACCCTGCCGGGGCTCGGCATCGAGCTTCAGGATGCCGTCGTGCGCGACCACCCGTACCAAAGCCGGGCCGTCCAATCGATGTGGGTCGTGAACGGCTCGCTGAGCGCCGCCGACGAGATGGCAGCGACCGGAGAAACGGGCCAACAGCTGCACCAGCTACCACAGTTCAATGGCGGATCAACCGACCCGTCGCCGATCGGCAGCAATGCCTAGGCGCGTGGCCCACCCCCGCGATGACTCGATGCGATCGCGGGCTGCGGCCTGGCCAACTCGCCGGCGGCCCACCGGCCGGCGCCGCTTACGAACGGCGTATTGGCCGCCCCACCGGGGACGGTGAAAAGCTCGGGGTCTGCAAAGACCTGGGAGGACGTGGAAGGAGAGATGTCATGAAGACATTATTGACGACAATGGCGGCGGCAGCAATCGCGCTCGTCGCTATTCCCGCGCAGGCCGATACTGTGCTGCATGTGATGAGCTGGCAGCCGGCCTATGTGGATAGCACCGATTATTGGAAGAAGACGATCGACGGCTTCGAGGCCGAAAATCCCGGGGTGAAGGTCGAGAGCAATTTTATCGCATTCGCCCAATACCTCCCTGCCCTTACAGCAATGATCGCCTCCGACACGCTACCGGACGTATTCAATGGTGGCACCAAGACTGGAGAGCTCGGCCGCTCCGGGCACCTGGTCAATTTCAAGGACGTGTTCGACGACAAGTTCTTCGCCCAGTTCTTCAAGGGACCGCTTCGCCAGTACACCTTTGACGGCAAGCCTTATGGGCTTCCCGATATGGCGCAGGATTTCGGCATTTTCACCAATGACCGGATCATGAAGGAAGTCGGTCTCAGCGCGCCGCAGACCTGGGACGAGCTGATTGCCGATGTGCCGAAATTCAAGGCAAAGGGATACATCCCGCTGGCCTGGGGCAACCTGACGCGCAATACCTGCCCCGATTTCTTCCTGCCCCTCATCGCCCAGTATGGCGGTGACGTCTATGCCCTGGATGACCACACCGCTCCCGGCCTGAGCTGGGATTCCAAGCCGGTCATCGACGCTCTCGCATTGTTGGAGCGTCTTCAAAAAGCAGGTGTCTTCCCCGACGGCATCAATGGTATCGACGACAGCCAGGCCCAGCAGCTCGCCTACCAGGGCAAAGCCGCCATGCTCTTCGGCGGCTCGTGGAATCCGGGCATCTTTGCGCAGAACGGCAGCAAGGATTGGCTCGATAACTACTCGGTCCACAAGGTGCCGGCGCAGACCCCCACTTCCATCCACTACGCCGGCGACGGTGCGGGGGAGGCGTGGTCGGTGAATGCCGACAGCCCGAACAAGGACCTGGCGCTGAAGTTCATCGCCTATATCTACCGCCCCGACGTTTATAACTGGCGTGCCAAGGGCCTGCAGTCGTTCCCGTCCATGCAGAGCGCCGTCGACCAGATCGACAACCCCAAGGTCAAGACCATGATCTCCTGGATCGCGACGGACTCGGCCGATCACATCCTCTTTGGGCCGGGTAGCTGGGACGCCGTTTCCAACGTCTGTCAGAGTGCCCTCGACGGTTCGATTACGCCGGAAGACGGCGCCAAGAAGATCGAAGCGGACGTGATGACCGCGCGCAGCAGCAATTAGCCCCTGACGCTTCTCCCGGCTGCGTCGTCGCCCTCGGGCGGCGGCGCAGCAAATTTCGAAATTGCAGATGGTCATGGCCGAGCCTCGCAAGAACCCACCGCTAGCCCTGCGCTCGCTTGTCGTGCCGGCGATCTTTATCGGCCCTGCGGCTCTTGCGCTCGTGCTGCTGATGGCGGTGCCCATCGCCGATGCCGTCATCCTGAGCTTCCAGAACTGGAACGGCATGAAGCCGCCGACCTGGGCTGGCTTTGGCAACTATATAAGACTGACGCAGGACGCGACGTTTTTCCGGGCAATCTGGCAGACCGCTTATTTCACGATCTGCACGGCAATCCTGCAGACCATCATCCCGTTGCTGATCGCCAGCCTTCTCAATTCCGGCATTCGCGGCAGCTCGATCTACCGCACCCTCTACTTCATGCCGGTGATCATTTCGCTGGCGATCAGCGGTCTGCTTTGGGCGATGTTGTTCGAGCCAAACTTCGGGCCGATCAACACCGTCTTGCGCGCCGTCCACCTCGGCGCCTTCACGCAGCTCTGGCTGGCAAGCTCGGCCACCGTCATGCCCAGCGTCATCATCGTGTCGGTGTGGCAGTCGCTCGGCTTCTATCTCGTCATCTTCTTTGCGGCGCTGCAGGCGGTTCCGCAGGAACTCTATGAAGCGGCAAAAATCGACGGCGCGAATGCGTGGCACCGCTTTTTCAACGTCACCGTGCCAACCATCCGGCCGGTCATCGTCATTGTCATTGTCCTCAACACCATCAACGGGATCAAGGTTTTCGACCAGATCTGGGTGATGACGGCGGGCGGACCGGACTACGCCAGCGCGACGCTCGGTACCTATCTCTATTCAATCGCGTTCGGAGCCATGGGGGCTTCCAATTCCAGGCTCGGCTACGCCGCCGCGATCGCCATTGTCATCCTGCTGCTTAGCCTCATCGTCTCGATGATCCAGATCCGGCTTGGGCGCGGCAGGGACATCGACTCTCAGATCGAGAAGTGAGGGAGCAGGGAATGAGCTCGAGCGCCGCAATGCCATCGACGAGGCGGTCCAGCGTCAGATTTGCCTCGACGGCCTGGCAACTGGCGTTCACGCGCGCGCTCATTCACGTAATCCTCATCCTCATCGCCATCGTCGAAGCTTTCCCGCTTGTCTGGATGATCCTCACGTCGCTGAAGGACACGCACGAGATCTTCAACACGGTCCTGCCGACGCACATCAGGTGGGACAATTTCCCGCGTGTCTGGTTTGCCATGAACTTCCCGTTGCATCTGGCAAATTCGCTTTATGTGACAGGGCTGACCGTTGCCCTTGTCGTGGGACTGGCGACTCCGGCGGCCTATGCGTTTGCGCGCTATCGCTTCCCCGGCCGGGAGGTCGTCTTTTACGCTTTCATCGGCGTTATGATGATCCCGCCGCAGGCGATCCTCATCCCGATGTTCCAGTTCCTGAAATCCCTGCACATGCTGAACTCGCTGACGGGACTGGCACTCTCATTCGTCGGCGGCGGCACGGCCTTC
>Ga0134128_10010986_pt1 | contig 10838 bp, 15 predicted proteins | sample KB31754_FD_96462 | JGI IMG/M metagenome (GOLD analysis project Ga0134128, IMG submission 96462) | Terrestrial soil microbial communities with excess Nitrogen fertilizer from Kellogg Biological Station, Michigan, USA - KB3-175-4 | ecosystem: Environmental > Terrestrial > Soil > Unclassified ...
ATCTGCCGCGCGTCACGGGCTTTGCCGCTGTGCGCTCGCTCTTCGAGCGGCTCCGCGCAGATGGCAAGCGCATCGTCCTCGCCTCTTCCGCGAAAAAGGACGAGCTCGAGGTTTATGAAGCCATCGCCGATATCGTCGATCTCGTCGACGCCGAGGTCTCGGCCGACGATGTCGACCGCTCGAAGCCGCATCCGGATGTCTACGAGAGCGCGCTGACAAAGCTTGGCCGCATTGACGCGGCGCAGGCGATTGCGATTGGCGATTCGCCTTACGACGCCGAGGCCGCCGCGAAGGCCGGACTAGAAACGATCGGCGTGCGCTGCGGCGGCTTTCCGGAGACCGGCCTCCGGCACGCCGGCTGCAGCGTCATCGCCGACGATCCGGCCGAACTGCTTCGGCAATACGAAGGCGCCGGCTCGCGCCGATAATCCAGCTTTCGCCACAATCGCGGTGCAGAGGTTCTGCATGGCCGAGCTCGCCACTGTCCGGAACACGCGGCGTCGCGGCATTGGGGATATGCTGCGCAGTGAGAAGGTGCGCGAAGCCGCGGCCAAGCTCGGCATTGCCGGCATTTGCCTTTTCCTTTGCCTCGGCGCGGTCTTCCGCCTCGTGACGGTCCTCGACCGCGCGCCGCCGCAAGGTCTCGACGCGCTCAGCGCCACGCAGATCTTCACCATCGTCTGCCAGACGATTTTCTATCTTCTCGTTCTCTGGTTCACGCTGATCCGCCGCACGGCGGTGCGACGCGCGAGCGGCTGGAAGCCGCGCGTCGTGGCCGCCGTGGGCGCATTCTCGATCTTCGGCTTCGGCTTGCTGCCGCCGGCGCAAGGCCTTGGCCTCGGCTGGCACATTGCAGCGGCGAGTTTGCTGCTCGCGAGCGCCGCGCTCGCGATGCTCGTGCTCCCCTATCTCGGCCGGTCTTTCAGCCTGATGTCCGAGGCGCGCGGCCTCGTCACGCGCGGTCCCTATCGCGTAGTGCGGCATCCGCTCTATCTGGTCGAGGAACTGGCGGCGATCGCCGGCTTCATCGAAGCCTTTTCTTTAGCGGCCGCCTTGCTGCTCGCGCTGCAGCTCGCTTTTCAAATTCGCCGCATCCTCAACGAGGAAGCGGTGCTCGAAGCGAGCTTCCCGGATTACGCGCGCTATAAGGCGAGGACAGCGCGCGTGATCCCGGGGATCTGGTAGCGCGCCACTACTTCTGCCGGCGTTCGGCCGACGCGTAGTACATATGCACCGCGAGGCATTTCTGGAATGTCGTCATCTCGCGGCGGCGCCAGAAATGCAGTCCGCTCCGGCCTCTCGGCGTCTCATCCTTAACGTTACTCGGCTGCGTCGCGCTCATGCGCTTGCGGCGCGCGAAGAACGGAAAAGCGGCGTCGGTAATCATATACGGCCTCCACCGTTGTTTCGGTCGAGGCTCATCGCAGCATTAAGCGTTGGTTAAACGCCAGCAAAATCGCATAAAATTGTAGCTAAACTTAACCATACATGCGGCTAGCGGCCGTTTCGGATTTCGAAAAGCTGCGGCAGATAATGCGGCTGCGACCGCAGATATTGGTCGGGCGCCTTGATGCGTGCGCCGAAATGCGCCGCCGCATGCCAGGGCCAGCGCGGATCGTAGAGCATGGCGCGCGCGAGCGCGATGAGATCGGCATCACCGGTGCCGAGGATCGCCTCGGCCTGCTCGAACTCGGTGATCAGCCCCACTGCAATCACCGGCATCTTCACGGCCTGCTTCACCGCGCGCGCGAGCGGCACCTGATAATTTGGGCCCATGGGGATCTGCTGTGCCGGAGTCAGCCCGCCGCTCGAGATATGGATGGCACTGCAGCCGCGCTTCTCCAAGGCTTGCGCGAACGCAACCGTCTGCTCGATATCCCAGCCGCCTTCCGCCCAATCCGTGCCGGAGACGCGCAGGGCGACCGGCCGGCCCGCGGGAAAGACCGCGCGCACGGCGTCGAACACTTCGAGCGGAAAGCGCATCCGATTGGCCAGCGAGCCGCCATACTCGTCGTCGCGGCGGTTCGAAAGCGGCGACAGGAATTGATGCAGCAGATAGCCATGCGCGGCGTGGAGCTGAACCGCGGCGAGATCGAGCCGGGCAGCGCGGCGCGCGCTCGCGGCGAAGGCATCGCGCAAACGGTGAAGCTCGTCGCGGTTCAGCGCTTTCGGCGCGAGGTCCGATGTCGCGAAAGGTAGCGTCGACGGCGCTTCGGTGATCCAGCCATGCGCGTGATCGGGGGCGATCTGGCCGCGGCCCTTCCACGGTACCTCGGTCGAAGCCTTGCGTCCGGCATGGGCGAGCTGGATCGCGATCGGCATGTCGGACCAGCGGCGTACCGACTCCAACGTACGCCGCATTGCGGCTTCGCAGGCATCGGAATAGAGCCCGCTATCGGCATAGGTGATGCGGCCTTCAGCCGTGACCGCGGTTGCCTCGATCGTTAAGAGCGCCGCCCCCGACAGTGCGAGGTGACCGAGATGGATGACGTGCCAATCGGTCATGCAGCCGTCCACGGCCGAATACTGGCACATCGGTGCGATGACGATACGGTTCGCGAGCGCGAGGCCGTCGATCTGGATCGGCGTCAGAAGCTTCGGAACAGCCATGATCTTCTAAGCGGCGCTCGACAAATCAGACGAGCTCGAAATTCATCACCTCGACACGCGCTTGGAAATAGGCGCGGCGGAATGTCTCGAGATCGGGATAGGTCGTCGCCGGCAGGCGGCGATAGGCGAACTGCACCTCGCATGGCCGGCGCGCGAAGGGGAACGGCTCGAATGCGACCTTGCGCGGGCCAAGCGCCTGCAGCGATAGCCGGACAGTGTTCTCTTTCTTGCCGTCATAGGCGAGCGGCACCGGCTCGATGTAATCGTCATAGGGATCCTGGCAGCAGAAATAGAGGCCGAGCAGATCCCAGACCTGGAGCAGGTGATAGTTGGTGCGCAGCTCGACCTTGTCGTACGCTCTTTCCTCCTCCTTCTGACGCGCCTCGTTCTTCGCGATGAACGCCTCAGTGTCGGCGCCGACGCCGCGGACCGATATGCCCGGATGGCTGATCGTGTCATAGCGCGCCCGCCACAGGCCTGTGCGATGCAGGCCGACGATCAGCCCAGCATAGGGATCGATCGAGCTCATCCAATCGATGCACCATTGGTAAGCATCGAGCTGCTTCACATTGCTTGGGAAGTTGCGAAATCCGGGCGTCTCGCCGGCGTCATTGATGATTGGTTGGGTCTCGTAGCGCAGCCAGCCGTAATCGTGGAACGCGGCGGCGCGCGCGACCGAATCATAGGGCCGCGGCGTGGCGAAACGGTCATTGCCCCAATGCGCCGCGAACTGGCCGACCAGGCGCGAGTGATCGGTCTGGCCGATCAGCAGCAATTCTCCATTGGCTTCCTTGCGCTCGATCATGATCGCGCCCTCCTTTGGGTTTCCGCCAAGCCAGTCTACTGCCTTTTGCGCCGCCGGGTTAGAGCGTCGCCCTCACAGGGTCGCCCCGGGCACCGGCAGCGCATTCGCGACGAGGCTCTTGGTCAAGATCTCGAAAGCCTCGTCGACGGAATCGGTGCGATGAAAGAGGTCGAGATCCTCGCGACTGATCGTGCCGAAACGCACCAACGCGTCGAAATTCACCACCTCGTTCCAGAATTTCGCGCCGAAGAGGACGATGGGCAGGCGCTTCTTCATCTTGCGCGTCTGCACCAAGGTGAGGATTTCGAACATCTCGTCGAGCGTGCCGAAGCCGCCGGGGAACAGCACCACCGCTTTGGCGAGATAGACAAACCAGAATTTCCGCATGAAGAAATAGTGGAAGTGGAAATCGAGCTCGCGGCTCACATAGGGGTTATCGAACTCCTCATTCGGAATCGAGATCGTCAGCCCGATATTGAGGCCCTTTGCCTCGGACGCGCCGCGATTGGCCGCTTCCATGATGCCCGGCCCGCCGCCGGTGCAGACGACGAAGCGGTGCTCTTGCTTCTCGATCTTCTTCGACCAGATCGTGAGGCGATGGGCGAGCTCGCGCGCCGCCTCGTAATAGGTGGAGAGCTCCAGGGCCATGCGCGCGGTCTCGATCCCCGCCCCGCTCTTTTCGGCTTGCGCCACGGCCGCCTCGGCCTTGTCGCGCGGCAAGAGACGCGCCGAGCCCATAAAGACGATGGTGTCGTCGACGCGCTGGCGATTGAAGCGCGCCAGCGGCTCGAGATATTCCGACAGGATGCGCAAGGCTCGGGCATCGCGCCCCTCGAGGAAGCGCTGGTTCATATAGGCTTTCCGGGGACGTTCGTGCTCGGCCATAAAACAGGTCCTTCGGTCGTAGATTGCCCAGGCAGGTAGGCGTCGCCGCGCGCGGTTGCGCGCGGGCAGACAATAGTAGCAGAGGGTTGGTCCCGCGCGGCGGAAGACGCCAATGGGACGTGAACCGGCGTGCGCTGGAGGCTTATTCCTCGACCGGCGGCGCCGCGATCTCAATCAAACGCGCCATTGCCTCGATCGCCGCCCAAGCCGCTTCATCCGCCATCAGATCGGTCGCCCAGACCCAAGCGGTATAAAGGAGGTCGCGCTCGTCTTCCGGGTCGGCCTCTGCCGCAAGCTTGGCCGCAGCCTCGAGATCGTGGCGCTGCTCGTCGTCGTAGTTAAAGTCGATGATCCAGCCGGATCCCGCCGGGCTGCCGAAGCGATAGCGGTCGATGGCGGCAACGCCCGACACCCAGACCGCAATGTCGCCGAGCACGTCGCCGCCGCGCGCCTTGGCGCCGTGAATCTCGATACCGTCGAGCGACAGGTTACAGAGCTGGGCGCCGTAGGTAATCGCGGTCACGGCTTGAGCGGCTGCGCGCAGCGCAGCCATCTGCGAAACGGTATGCAAGAAACCCCCGAGTTCCCCGGCCTCTTTCTATAAAGAACCGCGGATCGGGCCTCAATGCGTCATCGCGTCACGAGAAACGAAAGCTCGGCGGTGATGCAGTTCAGCAACAGAAACCGCGCTCACTTGGCTTCAGCTTCGCCTTAACTGGGGACACGGCGGGAGGTTTTTCAGCCGCTCACGCCGGGTGCGTCACTCACTCGACCTATGCGCAGCCACGCTCACGCTGCCCAAGACTTATCCTGCGGCGAGTCGAGCCGGTCACAATCGTGACCGACTCGAATCCTGCGGCCAGACCGGGACGTGCTTGAATGCTGCCTTTGTCAGCGGCCAGAAGACGATCCCGCGCCGGATTGATGGCTGCGATCGCGGTCGGGGCTCGGTGCTGCGTCGGTATCCGTATCCTGTCGGGTGGCTGAGTTGCTGGTGGGCATTTGCGCGGATTGCCCGTTGGTGATCGTGCCGGCGCTGCCGCTATCGCTCGGCGTCGAGACGCCGCTGGTGCCGTTGCGGCTGGACGTACCGTTGCTGCGCGCGGAATCGGTGTCGGAATTATGCGACGAGTTCGATCCGGCCGCCGTCGTGTTGCCGGCAAAGCTCGGCGCTGCTGCGACGATGAGCAGAGCGGCCGTCGCAAATACCGTCGATAGCTTGACCATGCGATGCTCCATATTGGTAACGGCCTGACAACGATTAGGCGTTGTAAGAGCAGTCGCACGCAACGCGACTCGTTCCGCGGCGACCGAGAAAAGCGCGCGCCGCATATGAATTAACGCGGCCGAGCGGAAAGGCGGCGAGCGCCGGTGATTGGGATCGCGCTAGCCGCTATGATCGGATCAGATCGTCTTCCCCCGACGTGGAAGGTTTCGCGATGATGCCTCGTACATTGCTTTTGCTGGGCTACGCCCTCCTCCTGGTCGGGTGCGACAATTCATTCGGGCATGGCCCGATGGTCAACAGCGGCAGTTATGACTGGACCGATCAAGTGCGCGACGCGCGGGGCTTCCCGCTGCCAGGTTGGGGATCGGTGATCATGCCAGGCGGCAACGGCGGGACGCGCTAAGCGGAAGGGCTATCGACGCTGGCGGCGTCGCCCGTGCGTCACGGCTTGACGCTGTGCAGCCAGTCGAGCGCCGGCTGGAGATGGGCGGCGAGGAAATAGATGCTCGCGATCAGCGCCGTCAGATTCATTACCGTATATTCCGCCTGGCGTACGAGCTTTTCCGTGCGCTCGATCACCTCGGCATCGTACTCCCCGACGGCACGCAGCATGCGATAGACAAGGCCGCGGCGCCGCGGCCGGACGCGACCGCGGCCGACGAGCCAGAAGCGGACCAGGCTGCGAATGAGCGCGCCGATGACGTAGCCGGCGGCGATGAGGCCGCCGTAATAAAAGAGTTGCTGCCAATCATGCGCATTCTGCGGCGCGACCGGGTCGCGGTAGAACCACCAGGTCAGCAGCGACATCTCGCTCAAGGCGGCAAAAGCCAAGAGCAGCGCGCCGCCGATGACGCGCAGCACCCCATGCTCGCGCATGCCGCGGCGCAGGAAGCCGGTGCAAAATGGGACGAGGACCGACGCCGCGAGCAGGATGGTGAGGCTCGCATCAAAGACCACCACTACGGCGAAATGTGCGAGCGCGATGCCGATGAAGCCGGCCGCGACCGCCCATTCATCGGAAATGCTCGGCAAATAATGCGGTGTTGCCGACGCGCCGGTCGCAGGGGCTTCACCAGCAACCTCGGTCTCGAAGGCCGCTTGCTTTTCGAGCGCTGTGACGCGCCGGCTCAGATGCTGAATATGAGCGACGAGGGGCTGGATCAGCGTGAGATCGGCGCCGCAGAGCCGGCAATGGCTCGTGTGCTCGTCGATGTCCTCGCCGCAATAGGGGCAGTTCATAGGCGAAGCATATAGCGCCGCTCCGCGCGCTCAAAGCCTCGTCCGCGCTACGAACTCCCGCCGCGATCAAGCCGGACCAGCCTGCCGCGCGAAGCAACGGCGCGGCAGGCCGATCGGCTGATCAATCGTCCTGCAGCAGTTGGGGCATGACGTGATCTTGCGATCCGCTATCGCTTTGATCGCCGTTCTGGTCGAGACCCGGCAGCTGCGCGCTTTGCGGATTGGCGACGGCGACGGCATCCGGGGTGATCATCATCACGACAGGCTTGCCATCCGGCCCCTTGGCGTGCACGACGTAAGAACCCGCCGCGATCTGCAGATCGGTGAAGCCGGCTTTTTGCAGCGATTGCTTGAGCGCGTCCTCGCTTTGCAAGCCGCTCAATCCGTCTTGCGCGCCGCTCTGATCGTCGTTGGGCGATAGGCTCGGCGCAGCGCCGAGACTCTGGCCGAGCCCCGGGCTGTTATTTTGATCTTGCGCTTGTCCGGCCCAAGCCGGTGTCGTTGCGAGCCCCAGGCTCAGCAGAAAGGCTATGGCTTCGCTACGCATGGCGTCCTCTCCTCGTGACATTGTGGAAGCGTAGTCCCTGGAGAGAAAAGCAATCGCACGGCAGGTCGTTCCGCGCCCGGACGCCCGTCAGAGTTGCCGGATCGCCGGCAGAACCTTGGTCGCCAAGAGCTCGATCGAGCGTGAAACTTTCGCATAAGGCAGACCGCCGATATCGATCTGCGCGAGGAAACGATCATGGCCGAAGAGACCGCGCTCGTAACCGAGCTTGTCGACGATTTCCTGCGGGCTGCCGACGAAAATGGGGCCTTGCGGCGCGGCGCGCGTATCGAACACATCGCGCGGAACCTCGCGCGAAAAATAGGGCCGCGCCGCGTGCGATGAGAAATAGGCGCGGTAATAGGGATAGAACTCGTCGCGCGCGGCTTGCGAGTCCGGCGCGACATAGCAGTGGGTCGCGAGCGCAACCCGCCGGTTCTTCGGATCGTGGCCCGCCGCCGGATAGCGCTGGCGATATTCAGCGATCTGGCCCGCGAAATTCGCGGGCGGTTGCGAGATGTTGGCGAGTACGATCGGCAGGCCATGATCGGCGGCGCGGCGCGCGCTTTCCGCAGTGCCGCCGACACCGAGCCAGATCGGGAGCCGGCCGACCGCCCGCGGCGAGATCTCCACATCTTTCAGCGCCGCGCGAAAGCGGCCTTCCCAGGTGACCCGCTCGCTCTTGTCGAGCGTCAACAGCAAGCCGAGCTTTTCGGCAAAGAGTGTGTCGTAATCTTCGATCGCCGCATCGAAGAGCGGAAAGGATTCGATGTAGGCGCCGCGGCCGGCGATGATCTCGGCGCGGCCGTTCGAGAGCAGATCGACGGTCGCGAAATCCTGATAGACACGGACGGGATCGAGCGTCGACAGCACAGTGACGGCGCTCGTAAGGCGGATGTGTCTGGTGACGCTCGCAATCGCCGCCATCACGACCGCCGGCGAGGAAATCGCGACATCGAGACGATGATGCTCGCCGATGCCGAACACGGCGAGCCCCGCCTCGTCGGCGAGTTTTGCGGCCGCGACGATCTCCGCGTAGCGCTCGCGCACGCCGGCGGTGCGACCGGTCTGCGGATCGGGCGTGATATCGCCGAAAGAATAGAGTCCCAGTTCCATCGCTTGCCTCGCCTGCGCCCCCGCCGCAAAGGCGGACGATCCCGTCATTTAAAAGGGTCAGAAATATTACGCAATCTTAACCAACCGCCCATACCCTGCGGACCCAGTGCGCACTCTATCTGCGCCGATCGGGGAACCGATGAATATCGTCACTGCCGCCGAGCTCGAGCAGGTTTTGCTAAAGCAATTTCGCCGTTTCGAAGGCTGCGAGACCATCGAGCAGGTCACGATAATCGCGCGACGCGGCGGCGATTGGATTATCGGGCCGATCCGGCGCGGCGCTACCGATCTCACGCTGACGCTGCATGGGGCGCAAATGCTCGAGCAGCGCTATCGCAATCTCTATGCGCTCGCGGAGGATTCTTGAGCAGGCGCTGCCGCGCCGTATAGCGGCCGGTACGACAAGCACAAATGAAAGGCGGCTCCCTCGCGGGAGCCGCCGCATCGCGGCCTGAGGCCGCGCTCTTACGCTCCTCGATAAGAGCTCAGCGCTCCCAGATCGGCTTGCCGAGATCGACCGACGACGGCGACGTCACCGCGCCCGCGACAGCGCCGGCGCCGGCACCGATCGCTGCGCCTGCTAAGGGCGCGCCGACCATTGCCCCAATCACCGCACCGCCCGCCGCGCCGATTCCGGCACCGGAGAGACCGCGGTCGCCAACCGTCTCACCGCAGCCCGAAAGCGCAAGCGCCGCGATGACGAGCGGGAGCGAGAAGCCAAAGCCTTTTCTCATTCTGGGTATCCCCCGTTACGTAGCCAACTCGACCAAAGTGTCGAGCGCCCGGACAGTCTTGCGTAAATGTGTCAGAATTCGGGTCAGCGCCCGGTCGATCCACCGAAGAATTGACATAGCTTCGGGTGTTGCGGCTCCTCGTCCTCTGCATTTGAGCGAAAAGAGCCGCCAAATCGGCGACAAATCTGCCCGCGTTTATTCGGGAAACCACACAACAGTATTTTGCATCGAAAGCGTTTGTTGAGCGGTTTAACCTCCCGTTAATTTGCGAGTACTCAAACTAGCCTCGGGTTAAAACCGAGGAGGCAACCCAATGAGCATGTTCCGTAAGCTCTTCAGCGACGAGTCAGGTGCGACGGCTATCGAATACGGTTTGATCGCCGCGCTTATCGCGGTCGCGATCATCGGCGCGGCCACCACGGTCGGCACCAATTTGGGCACGACGTTCACCACGGTCGCCGGCAAGCTCTAACGTTCATTTCGGCTTCTGGACCGAAAGACACGCTCGCATCGCGGCGAGCGCGCCCAGGTCAAGAGGGTATGGTGACGATGAGGCCTCGCACCCAAGGGCGAGGCCTCTTTCTTTTGGGTGCGTCTTTAAGCACGCACGAATTCGGCGCGTCCACGCCGGCCGTCAAATGAATCAGGACGCAACCGATCTCGAGCGAGCGTGAGCCTGGACGCGCCGTTACTTGCTGTCTGGCCCCGCCGCGCGGACGACGAATTCCGTTCCCCGGACACCGAGCGTTGCCGCCTGCATATGGATCCGCATCGACTCCGGATTCTGCTGCACGATCAAGCCCGACTTAACAGCCAGCGTCCCCTTGTTGAGACTTGAGTCGAAAGAGCCGGTATGCGCCGCCGGATTGAATTGGAACTGGTCGAGCTTCAACTCGGAATTCGGACCGAGCGAGATCAAGCTGTTGTCGACGAAGGTAATACCGATCGAGCCATCGGCACCGGTCGAAATCAAATCATCCTGGAAAACCTGGTCGCCGGACGCGGCATGATGCGCCGAACCGGAGCGCGTCACATCGACGGCGCCGGAGGCATTCTTGACCTGGCCAATCGGCTCGGCAGCCAGGGCGTAACTTGGGACCAAGATTCCGAGAACGATGAAAAGAGATGCGCACCGCATGAAAATTCTCCCGAAAGCCAGAGGGCCGTGCACCAAGCTGAGGAAGCGGAGGCTAGCATTACTGGGCTGCCGATGTAAAACGCCGCCGGCGGGCCCCGGCCCGGAGCGCCTTTCCACTGTACGAATCGGCAGCAAAAAGCCCCTTTTCTGATAGGGAAATTTAAGTGTTGGCCTATGCCTCGAGCGGCTGGGGGCCGTTCCAGCGGACGGCGATCATCGTGATGTCGTCGGAGGGATCGGCGCCGGCCGCAAATCTCTCGACCGCGCTCTTGAGCATCTCGATCGTCTGCTGCGGCGTAACATCGCCGTTGAGCAGCGTCAGCGCTCCCGCGACACGTTCCAGCCCCATCAGCTCGTCCGCGGGATTCATCGCTTCCGTGACGCCATCGGTCATGAGGCAAATGATATCGCCGGGGCGCAGGCGCCAGGAACGCCTGGCATAGGGAAACGTGTCGATGACGCCGATAGGCGGGCCGTGCGTCGCATCGATTTGCCGCGGCGGCTCGTGTCCCGATATCAGGAACGGTGCATCGTGGCCC
>Ga0134128_10010987_pt1 | contig 10838 bp, 9 predicted proteins | sample KB31754_FD_96462 | JGI IMG/M metagenome (GOLD analysis project Ga0134128, IMG submission 96462) | Terrestrial soil microbial communities with excess Nitrogen fertilizer from Kellogg Biological Station, Michigan, USA - KB3-175-4 | ecosystem: Environmental > Terrestrial > Soil > Unclassified ...
CCCGGCGATGGAAGAGCTGGGCGCGCTCGGCTCGCTCTCGGCTCCCTCCCCCGCGCTCGCACAGGCGCGCGCGGCGGCCCAGAACACGAACATCATCCGCACGCAGGTCGAGCCCTTCGCCGAACACGAAGGCAAACCGGGCTTCACCTCCCCGGTCGAATACCCCGCCTCCGGCGGCGAGTTCCCGCAGCGCCTGGCGGTGCTCGCGGCGATGATCGACGACGAATCGCTGCCCATCAAATGTGTCTCCATGAACGCGGTCGGCGGCTATGACACGCACTCCGACGAGGCCGCGACGCTCGCCACGAACCTCGGCAGCACCGTCGCATCGGTGCTCGCCTTCCAGCGCGACCTCGAGGCGCGCGGCATCGCCGACCGTGTCGTGATCCAGCTCTGGTCGGAGTTCGGGCGCCGCCCGGAGGAAAACGGCTCGGGCACCGACCACGGCGCGGCGGGCGTCTCGTTTCTGATCGGCAGCCGGGTGAAAGGGCAGATGGTCGGCGAATTCCCCGGCCTCTCGACCCTGGACCCGAACGAAAACCTCCTCAACACCTCCGACTTCCGCGCGATGCAGGCCGGGATCGTCGCGCAGTGGTTCCAGACCGAAGCCGGGCTCGTGATCCCCGGCGCCGGCACGGGCCTGCCGGGCCCGAGCGCCTACGGCGCGGTTCCCGACCTGTTCGTCTGATGCGCCGGCCGGGCTCCCGCATCGCGCTCGCCGCCGGGTGCACGGCGTCCGTCTGCCTACTGCTCGGCGCGCCGCTCGGGCAAGCCGCCCCGACGCGCTGGGGGCAGCACGGCTGGTTCGACTGGTATGCGCTCGGAGTCCAGGTCCGTGCCCACGCCGGCGCACGGCACGCCTGCCGCCCGCGCGCGCACGGAGGACACGCGCCCGCGAAGCCCGGAAACCGCGCGCGCTGCCACAGGGCACGCCACGGCGCGAGCTCGACCAAGCCGACCCCGGGCCCGGCGCCTCCGGCCGGCGCCGGCAGCGGCGGGCTCGCACCCACGCTGCCGGGCGTGCCGAGCCCGGCGCCGGGTCAAGGCACCCCGGGCGGCTCCGGCTCCGGCGAAGAAGGCGGTACGCCGCCCTCGCTCGTGCACGTGCAGGTGACGGCGGTCGAGTACCACTACACGCTCTCGCGCACGACGGTGCCGGCCGGGAAGATCGCGATCCAGTTCGTCGACAACGGCCAGGACGAACACAACCTGAACGTGCTCTCGGGCGAAGGCGAAATCGAAGCCGCGTTCCCGACCACGGTGTCCCACGGCATCCGCGAACAGACGGTGAACCTCCGCAAAGGCAGCTTCACGCTGTTCTGCTCGCTGCCCGAACACGAAGCCAAAGGGATGCACGCGACGCTGACCGTGCAGTGAGCGCGTCCCGCGGGTAACGGCCTGGAAAGGCCCTATCCGAGGAGGAAGCACCGTGTCACGACTGAAGCGCATGATCGGGATCAAGGCGGCGAAGGCGACGGCCAAGCACAGCGCGCACGGCGTCGCGGCAAGGGCGCAGCGCAAGCCGCTGCGCAGCGCGAGCCTCGTGGGCGCCGGAGTCGTCGTCGGCTTGGGCGCCGGGTTCGCGGCCGGGCGCCTCGCGAGCTGAGCCCGGCGCTCATGCCATAAGCCCAAGGCATGTCCCGGGGATGAACGCCTATCGGGAGAATTCGAAGGAGTGAAGTAGTCTCGGAAGCCGCGTGCTCCCGTGAAACCGAGCAGCAGCCAACCCGCGTTCGACCTGCGCCAGCTCCAGTACCTGGTGGTCGTGATCGAAGAGGGACAGATCACGCGCGCGGCGCAGCGGCTGCGAGTCGCGCAGCCCGCGCTCTCGCAGGCGATCTCGCGCCTCGAGAGCCAGCTCGGCGTGCGGCTGCTCGAGCGGCTGCCGCGCGGGATCGAGCCGACGCCCGCCGGCGACGCCTTCTTCGAGAAGGCACGCGAGGCGATCAGCGCGGTCGAGGAAGCCGAGGACGTCGTGCACCCGTGGGCGCGATCGGAGTCACACCTCGCGCTCGGCTTCCTGCCGGTGCTCGGGCCGATGGCCCGGCCCTGGCTGCGGCATTTCATCGCTGCGCACCCGGGCGTCGAGTTGGAGACGCGCCACCTCGCCCCGCAGGAGCGGCTCGTCGAACTGCGGCGCGGGCGCATCGACGCGGAGCTGACGTTCCCGCCGCCGCGCGACGGCGATCTCGAGCACGTCGTCGTGCTGCGCTCGCCCCGGTACGTCCTGATGCACGACGCTCACCCCCTCGCCGGCGAGGGCTCCCTGGAGTACGCGCAGATCGAAGGCGAGCGCATCCCGGCCCGCCACCCGAGCATCCCGGCCGACTGGGCACAGGACGCGTGGCTGATGAACTACCGCGGCTCGCAGCCCGAGGTGACCAAGGAGCGCCCGACGAGCACCGACGAGGTGTGGGCGCTCGTGTCGGCCGGCAAGGCGATCTCGGTGCTGCCCGAGTTCATGGTCCGGGACGCCGGCGGCGAAGGAGTGCGAGCCGTGCCCCTCTCCGACGTGGAGCCGATCGAGGTCGCGCTCGCGCGCCGCGCCGACGACACGCGGAAGACGGTGCTGGCGCTGTTCGAGGCCGCGGCGGGGGCGGTGGCCTCCGACGGCCGGGGCGGTGGTCCGCCCCGGCCATCGTGAGGGGTGAGGGAGCAGTCGGCGGCTACCCGAGCGCAGCGTCCGCGGGCGCCGCTGAGGTGAAGGGGAGCAGGTCGGCGAGACCGGTCACTTCGAACACGCCCTGAACGCGCTCGGGGCCGGGCTTGATGAGCAGGCCGAGGCCGCGCTTGCGGCAGATCCGCTGGGTCAGCGTGATCGCCCAGAGACCGGAGGAGTCGATGAAGGTGAGTCGGGAGAGGTCGATCACGATCGGCCGCTCGGAGTCGATCAGCTCGGTGATCGCCTCCTCGAAGGGGCCGAGCGCGGAGGAGTCGAACTCGCCGATGGGCGCGATCACGCCGCCGTGCTCGTCGGCCCCCGTCTCGATGTAGAAAGCGCGCTCGTCCGGCGCGGTCGCCGAGTGCGGCAGGGTGTCACGCGAGGCAGCGTGCTCCGCCTCGGCCCGGGCGGGGTCCTGCGGCCGCGGCACGACCGGGACCTCGCGCGGGTGCGCGCGGCCGGCGTGCGCGAGGACGCCTCGCAGCGCCCACGAGTGCTTTCCGACTGCTCGAACGATCAAGTGAAGAACTCTTGCGCCCGTTGGCCGGCCTGTCCAATACAAGTTCGGCCTTTCGTATAGGCCGGCGTTATCGCAGCGCGAGGCGTTCGCGGAGGTGCGGTTTCAGCGCGGCGCGCCGGGGCGCACGCCGCCGGCGCCCGCGCCGTCGAGCTCGCCAGGGCACCCACCGGTACCTCCCGCGTCCCCGGACGCCCCGGCGGCGACGACGGGCAGGCCGTCGAGCGAGGCGCGCAGGTCGCGGATCGCGGGCCTTCGGTCGCCGCGCAGGCTCGCCAGCGCGACGTGCAGGCCGTCGATCCCGGCCAGCGGGATCGCGCGCACGCCGTCGCCCTGGATGTGCGAGATCATGAACAGCGGCAGGATCGCGATCGCCTTGCCCCGCGACACGAGCGCCCAGAGCTCGTCCAGCGAGGTCGGCGCCTCGGTCGTGAGCCGCGGGGGCGAGGTGCGGTAGTTGATCAGCCACGCGTCGTTGGCCCAGCGCTCGTCGACGCTGGGATGGCGGCCGGGGAGCATCTCGTGCTCCACCTGGTCGAAGGTGAGGGAGCGCTCCCCCGCGAGGTGGTGGGCCTCGCCGACGAGCACGTAGCGGGGCGAGACGGCGACGAGGTTCTCGACGAGCTGCTCGTCACCGGTCGGGGGGTAGACCAGCTCGACGTCGATGCGACCGCGCTTGAGCTCGACGAGCCGGTCGCCGCTCTGGAGATGGCGGGTTTCGACGTCGACCTCGGGATGGGCCAGCATGAAGCGCCTGATCAGCGCCCGCGCGAGGTCGCTCGCCGCCTCGTGGAAGCCGATCACCAGGCGCGGCTCGGCGCGCAGCCAGGGCTCCACCGCCTCCTGTGCTTCCTCGACCGCGATCAGCGCGCGTGACGCACGCTCGAAGAAGACAGCGCCCGCCTCGGTCGTCGTGACGCCCCTGGCGTGACGCTCGAAGAGCCGCACGCCCAGGTCCGTCTCGAGTTTGCCGATCGCCTGCGAGAGCGCCGGCTGGGCGATGTGAAGCCGCGCGGCGGCGCGGGTCATCTGTCCCTCTTCGACGACGACGACGAAGTAGTGGAGTTGGCGCAGGTCGAGCATCGCGAGGTGATCGAGGACGTGTCGCGTCCCCCTCGATGTGACTGAATACCCTCGCGGACCGCAGTCCCCTCTGCCCATCCATACACGTTGCGGTCCACCCATAGGTTACGCTTATGACCGTCACCGGTGCTGGGGCGGCGAAACCGGTTACGCTCGGCATGGAGCTCGTCGTTCCTTCCTTCAGAGGAGGATGACCGTGGGTCTAACGAGGACGACGCTGGGGGGCGCGGATGGCTGTCCTTAGGCTGGCCAGATACCACGTGAGCCGCGAGACCTACGAGGCCGTGGCCAGGGCGATGCGGCTGCGCACCGACCATCCACTCGGCCTGATCATGCACGGTGCGAGCGAAATCGACGGCGAGCTCCAGGTCGCTCAGGTGTGGGATTCGGCGGAGTACGCGCGCCGCTACGAGGAGGAGATCCTCGCGCCCGCGCTGCGTGAGAACGGCGTGGCCGAGGCCGAGCACGTCACCACGATCGAACTACACGATCTGGTGACGCCCTAGCCGATTCCCGGCGCTACCCTCGGCGAGATGATCCATCTCGTCACAGCCGAGGAGGTGGCCGCGCTCAATGCGTTGATGGCAGGCGCGCGGACGGCGCGCGACGTGGCGGCGCGTACAACCCGCAACGCCTGGGCGGTGCTCAGAGGGATGGAACTGCGCGAACCCCCGCTCGCGGTCTCCGAACCGGACGGCGAGCTCGGCGAGGTGTGGAACCCGACGCTGCTCGGGCGCGCCGCGATCGAGGACGGGACACGCAGGCACTCCCGCCCGCCGCCGAGCGGCGCGTAGGGACGGGCCGCAGGGCGACGGTCGCGCCCGGCCGGGACCGCACGCACGGCCTCATCCTCCAAATAAAAAAATCGGCCGGAGAGGCGCGCGTGGACGCGCCTCCCCGCCGATGCTCTCGAAGCCCCTCCCTAGAAGATAACTTCGAAGTTGTTGCTTTCGTTGATCAGGAGCGATCCGTTGCCGCTCTCGGTCGAGCTCGTGATCTCGAACCTGCCGGCGATGTCGCCGGGTTCTTTGTCCGATTCGACCTTGATGGCCGCTTCGGACTGGCCGCTGATGTGCATGTTCTTGGCGCTCGACTGCGACGAGGATTCCTGGTAGGAGGCCTGGTAGAGGTCGATACCGACCCGGCCCGAGCCGTTGATCGTGTCCGCGGAGAGCAGCGCACGGCCTTCTTCGAGCAGGACGCCCTCGTAGCGGTTGCTCGTCAGCACGTCCTGGCTGACGGTCACATCCGGTGACGCCGGCACCGTCGCCGAGCCCGACGCGTAGTAGACGCCGAGGTCGTTTTCTTTGATCGTCGAGCCGCTCAGCTTGTTGCCGGGCGCCGCCTGGAAGTAGAGGACGCCAGAGGCCTGTTCCCCGGTCGCCCCGCAGGATGCGACTTCGCACTCGTTGCCCGAGACGCTCGTGGTCTTGACGTTGCCCTGTCCGCCGAAGCCGATCTGGATCCCGTTCTGGGCGATGTATGGCGAGGGGCCTTCGCCTGTGATCGTCGACGAAGAGATCGACATCGTCGAGCTCGGGCCGCTGACGGTCGGACCGTTCTTCTCGTAACCGGAGATCGTGGCGCCCTTGATCTTCGCGTGCCCGGTCTCGGATTTGCTCGCCGAGCCGACGCGCACGGCGATGCCGTGCTGACAGCCCTTGGCCGAGTTCAGCGTGGTGCTCGCGCCGTCGATCGTCTGGCTGGTCGACTTGAGGGTCGCGCCACCCGCGACGAAGATCGCGTTGAGCCCGTACTGGCAGCTCGACAGGGGCACGAGCGCTTCGACCGTGATGCCCGTCATCGAGACGGCGCCGGTGGTGCAGATCGACACCTCGTCGATCTGTTCTTCGCTGCCGGCTTTGGTGTCGCAGGCGGTCGGCGAGAGCGCCGGCGAGGCGGGCATCTGGAGCGTGGCGGTGCCGACGCCGCTGACGGCGTTCAGCTTCACCGGCCCGGTGATCGTCACCTGTTCGGTGTAGGTGCCGGCGCACACGTTCACCGTTCCGCCGGCGGCCGCGGCGATGCCTTCCTGAACCGTTTTGAAGCCCGGCTGCGCGCAGCTTTTGCCGCCGGCGACGACAGGGGCGCTGCCTGAGACGTAGACCTTGGCGGCGCTCGCCGAGCCGGCAGCGACCGCCGTCACGCACAGCGCGGCCGCGGTCAGCGCCAGCGTGCGAGTAGCTCTCCTGGACACTTGGTCCTCCTTGTGGTGAGGGACGAAGCCACCCCCATGTGGCCCGAATCGGTTCTCGTGCGGGTTGCAGAGGGCGCGCGGGTGCGATCCCTCGCACCCGCGCTCCCTGCATCCGGCCCGCGGTATGGGAGGGACAGCGCCGCGGGCCGACAGGAGAGCTGCGCATTGAACGTGGGGCGCGCACCCTCCAGGCCCGGCAGACAACGCTCGGCCACGGGCATCCGGCCCGAGCCGCTCATGCAGCGTCCCAAGTGTCCCCTCCTCGCTTACGCCGCTCGAAGGCGGCGGCGGATCAGTCTCCTCCAGGCGAGGGGTCTTTGTCCAATACTTACTTCGGCTGTACCGATATGCGGGACTTATGCGAGGGTTTGATCGGGGCGGGGGCTGGCTTCGCAGGGGCGGTGCAGCCGTGAGGCCGGAGGGCAGGTCTCCCCATCGAGGTCGTGCGGCTATTCGGAGCCCCAGGCTCTTTCAAGCGCCGGAGGCTCCCGCTCCCGGTCGCGGGCGTTCGCGGCACCGGCGCGGCCGGCCGGTTCCCGGGTGAGGCTCGTGGGGCCTGTTGTGTCAGCGCCGGTACAGACGTTCGCCGGGGAGGCGATGCTGCTGTATCCTCCCTCGCGATGCGCACGGAGGCGCTCGGGAGGGAAACGACGCGGATCGCCGCGTGCTGGTTGGCGGCGATCGCGCTGGCCGCTGCCCTGCTCGCGGCGCTGCCGGGCGCCGCCGCGGCGACCGAACCGGCCTGGACGACCTACCACCTCGACGCCGGCCGCTCGGGCGCGGCACCGGCATACGGCGAAGCTGTCGAACCGTCGCGCGCCTGGCAGTCCAAAGACCTCGGCGCGGCGATCTGGGGGCAGCCGCTGGTGCTCGGCGCCCGCGTCTACATCGCGACCGTCGCCGACACCCTCTACGCGCTCGAACTCGAAACCGGCGCGATCGTCTGGAAACGCAAACTCGGCGTCCCGGTCCCGGCCTCCGCGCTCGAATGCGGCGACATCGTGCCGACCGTGGGCGTGGTCGGCACGCCCGTGATCGACCCCGTCAGGGAAACGATCTACGCGGTCGCCGACACGTGGGACGCGACCGCGAAAACGGCGAGCCACGTCCTCAAGGGCTACACGCTCGACGGCAAGCAGGTGCTGAGCGTGCCCGTCGACCCGCCGGGGGCCGACGCGAAGACGCTGCTCCAGCGCACGGCGCTCAACCTGGACGGGGGGAGCGTCGTCTTCGGCCTGGGCGGCAACAAAGGCGACTGCGGGGTCTACAGCGGCGCGATCGTCTCCGTGCCCGAGACGGGCGGCGCGGCGAGCTTCTGGAACTACAAACCCGCGCCCCCGTCGACCGGAGGGGGAGCCGTGTGGGCGCCGAGCGGGCCGGCCGTCGCCGCCGACGGCACGATCTTCGCGACGACCGGCAACCCGAATCCCCCGGGTGGCGGCGAAGCGAGCACCTACGACTTCTCGGACAGCCTGCTGCGCCTGGAACCGTCCCTCTCCCTTTCGGGTCACTTCGAGCCGCCGAGCTGGCTCTTCGACTCCAACCACGACGTCGACCTCGGCTCAAGCGGCCCCGAGCTGCTGCCCGCGGGGGTGGTCTTCGCGGCCGGCAAGAACGGGACCGGCTACCTGGTCGACGGGGCGACGATGGAACCGCTGTTCGAAGGCCAGGTCTGCGGCGGCTCGCGCAGCTTCGGCGGCGACGCCTACAGCGAAGGCGTGATCTACATCCCCTGCCAGAACGGCGTGCAGGCTCTCTCCTACGACGCCGGAGCCCACACGTTCGCGCCGCTCTGGAAAGGACCGTCCGACGCGTTCGGCCCACCGATCGTGGCGGCCGGCTCGGTGTGGGTCGCGGCCACCGGCGGCTTCTCCGGCGGCGGCACGAAGCTCTATGCCCTGGACCCGGCGACGGGTGAAACGCAGCGGACGCTCAAGCTGCCGCAGCCGATCGCCGACCACTTCGGCTCGCCGAGCGCCGCGGGCGGCAAGGTGCTGATCGCGACGGGGACGAGCGTGACCGCCTATGACGTCGAAGATGAAACGAAACCGCCCCCGCCGCCGCCGGCACCGGAAGCCAGCACCGGGACGGCGAGCGGCGTCACCGACACCTCCGCGCTGCTGGCGGGCACGGTCAACCCGCACGGGCGTCCGGTCACAGACTGCCGGTTCGAATACGGGGTGACGACCGGGTACGGGGCGAGCGTTCCGTGCGAACCGGAACCCGGGGAAGGCTCGACGGCGCTGCCCGTGAGCGCCGCGCTCGCCGGGCTCGCCCCGGGGACGCTCTACCACTACCGGCTGGTCGCCACCGGGCCCGGGGGGACCAGCGAAGGCGAGGACGCGTCGTTCAAGACCGCCGCGGAAGCCGTGGAAGAAAAAGAAGAAGTTGAAGAAGAAGGTGAAGGGCCGCCGCTCTCCGAACCGCCCGGCGTGGCGACGGGGGCCGCGACAGAGGTGGCGGCGAGCGATGCGACGTTGACCGGGATCGCGAAACCGGAAGGGAACGCGATCGAAGCGTGCTTCTTCCAGTACGGGCCCAGCTTGTCCTACGGGTCGAGTGTGCCGTGCTCGCCGTTGCCGAGCGCTGCCGATGTGTCCGTGGCGGTGAGCGCGAAGGTCACGGGACTGGCGGCCGGGAAGAGCTACCAGTACCGGCTCGTGCTGCGCGCCGGGGGCGTCGAGTATCCGGGGGCGAACGCGAGCTTCACGACGCCGAGCGAGCCCTCGCCGGGGCCGTTCGCTCCGCCGGCGATCGGGACGGCGGCTGCGTCCGGAGGCGCGGCGCCGGCCGGGGCCGTGCTGCCGTTCGCGTCGGTCGGCGCCGGTGCGGCAAAGCCTGTTGCGTCGGTGTCCTCGCGGGTCGTGCGGGTCTCTGCCTCCGGGCGACTGTCGCTGGTGGTCCGCTGCGTGAGCCCGGGGGAGGCTTGCTCCGGGACGATCACGCTGCGCGGGGCGGGCGCGGGCGGGCGCTCGCTGGGGGCGAAGCAGTTCAGCGTGACACCGGGCGCCGGCTCGCGGGTGCGCATGAAGGTGCGCACGGGAGTGGTGGCCCGCTTGGCGAAGGTCGGCTCGCTGCGGGTTCGCGTGGCGGTTGTGACCAGGAGCTCGGCCGGGGCTGCGCACGCGCCCAGCGCTTTCCTGCGGCTGCGGGGGGCTCCCGCGCGCTGAGGTCGGGGCAACTGGAGCCGCTTTCCGCCTAAGACGTTTCTCACCAACTCAGCCGCAGATCCCGGGTACGCGGATCGTTGGCGACGCCGTCGCCAGGCGGTGCCGGGAATGGCGCCGCCCACGCGTCAGAGAGCGGGGGTCGGGATGTGGGGGCAGCAGCAGGCGAGGTCAACCCGGGATGTCTCGGGTCGGGCGGTCTTCGGGCGCATCGGCTGGATGCGCATGCTCGGACTGGGGGCATGCTCGATCGCCCTGGCCGTGGCCGCGCTCGGCGGCGCGTCGGCCGCTGAAGCGAGCTGCCTGCACAAAAAGAAAAGCCCCTCTCACAGGGTGCTGCGCGTCGGCATCTTCCATGGCAAAAAAGGGCAGTGCAGCACGATCCAGGAAGCCGTCAAGGCGGCCGCTCCGGGCAACTGGATCCTGATCGGGCCCGGCGACTACAAACAATCGAGCAGCGAACCGATTCCCGGAGCGGTCGGCGACGACCGTGCCGGCGGCGACATCGTGATCACAACGCCGGACCTGCACATCCGCGGCATGAACCGCAACGAAGTGATGATCGACGGCACGAAGCCGGGCTCTCCCGAGTGCAGCTCCGCGGAATCAGACCAGTACCTCGGGACCCCTGAAGAAGGAGGCTTCTCCGGCAACAACGGGATCGTCGTCGACCGGGCCGAAAGCGTGTGGCTACAGAACTTCTCCGCGTGCAACTTCCTGACCGGCAACCAGGGCGGGGGCGACGAGATCTGGTTCGACGGCGCGCAGGCGACCGGGACCCAGCAGATGCGCGAATGGTGGGGGACGTACCTCAGCGCGACGTCCACCTTCTGGGGCGGCCCCGAAAAGCCGTCCGCCACCTACGGCGTCTATGCCGACAACGTGTTCGGCGGTCCCGGGCTCTTCGACCACACCTACGCGAGCAACATGTCGGACTCCGGTGTCTACATCGGCGCCTGCCCCGACTGCAACACCACCGTGAGCAACAGCCAGTTCGAGGGAAACGACCTCGGCTACTCAGGCTCGAACTCGGGCGGCCACCTGATCCTCGAAGACAACGAATTCAACGACAACGAGGAGGGCGTCGCGACCACGAGCCAGAACAACGACGACGCTCCGCCGCCGCAGGACGGCCAGTGCCCCGAAGGCGCGGAAAATCCCTCACCGCCGCCCGGCGCTCAGCGTCACGACATCTGCTGGGTGATGATCCAC
>Ga0134128_10010989_pt1 | contig 10837 bp, 9 predicted proteins | sample KB31754_FD_96462 | JGI IMG/M metagenome (GOLD analysis project Ga0134128, IMG submission 96462) | Terrestrial soil microbial communities with excess Nitrogen fertilizer from Kellogg Biological Station, Michigan, USA - KB3-175-4 | ecosystem: Environmental > Terrestrial > Soil > Unclassified ...
CCAAGATCTTGGGCGAGTTGTTGCGGGCCGAGCACCTCTTCAAAAGCTTTGGTGCAGTGACGGCCCTGCGCGACGTCTCGTTTTCTCTCTCGCCAGGTGAGATTCGTGCCGTTTGCGGCGAGAACGGCGCGGGTAAAAGCACCTTGGTCAAGATTCTCATGGGCGTCCACCGACCGGATAGCGGATTTATCGCCATCGATGGAACGGCTCGAGATCTGCGTACGCCCGAAATAGCTCAGCGACTAGGGCTGGCAATGGTCGCCCAGGAGCTCAGCCTTGCTCCGCACTTGTCGGTTCTCGATAATATCTGGCTCGGCCACGCGGCCGTGCCGTTCTTTCATCGTCGTCGTTCGTTCCGCCAGAAGGCCGAGGCTGCTCTAAAACAACTGGGCGCTGATCATTACGATCTGGATCAGCCAGCGGGCTCGCTTACCATCGGCGAGCGGCAGGTCGTCGAGATCGCCCGCCTCATAGCGCGCGAGGCGAGACTGCTCATCCTCGATGAACCAACGGCAAGTCTTTCTGATACTGAAATCGAACATATATTTGTCGCCCTTAAGTCACTTAAGGCAGCTGGCCGTGCGGTTCTTTACATCACTCATCGCCTCGGCGAAGTATTCGATATCTGTGACAGCGTCACCGTTTTGAGAAACGGAGAACACATCGCCTCGCAACCGATCAAGAGCTTGGATCGTGAAAACCTCATAGAGCTCATGTTGGGACGCAAGCTCGAGAACCGGCGCGCAGGGGTACAATCAGCATCAACTGACGCAAGCGTTCTAACGGTAGAGAATTTGGCAGTCCCGGGCGCTGCGCTGAACATTCACTTCACTGCGCCGCGCGGTAAAATTGTCTGCCTTGCAGGCCAACTTGGTTCAGGCGCGCAACAGATATTGCGGGCTATTGCAGGGCTTGTGCCCGGTGCAACCGGGACGGTACGGATAAACGGTGACCCTCTGCGCCTCGGATCGGTGCGGCGAGCTCTCCAACGCAACGTTCTCTTTATACCGGAGGACCGGGCTGCCGAAGGCGTTTTCCCTAATCGTTCCGTAGTCGACAACCTAACCGTCTTAAGACTTCCATACCATCGTCGATTCGGCATGCTCAATTTGCGACGATTGCGCGCATCCGCGGCACGCCTTGCCACTCAAGTTGGCGTCGACAGCCGGCGCCTCGCAGCAAACGCGTCCGATTTAAGCGGGGGCAACCAGCAGAAACTTCTATTCGGCCGCGGCCTCGATCATACGGATTCGGGGTTACTGCTGATGAACGAGCCGACGCGCGGCGTGGACGTCGGGTCGCGCGCTGAGATTTATCAATTGATGCGCGCGTTTTGCGAGCAGGGGTATGCGCTCGTTATGACCTCGACTGACATCGAAGAGATCGTCAGCATTGCCGATGTGGTGATTACGATGTTCCGGGGACGTATCATCGCGCGGCGCGAGGGTGGCGAAATCTCCACGCACGCTATCCTTTCAGACATCACACATCCAACTGCTGAAATCTCCCCATGAGCGAACGCAACATCGGCTCGACAGGCCGTATTCGGCCCCAGCTTTTGCAGCTCGTCACTAGGATTGCTGCACCGCTCATACTGGCAGCCGTTGCGATCTCGACGCCTGGGTTTCTTTACGGCACGAGTCTCTACGCAGTAATGACAGGCATGGCGTATGCCGGTTGCGTAGCCATTGGCATGACGTTCGTGACAATCAGCGGCAACATTATGTCCTTTTGTCTCGCTGCCACCACCGCAGCCTGCTCGCTTGTCTTCGTCGCCACGCTGGCCCGGCTTGGGTTGGCCCCGGCAATCGTTGCCACACTCGCATTTGGCGCCACTATCAATGGCATCCAGGGGATAATTGTCGGGTGGCTGCGCGCCAATCCCATTATTGTGACAATAGCTGCTCTGTCACTTGTTACAGGCACGTTCCAGATTTTGACAGATAATCACGCCCTTTATCCGGCGCCCGGATCTGGAGTCGAACTTCTGACGAAGAACGCCTTTGGGGTGCCGACTGAATTCATAGTTTTTCTTGCGATGCTTGTTCTCGCACAAATAATCCTATCGTTCACGATCTTCGGCCGAAATCTCTTCCTGGTTGGTGATAGCGTCGCGGCCGCCGAAGCAGTCGGAGTTGCCTCCTGGCGAACCAACACCGGCGCATTTGCATGGGCGGGTTTCTTCGCTTCCGTCGCCGGAATCATGCTCGCCGCACGCTTTGCCCAAGGCGACATCACATTCGCACAAGGTTTCGATTACAGCGCGGTCGCCGCAGTTCTCGTTGGCGGGACGTCAATGACGGGCGGGCGCGGCTCAGTGATGCGCACGCTAGTCGGAATACTTTTCATCACGGTCGTGCAAGTCGTTCTAGTGTTGGACGGGCTCGATCTACAATGGCAGTACTTTAATCTCGGCGCTATCGTACTGGCGGTGATCATGATCCCGACCTCGCAAGCAACGGCGCCGCCCCCGCCAGGCGTTATGATCGGAAGCCGCCTTGCAAGTCCCTATCTGCGCCCGGCCGTACTCTTCGGCACTACCCTCGCCGTCATGGCGATAATCGATGCCGGCCAGGAGCGCATATTGAGCGCGGCGACTGCGTTTAGCACGCTGCAGACGTTTGCGACTGTCGGGCCCGTAGCCCTTGGGCTCGGAGTGGGTATGATCGCCGGCATATTCGACCTGTCGGTGGCTGGCACATTCGGAATGGCCAGTTGCATAGCGGTTATCACCGGAGAGACCTATCCGCTCGTCGGTATCGGATTGGCCGTACTTGCTGGCATCGCCGCTGGCGTGGTGCAAGCCATCATCATAACTCGTGTCACACGCAATAGCACCGGTGTGACGTTAGGCGGCCTGCTTCTCTTTGTCGGCATCGCCTACGTGCTTACATCAGGACGATCGATCCCCTACGAGAACATGAATGTGGCGCTCGCGCTCGACGCGAAAATCTTCGGCATTTTCTCGATGCGCAGCTTGGTAACTATCGTAATCTTCCTGATCGCCGCCGGCATTGTGGGAATGACGCGGGTTGGACGAGATCTCATCGCGATGGGTAGCGACCGTCGCGCGGCTATCATTGCTGGTGTCAATGTTCCGCGGTTTACGATCGGCATATTCGCCTTCTCCGGATCCATGGCCGGTCTATCTGGCGCGCTACTCGGCTACAGTCTTGCAACCGCGTCACCATCCGGTTTGTCCGATGTGCTTGTCCCAAGCACCGCCGCGGCCATCCTGGGCGGTGTTTCGCTAACGGCCGGGGTCGGCCGTCCGTTGGGCATTGCTTTGGGCGTTTTGACGCTTGCTGAGCTGCGCGCCGGCTTGAATGCGTTTGGCGTGTCGGCTGCGTTGCAGGATATTGCCACCGGGTTGATTCTTTTGGCCGTAGCGATCGCCGACGGCAGCAGGACAATGCGGCGCTTGAGCGAACTCTTCCTTGATATAAACGCGCGAGGCTACCTTGGAAGATTAGATCGTAAGTACCAGTGAATCGTCCGGGGCGCGCCATCCGACGGGCAGTTGCGCCAGACGCATCCGGCGGGCCACGACAGGCCACGGTGCGCGTGCACGAGAGCGTGCTCGACGATGTTCAACGGGCATTCATCGAAGCCGATGCCGGAATCGACCCGCACGAATTTGATGCGCTCCGGGGCATCGCGGGTCTGCGGGCTCGAAGTGTAGGCCCCAGCTCATGGCCGAGCCGCTCCACGAGGAAAGCTTGCGGCTTCTCCTCGCTTATTTTGTAGGTGAACCAATTTTTATCGTGTGGCACCGCATGTTGGCGCAATGCCGCGACGAATTATTCGAGGGCATCTCATGCGCCTTCCCGAACGTCAAGGCGCAAATCTCGGGATCGAGCCGCCGCTCGCCGTAGCGGGAGCTGAAATAAAAGTCTTTAACTGCGGCAAACGCCGCGTCCGTGGCAAGGATTCGGCCTTGTAGCGGCCGGTCGGCCTTCAGGGCCGGCATTGCCTCACTAATTGCGGAGCGGCTAAGAATAGACCTCGCGAGAGCTTGAATGACAATGACCGATCTGACCGCAACCGATCAACGCGATCTCACCGGACGGGTCGTCATCGTCACCGGCGGCGCGCAAGGCATCGGTCGCAGTTACGTTCACGCTTTTGCCGCCGCCGGTGCCATTCCTGTGATCGCCGACTTGAATGCCGAAGCCGCGGACCGCGTGCAGCAGGAGATCGCCGCGACGCAGCGGCGAGCGCTCGCCGTTGCTACCGATATCGCGGATGCCGCCGCTGTTCAACACATGGCCGACAGTGTGCTTGAACGCTTCGGGCGGATCGATGCGCTCGTCAATAATGCCGCGATCTTCTCGACCCTGAAGGTGCGGCCGTTCGACGAAATTCCGCTCGAGGAGTGGGATCACGTGCTACGCGTCAACGTCACTGGCGCCTATCTTTGCGTTCGCGCCGTAGCGCCAGCAATGCGCAAGGCGGGTTGGGGCCGCATTATCAATATCGCGACGACTTCCGTCGCTGTCGGGACGCCGAATTATCTGCATTACGTGACATCGAAATCGGCTCTCTTCGGCATGACGAATGCGCTTGCGCGCGAGCTCGGCAAATCGGGCATTACCGTAAACTGCATCGTACCCGGCCCCACCCTCACTGAAGTGCCGCGCGAAAGCTTCACCAAAGTGAACCAGGCGCAGATTGCCGCGATTAAGTGCATCCTGCGCGGCGAGACGCCGGACGACATCGTTGGACTTGCGCTATTCCTTGCCTCGCCGGCCGCGGGCTTCATTACCGGGCAGTCGATCGCCGTGAACGGGGGACTGACACTCGGCTAGAATTTCCGAAAGGGGGATCGAATGCGTTTCTTATCCTGTCTCATCGCTTGCAGCGTTGCCCTGCTAAGCGGATGGAGCGCCTACGCCGAGCCGTTCAAGATACGGCTATCCTACATCGTGCCTGTATCGAACTGGGCGAGCATCCTTTTCGTCAAGCCTGAGCTCGCGACGCATATGGGCAAGTCCTACACCTACGAAGCGGTTCATTTCCAAAACACGTCCGTGCTGCTCCAGGGCCTCGCTGCCGGCGAGGTCGAGATCGCCAATCTTGGCTTCACCACCCTGCCACTGGCGATCGTCAATGCCGGGATGAAGGACATACGGCTCATCGCCGATGAGCTGCAGGATGGCGTGCCCGGCTATTACAGCGACGAGTACATGGTCCTGAAAGACAGCCCGATCAAAACCGTCGAGGACTTGAAGGGGAAAATCCTGGCCGATGGCGGCATCGGCAGTGGCCTCGATATTCCCCTGCGCGCGATGCTGGCCAAGCACGGGCTTCAGGACAAACGCGACAAGACGACGATCATCGAATCGCCAATTCCTACCTTGGGACCGCAGCTCCTCGAGAAAAAAGTCGATCTCGTCGCTTTGCCCCGCCCGTTTACGGCCGATCCCAAATTGCGCGAGGCGACACGCACACTCTTCACTCAGGGCGATGCCATGGGCGTGACGCAGCTCGCGATGTGGGTCGCGCGCGCGCCGGTGATCGAAAAGAATCGCGCCGCGATGGTCGATTTCATGGAAGACGCGATCCGGGCGGAACGCTGGTACCTCGATCCCGCGCACCACGATGAAGCGGTGAAGATCGCCGTCGAGGCCACTAAGATCCCCGCGCCGGTGTGGGAATCCTGGCTCTTCAAGAAGGACGGGCAGAACGGCGACTACTATCGGGCGCCGGATGGCAAGCCCGACGTTGCCGGCATCCAGGCATCGATGGAAATCCAGAAACAAAACGGTCTGCTACGTGAGGTCCCCGACCTCAAGAATTACCTCGATCTGAGCCTCGTTGAGGAAGCGAGCAAGCGCCTCAAATGACGTCTCTGCCTTCAGCCATTGTAAGGCCAATTCCTCCGCGCGTTCGGTTAGGACTCTTGCGAGCCCTTCGTCCGCTTGTGCCGCGCCTGCTAGTGCCAGCTTCGATGCCGCCGTAATCCGGCGAGCTTGGTTGAAATGGCGACGCCGAAAAACGCTGGCTAATTGGCATTGAGGTATCTGGTGATACCCTCCCACGGCCAGCCGCCGATCGTTTCCCTGCTCTTCTGCAGAAACTTCGCTGTTATCTGAAAAAAATTCCCTGTACTTTTACGCAGGAAAGCTTGCTGCAACCGCTCTAAATGCGCGCTTTTAGGGGCTCATAAGCCCACGGCCGCTCCCGGAAACGACGATATTCCCTGTAAATTCCCTGTTTAACAGGGAATTGCCTTCAGAGACGCGTTCGCTGCAGACTGCGTGCACAGCCATTCTGTTTCAGTGACTTACGTCGATCACTGAGCGAACATCGTCGGAACGTTTTCCAAAATTCTCGGGCGAGTTTTCCAAAATCGAGCACGTTTCATCCAAGCTTCTCGTCAAGTCGAGAACTGTAAGAGACCTCGCCGCTCTTGCGCGCCCATCCCACTTTTCTGGCCGATGCTTCATACACGTTCAGGCTGCTTGATTGGTTCAGCTCTTAATGATGGTCAGGCCGGCCGGCCATCAAAAGCGAGTTCCCCTGTCGTAGCGCTGACTTCGGGCCGTATGCGCTCATGCGGTGGCCCAGCGGGCGATTAAACGGGCGATGAAGCGCGCGTCGGCGACGCTGACCGCAGCCACTTAACGACCAGCGGTTATCGACGACTTAGACATTTACATACGAATCGTATATAAATGCGCTAGCACGATGTGGCGGCAAGCATGCAACCCGACTACCAGCTCATCCAGGGTCACACACGTCGGCTCGCGACGTTTTCGGCCGCCTTGGCGTACGAGGACATTCCGCGAGAGGTCATCGCAAAGCTCAAACATCTCCTACTCGATACTCTGGGGACAACGCTCGCCGCATCCTCCCTCGGTGCCGGCTGCCGGGAAGTCGCCCGAGGGATGCGCGACATTGGAGGTAAGCCCGAAAGCACCATCCTCGGTTTTGGATACAAAGTGGCTGCGCCAAACGCCGCGTTCGCCAACGGGGGGTTGGCTCATGCGCTGAACTACGACCCGATCAGCCGCGAAACCGGGCACGTTGGTGTCGTGTGCCTGACAGCACCCCTCGCAATGGCCGAAGCGCTCCCGCTGATCTCTACGCGTCAATTTCTCACGGCAGCGACCGTCGCCTCGGAGATTTCTGCCCGGGTAGCAGCAGCACAGTCGCGCACCGGCAAAGCATCGAGCGTGAAGTTCATGGCGGGCCAACTCTTTGGCTATTTCGGGGCGGCGGCAGCGGCAGGGTCCCTGCTTCGGCTCAGCGCGGACCAGATACACAGCGCATTCGGTATCGCGTTGATGCAAGCATCCGGCACTATGCAGGTCGTGCATGGCGGAGACCCTCCCGCAAAAGCGATCTACGGAGCATTTCCCAACCACGGCGGATTGCTCGCAGCACTTTTGAGTAAGGCCGGCTTGGACGGGAAGTGCGATGCACTCGAGGGCGTTGCCGGATTGTACGAGATGTTCTACGGCGGCGAGTACCGCGAAGAAGCACTCTTCGAAAATCTCGGCCGCGATTTTCTGCTGATGCGGACTTCGTTCAAGCCCTGGGCTACGAGCGAAATCGCGCACCCATTCATCGAAGCGGCCGCGATGATAGCGGAACGTGGAGTGGCCCCTGCTGCGATCAAAGCGGTCAACGTGATTGGCGAAGACCACATCCGGCCCTGGTGCGAACCCCTCGAGGAACGCCGATTTCCCAAGAACGCCGCTTCCGCTGGTAACAGCATTCCTTTCGCGGTAGCTCGCGCGCTCGCGCGTGGCGATCTGGTGCTAAGCGACTTCACAGATGAAGGTATCAAGGACCCGACGGCGAACGCCATCGCCTCCCATATTGGCTATACCCTGCAGGGCGGAATCAAAGGGGGCTTGGTGAAGGTCTCGACGAACGACGGACGCGAGCACCAAGCCCACATTGAGGCGCCGCTTGGACATCCAAGCAGACCGGTCCCGTACGAACGGTTAGTAAAGAAATTTCGCGATTGCTGTCGCTATTCCGTAAACCCCTTGTCTGCAGACCGAATCGAGCGGCTGCTCGCCGTCATTGACAATCTCGAACATGAAGACTTCAGAATGCTGGCGAAGCTCAGCAGCGAGCCAAGTGTAATGCGGTAGTCAGAGAGATATCGATTCTCCTGATGATCCTCTGGTCGCGGACCAACACTCAAACGCCGGCACGGCAGTCGTCTATTCCGGAACCGCGACGATTGCCTCCAGTTCGAACAAGAACTCCTCTTTCACCAACCGGTCGATCACCATAATCGTGTTCGGCGGATAAAGCGGTCCCTTGAATATCGTCGGAAAGAGGGCTTTGCGCAGCCTCATAAAATGCTCGATATCCTGGCTGTGCACGAAAAGCGAAGTGAATTTTACGACGTTGTTGAAATCGCAGCCTAGGCCTTTCAGCACATCACTCATGTTGCTGAAGACCTGCTCGAATTGCCGTTCAAAGGTTCCCTTACCGACGATCTCGTCGTTCAGGTTCACCGAGAGCTGTCCGGCCACAAAGATGAGGCGTGATCCTGTGGACGTGCCGATATGGGAATACAAACCCTGGGCTGGCGCGGTGCCTGGTGGATTCTCGTACCAAACTTTTGCCATGAATTCCTCCCGCGTTCGTTAAATGATTTCGAAATACTTCGGATCGGTAAAAACTGCCTGTCTTAGGTGTCCCGCAAGATGATCCCTAAATGCTGCTCCGGGAATTCCGTGAAAATGGTACTCCCCTCATCAACAGAAGCATCAGACAGTTCTATGGTACAGGTCTCCGGCCCTATCGTGATTGCGCATCGTTTACGGGATCCGAGGAACTCTATGGCGCTGACCTGGCCCGCAAAGCAATTGGTATTTGCAGCGCGACTTCTGACTGCGACATGATGCGGACGGATTGTGACCCACACTGGAGTTGAGTTTTCCAGTTGGTGCGCACGCGAGCCTGAATCCATTAATAGCGTCCCGAAGCGGGTACTGAGGCGCAATCGTCCCTCTTCATCGACGCCTTCCGCGGTGGCCGGGAAGAAATTCATCTCGCCGAGAAAGTTTGCGACATCAATATTGCTCGGTTCTTCATAGATGGCTTTTGGCGGTCCCGATTGGAGGATCCGACCATTTCTTATAACTGCGATGCGATCGGAGAAGGCCAGCGCTTCTTCCTGGTCGTGTGTTACGCAAAGAGTACTGATCTGTAGCCGTTTTATTAGACTTCTGAGGAGAGACCTCGTCTGAACCCGCAGGCGCGCGTCCAGATTGCTCAGGGGTTCATCCAACAGCAAAACGTCGGGCTCGTACACCAGGGCCCTCGCCAATGAAACACGTTGTTGTTGGCCGCCGCTCAGCATTGGTGCCGGTCGGTCGGCGAAGTCTTGCATTTGGACCATCTCTAAGGCAGCCATGACCCGGCTTTTCACGGCCGAGCGCGAAATCTTTTCGGGACCAAAGCGCATCGGGAAGGCCACATTCTCAAAGACCGTCATATGTGGCCATAAGGCATATGATTGGAACACCATACCCACGTTCCGACGCATTGGCGGAAGATCGATTCCTCCCATTTTGCTGAATACCTGCCGTTCGCCAATTCGAATCTCGCCAGCGTCCGGCGTCTCAAGTCCGGCCAGACACCTCACGATCGTTGTTTTGCCGCAACCTGACGGACCCAGCAGCGTATAAATTTCGCCTCGCCCGACCTCAAAACTCACGTTTCGCACCGCGGGAATGGTCCGGTCTCCATCTCTGTAGCTCTTTTCAAGAGCGTTTATGCTTATCATTCGAAGCGATGCTCCCCGGTGCCTGGTTGGCTCGCGAGATCACGAACCTAGAGCCACAAATTTGCAGCTTCACCACCAAGGCGCTTTGCGAGGCTCATGGTGATAGCGGCGACAGCCCCAATGATCGCAACGAGCAAAAGCGCCGCGGAAGCCGCTAAGCCCTGGGAACCTGTCCTCCAGAGCTCCCAGATGCCAACTGAGAAAACGACATTATTCGTTCCGACAAGAAACAAAGCCATTGTGACTTCGCGAGCACTAAGAAGTGCCGTCCACAGTCCGCCATACAGCAGCGATGATTTCATTAAGGGTATTATCACCCTCGACATCGAAATACTTTCCGGAGCTCTACAAATCTGAGCTGCCTCAACCAACTGGGGATGAATTTGAAGCAGCGCCGCATTGGTAACGCGTGTTCCGGGCGCAAGCGATGCAATCGCATGGGCTAAACCGATGATAAATAACGTACCCGCGAGCGGAACCCACCGACCCAGAGAGAGAGCTACGAGATAAAGGTCGAACCCTATTGCGATTGCGGGAATTGCATGTGACGAGAAGACGGTGACATCGAGTACGCCGCGAAAGCTCAGTTTGGTTCGGATCACCAACCAGGAGATCATGAAACTGATCAGCATCACGACAACCGAGACGCCTGCCATCAAAATTATAGTGTTAACGAGCGGCCGCCACCCACCAATGGCTGGGAAGAACTGCGAAAAATTCCGGAGGGTAAGGTTGGAGAACGCTTCGACACTTGGAGGACGAAAATTAAGCTGCAGTGATCCCCAAATCAGAACAAGCAGTGGGAGGCCCAGCGCGAGGAGCAGGTATAGCCAAAGGAAGCCAATTCCTAAGTACTTCGCCCGGCCGAGATCAGTCTGTCGTGAGGCATAACCCCGGCCTGTCACTACCGCGTATCCATGAAACCTGCCAAGCGGACGCAGATAAAAATACATGGCGAAAAAACTGGGCAGCATGATCAAGCTGCCATACACCCCTGCCGCGCCATAATCGATCTGCGGCACCGGCGTTACCGGCTGTACGGCATAGAAGAGCTCCGTAGAGAGCACGCCAAGCTTGCCA
>Ga0134128_10010991_pt1 | contig 10837 bp, 8 predicted proteins | sample KB31754_FD_96462 | JGI IMG/M metagenome (GOLD analysis project Ga0134128, IMG submission 96462) | Terrestrial soil microbial communities with excess Nitrogen fertilizer from Kellogg Biological Station, Michigan, USA - KB3-175-4 | ecosystem: Environmental > Terrestrial > Soil > Unclassified ...
CGCGCCGTCGCGTCCTTCGTGGCGAGATAGAGCCCGAAGACGGCCACGACGAAGCCCATGTCGTCCTTGACACCGAGCAGCAGCAGGCTGATCAGCGCGGCCTGCCGCAGCCGTCCGGCCTGAGCCCGCTCGATCATCCACATCAGGATCGGCAGTTCCGGGAAGACCTCGTGGAACTCGAACCACAGCGCCATCTGCAGCGGCCAGGTCACGCCGTAGCCGATCACGACCAGATACGCGGACAGGTTCCCGGCGAACGCGCCGAACCGCCCCGAGTTGCGCACCGCGCGCCGCACGAAGAGCCACAGCGGGATGATCGGCAGCGCGGTTAGCACCCCGGTCTCGATCAGCAGCGTCTCGGGGCCGTCGTGGATCCAGTAGAAAGGGGCCAACAGCACCAGCAGCGGGGTGAAGTGGTCGGCCAGTTGCAGGGTTCCGGCGTCGCCCGCGCCGTGCAGCCCGACGAAGGGGGAGTGCGGCCCCATGAAGTGCGCGTAGCCGGAGATGGCCTGGTCGTATTCGCCGACATCGGCTAGTCCGTCCTGCAGCGTCGAGTGCAGGATGAGCAGGTAGGTCGAGTACAGCGCCGCGTACAGCGAGACGATCGCGCCGACGCCGAGCACATGCGGCCAGCGGCGGGGCGGGGCCTCGCGCTCGTCGACCGGCGCGGCCTCGCCTCCGATGGTTGCTGGGGTACTCGCGACGGCGGTCAAGGCCGCTCTCCACTCCTGTCAGGCGAATGTTCGGTTTCCGGCAGAGGATGGGCTGTTCTGCTTGAGTGCGGCGCCGTTCGGGCGCGGTTCAATACCTGCTGCCGTGCTCGTCGGCCTCGCCCTTGAGGATCTGCCGGCCGCGTTCGGCCATCGTCTCGGCCACCGCCTCGGTGACCCCGATCCGCTCGGCCAGCTCGGGGTAGGTGATCCGGTCGAAACGGCGCGGGTCGGTCAGTTCCGCCGCGGCGATGGCCTGATACGCGCCGGCCCGGTCGGCGGCCGCGCGGAACGCCGTGTGCAGATCAGTGGCGCGCTCAAGCAACTCCGCGGCGTCGGTGATGTCGTCCAGCCCGAAGAACCGATTGTCCTGCGCTTCCTCGGCAACCGGCTCATACAGCAGCGGCACGGGGCGCATGCGGGGTTGCTCCTTCACCGGGACAGTTTCTCACGGTGCGCCGATGTCGTGTCAGTCGTAGACCCGCTTTCGGCCGGTCTAGGCCAACGAATCCAGCAGCGTGGGCACCGATTCCGGCGCGTCCAGCAACACATCAGCGTGCTCGCCGAGTGCCGCGCCCCGGCCTTCCGCGGTGCCGACCGCGACCCGCACGGCGTGGAATCCGGGCTGCTCGGCGGCCAGCTTGTCCAAGGCGGCGAACGCGGGCAGGTCGCCGAGATCGTCGCCGAAGTACCAAGCTCCGGCCAGATCGCCGGCCGCGCGCAGCACCACCGCGCCCTTGTCGGTATCCAGCGGGGGCTTGAGTTCCACGACCATCCGGCCGTGCTGAAGCCGCAGGCCGTGCGCCTCGGCATGCAGCGCGGCCCAGGACTCGATGGCCGGTTCGAGCGAAGGATCGGTGCGGAAGTGCAGCGCGCACGAGAGCCGCTTGTCCTCGATCAGGGCGCCGGGGAACGCATCCCGGGCTTGCGCTACGACACGCGCGATCACCGGCGCGTACGGTTCGGCCTCCGGCGCGGTGATGACCGTCGCGCCGCCGTCCGGCGAGTATTCGAGTCCGTACAGACCGTGCAGATGCAGACCGGGCACGCCGCCGAGTCGCCCGGCGAGGAACGCGACCGGCCGCGCGGACACGACCGCGGCGAGCGCGGCGTTCCGAGCCAGCGAGGCGAGCGCGGCGGTAGCGCCCGGCACCGGCCACACCGACTCAGGGTCCTGTTGAATCGGGGCCAGCGTTCCGTCGAAGTCGAAGAAGAACCCATATTCGCCGAGACGCGCGCCGGTCCTGGCCACCAGAGCGGCGACGGCGGCGCTCCCCGCTTCGTTCTTCTCCGCCGCGTCCCGCGGCGCGTTCTCATCCATGGTCACTCGTCCAACCTGCCGCAGTCCGCTGCCTGCCGCAAGCTGCCAGTCAGCGCAGGTCACGCAGCGCCAGCGCGGTCAACAGCAGTGCGACGCCGCGCGGCGTGGCCGGATCGAGGCCGGTCAGCTCGGTCACCCGGGCGAGCCGGTTGTCCACGGTGTTCGGGTGCAGACCGAGGCGGCTCGCGGTGCGGCGCCGGTCGTATTCCTCCTCCAGGAATACGCGCACCGTACGCAGGAGATCGGGTCGCTCGGCCAGCGGATCAAGCAGGGTGCTGAGCCGATCCGAACTCTCGCCGGGCCGGGTGAGGTGATATTCCAGCAGCACATCGTCAAGCGCGTAAACCCCCGGCCTGCGGCCGAGAGCGCAGACCAACCGCAGGATCTCGCCGGCCGTGCGCGCGGCGGACTCGATCTGCTCGGGCTGCTCGGCGACCGTCACCGCGATCCGTATCTCGCCTCCCCAGACGCCGGCGAGCGCGCGCACGAGCTCGTCGGAGACCGATCGCGCGGCGGCTGGCGCCAGGGAATCACCTCCCGCTGAGCGCGGCACGAGTACGTGGCCGCCGGTTCCTTCAAGCAGAACGGGAATCGGCGCGCCGAAGTAGGTGTCGATGGCTTCGTGCAGCCGGTGCAGCCGACGGTGTATCGCGGCCTGCGCCGCGTCGGCGCGCTTCGGCGTCGCGGTGCTCGCTCGTTCCTCAGCACGGCCAAGCCCCAGCGCAAGCACGGTCGCGCCCTTCGCGAGCCCGAACTCCTCGAGCGCGGCCGGGTCCTGCGGGGCCACTCCGGCGACCAGGTCGCGCACCAGCTCGCGGCGGCGGTCCCGGCGCGCGGAGCCGAGCAGTTCAAGCTCCTCCTGATAGGCCTGCGTGACCTCGTCGATCGCCTCGTCCTGGGTGGCCAGCAGCAGCCGCGCGAGCTGCGGCAGTGCGGCCGTCTCCTCAGGACGCGCGGCGCGGCAGAGCTCTTCGAACACGACGCGCGCCGCGATCGTGTACGTGCGCAACAGGATCGGCAGCGGCATCCCCTCCTCAGCGCGGTGCGCCGCACGCCGCCGGAACAGCGCTCTGGCAGTCTGCACAGCTCCCTCGGCGCCCTGAACGCGCTGCAGGAAGGTCAGGACGGCGAGGCGGGCCGCGTCCGTGACGTCGACACCGCGCAGCGTCGGATGGTCGGGCAGCTGGACAGCCCACTCCGCGGCCACGCGCTGCACGAATCCATCGACCAGGGGTTCGCACCTGCGGGCCAGCTCGCGGGTGGATTCGGAGGCGGGAGAGGAGGGCTCGGCACCGGCAGTTGAACGCGGTGGCATGACCGATCCGCCAATCGACCCAGTAGTTCCGGCATGACGACGAGGGCGGCGGCTCGAACGGGCGAGCGTCACAGACCTCGTACTCATTGTGCCAAGCGGCCGCCTAGATGGGCAGAGCGACCCCGCGATCCGGCGGCGCCCTAGGAAATGGCGCGCAGTGCGGCCTGGGCGGCGCGCGAGCGCAACAGCTCGGCGAAGGTGGTCCGGCCGTGGCAGACCTCTGCGAACGCACGCCAGGCGACCGGCAGCGTGGTGACCGCCGCGTGAAAGAAGCCGGGGCGTTTCTCGAAGGCCGCGAGCAGCCGCTCGCCGGCCGCCATCTCGACGCCGAGTAGTGCCTCGACCTCGGCGGCGTACTCGGCGGCGGCTTCGGCAACCGCCTGCCCTTCAGAAGGCGGCCCCGCGGCGGCCATCCGGGCCGCCGCCTGCCCAGCCAGGCGACCGGAACGCAGCGCGTAGGAGATGCCCTCGCGGGTCCATGGGTCCAGCAGACCGGCCGCGTCGCCGGCCACCAGCACCCGCCCGCGGCAGAGCGGCGATTCCGCGGTGCGGCAGCGGGTCAGATGACCGGAGTCCTGCGCGGCCGGCAGTCCGGCAAGTCCGAGCTGTTCGATGAACTGCCGGTAGTACGCCCGGGTCTCCTCGCCCCCGCCGCGCGCCGCGATCACGCCGACCGTCAGTGCATCGCCTTTCGGGAAGACCCATCCGTACGAACCGCGTACCGGTCCCCAGTCGATCAGCACCCGACCGGCCCAGCGCGCCGCGATCTGCGGCGGCACCGGGATCTCCGCCTCCAAGCCGAGGTCCACCTGACGGCAGGTCACGCCGACATGGCGGGCCACTCGGCTGGCCGAGCCGTCCGCGCCGACCACTGCACGAGCACGCACCCGCGACCCGTCCGCGAGCGTCAGCGATACCGCCGCTGCTAGGTCCTGCACTGGGTCTTCCGTGCTCATTTCCGGCGCTTCGGCCTGTTCGACCCCGGTCACCACGACGCCCTCACGCAGCTCGACCCCAGCCTCCACCGCCGCCTTGACCAGCGCGTGGTCAAAGTCCGTGCGATTGACCAGCGCCAGCATGCCGCCGTTCCGGTCGCGCTTAGTCCGCTCCTTGCGCCCTTGCTGAGTGAACGTGATCGCGTCGATCCACTCCTGGACCGGCAGTTCGAAGCCTTCGGGCAGCGCCTCGCGGGACAGGCCGATCAGGCCGCCGCCGCAGGTCTTATATCGGGGAAAGGTAGCCCGATCGAGCAGGACGACCTGCGCTCCGGCCAGTGCCGCCTCGCGGGCGGCGCTCGCTCCGGCCGGGCCGGCGCCGACCACAGCCACGTCCCATACCTTGTCCCGCAGCGAAGCGGATTCGGCCGCCGCGGTGTTCGGCTCGGTGCGGGATTCCCGTACTGCTCTGGATTGCTGTGCAGCGCGAGAATCGGTCACGTCCCCTGATTCCGGCTGCGCGCTCGAATCCCGCGCTGGGCTCGATTCACGAGCAGCACGCGATTCGCCTGCCGCCGCCGAAATCGGCTTGACGCCATCCGGCCGTACCGGTGCCTCGAACGGGTGATGCGATAGCGGTGCCGCCGCAGGAGAACTGATCACGGCTCACCAGCGTAACCCGCCCGGAGCTGGGCTCCTTGGGTGACCAAGCGGCACGGGTCTGACAACAATTCGGCCACGATGCACTCCGACTTTGGTCGGCGCGGTTGAAGCTGTTGTCACAGCTGCATGAACAACCACATACAGCGAGTATGGGATGATCAGGACAACAACCGCCTTGGAACTCGGAGAGGTACGGGTTCCATCACAGTTCGGACACACATTGCCGCACGGGTGTTCCGCCGGGAAGCAACGCCGAGGATTGTTCTCCCAGACGGGGCATGGTAGGAATTCCCGCGATCAGGGACGGCGCGGACCGCAGAATCCGTCGCTCAGGGCACCCTGGCCTGCGTAATTTGGCCGTCGCCCACCCCGATTGCGGGATTTGTCCCATCATGTCGCACAATCGGATCACATCCGAGGAATGCGGCTGAGCAGCACGACCCCGGACCGGCAGGCCCGGAGTAAGCACGTAAGATCCGCATACCGCTTACCAACCTGGTCCCGACGGGTTCCACCGCGAACGACGAGGACGTCACACCACGATGACTGTGCCGAACACGGCGGCTGACGAAGCCGCCGAAGTGGGTATACCGGCGATCCCGGGAAACCCGATCGAGGGTCGCTCCCTGGGCCGGATCGCCTGGGACCGGCTCAAGCGCGACAAACTCGCCATGGCCAGCGGCGCGTTCATCGCGCTGCTGATTCTGCTGGCGATCTTCGCCGACGTCATCAACCATGCGATGGGCCTCGATCCCAACCAGTTCAACGGCAACCTGGTCGACCCGGGTTCCCTGCTGCCGTACGGTGCGCGCGGCGGAATGAGCTTTAATCACCCCTTCGGTCTCGAGCCCGTCAACGGCCGGGACCTGTTCGCCCGCATCGTCATCGGCGTGCGGCCCAGCCTCATCGTGGCATTGGCCGCGACCGCGCTGCAGATGGTCTTCGGCATCATCATCGGCTCCGTGGCCGGCTACTTCGGCGGCTGGACCGACGGGATCCTCTCCCGGATCACCGACGTGTTCCTGGCCTTCCCGATCCTGATCTTCCTGATCGCCATCGGCTCGATCATCCCCAGCCAGGCCTTCGGCCTCGGCGCCTACGGCGTGCACCTGGTGGTCATGATCGCCGTCATCGGCATCTTCAGCTGGGCGTATCAGGCCCGGCTCATCCGCGGCCTCGTGCTCTCGCTGCGCGATCGTGAGTTCGTCGACGCGGCCCGCGTCCTGGGCGCCCGCCCGAGCCGGATCATCTTCCGCGAGATCCTGCCCAACCTTGCCAGCCCGATCCTGGTGTACACCTCGTTGGCGATCCCAGCGAACATCGTGCTCGAGGCCTATCTCTCCTTCCTTGGCGTCGGCACCCCGCCGCCGAACGCCTCGTGGGGGCAGATGCTCTCCACGGCCGTGGACTTCTACCAGGTCGACCCGGCCTTCATGCTGGTCCCCGGACTCGCCGTGTTCCTCACCGTGCTCGCCTTCAACCTCTTCGGAGACGGCCTGCGCGACGCCCTAGACCCCCGGGCCGGCCGCTAGAAGCGACCGTTCCGGTTTTCCAACAGAACACCCCTCCGTTGCGCAGTCCTGAAAGGGGCATTCACGGAATGCAGCGTACAACCAAGATCGCCGCGGCGGCCGCGGCGGCCGCGCTAGTCGCGTCGGTCGCTACCGCATGCAGTAGCAGCAAGGGCGGCAGCAGCGGCGGTTCCGCCAATCCTGCCGACACGATCAAGTTCAATTACGGTGTCACCGGCGTGGTGAATCCCTCCACGCACAAGGGCGGTACGCTCGTTCTCGGCGGCTCGCAGGACCTTGACTCGGTGGACCCGGTCAACCAGTACTACGCGTACTCCTGGAACTTCTCCCGGTACTACGCGCGTACCCTGATGACCTACAAGATCGGTGCGCCCGGCGCCCAGTCGACGCAGCTGGTTCCCGGCCTCGCGGCCGCGGCTCCGACCTCCTCGGCGGACGGTCTGACCTGGACGGTGAAGATCCGCTCCGGCCAGAAGTTCTCCAACGGCGAGCCGATCACCTCCAAGGAAGTCAAGTACGCGATCGAGCGCTCCTACGCGCTCGACTCGGTGAACCCGGCCGGCCCCGAGTACTTCTCCTCGCTGCTGACCGACGGCAAGTACCCGGGTCCGTACAAGGACAAGGCGGCGGACCACCTCGGCCTGACCGGCGTGGACACCCCGGACGACACCACCCTGGTGTTCCACCTGGTGAGCAAGTACGGCGAGTTCCCCTACGTGCTGACCATGCCGCAGACCGCGCCGGTCCCGATCGACGTGGACCAGAACGCGTCGACCGGCGGCCTGAACTACAACACGCACGTGGTCTCCAGCGGCCCGTACGAGATCACCTCGTACGTCGCGGGCAAGACGATCGACCTGGCCCGTAACCCGAACTGGTCCGCGGCCAGCGACCCGAATGACCCGGCCCTGCCGGACAAGATCACGGTCAAGACCGACTGGGACCCGAACGGGCTGGACGCCGCCATCCTGGCCGGCACGGTCGACGCCGAGTACGACGGCGGTGGCCTGCAGCCCGCCGACGTGGCCGCGGTGCTGAGCAACCCGGCGAAGAAGAAGTACACGGACAACCCGGCGGCCAACGCCACCCGGTACGTCACGATCGACCAGGACGTCGCGCCGTTCAACAACATCCACTGCCGCAAGGCCGTGGCCTACGCGCTCAACAAGGTCGACCTGGTCAACGCGCGTGGCGGCGAGATCGCCGGTGCCAAGCTGGCCAACACCATGCTGCCTCCGGGCGTGCAGGGTCACACGAACGCCAACCCGTACCCGACCGGTCCGGACTCCAAGGGCGACGTGACCATGGCCAAGCAGGAGTTGCAGGCCTGTGGTCAGCCGAACGGCTTCTCCACCGGCATCATCACCGTGAACACCGGTAAGGGTCCCGGCTTCGCCACCGCGCTGCAGAACGCGCTGGCCCGCGTCGGCATCACCACCAACATCACGCAGGTTGAGGGCTCGAAGTACTACAGCCAGAACCTGCAGCGTCCCGACGTGATGAAGAGCAAGGGCTTCGGTCTCGGTGCGGCTGGTTGGGGCCCGGACTGGCCCTCCCCGTTCGCGTTCTTCTCGCAGATCACCGACGGCCGCCTGCTCTCGGCGACCAGCAGCGGCTCGAACTACGGCCGCCTGAACGACCCGGTGGTCAACGGTCTGCTGGACCAGATGAAGGCCAACACCGACCCGTCGCAGAACGCCACGCTGGGCGCCAAGGTCGACGCGCAGGTCATGTCCGACGCCGTGTACATCCCGTACGGCTTCGACAGCCTGCTGATCGCCCGCGGCAAGAACGTGACGAACTACTACATCACGCAGGCCTACAACGGCGAGGTCGACCTGGCTGCGCTGGGTCACGCCGGATCCTGAGTCCGGCCACGGCCGGAAGGTAAACCCTCCTTTCGCGAGCAGAACTGGAAGCAGGTGAAGGCGTAGGGCGGCGTGGGGGCGGATCTCCGATCGAGATCCGCCCCCGTGCCGGAACCGGCCGATATCAGTGTTCGCTTACATCCTTAGACGACTCTTCCAGGCCGCGCTGGTCATCATTGTCGTCAGCATCATTACATTCATCATCTCCTACGTGATGCCGCAGTGGTTCGGCGAGAACCTCGCCGCCACGTACGCCGGCAAGGGCCAGACCCCGGCCACGGTCGCGGCCATCGGCCAGAAGCTCGGCTTCAACCAGCCGCTGGTCGTGCAGTACTGGAACTACTTCACCGGGATCTTCACCGGGCGCACCTTCGGCAACGGTTCGGTGGCGCTCAGCTGCCCGGCCCCCTGCCTCGGCTACTCGTACATCACCAGCCAGCTGGTGTGGCCGAAGCTGATCGCCGACTTCCCGGTCACCTTCTCCCTGGCCATCGGTGCCGCGGCGCTGTGGCTGTTCTTCGGCGTCCTCGGCGGCGTCGTCGCGGCACTGAACAAGGGCCGGCTCGCCGACCGCTCGATCATCGTGGTGGCGCTGGCCGGAATCTCGATGCCGGTGAACTTCACCGCCCTGGTGGTCGCGCTGCTGGTGCAGTACCAGCTGCACTTCATGGACCAGATCCAGTACGTGCCGTTCACCCAGAACCCCTGGAACTGGGCGCTGAACATCTTCTGGCCGTGCGCGGTCCTGGCGTTCATCTCCGCCGCCGCTTATGCCCGAATCACCAGATCCACCATGCTCGACACGCTCAACGAGGACTACGTGCGCACCGCGCGGTCCAAGGGCCTGCCGGAGTGGAACGTGGTCGGCAAGCACGCCATGCGCGCCATCTACACCCCGATCATCACCATGTTCGGCCTCGACTTCGGCTACCTGCTCGGCGGCGCGGTGGTCACCGAGAAGATCTTCGGGTTCCACGGGATCGGCTTCGACGCGGTGGACGCTATCGGCCGCAGCGACATCCCGGTGGTCATGGGCGTCACGCTCATGGCGAGCTTCTTCATCGTCGCCGCCAACTTGATTGTGGACCTGCTCTACGGAGTGCTCGACCCGCGAGTGAGGCTTGGATGACCACGGACCAGGAGTTCCCGATCTCCGAATCGACGCTGGAGGGACCGGCCGCGTTCCTGGACGTGCGGGACCTGAAGGTGCACTTCCAGACCGACGACGGCCTGGTCAAGTCGGTGGACGGGATCAACTTCAAGCTCGAGCGCGGGCAGACCCTCGGCATCGTGGGCGAGTCCGGCTCCGGCAAGTCGGTCACCTCCCTCTCGCTGATGGGCCTGCACAAGCGCGCCAACAAGCGCGGCCGCGGCGGGGCCCTGATGTCCGGCGAGATCTGGCTGGACGGCCAGGAACTGGTGCACGCCGACGCGGCGGAGCTGCGGGCGTTGCGCGGCGAGAAGGTGGCGATGGTCTTCCAGGACCCGCTCTCCTCGCTACACCCCTACTACAAGGTCGGCGACCAGATCGCCGAGGCGTACCGGGTGCACCACAAGGCCTCCAAGAGCGAGGCACGCCAGCGCGCGATTCAAATGCTCGACCGGGTCGGCATTCCGCAGCCGACCTCGCGCGTGGACGACTATCCGCACCAGTTCTCCGGCGGTATGCGCCAGCGCGCGATGATCGCCATGGCCCTGGTGTGCGACCCGCAACTGCTGATCGCGGACGAGCCCACCACGGCGCTCGACGTGACGGTGCAGGCGCAGATCCTGGACCTGATGCGCGACCTGCAGCAGGAGTTCAACAGCGCTCTGATCATCATCACGCACGACCTGGGCGTGGTCGCGGAACTCGCGGACAACATCATGGTCATGTACGCGGGCAAGGCCATCGAGTACGGCCCGGCCAAGACCGTGTTCACCGAACCGCAGCACCCTTACACCTGGGGTCTGCTCGGCTCGATGCCGCGCCTGGACCGCCCCGTGCTCGAGCGGCTGCTGCCGATTCCGGGCACTCCGCCGTCGCTGATCAACGTGCCGTCCGGCTGCCCGTTCCACCCCCGCTGCGCGTTCGCCGTCCGCAACCACGGCCGCAGTGAGACCGAGGTGCCGCAACTGCGCCCGGTCGACCCGCGGCACCTGGTCGCCTGTCACATGTCGTCCGCCGATCGCAAGCAGATCTTCAACGAGGAAATCCGGCCGCACCTATGAGCACTGACACTCACTCGACGACCGAAGAGCTGCTGTCCGTCTCCGGGCTTCAGAAGCACTTCCCGATCCGGCGCGGCCTGCTGCGGCGGACCGTCGGCGCGGTCAAAGCGGTGGACGGGATCGACCTGACCGTGCACACCGGGGAGACGCTGGGCCTGGTGGGCGAGTCCGGTTGCGGTAAGTCGACCACCGGCCGGCTGCTGACCCGGCTGCTCGAGCCCACCGGCGGCAAGGTCGTGTTCGAGGGGCGGGACATCACCCACCTGCGGCCCGGCGCGCTGC
>Ga0134128_10010996_pt1 | contig 10835 bp, 8 predicted proteins | sample KB31754_FD_96462 | JGI IMG/M metagenome (GOLD analysis project Ga0134128, IMG submission 96462) | Terrestrial soil microbial communities with excess Nitrogen fertilizer from Kellogg Biological Station, Michigan, USA - KB3-175-4 | ecosystem: Environmental > Terrestrial > Soil > Unclassified ...
CGGCGTGGCGGCCTCGCCTGCCGCGGCCACGTTCGCCTTGGCCGGCTTGAGCCCGCTTCCATGGTGGTGACCGCCGTGGCGGTGTGCCTCGGACGGCTCTGTCTTCTCCTGCAGCTCCTCCGCTTCGGCGACCGGCCCGCCCTCGACCGCCTTTCCGCCGAGCGCGATCGCCGTTTGCTCCTCGCTCGCCTCGACGACGCCGTGTCCGGGGGGGAGATCGATGGCGAGCGCGATGGGATGAGCGAAGGTGATCCAGAACCGCCGCCCCTCGTGCCCGGGCGCCGTGATCTCGACGACCTCGGGCTGCACCCCGACGGTAACATCCTCTTCGAATGGCAGCAGGTGGGTCCGTCCCCGCAGCGTCACCCGCGCCTGGGCCACCGGCGAGATCACCTGCAGGTGAACGGGCCCGGGCGGAGCCGGGACGGCGGCCGGGGGCGGGGGAGGCAGCGCCGCTTGCGACGGTGGCGACGGCGCCCCCTGATGCTGCTGGCGCCAGAGAAGAAAAGCGACGCTCGAAAAGCTGGCGAGCGCGAGCGCCAGCGCGACGAAGGTGAGACCGCGCCCGCGCGTGGCCAGCGCGGGATCGGTCATCGGCGGCGCCTGCGTCGGGACGGGCCCGCTCGCCGGCAGCGCCGCGACGGGGACCGAGCCCGAGGCCGACAGCGCGACCGGCAACGCCCCGGAGCTCGTCAGCACCGGCGACGCGCGGGGCGTCGGTCCCGGCGGGACGATCGCGCCGCGCCGTTCCCCGGAATCCATGAGCGCGACGGGCCCCGAGTCCGCCCCCGAGAAGATCCGCGCGCTCAACCCCTCGATCTCGAGGCGCATGTCGCGCATGCGCGCGAACCGCTCGCCCGGAAGCTTGCAGAGCGCCCGGGCCGCGATCGCCCGCATCCCCTCGGGGATTCCGCCCCGCTCGATGGGCGGCGGCGGCTCGAGCAGGATCTGGGTGAGCAGCGACTGCAGGGGCATGCGGGTGAACGGACATTGCCCCGCCAGCATCTGGTACATGATGACGCCGAGCGCGTAGACGTCGACGCGCGCGTCGACCGAATCGGGATCGGAGATCTGCTCGGGCGACATGAACTCCGGCGTCCCCATGGTCAGCCCGCGGCGCGTCTTCGGGTTGGCGAAGTCCGCGGTCATGAACTTGGAGATCCCGAAGTCGAGCACCTTGACGTGATCGCCGCTCCCCTCGCGCTGCACGAGAAAAATGTTGGCCGACGTCAGATCGCGGTGAATGACGTTGCGGGCGTGCGCCGCCTCGAGCGCCGATGCGATCTGCGCGGCGATGCGGGCCACGCGCCGGATCGGCAGCGGCCCCTCGGTGTGGATCTCGTGGCTCAGCGTGTGTCCGTCGAGGTACTCGAGCACCAGGTAGGGGACGTGCCCGGCCAGCTCGCCGAAATCCGTCGAGGCCACGATGTTGGGGTGGCCGAAGGTGCCGACGGCGCGGGCCTCGTTGAGAAAGCGGGCGACCACTTCGGGATCGCCGGCCATGTCCCGGTGCAGAACCTTGATCGCCACCGTCCGCCCGATCTTCACGTGCGTCGCCTCGTACACGGCGCTCATCCCGCCGGAGGCGATCTCGCGGATGATCTTGTAGCGGCCGTCCAGAAGCTGGCCGACCAGCGGAGCGGGCTCAGGCGCGTTCGACACCTCTGACTCCCCTTGCTATCAGCGTTCTGCTCGCCGAATTTCTGTGTGGCAGACAGCTGGTTTTCGACAGTGTGCAGCGACGACTTGATAGGAGGAGCCTCCCATTGTGTGGGTGGCACCCGCGCACACCTGTCGTTCACGACCCGACGTGTGGGGCGCAGCGCCAGGGTGCGGGGTGGCAAGATTGTCCCCGCCGTCCAACAATGATCGTCACCGCGCCATGAACGGAATCCGCCTCGCCGGCCTCGCCGCGTTCCTGAGCCTCGTCGCCGGAGCGTGCGCCACCGAAGCGCCGGCGCGCCCGGACGCCCGGATCCCGCTGGCGGCCCCCGGAGAGACGCGCTCGCTGTTCGGCGCGGCGTGGACCTGGCGCGACGAGCAGGGCGAGGCCGTGCGGTTCGATCGCTGGCGCGGGGCGCCGATCTTCGTGAGCATGGTGTTCACGAGCTGCACCTCCGCCTGCCCGCGGACGATCGAGCGCCTCCGCCGGGTCAGCGACACCTTCAAGTCCGAGGGGCGGGCGGCGACCTTCGTGCTCGTCACGCTCGACCCGGCCAACGACACGCCCGATCAGCTGAGGCGCTTCAAGCTCTCGCGCGGGCTGCCACCCGAGTGGCACCTGCTTCGCGGCGACGACGGCGAGACACGGGCGCTGGCCGACCTGCTGCAGGTCAAGGTCGTGGAGAACGCCCACATCTTTCACGACTCGCGCATCGTGGTCTTCGACCGCGACGGCAAGCTCGCCGGCCAGCTGCACGGCTGAGGCGCTCGCCGCTCAGATCGGCGTGAAGCAGGTGCAGCCGGTCTGGCCGTTGCACGGGCTGTTCGTCGGTGAGTACGTGCACTGCACGCCGTTGCAACAGGGGATGTTGGCGTTGCAGGCCTGGCCGTAGAGGCCGCAGACGCCCGCGTCGGCCGGGGGCGGCGTCGACGGCTGAACGCAGGTCGAGGTCTCGCCGTCGTAGTTGCAGATGAGGCCGGTGCAACAATCGCCGGTGGCGGTGCAGCCATTGCCCGCCTGGACGCAGACGATGCCGCCGTCATTGGGCGTCGTGCTGAGGCAGCGCAGCGTCCCGGTCGAGTCCGGGACGCACGGGCTGAGGCCACAGCACTCGGCGGCCGTGTTGCAGGTCTGGCCGGGCTGGCGGCAACAGCTCGTGCTCCCCCCGAAGACGCAGGTGCCGCCGTCGGCGCCGGCACCCGAGCCGAGGCAGCGCGGCAGGCCCAGCGTGTCGTAAGCGCAGCAGGCGATCTTGGGCGAGACGGCGCACTCGCAGTCGCTCTCGGCGTTGGAGCAGGCATTGGCGTTTCCATTGAGCTTGCAGATGCCGCCCGGCACCTGGTTGCCATGGTTCTGCGCGCAGACGCCGATGCTGACGTTCCCGCCCGTCGCCGCCACGCAGGTCACCTCGCCGCTCCCGCTGCCGCAGCACTCCTGGTTGCTCGTGCAGAGGCTGTTCAGGATCTTGCAGCCGAGCCCGGGCTGACAGACGTTGACGCCGGTCAGCGCCCAGGGCCCGCAGTTCTTGCTGCAGCAACTTCCGCAGCCGTTGCAGAGGACGCCGTCGTGCTGGCAGCTGCCGGTCCCGGTGGTGGAGACGTCGGTGCAGACCCCCTGCGTGGCGCCCGAGGCCTTCGAACAGACGCCGCCGCAGCAGTCGAGATCGCGCGCGCAGACGTCACCCGGCTGAATGCAGAACGAAGAGCCGAGCGCGCAGGTGCCGTTCTTGCAAAGGCCGGAGCAACAGCCGCCAGCGCCGCCATCGGTCGCGCTGGTGCACGGGTTGCCGGCGGTCAGGCAGGTCGTGTTGAGCGGCTGGCACTTGCTGTTCGTGCACGTGCCGCTGCAACAGGCCGCCGAGCTGGTGCAAGCGGCGCCGTCGGCGGTGCAGCTGGTCGCGCTCGAGCAGACCCCGCCGGCACACTGAAGATTGCAGCAGTCGGTGTTCACCCCGCACGAGCTCCCGGGGCCGCCGCAGGTCGTGACCCGCGATGCGCAGGTCCGGGAGGTCGCATCGCACAGTTGGGAGCAGCAATCGGCGTTGGACGCGCAGGTGGCGCCAAGCGATGTGCACTTGACCGTGGCGCCGCCCGCGCCCGTCTGACCACTCTGACCGCCGGCCGCGCCCCCCTGGCCGCCGCTCGCGCCCGCCTGACCGTTGGTCCCGGCGCCCGCGGCCGCTCCCCCTCCCCCTCCCGAACCGTTCGCCCCCGCGGCGCCACCGCCCGTCCCCAGATGACCTCCGTTTCCCCCCTTGCCGCTCGAGCTCCCCGAGTTGCCGCAACCAGCGGCCAGCAAGAAAGCGAGAGTGGGTACGATACCAAGCCAGCCGACAGTGCGGTTCGTGGGGCTCACGCTAACCCAGAGCCTCCAGGGGAACGAAACGGCTCACGCCAACGGCCAGAAAAAAACTAGTTCGCCGTCTTGTCGGTCGCGAACACCAGGTACGAATGCGGCGGGACGGAAATCTTGAAACGGGTCCGCGTCGGCCCGGAGGGCGCGTCGCGAAAATGGCGCTGGCCGGGGGGTTCGGGCGCAGGCGCGAGCTCCACGACCGCCTGCCCGGTCAGCGCGTTCTTCAGCTTCACGTGCTCGCCGGCCACCGAGACCATCGCCTCCGCCGCCTCGGGGCGGAAGGACTCCACGACGAACGCGCCGTTGTCGTAGGCGAAGAGCGCCACTTCGGGCGGCCCGTCGATGCGTACCGGGAAGTCCCGCAGCAGGTAACCCTTGATCGCGCTCGTCACGCTGGCGGGCAGGTTGTAGAGGTCGGCAACGTTCTCGGGGACGGTGAGGACGTAGAAGGTCCCCTTCGAATAATGGTTCATGAGGAGGATCGGGAAGCCCTTGGCGCCCGCCACGCCGCGCACGACCGCCCACATGTCGTTGGTGAAGAAGTGAATTTCCGGGAAGAGGACCGCCGGGTTTTGCTGCTTGGGATCGGTGAGGCTCTCTCCGCGCCCCGCCCCGAAGCCGCTCACGAAATCACGGAGCGCCACCACCCGGCCGGTCTCCTCCACCTCGGCGATGTCCTTGATCCCCTTGTCCTGCAGGGCCCGCAGCAGCCCCGAGGTCACCATGACGTCCTTGCCGGCGGCGAGCTGCCTCTTCATCTTGGCCACCAGGGCGGGATCGCGCTTGGCGCTCTCGGTCAGCAGGACGATGTCGGCGCCGGCGGGGAACTCGGGCACAAGCTCGATGGGAACGCCGATGTTGCCCAGGTAGTCGTGCAGGAAGTCCTCACCGCTCGACTGCACGGGCTTGTAGCTCTTGACGCCGATGGGGGTGCCGAGCTTGTCGAGCGCGCGGTCGATCTGCTCCAGCGACCAGCCGGCGACGTGGCCCCAGTTGGGCGCCGCGCTCTCGCCCGCCGGCGGCTTGTACGAGCGAACCACCTCGTCCCAATCGAAGCTGGTGGGCTTCCGCTGCCAGGGTTGGCGCTCGCCGGGCTCGACGGTGTCGAGCGCCGCCATGCCCTGCCAGCTGAACAGCGTGATCTCCGGCGCCTTGGCGAACAGCGTGTCCCACAGCTGCTCGGCGTAGCGATCCGGGTAGCGAACGCTGAAGGTGTCGACCCAGCCGCCGAGGTTGCCGCCGGGGCGGACGTTGTCGAAGTAGCGCACGATCTCGTAGCTCTGATATTGCTGCAGCAGCTGGTCGGTCCAGGTCGGGTCGCGCGTCTCGGTGCCGGTGTAGATGCCGTCGAACGCGTGGGCCTGTTTTTCCAGGTCGTACCCCAGTCCCTGAAAGTGCTCGTACCAGTTGGGGTACTTGATGATCATCTTGATCTTGGGGTTGACGGCGCGGGCCGGCTTGAGCACCAGGTCGGTCGACACCTTGCGCATCGTCTCCAGGCGGTACTGGGTCCACGATCGCGCGCCCTTGGCGGCGATGTCGGCGTCGGACTTGCTCGTGTAGAAGAAGAAGTCGTCCAGGATGACGGCGTCGAAGTGGCGGGCGGCGAGCTCTGCGGCCTTCTTGCACTCGTCGCGATCGCCGCGCTTCTCGTAGTCGAAGGTGCCGAACTGCCCGCCCCCGCCCCCCGCCGAGAGGGTCAATCCCCCCGCGACGGCGATCCCGCGCTCGGTGAAGAACTTCTTGATCTTCTCGAGCGTGGCCTCGTCGGCGAACCGCCGGTCGCGATAGACCTCGAGGTACACCTTGTCGAACTTGACCCGGGCCATGACCCGGTCGAACTCCGCCTTCAGCACCTTCTCGTCGGCGAACCGCCGGGTGGCGTCGACGACGCAGTAGATCGCCACGCGGAAGTTCTTGTACTGCCCGGCCAGGACCGGCGGCGGCGCGGCGGCGGAGAGGGCGAAGGCGGCCGCGCAGGCGGCGAGCGGCGCAGGCGCTACTGGGCGCAAACGGTCGCCTGAAACTGGCCGCTGACGCTGTTGTCGGCGTCGAACTGAATGTTGGCGCCGCCGCTGACCATCGTGGCGGTGACCTGGTCGACGACGATGCGTCCGCTGATGGCGATGTCGTTCTGGTCGCTGCCGCCCGGGTCGACGACGAAGGTCTGGCTCAAGTCCAGACTCAGGTTGTAATCGCCGGGCGTCATCGGGATGTTCATGATGAGCTGATTGGTCGTCACCGAGAAACCGGCGCCCGTGCAGGGCGTGACGCTCTCCATGTACATCGTGGTGAAGAACTGCGCTTTTCCCATCGACAGGAAGGCGTCGGTCTCGCCGCTGACCAGCGTCCAGGGCTGCCCACCGACCTTGCCCGACAAGGTGGTCGTCGGGATGTCGAAGCTGCTGCCGCCTCCGCTGCTTCCGCAGCCGCCGACCGTCAATGCCACCGCCACCAGCAACGCACGCGCCTCATTCATGCCGTCATGGTACACGCGCGGAACGCCGGCGCCTACCTCCTCGCCTGACGACGAGCATGGCGAGGCCGGTCAGGAACAGGGCGGAGACCGCGGGTCGATCCAGGCCCACGGTGCACCCGCAGCCCCCCGAACCGCCCATCCCGTGGAGGTGCGTCGTCGCGGCGTCCGCGCCGACGCCGGCGGGCCCGTCGGTGCCGGCGTCCACCGCCGAGGGACAGGCAGGCGCGCCGGCGTCGAGCGGCAGCGCGACGCCGCCGTCGCCCGGCACTCGCCCGGGATCGGGGCCCAGGAACGCGGCGAACGCGTAGACCAGGCCGGCGTTGTAATTGATCGCGCTCTCGTTGGTCAGCCAGTCGCCGTCGTTATCCGTCCAATCGACCCACTGCGTGCCGTTCTGCTGCGCGCCACCGACCAGCAGCCCGGGCCAGGGCGGGACGACGTCGTCCGCGATCGACGGGCGGTGATGGGGGTGCAGCGGCGGGTCGACGCCGATGCCGGTGACCTGCGATCGCCCGTAGAGGTTGCGCCCCATGAGGTGGCCGATCTGCTCGGCGCAGAGGTCCATCCAGCCGGCCGTCGCGTCGAGTCGCGCCGCCATGTTGAACACCAGACAGCTCCGCGCGACCGCCCCGTTCGCTCCCCACCAGTAGCCTTGCACCCGCCCCCAGCCGTTGTCGGGCGCGGCGTAGGCGGTCTTGAGCGTGGAAGCGGCCGACATCACCGACGCGTCGAGCAGGGCGACGACGGCGGGCGTGCGCGCCGCGCTGCTGGACAGCAGGTAGGTGATGGCGCCCAGATCGGCGGGGTCGTTCCAGTCGGGCTCCGGGTTGAAGGCGTACGACGGCGCCTGCACGCGCGCCTCGAAGTCGGCCAGCGCGGTGGCGTCGCCGGTCGTGGCCCACATCTCCGCCGCCGCCCAGATCCGGGCCGTCGCGTCCAAAGCGATCTCGGTGGCGTCGCCCGGGGCATCGTTATAGTCGTACGCGGCGGCCCAGTCCTCACTGGGGATGACGATGCCGGGCGTCGCCGTCACCCAGGCGTAGGCGCGCGTGGCCGCCTCCTGGCAGCGCTGGGCGAAGGCGGCGTCGTAGGGCTGGTAGACGCGCGCGGCCTCGGCCAGCGCGGCCGCGGCGACGGCCGTCGCCATCGTGCTGGCCGAAGCGAGCGCGATCGGCGAGGTGTCGGCCTCTGGCCTCACGTTCGCGGGAAAGATCGGACTCTTGACGGCGTTGCTGAAACGCCCGCTGCCGTCGCCGTACTCCATGCCGAGCAGCCACTCGACCTGCCCGCGTGTCTCGGCGAGAAAGTCCGGCGTCGCCCCGCCGCTTTCGGGAATCGCCAGCGCGACGGCCCCCAGCGTGGCCGAGAAATCCTCCCAGGTGCGCAGCATGAATCCCAGCGTGATCCCGCCGTTGACTGTGTAGCGCCCGTAGTCGCCGGCGTCGTGCCAGCCGCCGACGAGGGTGGGCGCCTGGCCCGTCCCGTCGAAGTAGCTCAGATCGACGTCGGAGTCGTGGCAGACGCCGTGGGCGAAGGAGGCGCCGGCGAAGGAGAGCGCCACCGCGGTTCCACAACGCTGACCGTAAAAGCCGAGCATCATCGTCCGATAGGCGTCGAGGTAGACGTCGGGCGCGATGGGGAACGTCGGCGAGCGCTCGCAGCTGGCGAGCTCGAGGTAGTAGTCGCCCGGCGTCTCGACGGCGCTGAAGTCCCCGAGGTAGACCGTCTGCCCGCTGACGGCGTCGGCGACCGCGGTGTCGAGCGCCGCCGAGAAGACGACCGCGTCGTCGGCGGCGCGCCGGACAGTGAACGATCCGCCTTTCAGAAAGGTAGCCGTCTTGCGACTCGACGGCCGAAAGCCGAGCGAGCTGACCCGGATCGCGGTCTCGGCCCCGCGCGCGCCAGTCGAACCCAGCATCGCGAGGAGGCTTAGAGTCAGAGCCGACGAGCGCCTCATGGTGCCGGCGATAGCAATCCGCGGTCCAGGCGGCGGACTCGGAACCGCCGTCGAAGGTGCGCCTTTCCGCTCCCAAATCTGAAGGATGCTTTCAGAATTCTGAGACCGCGCTCCGAACGGCCCGCGCAGAGAGCCTGGTTGCGGCTGGCGCGCGCGATGCATTTGGCGCCCGCATGCGTTCAACATTACTCGTCGCGCTCGTCGCGCTCGTCGCCGCGTCGGCCCTGGCCCTGGCTGGTTGCGGCTCCAGCTCGGGTGGCGGCACGGGCGGAGCGGGTGGCGGCACGGGCGGAGCGGGTGGCGGCACGGGCGGAGCGGGCGGCGGCACGGGCGGAGCAGGCGCCGGCACGGGCGGAGCAGGCGCCGGCACGGGCGGAGCAGGCGGGCAAGCGGGCGCGGGCGGATCGACTGACTGCAACCCACCCTGCACGGGTCAGACGGTCTGCGTGGGCTCGGGTATCGAAGGAGGGGTCCTGGTGTTCCCCGGCGACGGCGGCGTCTGCCCGTCGGGCCGGCATCTGCAGGGAAACACCTGCGCCTCGAACCTCACCTATGCGTGCGAGCCGATCCCCTCCGGCTGCAACGGGGCCGTCACCTGCTCCTGCGCCTCCGCCAGCCTCTGCACGTCGCAACAGATTTGCAGCATGCTCGGCGCCAACGAAATCACCTGCGTGCTCGCGGCCCCCTGACACCGGGCCGTACTAATCGAGGACGGCGAGGTCGATCGTCTCGAGGCGCGCCTGGTCGACGATGATCTCGGCGGTGGTGATGCGGCCGCCGCCGAAGCCGAAGCGCAGCGCGCTCTGCAACTTCCGTCCGCGCACCAGGATCAGCCCGGCCGCGCCGTCGATGAGCGCGGGCTGCACGAAGGCCGCCTGGGCCGCGAAGGCGATGGCGCCCTTGGCCCAGTTGGCCGCTCCCCGGAACTCGACGCCGTCGCTCCGGCGCACCTTGACCTCCGGATCGAGCACGGCGATGAGGCCCGCCATGTCGCCCGCCCGGAGCGCGGCCAGGAACCTGGCCACCACGGCGCGCTCGCCGGCGAGCTGGGCCGCGGGGTGCTCGGGCTCGCCGCGCACGCGACGCCGCCCCCGGCTGGCCAGCTGGCGCGTGGCCGTCGGCGTCCGCCCGACGATGGCGGCGATCTCGTCGAACGGCACGGCGAAGATGTCGTGCAGCACGAACGCCAGGCGCTCGGCCGGGTCCAGCTTCTCCAGCACCAGGAGCAGCGCCAGCCCGACCGAGTCGGCCAGCGCGGCCTCCTGCTCGGGTCCGGGCGTCGACGGCGCGGGCGCGCCCGGGTCGAGCGGCTCCTCCCGGCGGGACTTGCGCGCGCGCAGCATGTCCAGACAGATGCGCGCCACCACGGTGGTCAGCCAGCCGCGCAGGTTGGTGACGTCTTCCGGCTCGGCGCGGTGGAGGCGCAGCCAGGCCTCCTGGACCGCGTCGTCCGCCTCGCTCGGCGAGCCGAGCATGTGAAAGGCGACGCCCCGCAGGTGGGCCCGGTGCTGTTCGAACGCGTCGGTCACATTCATCGCCATCGCTCCGTCATACCAGTGACGAATCAATTGACGAATCAATCGTCGCCAACGTGACCGAGGAGGACGCCATGCAATCCCGAATGAAGAACGTCGCCACCATCTTGCCCGCCGCCATGCACGCGCTGCAGGCGCTGTCGAAGGTGAGCCGCGAGGTCGACCTGCCGCCCAAGACGCTGGGCCTGGTCCACCTGCGGGCCAGCCAGATCAACGGCTGCAGCGTCTGCCTCGACATGCACCCCCGCATGGCCAAGGAGATCGGCGAGACCGAGCAGCGGATGTTCACCGTGGCCGGCTGGCGCGACGCCCCCCACTTCACCGAAGCCGAGCGCGCCGCCCTGGCCCTGACCGAAGCCGTCACCCGCCTGGCCGACGCCTCCGACCCGGTGCCCGACGCCGTCTGGACCGAGGCGGCGCGGCACTACGACGAGCGCCAGCTGGCCGGGTTGCTGGTGGCGATCGTGGCGATCAACTGCTGGAACCGACTGAACGTCGCCACCCGTCAGATCGCCGGCGCCCAGTCCTGGTGAGCTCGGCTCAGGGCGCGCGGCGAGCGCCCGGGCGTTTTCCGGGCGCCGGGCGCCCGCCGGCAAGGAGCCGGCCGGCTTCTTCCGCGGGCAGCGGCTTCGAGAACAAGAACCCCTGCCCGCGCTGGCAACGAAGCGCCCGGAGGGCCTCCGCCTGCGCGGGCGTCTCGACCCCCTCGGCGATCACCTCCATCCCCAGGTTGTGCGCCAGCGACACGATCGCCTTGACGATCGTCGACTGCTGGGGGCCGCTGTCCATCCGGTTGACGAACGATCGATCGACCTTGAGCGCGTGGACCGGGAAGCTGTGCAGGTA
>Ga0134128_10010997_pt1 | contig 10835 bp, 9 predicted proteins | sample KB31754_FD_96462 | JGI IMG/M metagenome (GOLD analysis project Ga0134128, IMG submission 96462) | Terrestrial soil microbial communities with excess Nitrogen fertilizer from Kellogg Biological Station, Michigan, USA - KB3-175-4 | ecosystem: Environmental > Terrestrial > Soil > Unclassified ...
ACTCGTCTGCTCCTGCCTCGTCCTCGGCGCCGAAGCCGAAGGCCGCAAGATCGAGACGGTCGAAGGCATGGCGGATGGCGACAAGCTTCATCCGCTGCAGCGTAAATTCATCGAGCATGCCGCACTCCAATGCGGCATCTGCACGCCGGGCTTCCTGATCGCGGCCCGCGCTCTGCTCAAGAAGAACAAAAACCCCACTGAAGAAGAGATCCGCTTCGGTCTCGCCGGCAATCTTTGCCGGTGCACCGGCTACACAAAAATTTTGGCATCCGTAGTGGAAGCCTGCCGCGCAGCGCAACAGGCAACGGAGCCTCGGCCGTGAGATCTTACATTCCGTCCTACGAGCTGGTCGCCCCGCGGGATCTCGCCGCCGCGCTGCAAAAAATGGCCACCGAGCCCGGTCCCTGGAAACCGTTCGCGGGAGGCACCGACCTCATGGTACTGCTCGAAGCCGGCAAACTCCCGCATCGCAAATTCCTCAGCCTATACAATCTCCGTGAACTCCGCGGAATCGAAATCACGCATGACCAAGTCATGATTGGTGCACTCACGACTTACACTGAGATCCGCCGACACGAAACTCTTGCCCGCGAATTCCCTCTACTCGCACGAGCGGCCGCCGAAACTGGCAGCATTGCCACGCAAAATCGCGGCACTCTTGGTGGGAATGTCGCCAACGCCTCTCCCGCCGCCGACTCCCCACCAGCCCTACTCGTTTACGAAGCTGAACTCGAGCTCGTCTCTTCGGCAACTTCACGCTGGCTCCCCTATCGCGCGTTCTGGTCCGGCTACAAACAAATCGCCCTTCGGCCCGATGAGTTGATCCGCCGCATTCGGCTTCCACGCCCAAGCAACGCAAATCACTGGAGGCAGTACTACCGCAAAGTCGGCACGCGGCGCGCGCAAGCGATCTCTAAAGTCTGCTTTGCTGCCGCCGCACGCATCGATTTCCAGCGCATGGCCGAAGTACGTATCGCGCTCGGTAGCGTAGCGCCGACGGTGTTTCGTGCCGCTGAAACGGAGAGAATTCTGCAAGGTGAATCGCCGACTCCTGCGCTGTTGCGGGCGGCTCAGGAAACGCTGGCCGCCGAAATTGCTCCGATCGACGATATCCGCTCCACGGCCCGCTATCGGCGGCGCATTACGCAACATCTTTTGGCCGAATTCTTCGCAATGCTATCTGCGTAACGCGCGATGCCGATTGTTTCTCACTTTTTGGACAACTTGCCACCCGAGGCGCCCTTCATTCTTCGCGGACGCCGGGTAGTCACCGTCCGAGGCGAGCGCCCTGCTGCGATCAATATTCGTGGCGGCGTTATCGTCGCTGTCACCGATTTTGACGATATCCCGGCCGGTGTGTCGATAATCGATGCAGGTGACTTCGCAATTCTTCCCGGCCTCGTCGACACACACGTGCATATCAATGAGCCAGGGCGCACCGAATGGGAAGGCTTTCGAACCGCTACACAAGGTGCGGCGGCTGGCGGAGTTACCACGTTGATCGAAATGCCGCTCAACAGTATTCCGGCCACCACCACTCTCGCCGCGTATCACGACAAAATTTCCGCTGCCGGCGGCAAACTGCATGTTGATGTCGGATTCTGGGGTGGCGTCGTACCCGGCAACACGTCCGAGCTTCGCGGCTTGTGGGAGGCGGGAGTGTTTGGGTTCAAATGCTTTCTGGTCTCTAGCGGGGTCGAAGAATTTGCGCACGTAGTCGAACCTGATCTCCGCAAAGCCTTACCTGAACTAACTGCGATCGGCGCTCCGCTGCTCGCTCACGCTGAATTGCCAGGGCCAATCGAAGGCGCGATGGAGAAGCTTCGCGCGGAGCGGCCGACTTGCTACGCAACGTGGCTGGCCAGCCGTCCTCGCGAAGCCGAAAACCAAGCGATCGGCTTGCTCGTGCGCCTGGCCCGCGAATTCGGCGCTCGTATTCACATCGTGCACCTCGCTTCGTCCGATACGTTCGCGCTGCTACGCCGGGCAAAATCCGAGGGCGTGAACGTTTCCGTCGAGACCTGCCCTCACTACCTGATTTTCGCCGCGGAAGAAATTCCGGATGGGGCGACCGAGTTCAAATGCGCCCCTCCGATCCGTGAAGGCGAAAATCGCGAAAAACTCTGGTCGGCTCTGCAGGACGCTACGATCGATTTCGTTGCATCCGACCACTCTCCCTGTCCACCCGCCATGAAATTGCGCGAGCAAGGCGACTTTCTGCGTGCCTGGGGAGGAATCGCTTCACTCCAACTAGGTCTTCCGGTTATATGGACGGAGGCACTCTCACGCGGCTATGCTCTCATCGATGTTGCTAGGTGGATGTGCAGCGGCCCTGCGGATCTTGCGGGTCTTGCCGGGAAAAAGGGTGTGATCGCGGCAGGATGCGATGCCGATCTTGTGATCTTCGATTCCGAGAAAAGTTTCCGCGCTGAACCGAGTAAGCTGCACCACCGGCACAAGCTGACTCCATATGCGGGTCGTGAACTGATTGGAGCGGTGGAGGCCACATTTCTGCGAGGGCAACTCATTTTCGAGAATGGGAAAGTCTCCGAAACGCCCAGCGGCCACGTGCTGCGCCGGGGCAGGCTGTGAAGGATTTCACGCATCTCGCGGACCTCGCGGCAGAGCGATTGGGCGGCGTCGTGCTTGCTACCAATGATGAGTTCTTCGCTCCCAAGGAAAATTTGATTAAAGAGACGAGGCCAATCTTCATCGAAGGCAAATTTACCGATCGCGGCAAGTGGATGGATGGATGGGAAACCCGCCGCCGCCGCACTCCCGGCTACGACTGGTGCATCATCCGGTTAGGCTTACCCGGAATCCTTCGCGGCGTCCTGGCCGACACCAGCTTTTTCCGCGGCAACTATCCGGATCACTTTTCGCTGGACGCTTGCGACCTGGGTAACAAACCGTATAAGGAGGAAGCGAAGCGGCTTAAGAATGAAACTACGGAGTGGACGGAAGTACTGCCGCAGACGCCTCTGAAAGGCGATTCTCAAAATCTTTTTCCGATTTCGCATGACGCCCGCTTCACGCACGTTCGCGTAAAGATTTACCCCGACGGGGGAGTCGCCAGGCTTCGCCTGTACGGCGAAGTTGTACCGGACACAAAACGATTGGAGCCGGGCGGAATTGACCTGATCGCGGTGGAAAACGGGGGCATTGTCCTCACCTCGAGCGATCAATTTTTCGGCCAGCCACGCAATCTGCTGATGCCCTACAAAGCGAAAAACATGGGTGACGGATGGGAAACCAAGCGGCGACGCGGCCCCGGCCATGATTGGGTGATCCTACAACTCGGGCTTCCCGGAAAAATCCACAAAATCGAAGTCAACACTGCCCACTTCAAAGGGAACTACCCTGATTCCTGTTCGCTAGAAGTCTGCCACACCTCTTCCGCGCAACCAGACGCTTTTCTCGCCGCACCGCATGTCTGGAGAGAGGTTCTTCCACAAACCAAACTAAAAGCGAATCGTCGGCACGTCTTCAGCAAGCTGAATGACGTTGGAACCGCGACTCATGCGCGGTTCAACATCTATCCTGACGGCGGCGTGAGCCGTCTGCGCCTCGTCGGCCGAGTTTCTCGCGATAAGCAACGCTTGCAAGGATCGCAGCGGCTCAACCAATTATCAAAGACTGAGGCTCACAAAGCGCTTCTGGATTGCTGCGGATCCTCAATGTGGGCTGCACAGATGGTGGCCAGGATGCCCTTTGCTGATGTGGCGTATATCCTCGATACTGCTGACAAGCTTTGGGCTACTCTCAGCGAAGCCGAGTGGCGGCAGGCTTTTCGCCATCATCCGGCCATTGGCGCGAAACGTGCACAGAAAGCGCAGTCCGCAACCGCAAAGCGCTGGTCGAAGGGCGAGCAAGCGGTTGCGAACAGCGCCGCCCCGCAAATTCAGGCGGCGCTGGCGCGTGCCAACCAGGAGTATCAGTCGAAGTTTGGATACGTCTTTCTCATCTGCGCCACCGGAAAGACCAGCGAAGAGATTCTCGCCAGCCTCCGACAACGCCTGCTGAACGATCCTGCCGAAGAATTGCGCATCGCCGCCGAAGAGCAGCGCAAAATCACGCGCATCCGATTGGAGAAGCTACTCGCATCATGAGCAATATCACCACGCATGTATTGGACACTTCCTTGGGTCGCCCGGCATCCGGCGTATCAGTCGTGCTCGAAGTGGAGGAGGTAGGCACCGGATGGAAACAGATAGGACGCGGGGCCACCGACAAAGATGGGCGTGTGCGCGACTTGCTCGGCGCGGCAGCGCTCGTGGAAGGAACATACCGCCTCACCTTTGATACCCACACCTACTTCGCCGATTGCAAGGTTGAGTCGCTTTATCCCCAAGTTACCGTGGTCTTCAGCGTGCGCGACGCGCGTCAGGACTATCACGTTCCTGTGTTGCTCAATCCGTTTGGGTACACCACGTATCGCGGGAGTTGACGCATGATGATTCGCCTGGGAGCAAACAATTACGGCAAATCGCGAGTTCGTCTGCTACGGGTCGCGAAGCAGGAAGGTCGTCACGAGATCAAGGAATTGACGGTGGCTATCAGTTTCGAGGGTGATTTCGAGGCCGCGCACACCAAGGGCGACAACACCAAAATACTTCCGACCGACACCATGAAGAACACCGTATACGCGTTGGCGCGCCAGCATCCCGTCGAAACTGTGGAAGAACTGGGCATTCAGTTGGTCGATCACTTTCTCACTTACAATCCCCAGGTCTCGCGAGTACGCATCGAGCTCAAGGAAAATCTATGGTCCCGCCTGGCGCTGGGAGGCAAGCCGCACGCGACCGCTTTCTCTCGAGCCGGGGACGAAAAACGCACCGCGACGTTGAACGGAACCCGTGAGAGGACCGAGATTCGCGCCGGTCTGGAAGACCTTGTGGTCATGAAAACCACCAACTCCGCTTTCGATCATTTCCTGCGCGATCCGTACACAACCTTGAAAGACGACCGCGATCGCATTCTTGCTACATCGATTCGCGCGTGCTGGCTGTATCCGGGAGAGGAAGTTGAATTCGGTCCGCTGTGGCATGGGGTGCGGCAGACGCTTCTGGAAGCTTTCGCGGAGCATAAGAGCGAGTCACTGCAGCACACGCTTTACGCCATGGGCGAAGCCGTGCTCAACAATTTTGAAAATATCCTCGAGATTCACCTTTCGTTGCCCAACAAGCATTTCAATCTACTCAACCTTGAGCCTTTGGGAATGGACAATCCCGGGGAACTTTTCCTTCCGACAGACGAGCCCCATGGCCTGATCGAAGCCACGCTGAAAAAATCATAGTTTTGGAGGGTTTCTTACGCGCCTGCGGCACGCCTGCGCGCTGGCTCGATTCTTTGCAAACGCCTCAGGCGACGCAGTCCGTGACAAAATCCGATAGCAACTAGCGGAAAGCGCCACCCGGCGTCATTTTGTACCTTTGTCTGGCAGAGCGAAGGCTACGTAAACTCCGCCCGACGGTGACTTGAGATCTTTGCCGCCTCCAGCAGCGATCACCACATATTGCCGGCCATTGATGGCGTAGGTGGCGGGTGTAGCGTTGCCTGCGAACGGCAGAGTTGTCTCCCAGAGAAGTTTTCCTGTGGATTTGTCGAAGGCGCGAAACTTCTTGTCGTAGTTCGTGGCGCCGATAAAGAGCAAGCCACCGGCGGTGACCACCGGACCGCCGTAGTTTTCGCTGCCGGTATTGGCCATGCCGTTAGACGCGAGTTCTGGATACTCGCCGAGATTGATTTTCCAGACATACTCGCCGGTGTTGAGGTCGATCGCGTTAAGAGTGCCCCACGGCGGTGCGATAGCCGGATAGCCGTCTTCATCCAGGAAGCGGCGATATCCAGTAAAGCGATAGCTGATTCCCGGAGGTATGGGTTCATTGGAGGCAACTTCTTTGCTCTCTCCACTGGTCAAGAAATCGACGAGGCTGGAAAGCTGCTCCGCGGACAAATTGGAAAAGCCGGGCATGCGCCCTTTTCCATTCTTGATGGTGGAAGCGATTTGCTGTGGCGATAGACGCGAACCGACAGTGACGAGGGACGGAGTCGATGGAGGAGAACCCGCGAGTTTATCCCCGTGGCAAATCGCGCACTGCGAAAGATACTTGCCCCTAGGAGAATTCTCTCCCGTGTTTGGACCCAGCGCCGCCAGCCAGGCCATCTCATTGGAGTTGACGTAGAGGACGGACGTGCTTGGGTCGACGGCTGGGCCTCCCCATTCTGCGGCACCGTCGAAGCCCGGAAAGATCACCGTGTCGATGCCCTCCGAAAAAGGAACGAACTGGCCCTCGCTCCGCGATTTTCGGAAACGCTCCAATGTCTGCTGGTGCACCTCCGGAGTGCGGTTGCTAAGCATGTCTTCGGTCAGGAGCTGGCGAGCGAAGGGAGCAGGCTTGGTCGGAAGCGGTTGCTCCGCGGCGGTCACTTCGCCGGGCAGCGTGCTTGCAGGATATTTTCGATACTCGATGGGAAAAAGGGGCTTGCCGGTGGCGCGATCGAAGAGAAAGACGAAGCCCTGCTTGCTGGTTTGCGCCACGGCGTCGACCTCGGCACCATCTCGCTTGACGGTAACGAGAACCGGCGCAGACGGAAAATCGCGATCCCAGACATCATGCTTGACGGCTTGAAAATGCCATAGGCGTTCGCCGGTCGCCGCGTTCAGCGCGATCAGCGAATTGGCAAAGAGGTTATCGCCTATGCGATTGCCACCGTAAAAATCAAATGCGGCGGAACCGGTGGGCACGAACACGATGCCACGCTGCACATCGACGGTCATGCCGCACCAGTTGTTGGCGGCGCCAATGTATTTCCACGCGTCCCTAGGCCAGGTTTCGTAGCCAAATTCGCCGGGACGTGGAATCGTGTGAAATGCCCAGCGCAGTTTGCCGGTGCGCACGTCGAAGGCGCGAATGTCGCCTGGAGGCGCCGGAAGCGTCTCGGCGTTGCGGCCTCCGACGATGATCAGGTCTTTGTAGATAGCCCCGGGGCTGGTGAGTGAGACCCACGATGACGAAAGCGGCCGGCCGAGCCCTTCGCGAAGATCGATGCTCCCGCGGGCACCAAACGAAGGGATAGGCTTGCCGCTAACAGCATCGAGGGCGTAGAGGAAATTCATGACCCCGACGAGAATGCGCTTGTTGGCCCCGTCCGCGGAGCCGTCGCTCGACCAGAAAACTAAACCACGCTCGGGCTGAGTGCCGACGATGCCGGAATCGAAGGTCCACAGCGGTTGGCCTGTAGCAGCGTTCAGAGCGAAGACTTTTTGTGTTGGCGTGATGCCATAGAGGACACCGCCAACTATGATCGGGCTGGTCTGCAGCCCTCCCTTTTCGTGCGTATCATATTTCCAGGCAACGGCGAGATTGGCCACATTGTTGCGGTTGATCTGGGTAAGCGGTGAATAGTGGGCGTTGGCGGAGCTGCCGCCATTAACCGGCCAGGACTGATCTTCAACCGAGGTCGTAGACGAGTGTTGGTGCTGCGCCGTCGAGGAGACACAGACCAGCCACAAGAGCGAGAAAAACCCAGCAAGAGTGCGCATGCGGGAAATTTTCATGGCGCAAGTCTAACCCGGAATTATAAGGGTGCTGCAGATCGAGTTTGACGATCGACACAATTCCTTCTCGGTGCCCCAAGCACCGCGCGTAGAACTGCGAGTCCGAGCCCCTGCGAGTTCTTCATCGTGAAATTCTTCGCCCGCTTCACTTTGTGCAGTCTTTGCCTGCCTTCGTTCGGATTCTGCAGATTTGAGGTGATGGAGCCAAAAGATTCAGGCGTTGGCTCCGCTGATGAGTTACTCCGTATGTTTTCGGATCTGTGGCGGCCGCGCCGTTGCGCCACCAGAGCGGCGTAAGTGTTGCTGAATGACTGGACACAGCGAGCTGGATTGAATTCCGTGGCATAGAATTTGTGCAGATGCCAAAGTATCGCGAATCCGTTTCCCTTCGTGTCCAACAGCGCGGCTGCCTAGCGCCCCGCAGAGTCATGCAGCGTGAGGACCGTGACCAGCTTCGGATCGACAATGGCTTCGCGGGTGAAACGATCAGAGAAGACACCGGGGAGATCGGCGGCTTGTGCTTCCACGGTAACCAAGGGCAGGCCTTCGTATAACGAGGGGAAGACATAGCAATTCATGGCGCTGAGCATGAACCCTGGGATCGAGAATATATCGCGAAGGAACGTCACGTGACCGCTCCATCCGCGGCGCTCAACATCGGCGGTGATTTCGGGTGTGAGTTCGTCATCAGCGATCAGAAGAAAATGCGTGTCTGGATTTCCGTGCTGAGGCAACGTACGAATACCGAGATGAGCCCCTCGTGGTTCCAATGGGGACGTGCAGGCGATGGCGGACGCCATCTGTGCGATCCTCGCGGACCCGCAAAAAGCTGCCACGATGGGGAGCTAGCGCGGCAATGTGCTTTACGGTTGCGCTTACAGCTAGGGGTGGAAGCCATATACCGGCAGGTGTTGCAAAGCCGACAAACCGCACCGGCATCCGCTTAGTCGGGTTCAAGTGAAAGGTGCTGGCCGGCCTTTAGCTTCAACCCGCGCGCCTTCAACGCCGCTCGCAAGAGGCCTCGCACCTTATTCTCGTCGACTACAAGGCGTTGATATTCCATTCCCATTGATTCCATTCCCATTGAGCCGCCCATGGAAACTCCGCCATTCTGATGTTGCATCTGACTTGGCACCATGGACCTCAGGGTGGCGTGAACTTGCCGCACCCCGGTTTTCTCGATGAGCGCGGACACGTTACTCTCATTGATTCCACTCGCCGCAATGATTGCTGGAACAACACCAGGCGTTTTTACCAGGCCTGCCAATACTTCGGCGCCATCAGCGGCGGTTTGCTTTCCGCCTGACGTCAACACTCTGCGTACTCCCGCCTCCCGCACATCGCGCAGAGAGCGAAACAAATCGGCCGACATGTCGAAAGCGCGATGAAAGGTCACTTCCAGAGGGGCCGAAACATCGACAAGATGCCTGGTACGCTCGACATCGACGGTTCCATCCACCCGCAAAGTCCCCAACACGATTCCATTCGCACCTCGATCCTTAGCGACCTGGATGTCGCGCTCCATGATCTCGACTTCATCACTCGAGTAGCAAAAGTCCCCACCTCGCGGGCGAATCATCACGTAAAGGTCGATCGAAAGCGCGCTTCGAACAGCGGCGATCAAGCCCGCGCTCGGTGTGATGCCACCTTCCAGAAGGTTGCTGCATAGCTCGATACGATGAGCGCCGCCGCGCTGTGCCGCGATGGCGGAATCCACCGAATCGACGCACACCTCAAGGATCACCTCTTCGATCAGCTCAGGTGCCATAGGTTGAATGGCTCAGGCGGATGGCCTTGCAGGTGAGCCGCAAGCCTCCGGAGCGCTTCTTGACATAGTATATTCGCGTCTCGTGCCTGGTCACTTTGGAAAGGCTCCATGCGCTCTCCTCAATTCGCTGACTTCTTGCCGAAAACACCAGCCATGCTCGCCGCCGTTCTGCTGTGTTGTTGCGCTGCGACCGCGCAAAACTTCGTGGACATTAAACCGTCCCCTCAACAAGTTCAATGGCAGGATCTCGAAATCGGGGCAATTATTCATTTTGGCCCCAACACGTTTCAGGATCACGAGTGGGGTGATGGCACTGCCAATCCTCAAGTCTTCAATCCCACGCAGTTTGATCCTGAACAATGGATGCGCGCCATCAAGGCAGCGGGTGCGAAATATGTTGTGATGGTGGCCAAGCATCACGATGGCTTCTGCCTGTGGCCCACCGAGCAAACTGACTACAGCATAAAAAGCAGCTTGTGGCAGGGAGGCAAAGGCGATGTCGTCGGCGCGGTAGCTGCCGCGGCGCGCAAGTACGGCCTGGAATTCGGAATTTACCTTTCCCCGTGGGATCGCCACGAACCGCGCTACACAAATTCCGCCGAGTACGATCGCTATTATGCCTCGCAGCTAGACGAACTGGCCCTTCATTACGGAGAACTCGTAGAATTCTGGCTTGATGGCGCCGGCAGCGCAGGTCATGTGTACAATTTTCCGAAAATCATCGAGGAGTTACGCACCTATCAGCCGAATACGCTGGTGTTCGCGGACACCGGACTGTTTGAGTATGGTGATATTCGTTGGGTGGGAAACGAGGAGGGCGTTGTTCCCCGCGATAACTGGAACGTGATCGATCGCCACGGTTTCTTGCGCTGGCGTCCGGCCGAAGCCGACACGCCGCTGCGCAAGGCCCATTGGTTCTGGCACCCCAATGACGAGTCGTCACTCAAATCACTGCCCGAGCTGCTCACGTTGTACGAACAAACGGTCGGACATGGTGGCCAATTAATGCTGGGGCTTGCACCCGATCGCCGCGGATTGCTGCCGGAAACAGATGTTCGGCGCCTGGAAGAGTTTGGGCATGCGATCGCCAATCGATATGGAACTAATCTGGCTCAGATAGGCCGCGTGACCCGCGATGCCGAAATAGAACCCGCGCTGGATGGCGACCCGCACACCTTTTGGTCCGCGCCGCACGGCTCGCACCACGCCATGCTGCAGCTTGATCTGACCAAACCGGTTACTTTCGATCACGTTCAGCTGATGGAACGTATGAATAACGGCCAACATGTGCAATCTTTCCGCGTCGAGGCTTGGGAAGCCAATCGCTGGCAGACGATTGTCGAAGACCACACCATTGGTCACAAGAGAATCGAAGGCTTTTCGCTGCGAACAACTTCCCGCGTACGGCTCAACATTTTGAGCTCGACGGATGCGGCCGAAATCCGGGAATTCGCGCTATTCATGGTCGGCGATAAATAAGTCCTTGAGCTCTCCAGCCGCACCCCC
>Ga0134128_10010998_pt1 | contig 10835 bp, 5 predicted proteins | sample KB31754_FD_96462 | JGI IMG/M metagenome (GOLD analysis project Ga0134128, IMG submission 96462) | Terrestrial soil microbial communities with excess Nitrogen fertilizer from Kellogg Biological Station, Michigan, USA - KB3-175-4 | ecosystem: Environmental > Terrestrial > Soil > Unclassified ...
GGGCTTGAGGCGGCCGATCATCACCAATCCCGCGTGCGCGCCGCGGCCCCACATTGGCGTTTTGCCCAGGGTGAGCGGGGTAAACAGGTCAATGCCTTCACCGTAGCTGAACCATGGCGGCGTCACGCCGATAACGGTGTACTGCCGGTCGCTGAGAGTGAGGACGCGGCCAATCACGCTGCGGTCTCCGCCGAATTGCCGCTGCCAGAAACCGTACGAGAGGATGGCTGTGGGTGAGGCGCTTTCGTGATCGTCTTCCGGCCGGAAGTCGCGCCCGATGGGAATCTGCACACCGAAGGTGGAAAAGAACGTGGAGGAAACCATGCGTCCCTGCACCCGCTCAGCCTCTCCCATGCCGGTCAGGTTATAGCTGGCGCGTTGCCCCGCCGTAAACGCCTCAAAACTGCGGACGCGTCCGCGAATGTCTTCATAATCCGGATAGGCCACGGAGAGCACCATTTTGGGCTGGCGTTCCAGAATCGCCACCAGTCGCTCACTGCCTGGATAGGGAAGGGGGCGCAACAGCACGCCGTAAACCACGCTGAAGATGGATGTGGTCGCGCCAATGCCGATGGCCAATGTGGCGATGGCTATGGCGCTCATGAGTTTGTTGCGCCGCATGAGCCGCAGCGCATATTTCAGATCGTGGAACGTTTTGTGCATGATTTCCCTTTTGTTAGCGAATCGATCGATGATCAGATCTGGCCGGCTGCATGTCCGCTGAAGTTAAGAGCTGGAATAACTGCAATGCCGCTGCCAAACCAGCGGCGGGGAAGTGATTGATTCGGTGAGACTAGCGGAAAAATCAAGCGCGGACTGAGGCAAGCTGCTGTTCGATGATGAAAAGCAGGTGTGCGAAAGCGAACACCGCCATCCGAGGACAGAGTCGTCCCGGCGCAGGCGTTAACAGAGAACCGTTCAAACAGACTTAGGCTGCACGTTTCTCGACCTTGGGTGGTTGAGTGGGCGCCAAGGCGCCAAATTCCGCAGGCAGGCCGGCAATGCGCAACATAAGCGCGTCGAGCACGCGGTCAGGCAGGACTCGCGGCAGCGTAGTGAGAAGCCTTGCGTGCTTGCCCACGCGATAGCGAATCCGCGGACGCCGCGCTGTGAGCGCGTGGCGTACAGCATCAGCCACCACGTCGGGCGAACTGCCGTTCATTTCGCGCTCATAGGCGCGGGAGACGAAGCCCAACAGCATCTCGCCATACCGTGCGGCGGCGTCGGGTGGAAGACTGGCGATGATGGATTCGATATCGCCCAGAGTCTTATTCACCGCGGGAGTTCGAATGGCTCCGGGCTCGATCACAGATACTGCGATTCCGAATGGTCGCAGCTCCAGCCGCAACGTATCGTTAAAAATGCCAAAGGCGGCCTTGCTCGCGTTGATCAGGCTCCCGAACGGCACGGCGATGTGCGCGCCCACCGAGCTGATGTTCACAATCCGCCCGCGCGCGGTGCGCAAGAGGGGAAGAAAAGCCTGGGTGACCGCGAGTTGTCCAAACACATTGATGTCAAAAATCTCCTGCAGATCAGCCGGAGCAATGGATTCAACCGGGCGCACCCTGCCCACGCCCGCCACATTGACAAGGGCATTGAGTCCGCGGCCCGGCACTTGTGGTGCCACCTGCGCGGCCGCCGCCATCACGCTGAGGCGATCTGTTACGTCCATCATCACAGGCGTTACATTGGGTCCACTTTCCGACCGCAGTCTCTCGGCGTCGCCTGGCTTGCGAACGGTGGCGAATACCCGCCAGCCAGCCTCGATCATCTGTGAGACGCTGGCCCGTCCAATACCGCTTGAAGCGCCCGTGATAACAACAGTTTTGTTTACGTTTGGGTCAGGCATGAGGAAACCTCCCGGAGAAAGTGGCGCGCGAGCTCTCGCCCGCCGGCCGCAAGAGCCTCACGCTCTTGGATGTCTGGCGTCGCAGCGGGGCTTCAGAGTTTCCGCCGCGACTGATGGAGCCACCCTGGCCCTTTGTGGTGATACATTGAAGCGAATTATGCTGGAGGGCTGAGCAACAGAATCAACGTCGGTTTTCTTCTGGGTGCATGGCAGGGGAATGAGCACTTCCTTCAATTCCGTGCGGGAGGAACGCCGGCTTCGTCCGGAGTTGCGTCCCGTCGCGGACCGCGCTTTCTCAAGGGCCGCCGGCGCTCCGCTGGTGGAGGGCAATTGCATACGGCTGCTCAAAGATGCGCGCGAGAACTACCCGGCGTGGCTGGAAGCAATCCGCACCGCGAAACGCCACATTCATTTTGAGAGCTACATTATCCACGATGATGATGTGGGGCGGACCTTTGCTGAAGCGCTGATAGCCAGGGCAGGTGAAGGCGTGCGCGTGCGCCTTATCTATGACTGGCTCGGCGGCTTGGGCAAATCACCACAGCGGTTCTGGAACAAGCTGCGCTCTGCTGGTGTGGAAGTGCGCTGCTACAACCCACCCCGTTTTGACTCCCCTTTCGGCTGGCTCTCACGCGATCATCGCAAAATGATTGCTGTGGACGGCGAGATTGGGTTCGTAACCGGGCTGTGTGTCGGCCGCATGTGGGTGGGCAACCCGGAAAAGGGAATTCAACCCTGGCGGGACACAGGCGTGGAGGTGCGCGGACCCGCCGTCGCCGACATCGAACGTGCCTTTGAGCAGGTATGGGCAACCATGGGTGAACCGATCGCTGAGAACCAAGCCGGTGGCAGCGTGCCTCCCCCCGCGGGAAACGTGAGCCTGCGCATTGTTGCCACACTCCCTGCCACCACAGGGTTGTTTCGCCTCGACCAGTTGTTTTCCGCAGTAGCGACGCGGACAATTTGGCTCACCGACGCGTACTTCGCCGGCACCACTCTGTATGTGCAGGGGCTCAGGGCGGCGGCGCGCGATGGCGTTGATGTGCGCCTGCTGGTGCCAAACGCGACCGACATCCCCCTGATTCGCCCGCTATCGCGAGCGGGTTACCGTCCGTTGCTGGAAGCGGGCGTGCGCCTCTTTGAGTGGAATGGCACCATGATCCACGCCAAGACCGCGGTGGTGGATGGGCGGTGGGCCCGTGTGGGATCAACTAACCTGAACATCGCGAGCTGGCTGGGGAACTGCGAACTTGACGCGGTGATTGAAAATGAGCAGTTCGCCCGCGAGATGGAGGAGATGTACCTTCAGGACCTCACAAACGCAACGGAAATCGTGCTGGACATGAAGCGCAAGGTGCGGGCGCCGGGAGAACCGCGCCATCCTCGGGCAGCCGCAACCAGCGGCGGCGGCAGCGTGGGACGGGCCGCAGCCGGAGCCATCCGCATTGGCAACACGGTAGGAGCGGCGTTTACCAGCCGCCGCGTTCTGGAATCCGTGGAGGCCCGCACTATGCTGCTGGCTGGAACCATCCTTCTCGGAGCGGCTGCGTTGTCCTGGTTTTTCCCGCGCGTGCCCGCCTACACGCTGGTGGTTGTTTTTGGCTGGATTGGCTTGGCTCTGCTCTATCGCGGGTACAAGCTGTTTCGCGAGAGGAAGGCAAAACGCCGGGAATCGTGACCGCATTCTCCCCGTAGAAAATGAAGGCCAGGCCGCCAGTATGACGAGCGGCGCGACCCCAACTCGTGTGGCGGAGGAATGGACAAACTAGTGATCGAGTGGTTTCGTCCACTCCGGGCGATCAGGATTTTTCAGATCTCCGTCCCAGGACGCGAGAAGCCGGCCGGTCTTCACGTCGCGCAATTCGCAGTGTGAAAAAGGCCCTTCATGCAGTGGACCGCCATGATACGCGACCTGGTCTCCTTGGCGGACGAAAGCCCAACTCCAGTATGTTGGCCTTGTATCAAAGGTCCGGATGATTCTACCGCCGCGCCAAATGACCAGCGACCCAGAGATGTCATCGAATTTAGTCCTCGCGTCGTTCGCTGGATTGGGGTACAAAACCAGCCAGCCCGCGGTGCGACCGTCCGCCGCAATTTTGGCATCCTCAATGCCGGTTTGATCCTGTCGATGGGGTACAAGCGTTTCATGACCGTGGTCCAGAACTATATGGACGTCGCTATTCTCATCGGCATAGATGCGAAGGACAGAGCTGGTCGAATGTGACCTTGCCGAACTAGCAGCCAGCAAAAACAAGGCCAGCAGAAGCGAAACAGCAGTGCGGTTCAAGGAAGCGCCTCGTTTGGAGTCTAACCCAGAGTAGCCGAAATAGTTGCAGGCGGGCATCCCGGTACTTGCGAATGATCAATGCTGCTATTTGCCGCCCGGCAAAGCGAAGCTGGCCAGCTGCTCTGTATTTGACAAACGAAATGCGCGGGAGCATAGAATGACTCAGAGTTGTGCTGTGAGTCGCTGGGCTAAATTCGTCTGCCTCGTACTTGTTGCAGTAGTGCTGGTCATTGTTTTCGTCCCGAACTTCGACTTACCTCCTACAGCGGTACGCTCTGCAAGTCATAGAGTTCACTTCTCGCCGCTGCATGTAATCACTGCTGCGAGTACCTCGTTATTGTTGCCTTGGACAGCAGCTTCACCGCTGCGGCTTGTTTTCTCCAGCCCCGTCGATCTCCCGGCCAGTCTGATCGATCTCAACTGCGCTCGCCTCTGCTAAAGCCAATCCACGTTCCCCTCACCAAAAGTTAGACACACCAACAACCGCAGTTGACGAATAGGGGAGTGGTCCCGCCCGGTCCGCCAGCGTTTACCGCCCGCTGGAGATTTACCAGCGGCGTCTCCATCGGAGGGTCAGGTGAAAAGCAAACACTATTGTGCCGCATTGGCACTGACTGCAGTTCTACTCTCAATTTCAGCCGTTGCTCAGCGATTGGATGGAACGCTGCGCGGCAAGGTAGCAGATGCTTCCGGCGCCGTGATTCCGGGAGCTGATATCACGGCCAGCAACCAGGCAACCGGAGTCCAGCAAAGAACAAGAACGACCTCCAGCGGCGAGTATGTTTTCCCGAATATGCTCGTGGGCACCTACACAATCGAGGTCGGAGCGAAAGGCTTTGCGAAATTCGAGCGCAAGGATGTTCAGGTCCTGCCGAACCAGACCATAACAGCCGACGCAACGCTGAGAGTTGCCGGTGAAATGACCACTGTGGAAGTAACCACAGGGGCAGAAACGGTGCAGACCACCACCTCACAACTTTCCAATGATTTCGGCGCGAGAGCTGTTTCGGACCTGCCCAGCCCCGGTCTGGGCGGCGGGCCTTTGAACCTGGCATTGCTGGCTCCAAACACCACGACGCAGGGGGCCGGAGTGCTGGGTGAAGGCGGCTCGATCGGCGGGGCACGTCCACGCCTGAATAGCTTCAACATCGACGGCGTCGATGACAACAGAGTTGACGTTACCGGCCACACTTCAGAGGTGATTCCTGAGGCAGTGGCCGACTTCAATCTGGTGACAAACATGTTCAGTGCTGAGCTGGGTCACTCTGCCGGCGGCCAGTTCAACATCGTGACCAAGTCCGGGTCTAACAGTTGGCACGGATCAGCCTGGGAGTTCAACAACAATCGCGATTTCAACGCCATGGATAATCTCGAGAAGGCATCAGGGCTTACGGAGCCGCGGCGAGTTGATCGCAACCGCGCCGGCGGAGACATCGGCGGCCCGATCATCAAGGACAAGCTGTTCATCTACGGCGCTTATCAGTTCTCGAACGTTGGACTGGCGGCCGCCGCGGTGCAGCAGCTTGCGCCCACAGCCGACGGACTTGCTGCGTTGAACACGCTTGCCGCCAACCAGGAGGTGCGAAACATCCTGGCCCAATTCCCGACTGCTGCTGTTGCCGACTCTGCCGCGCAGGTAGTCAACGGGGTTTCCATCCCAATCGGAACATTTCAGCCGGCGGCGCCGAGCTACCTGAACCAGCATGACTTCAACATTAACTCCGATCTTCATTTAAACAGCCATCAGATACGCGGGCGCTTCCTGTATGATCGCCAGCGCTCCCCCAACGTCAACCCGGATACGCCGTTGCAGCAGTTCACCGGGGCAATCGAAGCAGACAATCGCAAGATCATCCTCACTGACGCCTGGGCGGTCAGCAGTTCGGTGATCAATGATTTTCGCATCGCGTACTCCCGGTTCGTGCAGGGATTTACCATCCCGACTCAGTTTGCTAACTTCCCCAACGCCAAAATCGATGTCTTGGGACTGAATATTGGTCCCGAAGGCAACTCACCGCAGAGTTACGTCCAGAACAACTACCAGGTGCTGAACAACGTGAGCATTGTTCAAGGCGCACACACCTTCAAATTCGGATCGGAGTATCGGAGATGGATTGCCCCTTCCAACTTCCTGCCGCGTGAACGAGGGGAATGGGACTATGGCGACCTGCAGACATTAATCAACGATCAGGTACCCAATGGCTTCAACCAGGCTCTGCGCGGCGCCGGATCAGGAGCCTTCAACGGCAACCAGCACGCCATTTACGGATTTGTGCAGGATGACTGGAAAATAATGCCGCGACTTACGGTCAACCTGGGCGTGCGCTATGAGTGGACGAACAACCCTGCCGACGTTCGCCTGCAAACGCTGAACGCAATCTCCACTTTGCCGGGAGTGTTCGAATTCCGCCAACCAAAGACGGACACGAACAACTGGATGCCGCGCATCGGCTTCGCCTGGGATCCCCTGGGTGACGCGAAGTGGGCGGTGCGTGGCGGATTTGGCGTTTCCTATGACGTTACGCCGCAAAACTTCCCGCTCCTGCAACTTCCTCCGCAATTACAGACGGAACAAAATCCTGACATTACTTGTACCCTGCCAAACGCTCCTGCATGGTGCGCCAACTTTCTGGCCGGAGGCCCGGGCACTGGCTTTCTTGCTGGAGGCGGACTCCTGCAGGTGAATGTACCCCCAGCGACCCAAGAAGAAGCCCGCGCCGCAACCCAGGGCATTATCCTGGACCAGGTCCAGCCTAAAGTCCTGACTTGGACGCTGGGGGTGCAGCGTGAAGTCTCAAAGAACACAAGCGTCGAAGTGCGATATCTTGGCACACGCGCAACCCAATTGCCCATTCAGGCTCGCATCAACACCAGAAGCGCCTTTAGCGCGCTGCAACCGTTGCCGACTTTCATTTCAAGCACCCAGGTCCCCGGAACGATTGTCGGAGGTTCGCGGCTGAGCGACTTCGAAAACTTTGATCCTTTTATTCACCCGGAGTTCAGCACACTGACGGCGTTCCCGCCGGTTGGAGGCAGCATCTACCATGCAGGCTCGGTTGATTTCAACCGTCGCTTCACGGCCGGGCTCCTGTTTCGGGCCAATTACACGTATGCTCACACCATTGATGACGCCACCAATGAACTGTTCAGCAGCGTGGTAAATCCGCGCCGCCCGTTCGACTGGCAGAATCTGGCCCTCGATCGTGCCAGTTCAACCCTGGATGTCCGGCATAAGTTCGCGATGTCCTGGATTTACGAGTTGCCTAAGGTGCCGACCGAAAACAATTTCCTGAAAACGGTAGCGCATGGGTGGCAAGTGGCCGGTACCTACCTGGTTCAGACCGGACAGCCGGTGACGCTTCTCTCTGGTTCCGACGCTAACGCTAACGGCGATACGGCGGGTGATCGCGGCATCCTCAACCCTGGCGGGCTTGAGCGAGTCGGATCCAACGTCAGCCTGGTATGCGTTGGAGCAGGAGGCGCAACCAGTATCGCACCGCTTGCAGCCGGTTGCGCCGGCGGAAGCGGCAGCGTGGCTGGTTACGTCGCCGATAATCCGAACGCGCGTTACATCGTGGCCGAGGTGGGCGCCTTGCCTACTCTGGGACGCAACAGCTTCGATTCTCCCGGGGTGAACGTGTGGAATATGGGGCTGTTCAAAAATACAAAACTCACTGAAGGCACAACGCTGCAATTCCGTGTGGATACCTTCAACACTTTCAATCATCGCAATTTCTCACTGGCCCAACCGACTGTCTTCCAGACGGGTGTGCTGATCGGCACTGTCAACAACGCTTTGAGCACAACCTACTCAAACATAGCCTCTGATCTGTTTCTGAACGACAACCAATTCACCGGCGGAGCTCGCCAGATGCAGTTAGGGGTGAAGTTGTTGTGGTAGCTGCTTCATGCTTCGGGGGCTTCAAACCAGGAGCCCCCGGTTTTTTTGCGCGCAGAAATCAATAAGACGACTCAATCCGCAGTGCTTCCCAGCATTTGGTAAGATGTTTGGCTACACACCTGATCGAACGATACTCCTTACCCGCGAAGGAATCTGCGCATGAATTTCAAAGCCTTCATAAGATCAGGCTCCGGCCTGTTCATTCTCATCGTTCTCATTGTTCTCACGGCCTCACCCGGAGCTTTTGCGGTTCCGAGCCCGGGCGCGGACGTTGCGCGCTGGAAGCAGGAAGCCGCCAATGTCACCATTATTCGCGACGATTGGGGCATCGCGCACGTTTACGGAAAGACGGATGCCGATGCGGTCTTCGGCGCCGAGTATGCGCAGGCTGAGGACGACTTCAATCGCGTGGAGACAAACTATATCAATGCGATGGGCCGCCTGGCTGAGGCGGAAGGTCAGTCGAAAATTTACCAGGATCTGCGCATGAAGCTCTTCATTGATCCCGCGACTTTGAAGAACCAATACGCCCAAAGCCCGGAGTGGCTAAAAAAGCTGATGAACGCCTTTGCGGATGGGCTGAACTTTTACCTGTATAGTCACCCGGAGGTGAAGCCGCGCGTCATCAAGCGATTCGAACCCTGGATGGCTCTCTCTTTCAGCGAAGGAAGCATTGGAGGGGACATCGAAAGGGTGAACATCAGCCAACTGGAAGCCTTTTACGGCAAAGGTCCGGAGAGCCAATCAGCCCAAATATCCACTTCTGAACCTGATGACGAGTTGGTTGAACCGACAGGCTCAAATGGCATGGCCATCGCTCCGGCCAACACGGCGGATCACCATGCGCTCTTGCTGATCAATCCGCACACGTCATTTTATTTCCGTTCCGAGTTGCAGATGGTGAGCGATGAAGGATTGGACGCTTACGGCGCTTCAACCTGGGGGCAATTTTTCATTTATCAGGGGTTTAACCCGCACGCCGGCTGGATGCACACCTCCAGCGGCGTGGACGCGGTGGATGAGTATCTTGAAACGGTGACGAAGAAGGGTAATCGCTACTATTACAAGTACGGCAAGAAAGAGCGGCCGGTCATCGAGAAAGAGATCACGGTCCCTTACAAGACTGATCATGGAATGGCCGAGAAAAAATTCACCGCTTACTTTACGCATCACGGGCCGATTATCCGCGAAGAGAACGGCAAGTGGGTCAGCATCGCTCTGATGCAGAAGCCCATCAAGGCGCTGATGCAATCTTTTCTGCGCACCAAAGCCACCGATTTCAAGTCCTACCTCAAGACGATGGAACTCAGGGCGAACTCCTCCAACAACACTATCTTTGCCGACTCTGACGGCGACATCGCTTACTATCAGGCAAATTTCATTCCCCGGCGCAGCACTAAGTTCGATTTCACCAAGCCCGTGGATGGCAGCAGTCCTGAGACAGACTGGCATGGAATGCTTCCCCTGGACGAGACGCCGCATCTGCTGAACCCGAAGAGCGGATTTGTTTACAACTCCAATGACTGCCCGTGGTCGGCAGGTGGGCCAGGCAGCCTCAACAAAGACGATTATCCGGCTTACGTGGAGATGGGGGGCTACTCCGCACGCGGACGGCACGCCGTCAAGGTGCTCGAAAGCAGGAAGAATTTTAATGTCGATTCTCTCATTGCCGGAGCCTTCGACAGCTATCTTACGTGGTTTGACAAGCCGCTGCCTGCCTTGATCAAAGCGTGGGATGAAGCTCCATCTTCGGATCCTCTGAAAGCAAAACTTTCAGAGCAAATCGCGGCCCTGCGCAGTTGGGACCACCGATGGGGCATTGATTCCGTTCCCACCTCGCTTGCCGTATTTTGGGCCGAGGAGATCCAGCATCGCGTCCGCCCCGACGCCAAAAAGGCCGGAATGTCAGTGGAAGATTATGCTGCTACCAAAGCCTCGCCGGAAATGCTGTTGCAGGCGCTGGCCGACGCTTCTGACAAAATCCAGGCCGGGTTTGGAACGTGGAAAACTCCGTGGGGAAACATCAACCGCTTCCAACGCATTAACGACAACATTGAACCCTCATTTAATGATGCCGATCCGAGTATTCCTGTAGGCTTCACTTCAGGTATCTGGGGATCGATTGCATCATTTGGGGCTCATGCATATCCCAACACGAAAAAGTGGTATGGCACCAGCGGGAACAGTTTCGTCGCGGTGGTTGAATTTGGCCCCCGCGTTCGCGCCAGAGCTGTAACGGCCGGCGGTGAAAGCGGCCATCCCAACTCCCGCCATTTCGACGACGAAGCCGAGCGCTACAGCAAGGGAAATTTGCGCGAGGTTTACTTCTACCGCGAACAACTCAAGGGGCACACCGAGCGACAGTATCATCCGGGAAGCTGAGCGCGGGGGAACAAATCTGTTGCTCATGCGGCACGGTCGTGGATCGCCGGCTGTTCCCGCCGGTTCACGGCATATTCGTCGATAAACGTTGAGATGAGCGCCGCGCTTGGAACGGCCACCACCGCGCCAACGACTCCGGCGAGTTCCGATCCGATCACCAGCGCGACCAGCACTGCCACTCCAGGCAACCCAACCGTCGACCGCATGATGCGCGGAGTGAGGTAGGCGTTCTCGATCTGCTGATACACGAGATAAAAGATCACTACTCCCAGCACCTTCATCCAGGAGTCGATCGCGGCGATGAGGCCGGCGACAATCACGGTGGCAATTGGTCCGAGCACGGGTACAAAGTTTGCCAGTCCGGCGAAAACGCCCAGCGCGTAGAAATAGCGGATCCCGAGAAAGCCGAAGACGAC
>Ga0134128_10011002_pt1 | contig 10831 bp, 8 predicted proteins | sample KB31754_FD_96462 | JGI IMG/M metagenome (GOLD analysis project Ga0134128, IMG submission 96462) | Terrestrial soil microbial communities with excess Nitrogen fertilizer from Kellogg Biological Station, Michigan, USA - KB3-175-4 | ecosystem: Environmental > Terrestrial > Soil > Unclassified ...
CCGCCTGCGGCACGGTGAGGGCATTCGCGTCATCGCCCAAAATCAGCGACACATTGGCGAACTGGCCCGGCCACAGCCGCTCATCCTGATTGTCGAAGACGGCGCGCAGCGCGATCGTGCCGGTGGTGGCGTCGACGGTGTTGTCGAAGAAAGCGAGCTTGCCTACCGCTGGTGCGCCCTTGTCGCCGGCCGGCCGCGCCTCGACCTTGACCGGTCCCGCGGCCATCGCCGCGCGGATCGCCGGCAACTCGCGCTCGGCTACCGAGAAGTTGACGTAGATCGGCTTCACCTGGTTCAAGGTGAGGAAGGGGACGTCATTGGCCTTGACGTCGTTGCCCACCTTGGCCATCACCATGCCGAGGCGCCCGTCGATCGGCGCGGTGATGGTGTAGTAGCTCAGCTGCACCTTGGCGTTCTGCAGCGCCGCCTCGTCCGCCTGGACGCCGGCCTCGAGCGCCTGCGCGGTGGTGACGGCGGTGTCGTATTGCTGGTGCGAGACGAAATCCTTCTTCACCAACGGCGCGTAACGGCCGACATCGCGATTGGCGTTGACGAGCTGCGCCTTGTCGCGCGCGAGTTGTGCCTGGGCCTGCAGCACCTGGGCCTCCGCGGCGCGGCTGTCGAGCAGGAAGAGGACGTCGCCCGCCTTCACATACTGCCCGTCCTTGACCTTGACCTCGGCGATCTGCGCATCGATGCGCGACTTGACGGCGAGCGAGGCGATGGGCTGCGCCGTGCCGATGGCGCCGAGCGTCACCGCCACCGTCTGCCGTTCGGCCGGCACCACCACCACCGGCACCGCCGGTGCGGCATGCGGCGCCGGCAGCGTCTGCGAATTGGCCTGCTCGATGCGCAACGCGCGATAGGCCGCGCCGCCGCCAGCGAGCAGCGCCACGATGGCGACCGCCATCACTCCACGCTTCATCGACTCCCGCCTTCCCCCACCGACCCCTTGCCGGCGCACTCGACCATAGGCAACCGCGCGCCCTACAGCATAAGCACACTCGCCGCCGATCATCCCCGCCAGCACAATGGACAGCGCGTCGCAGCACGCGGCGGCAGCTTCGGCCCGCTCAATAAGCTAGCCGAGGCGAAATTGTAAACCGGCCCGGCTTGCCGGTCTGGTAACATTCTCGCGCAGGGCAGACGGAATCGAATGGCGGCGATTGAAGCCGAAGACGCGCCGAAGGCGGGCTTCCAGAATGTGGTGCGGGTTCTGCGCATCCGCAACTATCGGATGTACACCGCCGGCAACGCGATCTCGCTCATCGGCAGCTGGATGCAGCGCGCTTCGGTTTTGTGGCTGGCCTGGGCGCTCGCGCACTCGACGGTCTGGCTCGGCATCATCAGCGTCGCTGATCTCGCACCCACCCTGGTGCTGAGCCCGCTCGCGGGACTGCTCGCCGACCGGGTCGATCGGGTGCGGCTCATCCGTGCGACGCAGATCGTGGCAATGGCGCAGGCGGTAGTGCTGGCGGCGCTCACCTATGCCGGGCTCATCACCGTGGAGCTGCTGTTTCTGCTGACCTTGCTGCTGGGCGCGGTCGCCGCGGTCAATCAGCCGGCGCGGCTTGCGCTGGTTTCCGCGCTCGTCGACCGTGCCAACCTGGGCTCGGCCATCGCCGTCAACTCGCTGGTGTTCAACGGCGCGCGTTTTCTCGGTCCGGCCGCCGCCGGCATCGTCATAGAGCGCAGCAGCATCGCGCTCGCCTTCGCGATCAATGCGGCGACATACCTTCCCTTCATCGCCGCGCTGGCCCGGCTCGATCTGGCGGAGGGCGGCGCGCGCGCTCCGGCACCCTGGCGCTTCTTCGGCGACACGGCGGCGGGCTATGCCTATGCGCTGCGCCATCCCGGCATCGGCCGCATGTTCCTGCTCTTCGCGGTCACCTGCTTCGCGCTGCGCGGCTTCGTCGAGATGTTTCCGGCCTTTGCCGACGAGGTGTTCGGTCGCGGCGTCGAAGGCTACACCTGGCTTACTGCGACGCTCGGCCTCGGTGCGCTGCTGGGCGGGCTCTTCATGGTGCGCCGGCCCGGCGTGCATGGGCTTACCGCGCTCATCATCGGCCATACCTGCGTCGTCGCCGTCTCGGCCTTGGGCTTCACCGCGACCTCGAGCTACTGGGTGGCGGTGGTCTGCGTCTTTGTCTGCGGCTTCTCGCTGGTCACCACCGGGATCAGCGCACAGACGCTGATCCAGACCGCGGTCGATCCGGCGATGCGCGGCCGCGTGCTGGCGGTCTACGGCATGCTGTTCCGCGGCGGCCCGGCGGTGAGCGCGCTGGCGCTGGGCTGGCTCGCGAGCTTCATCGGGCTCAGGCTCGCCGTCGTCGCCGGGGCTTCGCTCTGCCTGCTCTATTGGGCCTGGGCGCGGCTGCGGCAGGAGGCGATGGAGCGCGCGCTCGACATCGAAGCGCGCGGCGCGGCGCGATGAATCCCGGCGCGCTCTTCTGCTTCGGCCTCGGCTACAGCGCCGGGTTCCTCGCTCGCTCGCTCGCCGCCGAGGGCTGGCGCGTCGCCGGCACCAGCCGCGAGGGCGGTGCTGCGCCAGGCGGGACGAGGCTCGAGCGCTTCGCCCGCGGCGCGCCGCTCGCCGATGCCGGGGCAATGCTCGGGCGCACGACGCATCTCCTCATCTCGGTGCCGCCCGATGATGAGGGCGATCCGGTGCTGGCTGAGCATGCGCGCGAGATCGCCGCGCTGCCGGATCTTGTTTGGCTCGGCTACCTCTCGACCACCGGCGTCTATGGCGATCGCAGCGGCGGCTGGGTGGACGAGAGCGCGCCGCTGCTGCCGACGGGCGAGCGCAGCCGGCGCCGCGTCGCCGCCGAGCAGGGCTGGCTCGAGCTCCGGCGCGAGCACGGCGTGCCGGTGCACGTTTTCCGCCTCGCCGGCATCTATGGTCCCGGGCGGAGCGCCCTCGACACGGTGCGCTCCGGCCGCGCCCAGCGCATCGACAAGCCGGGCCAGGTGTTCTCGCGCATCCATGTCGCCGATATCGCCCAGGTGCTTCGCGCCTCGATGGCGCGGCCGGCGCCGGGCCGCGTCTATAACCTCTGCGACGACGATGCGGCGCCGCCCGAGGTGGTGATCGCCGAGGCTTGCCGCCTGATCGGCGTGGCGCCGCCGCCGCTCATCCCGTTCGCCGAAGCCCGCCTCTCGCCGATGGCGCGGAGCTTCTACGACGACAACAAGCGCGTTTCGAACCGCCGCCTCAAAGAGGAGCTCGGGATCCGGCTGCTCTATCCGAGCTACAGGGACGGGCTCAAGGCATTGCTTCACGACGAGCGCGCGTCGTCGTCGCTACGCCAATGATGTACATCACTGAGAATTATTTTTCGCTACGCCAATGACTGAGTCGCGCTGCGCCCGACGCCACCGAAAAAATTCTAACACGGCACCCCTCAGCCCAGCATCGTCTCGATCGTGCGCGTGAGCAGCGCCAGATCGGCGTCGCGCGACAGGCGGTGGTCGCCGTCCTTCACCAGCGTGATCTCTACGTCGGGCGTCGCCAGCCGCTCGGCCAGGCGGAGGCTCGATGGCCACGGCACGTCGGGATCCCCCATGCCGTGCAGCAGCCGCACCGGGCAGGTGAGCGGAATGGTGCCGCCGAGCAGCAGATGCCGCTTGCCTTCCTCGATAAGATTGCGGGTGAAGAGATAGCCCTGCTCGTCATAGGCCGAGGGGAGGCGCAGCGCCCCTTCGCGCAGCAGCCGCCCGCGCTCCTCGGGCGAGAAATGCGCCCACATCGCTTCCGTCGCATCCGCCGCCGCGGCGATGCCGACCAGCGCCGCGACGCGCTCCGGCCGCGCCAGCGCCGCCAGCAGCATGATCCAGCCGCCGATGCTGGAGCCGACGAGGATCTGCGGCCCCTGCGCCAATTCGTCCAGCACGGCGATCGCATCCTCGCGCCAGCGTCCGACCGTGGCGTCGGCGAAATCGCCCGACGAGGCGCCATGCGCGAAATAATCGAAGCGCAGATAGGCCTGGCCGCGCGCGCGGCAGAAGGCGTCAAGGTGGCGCGCCTTGGTCCCGGTCATGTCGGACATGAAGCCGCCCAGGAAGACGATGCCGGGGCTGTTGCCGTCCTGGCGATGGTAGGCGATTGTGGCGCCGTCCGCGCGTGTTAGGATGCGCGGTGGCGGCTCGCCGGGACCTGGCGTCGAGGGGACGCTCATCCGATCACCACCTCCATGACCATCGCGGCCGAGACTAGCATTGAAGCGCCCTGGGCCGTAACCCGGCCGCGGGGGTCGCCGGGCGGTGGCTGAGCTCATGGCGCTGGCCGAGGTCGCGGAAGACACACGCGCCGCGGCCGATGCCCAAGCCGCCGCCGTGCCGCCGCGACTGCTCTTCATCGACAACATCCGCTGGACGATGATCGTTCTCGTGCTCAGCATGCATGCGAGCGACACCTATAGCCCATTCGGCAACTGGTATTACCGGGATCGCGGCGCGGTAAGCTTCGGCAGCGCGCTGGCTTTCGCCGCCTATCAGACGTTTCTGCAGGCGTTCTTCATGGCGCTGCTCTTCTTCATCGCGGGCTATTTCGCGGCGCCAGCCCTCGATCGCAAGGGGCGTCGCGCCTTCCTGCGCGACCGCTCGATCCGGCTCGGCTTGCCGACGCTGCTCTACATGTTCGCGATCGGGCCGGTGACGCAATACTTCCTGTCGCATAGCTGGGGGAGGGGCGGGTTTGCCCATCAATGGCTCACGCATCTCCGCGACGGCGAATGGCTCTCCGAGACCGGTCCGATGTGGTTCTGCGCGGCGCTGCTCGCCTTCTCGATCCTCTATGCCCTGCTGAAGCCGGCCGCGCCTGAAATCCGGCGCGGCGCGGCGGAAGGGCCCGGCGGCCTGGCCGTGATCGCCTTCATCGGCGTCATGGCGCTTGCGACGTTTCTCGTGCGCATCCCGCTTCCCGAGGATCGTGCCCTCTTCAATATGCATCCCGGCGATTTTCCCCAATATGCCCTGATGTTCGCCGCCGGCATCTTCGCTTATCGCGGCGCCTGGCTGGAGCGGGTGAGGGACGGGCGGGCGGTGAGCTGGTCGCTGGGGCCGCTCCTTCTGGCCCTGCCGCTGTTTGCGCTGCTGATCGTGACGGGGGGTGCCTTGCGCGGCGAGACGGCCGCATATCTCGGTGGCTTCAATCTCATCAGCGCCGGCAAATGCCTGTGGGAGGCATTGGTGTGCGTCGGGATGAGCTTCGGCCTGCTCGCGCTTTACCGCCGCTGCTTTGATCGGCAAAACCGCCTGGCCAGGCTCTTCTCCGACAATTCTTTTGCGGTCTATGCGTTCCACCCGCCGGTGCTGATCGCCCTGGCGCTGCTGCTTCACCCGCTCGCCGCGCCGCCGCTGGTCAAGGCGGCGGTTTTGACCGCGCTTGCGACCATCGCCACCTTCTCGCTTTCGGCCGCGGTCATCCGCCGGATTCCGCTGCTGCGGCGAATCCTCTAGGCGCAATAAGAAATGCATGCGGCCCGAGTCGTGCGCAAGATTCCGCCGAGGCACCGCGGCAAACGACCCGTCCGCGATGGTAGGCGATTGTGGCGCCGTCCGCGCGTGGTAAGATGCGCCGCCGCGGCTCGCTGAGGCCCGGCGTCGAAGACACACTCAATCGCATCACCATTTTCATGACGATCGAAGCTGAGACCAGCACCCCCGCGGCGGCGGCCGGAACCCGTCCGCCGGCGGTGCTGCAGGTGCTGCCGCGACTCGTCACCGGCGGTGTCGAGCGTGGCACCGTCGAGGTGGCGGCGGCGCTGGTCGCCGCCGGTTGGAGGGCGGTGGTCGCCTCCGAGGGCGGGCCGATGGTGCGCGAGATCGAGCGCGCCGGCGCGCTCCATGTCGAGCTGCCGCTCGCCTCCAAGAATCCCATCACCATGCGGCGCAATGTCGAGCGCCTGGCGCAGCTCATCCGCCGCGAGCCAATCGACATCATCCATGCGCGCAGTCGCGCGCCGGCCTGGAGCGCGCTCGGCGCCGCGCGCCGCACCGGCAGCCATCTGGTCACCACTTTCCACAACGCCTATGGCGATGAGACCTGGTTGAAGCGCCGCTACAACGCGGTCATGGCCGAGGGCGAGCGCGTCATCGCCATCTCGCGCTTCGTCGGCGAGCACGCGATGCGCGTCTATGGCGTGCCGGCGGAGAAGCTGCGGATCATCGAGCGCGGCGTCGAATTTGGCCGGTTCGATCCCGAGCGGGTGAGCGCCGAGCGCGTCATCCGCCTGGCGCGGGAATGGCAGCTCCCGGACGGTGTGCAGGTGGTGATGCTGCCGGGACGGCTCACCCGCTGGAAGGGCCAGCTCGTGCTGGTGGATGCGGTGGCGCGGCTCAACCGGCGCGATCTGCGCTGTCTGCTCGTCGGCACCGGCGACGGCCGCTACCGCCAGCAGCTGCTCGACACCATCGCGCGGCGCGGGCTCGGCGGGCTCTTCCAGGTGATCGAGGATTGCCGCGACATCGCCGCCGCCTACAAGCTGGCCGATGTCGTGGTGTCGGCCTCGACCCGTCCCGAGGGCTTCGGCCGCGTCATCGCCGAGGGGCAGGCGATGGGCCGTCCGGTCATCGCCACCAATCACGGCGGGGCGCGCGAGATCGTGCTCGATGGCGAGACCGGCTGGCTGGTGCCGCCGGACGACGCCGAAGCGCTCGCCGGCGCGCTCAGCGCGGCGCTGGCGCTGAGCCCCGCCGGGCGCCTGGCGCTGGCGCAGCGCGGCATCGCCCATATGCGCGCACATTTCACGACGCAGCGGATGACCAGCCGCACGCTTGCCGTCTACGAGGAGATCCTCTTCCCGGAAGCGGCGCAGGGCGACGCCGCGGCGTGACGCCGGCCTACGCTGCAAACTTGCCCACCGGTACTGCAGCTTCCATGCGCATCCTCGTCATCAAGCTCGGCGCGCTCGGTGATTTCGTGCAGGCGATGGGGCCGGCGTCGGCGATCCGGCGGCACCATCGGGGCGACGAGATCACGCTGCTCACCACGGCGCCCTTCGCCGAGCTCGCGCGCGCGGCGCCCTATTTCGACCGCGTTCTCATCGACGAGCGTCCCCGCCTCTTCGATCTCGGCGGATGGTGGCGGCTCGCGCGCCTGCTGCGCCAGGGGGGCTTCGAGCGCGTCTACGACCTGCAGACCTCGGATCGCTCGAGCTTCTACCATCTGCTGATGGGCCGGCCGGACTGGTCGGGAATCGCGCGCGGCGCCTCGCTGCGCCACGTCAATTCCGAGCGCGACCGCATGCACACCATCGACCGCCAGGCCGATCAGCTCCGCATGGCCGGGATATCCGAGGTGCCGCCGCCCGATCTTTCCTGGGCGGCGCGCGATGTCGCGGCCCTCGATCTTCCCGAGCGGCTGCTGCTGCTCGTGCCGGGCGGCTCGGCGCATCGCCCGCAGAAGCGCTGGCCGGTCGAGCGTTTCGCCGCGCTCGCCGGGGTTGCCGTGCGGCGAGGCGTGACGCCGGTGGTGCTGGGCGGCGCGCAGGAGAAGCATCTCGGCCGCTTCATCGCCGAACGCTGCGCCGCCGCCCGCGATCTCACCGGCCGCACCGGCCTGGGCGAACTGGTGGGCCTCGGGCAGCGCGCGCTCCATGCGGTCGGCAACGATACCGGGCCGATGCATGTGCTGGTGGCGGCGGGCGCGCCCGCGACCGTGCTCTATTCGGCCGCATCCGATCCGACGCTCACCGCACCGCGCGGCGCGCGCGTCCGCATCCTGCGCCGCGCCGCGCTTGGCGAGCTTGGCGTCGAGGAGGTTGCCGCCACGCTTGCCTTCGGCTAAATCGGCGCGCATGAGCTCCGTCAACATCACGCTGCCCGACGGCAAGGTGAAAGGCTTTGCCGGCCCGGTGACCGGCGCCGAAATTGCCCAGTCGATCGGGCCTGGCCTCGCCAAGGCCGCGCTCGCGATCAAGGTGGATGGCGAGGCGAAGGATCTCGCGGCGCGCGTCGGGCGCGACGCCAAGGTCGCGGTGCTGACGCGGGAATCGCCGGAGAGCCTGGAGATCCTGCGCCACGACGCGGCGCATGTGCTCGCCGAGGCGGTGAAGGAACTCTATCCCGAGACGCAGGTGACCTTCGGCCCGGCCACCGAGACCGGCTTCTATTACGATTTCGCCCGCGACGCGCCCTTCACGCCCGAGGATCTCGAGCGCATCGAGAAGCGCATGCACGAGATCGTCGAGCGCAACGAGGCGATCACGCGCGAGGAATGGGAGCGCGACCGCGCCGCCGAGTTCTTCAAGTCGATCGGCGAGAAATACAAGGCGGAATGGATCTACGAGATCCCGAAGGAGGAGGCGATCAGCCTCTACCGCCAGGGAGAGTTCGTCGATCTCTGCACCGGTCCGCACCTCCCGTCGACCGGGCGGCTCGGCCATGCCTTCAAGCTGATGAAGGTGGCCGGCGCCTATTGGCGCGGCGACGCCAGGAACCAGCAGCTCCAGCGCGTCTACGGCACCGCCTGGCCGGACGAGAAGGCGCTGAAGCAGTATCTCTTCCAGCTCGAAGAGGCGGAGAAGCGCGACCATCGCCGCCTCGGCCGCGAGCTCGATCTTTTCCATCAGCAGGAAGAGGCGGCGGGCAGCGTGTTCTGGCACCCCAAGGGCTGGACGCTCTACCGCACCATCGAGAACTATCTGCGCCACCGGCTCGACGCGGCGGGATATCTCGAGGTGAAGACGCCGCAGCTCATCGACCGCTCGCTCTGGGTGGCCTCGGGCCATTGGGAGAAGTTCCGCCAGAACATGTTCACCGTCCGCGACGAGGACGAGGGCAAGGAGCGCGTGCTGGCGGTGAAGCCGATGAACTGCCCGGGCCATGTGCAGATCTTCCGCCAGCACCTGCACAGCTATCGCGAGCTGCCGCTGCGGCTTGCCGAGTTCGGCTCCTGCCACCGCAACGAGCCCTCGGGCGCACTGCACGGCATCATGCGGGTGCGTGCCTTCACCCAGGACGACGCGCACATCTTCTGCACCGAGGCGCAGATCACCAGCGAGACGGTGGCGTTCTGCGATCTCCTGCGCAGCGTCTATCGCGATTTCGGCTTCCCCGAGGTGGCGGTGAAGTTCTCCGACCGCCCGCCGGTGCGCGCCGGCACCGACGACATCTGGGACCGGATGGAGGGCGCGCTCAAATCGGCGACCGAAGCGGCGGGGCTTGCCTATCAGCTCAATCCCGGCGAGGGCGCCTTCTATGGGCCGAAGCTCGAATTCGTGCTGCGCGACGCGATCGGACGCGACTGGCAATGCGGCACGTTGCAGGTCGATTTCGTGCTGCCGGAGCGGCTCGACGCCAGCTATATCGGCGAGGATGGACAGCGCCATCGCCCGGTCATGCTGCACCGGGCCATCTTCGGCTCGATGGAGCGCTTTATCGCCATCCTGATCGAGCAATATGCCGGGCGACTGCCGCTCTGGCTGGCGCCGGTCCAGGCGGTGGTGGCGACCATCATCTCGGATGCCGATGGCTATGCCGAGACCGTGCGGCAAGCGCTTGGCCAGGCCGGGCTCCGCGTCGAGGCGGACCTGCGGAACGAGAAGATCACCTACAAGGTCCGCGAGCACAGCCTGGCCAAGGTGCCGGCGCTGCTGGTGGTGGGCAAGCGCGAGGCCGAGACCAGGACGGTCGCGATCCGCCGCCTCGGCGGCAAGGATCAGGAAGTCCTTGCGCTGGACGAAGCCGTCGCTAGATTGAAGTCGGAAGCGGCTGTTCCCTCGATGTGAGGGCGGCCTAATGGGGACCTTCAGCGGCGCCGGCCGGACGGGCATCGGCGCCAAGGAGGTCATCTGCGTTCGAAAGGAGGAACTGCATCCCTAGACTACCCACGACGGCGACGCCGACCCGCGACGGGCCGCGCGTCAATCAGGAGATCATGGTGCCGCGCGTCCGCCTGGTCGACGAGCGCGGCGAGATGATCGGGGTCGTCACCCGCAACGAGGCGCTGCAGCGCGCCACCGAGGCCGGCCTCGATCTCGTGGAAGTCGCCGCCAATGCCGACCCGCCGGTGGTCAAGATCCTCGACTTTGGCAAGTTCAAGTACGAGGAGCAGAAGCGGCGCAACGAGGCGCGCAAGAAGCAGAAGGTCATCGAGGTCAAGGAGATCAAGCTCCGCCCCGGCATCGACGACCACGACTACGACGTCAAGATGCGCAGCATGCTCAAATTCATCGAGGAAGGCGACAAGGTGAAGGTCACCATGCGCTTCCGCGGCCGCGAGCTGGCGCATCAGGAGATCGGCATGAACGTGCTGATGCGCGTGCGTGGCGACCTCGACAAGATCGCCAAGATCGAGCAGCACCCGCGCATGGAAGGCCGCCAGATGACCATGGTGATGTCGCCGAAATAGGCGGCGTTCGCTGCCCGAGGTGCTTGTGGTGAGATGAGCCCGATTTCGGCGCGCGGCCGGCATGCATGGCGCGGCCAAGCGATCGGCTCACGGAGAGTATCCGCGCCACGCTGATGCAGCTCCATTTCTGCGCGTTCTCAGAGCCGCGCCTTAGACGGGGCGGCGAGCAAGAAAGCAGAAGACCAGCCGCTGCAGAGCGCCGGTGCGTCCTTCGACAGGCTCAGGATGAGGGGCAGCGAGAAGGGCACCTCCTAGGAGCGAACTGCCGCGGCAGCGACGACAAGTCCTTCTCCGCCCTCGGGGGCGGAGAAGGATTGAGGATGAGGTGGGGGCGACCGCACCGCGCGTTCCCGACCTCACCCTGCCCTCTCCGCCCCAATGGGGCGGAGAGGGAAAGTGGCGCCGGGGGCCTGTCTCATTCTTGCCACACGCGTGGGTGTGAAGCGCGTCACAGCCGCGGCCGGCCGGGCGCGGTAG
>Ga0134128_10011003_pt1 | contig 10831 bp, 7 predicted proteins | sample KB31754_FD_96462 | JGI IMG/M metagenome (GOLD analysis project Ga0134128, IMG submission 96462) | Terrestrial soil microbial communities with excess Nitrogen fertilizer from Kellogg Biological Station, Michigan, USA - KB3-175-4 | ecosystem: Environmental > Terrestrial > Soil > Unclassified ...
CCAGTCGTGACCTCAAAGACGAAGTACGAAAGAAAAACCAGCCCAAGAAACAGCGGAAGGTACTTGAGCGACCGATTGACCGACTGATAAGGGTCGGCAACTTCGACGAACGAGACACCGAGGCCCGTGGCATCGAGCGCGTGAATCGCCGCAGCAGTCCCTTCCGCCGCGACGCCGCGCGCGATGTACGGTACGGTCCACTCAGCGGAGAATCCGTGGTCAGAGATGGTGTGAGCGGTGGGTAGGAACCCGCCGTCGAAGGACGGATTGGGCCAGTCGCCCTGCATCGTAAGGCGCGTCGTCTTGCCGTAAGACAGCACCGCAATGCGTTGTGCGCCGGAAAAGTGGAGCGCGGCCGAAGCTTTGAACTGCGCGTTCGAATGAGCGAACGCAGAGGCCGGTACCCCGAATAACGTGAGAGACGTCTGTAGTCCCTGGGCGCCATTGAGGACCATGTCCGGCGTAATAGCCGCGGGAGCCATGGCGAATGGCTTTCCGTCGACCGTAAGCACGGCATCGGAGCGCGCCCCTCGTGCATCGCTCACACCCACGATGATCTCTGCGCGACCCCAATCGAGCGTCGCGCCTTCGGGAGCGGCGCCGGGCACGCCCGCAAGATCGAATGATGCATCCATGTTGAGGTCGGCGCTGAAGACGGGCACTTTGAATAGCGAGCGGCGGCGCTCCTCCGTGGAGGATTTGACCGACGCGGCGGCCTGCGCCGGAAATACGAGATACACTCCCTGCTTGTTATCTGCGGGCACGGTGTACGGAATGGCGAGAGTGGGGCCGAGAAATGTCTGCTGGCCGCCGACATGCGCACTTACATCTTTCACCACGTCGGCAGCGCGGCTTGTACGGTCGCTCACGAGCGAGTCGACGAAAAAGGCGGGAATGCACATCACAAGGGCGAGTCCGCAGACGAGGAGTAGCTTGATGCCGATCGAGCGGCGTAGGCGGTCGCCGGCCGGCGCTTGCAGTATTCCGAACTGGTTCACCGTGGGCCCTCCAAGAATGGGCTGCGAGTTACTTTATATTGCAAAGTAACGGGACAAAAAAAGGGTCACGCCCGCGATGGCGCAAAACCGCGGCCGAGGGCTTTGTCGGATTGCTTGTTGGCCACCTGGGCGGCGTCGCGCACCACCTGCTCGAGGGTTTCAAGGTAGAGCAGGTAGCGCTTGCAGCCAAGAGGCGTGATGCGGCAGAGCGTGAGAGAGCGGTTGCGGTCCACGCCCTTGACGATTTCCACCAGGCGGGCACTCTCGAGCACTCGCAGGTGGCGGCTGAGGTTGCCGTCAGTGAGCGCGCAGAGTTCCTTGAGGTCGTTGAAGGCGAGGCCCTTGGGATTCGTGATGAGTGAGGTAAGCACGCTCAGGCGAGCGCGCTCATGGATGGTGCGGTCGAGGCCTTCATAAGCGAAGCGACCTTCGCCTGAGCCCTTCGGAGCGGTTGCGGGCGCGTCGTGCTTAGCTGTCATGCCGGCCCTCCTTTGCGCTGATGGCGAGAATGGCGGCTACAAGCAATTGGCCTGCTCCGAACGCGAGACCCATGGTCCACGGGGCGAGGGCACGGTTATCTGCGAGAGAGAGCACGGCGAGCCCGATGGCGAGATACCAGGCACCGGCGAGGAGCATCAGGCGCGGCAGAAATCGGCACGAGGAAAAAACGCCGATTGAGAAAATGACCTGCCACAGGCCGGGAAGGATCCACGCAACGCCGGGAAGTCGATCGATAAGCACAACCGTTGCGAGGGCGCCAGCTCCTGCGGCGGGCAGAAACTGCTCAACAGCCATGCGGATCATCTCGTCGGCGATACCTGAGTGGACGCGCTGAGTTCGCGCGATCATCTGCGAGCCGATAAGGCCGGCGGACAGAGCGGCAGTCGTCGCCCATAGACCGAAGTAGAGCAGCACGTGGGCGGCGGGGTTGTGCAGCCAAAGTTGCTGGGCAAGCGCCGCAGCGAGCGCTATGCCCCCGGTGGCGGCCAGCGTGGCAGGACCGTAGCCGCGGAATTCCGTGGTGCGCGCCATCTGGCGGCGGATGCTGCTGATATCCCCGAGCGCCCTGTTGAGATCATCCATGCGGCCTCTGCGACTACTTTACATTGCAAAGTACAGGACACCGGAAGAGATGTCAAGCCATGTCTTTAGGATTAGGCGGACTCAGCACCGGGACAGGCGCTCGGCTGATGGACACTGTCTTACGCTGTCTTACTCGACGACGAGCGTGCCATACGCCGTGTGACGCGACAGGACGCGTATGGGGCCAGCCGCGTTGATCCATCGACCATCGATCGCTTAATCACGTGTTTTGATTGCTTGAGTACGCAATGCGGCTGGCAACCCTCGGAATTGCCCTACCGCGTGGTTACGTGGAGGATGCGGAGTTCGGGGTAGACACCATCCCAATCGGGAGTGATCTGGTCGAAGCTGAGGCGGAAGTCACGCTCATCGCCAGGTTTGAGGGGGGCGCTCGACACACGTTCAGTGTCGATGTAGGGCTCACGTGTGCGAATCAACATCATGGACTGAGTTTCGTTCTGCGCCACTTCATGTGCGGGGTTGCGAAAGAGCACCTGAACGGTGATGCCGGTGATGGTCTTGTTTCCGGTGTTGGAGATGTGACCGTCGAGGTAAGTGACCTTGCCGCCCGCGAGGTTCGAGGACTCGCTCATGGCCACGTGGGAGACTGGCAGGCTCGCGGCATAGGGATCGGGCGCGGCACTTACAGGAGAGACGCTGGAGCCGGGACGCCCGCGGGTCAAGAAGAAGATAAGGACGACGGCGACGACAACCACTCCAGCGGCGAGTGCGATGGCCACCCAGTTGCGATCGCGGGAGTCGGCGGGACGGATGAGTTCAGGACCAGTGTTCACGGCGGAATTCTACACCTGTTGCTAGCGGACTGCGGTTCAGAGAATTTCTGGTGCGAAGAGGTCGGCGATAGTTTCGCGGCGGCGGATGAGCCGATGAGATTTTCCTTCGACCAGCACTTCAGCGGGACGGAAGCGCGTGTTGTAGTTGGAGGCCTGCACCATGCCGTACGCGCCGGCATCAAGGATGGCGAGCAGGTCACCTGTTTTCACTGGCGGCAGTTTGCGATCGCGGGCGAAGAAGTCGCCGGATTCACAGACAGGACCCACGATGTCAACGGTGCGGGTGCGGGCCCGTTTCGAATGCGGGCGTGGCGAGACGGGCATGATCTCGTGGTGCGCCTGGTAGAGCGCGGGACGGATTAGGTCGTTCATTGCGGCGTCGGTAATGACGAAGGTCTTGCTGCCGTTCTGCTTCACGTTGAGCACGCGGGTGAGGAGCGCGCCGGCCTGGGCCACAAGAAATCGGCCAGGTTCGATGAGCAGGCGTCCGTCGAAACCATCCAGCGCAGCGTTGATGGCAGCGGCGTAGTCGCGGACGCGGGCGGCGGGATCGGATTGGCTCCCGTGGTAATCGATGCCTAGGCCGCCGCCGGCGTCGATGGAGCGGAGATGGATTCCGTCGCGGTGTAGCTGGCCGACAAGTTTGTGGACGCGCTGGAGCGCGGCTCCGAAGGGCTCAGCGGAGCGGATCTGCGATCCGATGTGGACGCTGATGCCGTGAGGCTCGAGCCACTTGTTTCCGGCAGACCTGCGATAGAGAGCGGCGGCGCGGCGGATATCGATTCCAAACTTGTGCTCGCGCAGGCCGGTGGAGATGTAGGGATGCGTTTCGGCGAACACATCGGGATTGAGGCGCAGCGCGAAGCGGGTTTTGCGCTTCAACTTTGCAGCGCGCACGGCAAGCAGGTCGAGCTCGGCCTCGCTTTCCACATTGAATTCGAGAATGCCGGCGGTGAGGGCGTGATCGATTTCGGCAGCGGTCTTGCCTACTCCGCTGAAGACGACGCGATCCGCAGCTTCAGGAGTGGCGGCGAGAACGCGATCGAGTTCTCCGCCCGACACGATGTCGAAGCCCGCGCCGTGCTGCGCGAGGAGCTTGAGGATGGCGAGCGAGGAATTGGCCTTCACTGCGTAGCAGACGAGGTGGTCGCGCGCCGCGAGAGCCTCGTTGAACATGCGCAGGCGCTCAACGATCTGATCGGCGGAGTAGACGTAGAGCGGCGTGCCGTACTTCTTCGCCAGCAACTCCATTGAAACGAAACCGCAATGCAGGGGAGCCTGCGGCTGCAGGTGCAGGAAGGGACGCGGCGGAGTGAGAGTTTTTGCAGGCAAGAGGATTCCCAATGAATTGGTCTATTTCGAGCGTACAACATGGAATGCGGGAGGTTAGACGGGCGCGGGATGGTTAGATGGCGGGAAAGGGGGATCGCTGGCGGTGTGGCTCTGGCTCTGAGGGTAAATCGTGGTGGGGAAAGGAGCAAACCTCGTCGAGGGCGTTGGTCTGAAACCGCCGATTGACGTTCCAGCAGCGCCAACCGATTTGATCGCCGTAGCCCGGGCCTCGCTACCGCTTCAAGATCACAAGCCAACCTAAACTTCGCTTGACAGCATCTACTCTGAACCAGTTGTACGACTGTGGGCGAGCCTCGTGCCCGCGAAACATTAAAGCTAAATAGAAAGCCCTCCTGAGGTTTCGCTTGGATTCTCTTCCCAAGGATCGGGCGCCCCATTCCAACCCCACTTTTTCCCCGGAGGTGGTATGCGAAAGCCTGCCGTCGTGGCACTTCTGTGTTCCGTAACATTCCTCGCACCTTTCGCTGTGGCCCAGAGCTGGGTGCCGGTTCCGGCTAACACAATTAAGGTGAGCAGCAAGGTTTCCACAACGCCGGCGCCCGCGAATCAGACGCTGAAAATCGTGGTGGGCCTGAGACTGCAGAACGTCTCCTCGCTCGAATCGCTCCTTGACGGACTGCGAGGCGGCAAAAGCACGCCGGTGAAGCACGCGGCGTTTGTGTCGGAATATCCGCCGACCGCAAGCCAGGTGCAGCCCGTAGTGGACTACCTGTCGAGCATCGGCTTTATTAACGTCAAGGTTTCACAGGACAACCTGCTCGTATCCGCGCAGGGTACGGTCGCGCAAGCCGAGAAGGCATTCCACACGTCGATCGCTGAGTTCACGCTGAGCGGCAGGCCTGCCTACGCGCCCGCCGGACCGGTCTTGGTGCCAAGTTCTCTGGGGAACATCGTGCTCGAAGTACTGGGCCTCTCGAATGCAACGGAGATCAGCCGAAAGTTGTCGGCAAGTCAGAACCTGAAGGTGATGGATCAAACGAAAACGTTTGTGATGAACCCATCGGCCGGCGGCGCAGATTTGAGTATCGCCGGGTTGACTCCCGGCGCTCTGCGCACGGCCTACGATGCGGGAATTACCTCAACCGGTGGGAATACGGTTGTGGCGGTGGTGAGCGCGGGATCCGACCTGAAGCAGGTGATATCGGATCTGCGCCACTTTGAGCTGGAGAACCAGCTTCCGCTGATTCCGGTTCAGGTGCGGCAGGTGGAACCGGTTCCCAGTCCCCAGGACAACAGCGGCAACGACGAATGGGATCTCGATAGCCAATCGATTACGGGTCTCGCCTACAACGTCAAAAAGCTGATCTTCTACAACACCGGGAGCCTGAACGACACCGATCTCCTCCTGGCCAACGACGCCTTTGCGACGGACAACATCGCGAAGGTGGGCAATATGTCTTACGGCGGTTGCGAAGATGTTGAGGACTCCACTCTCAAGGACAATCTTGGGACGGTAGGGTCGAACGTCTTTGATGAAGTGTTCGCGGAAGCTGTCGCACAGGGTCAGACCTGGTCGGCATCCTCCGGTGATTCCGGTGCGGCCTGCGGCGTGCTGGTCAATTTAGCCACGCCGGATTCGGGTGTGCCCAGCAGCGTGGAATATCCGGCCTCCTCGCCCGAGGTCGTAGCCGTGGGGGGAACATCGCTCTTCGTCAACTCGAACTACAACTACGCGACTGAGCTTGCATGGGATGGCGGAGGCGGTGGAACCAGCAACCTGGAACCTGCGCCCATGTGGCAATTCGATGATTCGGCAATCCCCACGAGCGCGACGGTGGGATTGCGCGCGGTGCCGGATATTTCGATGGCGGCGGGGCCGGAAGGTGCGGCCGGTGCCGGTGTGGGCACGTATGCCCAGATTGTCGTAAACGGAGCCGACGCCGGCGTTCTGGGCACGAGCTGGTCTTCACCGTTGAATGTTGGCGTGTGGGCCCGCCTTGAGAGCGCGCGGTGCAACAGCCTCGGATTTGAGGCGCCCATCCTCTATGGGCTTGATACAGCACAACAACCTGGTTCTACCGCGGCCGGCTTTCATGACGTTCTGCTGGGCAGCAATGGGGAGTTTTCGGCCGCTCCGGGTTGGGATTACACGACGGGTTACGGCAGCTTCGACATCGCGTTTGTTGACGCGGCGCTGAATTCGGCGGGACATATCGCTCCCGCGGGCTGCGTGCCACCCAACAAGATGCGGGCGCCCACAGCCGAGCTGGCCATGACAAACGCCGTGGGAGTTGCGCCTCTAACGGTCACGTTTAACGCGAGCGCTTCTAGTGATCCCGCCGGTCGAGCGCTCACAAATTACGGGCTCGACTATGGCGATGGAACGGTGGCCGTGCAAATCGCTCCCAGTCTGCCCTCCCATACCTACACCACCACCGGCACACATACGGTGTCGCTCCAGGTGAGCAACTCAGGCGGTGCTTTGAGTGCTCCGCTCAAAAAGGCAATCACCGTGCTCGGCACTCCGCCGGGATGCTCAGCCAAGGGCGATGTGCTGATTCAGGCCACTTCCAGTGAGTTTTCCGGGACTGAGGGACAGGATCTCGGCAACGGTACCGACGTGATTCAATATGGCTCCATAAGCGAGCCTGCGAGCATGCCGGGCGAGCTTGTCTTCACCATCAAAGTCGACAATCTCTCTACTGTCCAGCCGGGCTTCCGCTGGATGTTCTTCTTCAATGTGGCCGGACGGACCGCGCCCAACACAGGCTATTACTACGTCGCCATGGTGAGTGCGGACGGTCCTTCGCCGGAGTTCAACTACGGATACCGCACCGTTAATGCTGCGGGTTTCGGCCAATTTCAGGTTCTCGGCTCATTGAACGCGGCGAGCAACTTCAACCCCAACGGAACTATCACTCTCGTGCTCGACAAGTCTGCCTTCGGTCTCGCCGCCGGCAACCAGCTAACCCAGCTCGACGTACAGACGCGGACATCGGCGCCCGACGATCTCACGGGTACCACTTCCGCGGGTGTGGGCCTGACCCAGGAGTCGGCCGGTGCGGCGGTGCCTTATACGCTGGTCGGCAACTCCACCTGCGCCTCCAATGCCGCGCCGGTGGCCCACCTTGCGGCGAGCTCCGCAACGGGGACTGCGCCGGTGGCGGTCACGTTGAGCGGTTCCACTTCGAAAGCCGGCGCGGGAGCCAGCATTGCGTATTACCGGTTCACGTTTGGTGACGGCAAATCGACAGCCTGGCAGACCTCTGCCACGGTTCAGCACACGTACTCGGCGGCTGGCACTTACACGGCGAGCCTGCAGGTCGCGGATAACCGTGGCCTGGTCAGCGGTTCTCCCAGCACTTTGACTGTCACCGCCAAAAGCGCTCAGTGAAGGCCAATGAGCACGCCTGCGCCGGGCTACACCTGCGCGGAAGCGAAACTGTAACACTCCCGATTTTCCAACTCAGCGAAATGAACGGGCAGCGGAGACGCTGCCCGTTCGTTGTATCTGCGCGATACTACGTTGCTCTATCGGTGGGATGCTGAGACGATAGCTCGATTGGGCGTCAGCGCGGCTGTTCGTTGAAACCGCGGCCGCTCAGGATCATGGGTATGCATTTTTCCGCACGGATTGTTCTTGTAGTTGGCTGCTTGGCGCTTGAGACGTGGAATATGTATGACTTTCTGCGGCCAGGCGTGAGGGCTTCAAACGATTTCCTCAGAACTGCGTTGCGAGTGAGCAGGATTTGCAACTCCTCGGGAATGTCGTACTCGGACGGTTTCTTGAGCTCGACCTTCTTCCCGGACTCCTCCAGTTGGACGGCTTCGTAGAAGTAGCTTTTGAGAGACGACTGCAAGGCTGCGATCTCTTTGACCGACGTGAACTTTATCCATCGCCCCGCCTGCGTATGCTCTCCAACTTTCTGAAGAATGTGGCTGGGATCTTTGAGCAGAACGCCTTTGAAGAACGAGAGCGCGCACGACTCCTTGAGCGGGATGATGATGGCGACGTTCTTCTTCTGAAATGTGAAGCAGGGTTTGCTCCACTTGAGCTCTTCGGTCAAGTCGCAGTCGAGCGCAATCTTTCGCAGCTTATCCGTTTCCTTTTGCCACTTTTTTGCGTAGGGAACTTGCATCGCTTCCGCTGAACCCCTCAAGCCTCAAAAATTGATGCCGCTACAAACCACTCGTGAATCCATTGCCGGCAAGCTTTTTGAACCTTCGATGAATATAAGGGAAGCATATTGCGCCGCGTTGGCGACGGCTCGGGAGCAGCCTGCAACGATGAATCCTGCGGGCCGGTTTCGAATCCAATAAGTACAACAATCTTTACGAGTGGCACAAACCAGACAAAAGACACCCCGAGGCGTCACAGGCGCAAATCGTTAAAACTAAAGCGATTTTATAACGTAAAACTTACCTTGCAGCAGAGTAGAATTTGCATGATGCGGGTAATGTTTTCCGGGATGCTTACTCACATAGGATTTTCATCACTTTTCTTTGCTCAAAGGGTTGCTTCCCGGTGCAGACCGTGTAACGATGACTTTGTTGCCTGAGAGAAACACCGGAAGATCTGGACCCGCAACACTACATAAAAAGGTCCGAGCATTGATCCGGGACGCTCTGGTTCGCTAGATTACCGGGGCCTTATTGAAGAGGTTGTGAGCCGTACGAGCAAGCCGCTCAAGAAACAGCCCAGCAAAATGAAAGCGATTGCGTACTGAAGTTCAGCTCAAGTTGGACAAAAGTACGCCGGAGGATTCGTGTACCTCGGGGAAGGCCCGGTGGCACAGCTCGACTCCGTTAGACGAAGCGCGACATTTGAAGTAGATGCGGGTCTCCAAAGAATCGTTGCCCGGAAGGGCAGCAATTTTAAAGGCGGAAGGAAAAGGCCGCCGGCACGGCAATTCTTTTATATCCCCAGAGGGTCCCAGGATGAATATCTTTCAGAAGGTTTCGATTCTCTCTGCCGTAAGCGCCGCATTGACGCTCCCCGCATTTGCCGGCGTGACCATTGCCAGCCCGACAGCCGGGGAAGCGGTGAACACGTCGTTCACGCTCTCAGCCAACGCGGCCTATTGCAGCTCGCAGCCGGTGGGCACGATGGGCTACTCCTTTGACAGCAGCTCGACGACGACGACGGTGAAGGGCTCCTCGATCAACCAGACGATTTCCGCGTCGACGGGCAAGCACACGGTTCATGTGAAAGCATGGGGCAGTTCCGGCGCATCGTGCATCGCGGATGTGGTTGTGAATGTGAGCACGAACAACACGAGCACCACCAGCACGACCTCCTCAGGCGGGCCCAGCATTCCTTCGACGGCCAAGGTAGTGAGCGCTCTACAGGCTGTGAAGAACTGGAAAGGCGCGCACGACGCGGGTACCCCGGGAACCTCGAGCGGCACGATGTCGATGGCGAGTTCGCCGGCGCAGAGCGGCAACGCGCGCAAGTTCTACACCACGTTCAGCAAATACGGCGGGGAGCGCTACATCACCTCGTTTGCAGACGACGTGTCGGCAAAGAATTTTGTGTATGACGGCTGGATTTTTTTGCACAACACGGCGAGCACCGTGGCCAACCTGGAAATGGATGTAAACCAGGTGATGGAAAACGGCTTGACGGTGATCTTCGGATTCCAATGCGACCATTGGTCGGGCACGTGGGATTACACGGCTAACCTGGGTACGCCGAAGGCGCCGAAGGATAAGTGGATCCACTCCAATGCTGCCTGCAACACGCAGAAGTGGGCACAGAATGTCTGGCACCACGTGCAGGTGAGCTATGCGCGCGACGACAGTGGCAATGTGACGTACAGCGCGGTATGGCTTGACGGCGTGAAGCAGACCATCGGCGCAACCGTCAACTCAGCGTTCGCGCTGGGCTGGGCGCCGACGATTCTGACCAACTTCCAGGTGGACGGCGCGCTGAGCGGAAGCGGATCGTCGACAATCTATCTCGATAACCTCGCACTTTACCGCTGGTAAGCCTCGGGAGAGTGCTGCCTGATCGGCTCTGTCCACGGGAGTGGGCAGGGCCGATTCTCTTTTGAAGAGGAACCTTCGAGCCGACAGATCGCAGCGCGCAGACTACGGCCGTCCCATTCCGAGATCCGAGCATCTTGAAGCCTTACGGCTGCTGCTCAATTTGCTCCCGGCGCCACGTGCAGCAAATATCCAAGCCCCGCCATCACCGCTGCAAAATAGGTCCATGTTCCCCAGTCGTCCTTTGGCGGCAGGTCCTTCGTAAACCTCTTCCATCCCATGCCCAGCGCCACAAAAAGGAACGTCAGATTCCCGGTATATGCCAGCATCGCCAATGCAACCGCGGCCAATCCCACCCGCTCCATCTTGCCCAGAGCGAGAGTAGCCTGCGCGCCATCGAGCGTCCACACCGGGATGAGGTTCAGCACATTCAAAAACGCGCCCGTACGCGCCAGCGCCGCCCAAACCGGCTCACCCGTCCGCAGATAGATCCAATAGCAACCGGCCGCGGCTAGCCATCCCGCCAGCGGCCCGGCCAGGCTGATCTGCGCAATTTGTTTCTTTGTCACTCCCAGCGCATTCCATCGCACATACGCGCCCAACCCCGGCAGGAACACCGGCATCTCCACCGGCAGTCCGCGCCGCTTGATATCGATGAAATGCCCCAGCTCGTGGATC
>Ga0134128_10011005_pt1 | contig 10829 bp, 7 predicted proteins | sample KB31754_FD_96462 | JGI IMG/M metagenome (GOLD analysis project Ga0134128, IMG submission 96462) | Terrestrial soil microbial communities with excess Nitrogen fertilizer from Kellogg Biological Station, Michigan, USA - KB3-175-4 | ecosystem: Environmental > Terrestrial > Soil > Unclassified ...
CGCGTGAAACCCGACCTGCGCACGGCGCTGCCGATGGCCGCGGTGGCGCTGGTGGGCAGCGTGTGCGGGGCGGTCGTGGCGGCCAGCCTGCCCGGCTCCGTGTTCAAGCCCATCATCGTGGCCGCCCTGGTCGCCGTGCTGGCATTCACGGCGTTCAAGCCAAACATCGGCGAAACCACCGCCCTGCGCCATTCCGGCCGGACCCATTACGTTGTCGCCGCCTGCATAGGCGGCGTGATCGGATTTTATGACGGCCTGATCGGCCCTGGCACGGGTTCGTTTCTGGTGATCGCGCTGGTCAGCCTCATGGGCTACGCCTTCCTGGAGGCAAGTGCCAAGGCGAAAATCGTCAACCTGGCCACCAACGCCGGCGCCCTCATGTTCTTCCTGCCGCACGGCTCACTGTTGTGGGGCGTGGGCCTGGTCCTTGGGGCGGCCAACATGGCGGGCGGCTATCTGGGGGCGCGCACGGCGGTGAAGCAGGGCAACAAGTTTATCCGGATCGTCTTCCTTGCCGTTGTGACGGTGTTGATTGTCAAGCTGGGTGTTGACGTCTGGAATGAAAACGGCGCGGGGGCCTGGTGGGCCGCAAATATCGCCAGGTAATGCTTTCGGCCCGGCCCCGCAAGGCTTAGTCCAGCATCTTCAAGTCGCGGGCGGCCGGGAGCCCGGGCATCGGCCTGCCCGCCATGGTGCTGGCCACCCACAGGGACCGCTGGGCGTCACCCTGGTGCCCGGCTCCCTCGAGGTACCACAGGGCGTTTTCCACTTCCCGGACCACGGCCCATTCGGCAGCAATTCCGGCGTCGAGTCCTGCTGCTGCTGCCAGCTGGGAGGCTCGACGCCGGAGCCCGGCTTCGGCGTTCCGCACAGGCAGCTCGCGGAGCCGGTTCCACAGGCACGGTGCCACGGCGAATTCGGCGTCGCCGAGCTGGGCCTGCGGGTCAATGGCCACGAAACCGGAGCCGTCCACGGTGGCCAGGATGTTCAGGTAATGCAGGTCCGTGTGGACCAGGACGTCATGGGCGCGGCGGCGTGAAACCGCCCCGCGGGTCTGGCACACCTCCAGGGCGGCCTCCAGCAGCCAGCGGGGGAAGGGCCGGTTGAGGTGTTCCCAGCGTTCCGGCAGTTCGTCGGAGTAGCGTTCCGCCAAGGCCGCGACATGGGGAATGTCCGCCCATTCCCGGCGGCTGTCCGGCTCGATCGAAAGTTGCCTGACCAGCCCGCCCCACACCTCCACGGTCTCTTCCATGGGGACATCGATGAGGGACTTCACGGCATCGAGGCGGGCGATCAGCATGGAGCAGCTGCCGGCGTCGTCGGCCAGGAGCCTGACGGTGCCGTGGCCATCCCACAGGCGAAGGGCAGGCGCCTCGAGCCGCGACTCGTCATACGGAAACGCAATTTTCAGGGCCGCCGCTGCCCCGTCCGGCAGGCGGACAGGGATGACAATGGCTGTGTGGCCATGCCACGCCAGGACCCCCGGGGGCAGGTCAACGGCAAGCCCCCAGCGCGCCAATGCGCCCTCCATCAGCGTTGGGAGGGCGGCCAGCCACTCACGGCCAGCCGGCGTCCGGCCGAAGCGCGCCTGCAAGGCGTCGGGGATGTCAACGGTGGCGGCCATGGCACCCAGCCTATCGTCAGCCGACCAATCCGCTCGCGCCGAGCAGGTGGCCAATGGCAAACGTGGCAGCCAGGGCCAGCGCCCCGCCCAGGACCACCCGGGAGGCGGCGCGCAGCCGCGATCCGCCACCAATAGTCGCGCCGATCCAACCCGTGATGCCCAGGGCCGCCAGGACCACGGCGAAGGTGACAGGCACCCGGACCGCATCCGGCGGGAGCAGGATGGCCAGCATGGGCAAGATGGCGCCCAGCGTAAAGGCCACGGCCGAAGCAAAGGCGGCGTGCCAGGGGCTGACGACGTCGTCCTCGTCCAGGTTCAGCTCCGCCGCCAGGTGTGAGCCCAAAGCATCAAAATCGGTGAGCTCATCCGCCACCCGCGCCGCCGTGGTGGGGCTGAGCCCCTTGTCCTCATACAGCCGGGCCAGGTTCGCCCGGTTTTCCTCGGGACGCAGTTCCAGCTCGCGGCGCTTTTCGGCAATCATGTGTTTTTGGCTGTCGCTCTGGCTGCTGACGGAGACGTATTCGCCCAGGGCCATGGAGATCGCGCCGCCCACCAGCGCGGCCATGCCGGCCGTCAGGATGGGGCCTGCGCTGCCGGTGGCTCCGGCAACTCCAACCACCACGGCGGCAACAGAGACAATTCCATCATTGGCGCCCAAAACACCAGCCCGGAGCCAGTTGAGACGTTGGGCAATCTCGCCGGTGTGCACAGGCTCCCGCGGGGCTTGAAGATCAACTGCTCGCTTCATGCTTATAGCAAAGCACTCGCGTGATTTGGCCGCCAGCAAGGTGAGGATGTCCTCGCTGAGGGGAGGCTCACCTGCCCTTAGGGGCGCGGCGGGGCGGAGGGGAATGTCGGGGCAGTTGTGGAATCGGAGGCGGTGCTGGAAGCGCCACCGGGTGAGCTGCTGGAGGCGCCACTGGACGGAGCCGCGGTGGCGGTGGAGGTGGCCGTGGCGGCGATGCCGGGAAGCGGAGCGGCATCGCCGCCCCATGCCTGCGCATTGAGGGACGACTCCAGCAGCCAGGCCACCGCCATGGCCCTGGCCGATGCAGGCGTGCCGCCATCGGCGCCGGAGGCCGATCCGGCAGCCGTGGCGGTGTCCGTTGCCCGGGCAGCGTCCGTTGCCCGGGCAGCGTCCGTGGAAGGCTGCGAGGCAGCGAAACGGCCGGCCGGCGTCGTGCTTGGGCTGCTCAGGGCTGCCAGGTCTCCGTAAGCTGCAGCCAGTTGTTGTTCCAGCTGCGCGAGCGCCTGCTCCGGTTGGGCCGTGAAACGGGGGTCGAGGACAAAGCCGGGGGCGCCGGCAACAACGGGCAGGCAACTGACAGCCAGCTGGGCGTTGAGCAGCTCAAGGCGCTGGCTGTGGACGGCGAGGATGGCCAGCGCCTGGGTGTGTGCGGGCCCGGCGAGCCGGGAACCGGCAACCTGGTAGGCGTACACGGCCTTTTGCTCGTTGTGGGCGGCGGTGGTCAGCGCGTTCTCTGCATTGGCTCCCGGAGACGGCGCCAGTGTGGCCTGGCAGGCAGGCCTCGTCGCGGCGGCAAAGTGGATGTTTCCCGGCAGGGCCGGGGAGTCCGGGACGGGAAGGCCGTTTTCCCGCGCGATGGTCCTGGCCTGCAGCAGCTGGCCGGTGCCCGCCGACGCGAAGACCCGGCCCATGGCCCCCTCGGCCGTCAGCGCATGCTCCAGGAGCATGTTGGCGCTTGCAGCGAGGGAGCGGTCAAAGTCAGCCAAGGTGGGGCGCGGACCGGTTGTGGCGGTGGATTTGGGCTGCGCAGCGTCCTTGGGCTGGGCGCTGGCCGTGGGGATGCCGTCGGAGAGGGCTGCGGACTGGATTTGCAGTGCAGACACCACGCCAGCCGGCAGGGCCGTGGTGGAAGCACCGGACGCCGAGCCCGCCAGTGCAGTGGCCTGGGCCAGCAGGGATTCGGTGGCCTCCCAGGCCTGGGACCGGTTCGCCTCGGTGACCGAGGCCTTGGCGGTACCAGCCCCGTTGCCGGTGACCACCGTTCCCATGGCCACGACAACCGCCGCAATCACCAGGAACAGCAGCACGCCGCGCACCAGCGACCAGCCGCGTTTGCGGCGCCTGCGTCCAGGATGGCCGGACGACTGCCCCGAAGTGCCCGCGCCGGCAGGGGGAGCCGGGGCGACCCCGGGGGCAGCAGCCGCGCCCGGCCAGGCAGGCTTGTCCGCTTGGGGCTCCCCGGCCAGAGGCTCGACGCCGGCCGGCCGGCCCTGCTCGGCCATCCGACGCTCCCGCCGGGAAAGGGGCGCCGCGACCGCGTCGCCGGAGTCGGGTTCGATGGGCTCGGAGTCTGTGGGCTCGGAGTCGGTGTCTAGTTCGGATTCGGTGTCAGTGTTGGAATCGGCGTCCCGTCCGGGGCCGGTGATCAGTCCGGAGCCGGCGTCGGGTTCGGGGCCTTGCGAAGGGGCCGATTCGGGCGCTGGATCGACGCCCCCCTCTCCTGTAGTGGGAGATTCTGCGGCGCTGTCCCCGGACGTGCCGTGCGAATCGGACGCACCATCCTTGTTTGGTGCGTCCGGCTCTGCGTCGATACTTGGTGCCGCTGCTTCGCCATCTGCGTCGCCACGTGAACCTGTTGCCACTGTGGACTTGGGTGCTGCGGAGGCCGGCACAATTTCCGGCTCGGCCCGGCCGGTTCCCTCTGTGTCGGCGTGGCTGTCGCTGCCCGGTTGGGCCACGTCTCCATCGTCGGCCTCGGCGTCGGGATCGGTGTCGGCCTCGGCTTCCGCCTCGACTCCGGGGGCGGCGTCTGCCGTGGCTTCGGGATCGGTGCCGGCCTCGGCTTCCGCTTTGACTCCGGGATCGGACTCGGCCTCGGCTTCAGCTTCCGGTTCAACCGCAGGGACTGCGTCGGTCTCGGTCTCGCCCTGGGCTTCATCCCCGGCTTCGGCGTCGGCGACGGTTTCTGCTTCGCCCCCGGCATTGTCGACGCCCCCATCGGCGAAGGCGGGAGCCGCGCTGGAAGGCTGGGGGCCGCCGTCGTTCTTCAGCGGAAGCTGCACATCAGTGTGCGTGGCGGAAGTTTCGGGCAGCGTTGCCGCGTCCGCGCCAACTGTGAGGAGGGCCGGCTGCCCGCTCGAAATCCGGGGAGGCCCGGCGGGGGCGGTGGCCCGGCGGGGGCCGCGCCGGGGCTTGGGCGCGGGCGTGCCGGGAGTCGGCTGGCCGCTGGCGGAAGCGCCCGGATGCTGGTCGGACGAGGAACGGGAATTGGTCACAACTGTTGATGATCTCACGCGGGCCGGTGTTTACACACACTTTGACCTTCCCTTTAAGGCGATGGAGGTCCATAATGCGTTCTTACTCACAGCAAAAACGTTCTGCGGCACCGTCTGAAACTCGGTAGTCTGTATATCTACAACATCATTTAAGGGAGGCGGGAGTTTCATGACCAAGCCGGAGCGGCCCAAAACGGCCCGAAGCTCGGGAAACCTGCACCCAACCGCCGATCCCCTCGCGGAAGCCCAGCGGCTCATGGTGCTGCTTGCCCCCACTGTTGATGCTGCCGGGTTGTTCCTGGAGGACGTCAAGGTCCACCTTGCCGGGGTGCATCGCACGGTCTCCGTGGTGGTGGACCTGCCGGAGACGGAAATTGGCGGCGTGGGCCTGGACGCCATTTCCAAGGTGTCCAAGGCGCTCTCCGAGACCATGGACGCCGATCCCCGCGATGACGGCCAGCCCTATGACCTTGAAATTTCCTCCCCCGGAGCCACCCGCCCCCTGACCGAACCCCGCCATTGGCGCCGCGCCCTTGGACGCATGGTGAAGGTCAACGCCATTGACCGGGAAAACCTGGTGGGCCGGATTCTTGCGGTGGAGCCCGACGGCGTGATGTTGCGGCCGGAACTGCCCGTGAAGAAGGGGATGAAGCCCAAACAGGGCGAACCCGAGAAAGTATTGTTTTCCGTGATTCGCCGGGGCGTTGTGGAAATAGAGTTTGCTCGCCTGGATGAGGCCGAGCTTGATTTGGATTTTGAGCCGACCAGCGGCAACGCGGTCGATGGAGAGGAAAGCTGACCATGGATATCGATATGAGCGCGCTGCGAATACTGGAGCGTGAACGCGAGATCCCGCTGGATCTGCTCATCCCCACCATCGAGCAGGCCCTGCTGATGGCTTACCACAAGTCTCCGGGCGCCATCGAACAGGCCCGGGCAGAGCTGGACCGCAAGAGCGGCCACGTCACCATTTGGGCGGCAGAGGTGGATGAGGAAGGGGAGCGGATCGGCGAATTCGACGACACCCCCGCCGGTTTTGGCCGCATTGCCGCCAGCACCGCCCGCCAGATCATCCTGCAGCGCCTGCGCGACGTGGAGGATGACAATGTATTGGGCGAATTCCGCGGCAAGGAGGGCGAGCTGGTCTCCGGGCAGATCCAACAGGGCAACAACCCCAACATGATCCAGGTCAACCTCGGCGCCGTGGAGGGTGTGCTGCCCCCCAACGAGCAAGTGCCGGGGGAGAGCTACCGCCACGGCACACGCGTGCGCGCCTTCGTGGTTGACGTGCACCGCGGCTTGAAGGGCCCGTCCATCACCCTGTCCCGCTCCCACCCGGGCCTGGTGCGCAAGCTCTTTGAAATGGAAGTCCCGGAAATCGCGGACAACACCGTGGAGATTGTTGCCCTCGCCCGCGAGGCCGGGCACCGCACCAAGATTGCGGTCAAGGCCAACAAGGCCGGCGTCAACGCCAAGGGCGCCTGCATCGGGGAAATGGGGTCCCGGGTGCGGGCCGTCATGACTGAACTCAACGACGAAAAGATCGACATTGTTGACTTCAATGAGGATGCAGCCACATTTATCGCCAGCGCCCTCTCCCCGTCCAAGGTGATTTCCGTCACCATCGTGGATGCAGACGGACGTTCCGCACGGGTGGTGGTGCCCGATTATCAGCTGTCCCTGGCCATTGGCAAGGAAGGGCAGAACGCCCGCCTCGCGGCAAAGCTGACGGGATGGCGCATCGACATCATCTCGGACGCCGCCGCAGAATAGGAAAGCAGCTTGCTGGCACGGTAGAATAGTGGGGACCGGGTGTCCGGGCTGCCTGCCAGCAGTTTTGAACAAGTTTGAACAAGCTGATTGGGCAGGCACCGTCCGGTATGGCCAGTAAGGGTTGCATAGTTGGGAAAGAACGCTGAAGAAGCGCGGACCTTGTCCGTTGCCTCCTCCGAAGCTGTGCGAACCTGCATTGGTTGCAGGAAAACCGATGCCCGGGAAAAATTAGTGCGACTGGTCAAGTCAGCCAGCGAAACCGGCGAGCCGGAGGCGCTGGTTGATTTACGACGTCGTATGCCTGGCCGGGGAGCGTGGCTGCACCCCAGCACGAAATGTTTGCAACTGGCGCTCAAGCGCCGCGCCATTGGGCGGGCCCTTCCGGGCGTGACCAGCGCGGGCGGCTTGGAAGCCGTGTTTGCAGGCTTTTCCGGCCAAGCCGACTGAACCACCGTCAACCGACATTGTCCCTTTGTGAAAGCGGGTCAGAAAACCGATGGAAACCCGATGAGTACCCAGCGATGAGTGCCCAAAAATGAGCATCTTCGTGCTCACTCATGCCGCCCATTCCGACATGGAATGTTGCAGTAAGAATTAAGCGGTTCGTACCTGTCCGGTGCGGGCCGAGACAGGAGAAATGTGGCCAAGGCCCGCGTCCACGAGCTTGCAAAAGAGCTCGGCATCACTTCCAAAGAGGCAGTGAGCAAATTGCAGGAACTCGGCGAATTCGTTCGCTCAGCATCCTCCACCATTGAAGCCCCCGTCGTGAAGAAACTTCGCGACGCCTTCCCGGCTGCGAAGCCGGCGGCCAGCAAGCCTGCCCCCGCGGCGGCTGTGAAGGCAACCCCGGCAGCTCCGGCTCCCGCCCCGGCGGCCCCCGCCAAGGCTGCGGATGCCGCTCCGGCCCAGGCCGCAGCTCCGGTCCAGGCTGCCGCTCCGGCCGCCCCCGCCCCGGCTGCCGCGCCCGCTGCCCCCGCAGTGGTTCCCGGCCCGAAGGCTGCCAGCCCGGCCAAGCCAGGCATCAAGCCTGCCCCGGCTGCGGAGACCACAGCCAAGCACACCCCTGCCGCAGGCGGCCCCCGCCCCGGCAACAACCCGTTTGCCTCCTCCCAGGGCATGCCCCGTGGCGGTTCGCGCCCCGACCGCCGTGAGGACCACGACGGCGGCCGCCCCTCCCGTTCCGCGGGTACGGGTGCCGGTGGCCCGCGCCCCGGCAACAACCCGTTTGCACCGTCCCAGGGGATGCCCCGTCCGGGTGCGCCGCGCAGCGCCGAGCCCGGCGCCGGTGGCCCCCGTCCGGGCGGCCCCCGCCCCGGCGCACCCCGTCCGGCAGCTGCCGGTGCCGGCGGCCCGCGCCCCGGTGCACCCCGTCCGGGCGCCCCGCGTCCGGGTGGTCCCCGCCCCACTCCGGGCATGATGCCCAACAGGACCGAACGTCCCGCAGCCCCCGGCCGCGGAAACGACCGTCCCGGCGGAGCAGGCAGGGGCCGTCCGGGTGCTCCCGGCGCAACGCCGGGTGCCGCACCGGGCGGAGCTCCCGCCGGAGGCGGCTTTGGCAAGGGCGGCCGCGGCCGCGGCGGCACCCAGGGTGCCTTTGGCAAGGGCGGCGCAGGCCGTGGCAAGCAGCGCAAGTCGAAGCGTGCCAAGCGCCAGGAACTGGAGCAGATGAGCGCTCCTTCGCTGGGCGGCGTCAGCGTACCCCGCGGCGACGGCAACACCGTTGTCCGGTTGCGCCGCGGCTCCTCCATCACGGACTTTGCCGACAAGATTGAGGCAAACCCGGCAGCACTGGTGACCGTGCTCTTCCACCTGGGCGAAATGGCCACGGCCACGCAGTCCCTGGATGAGGACACCTTTGCCCTGCTGGGCGCCGAACTTGGCTACAAGGTCCAGGTTGTCTCCCCTGAAGACGAAGAGCGCGAGCTGCTCAGCAGCTTCGACATCGACTTTGAGGCTGAGCTTGAGGCTGAAGGCGACGAGGACCTCGAGGTCCGCCCGCCCGTCGTCACTGTCATGGGCCACGTTGACCACGGTAAAACCCGCCTGCTGGACGCCATCCGCAAGTCGGACGTCGTGGCAGACGAGCACGGCGGCATCACGCAGCACATCGGTGCCTACCAGATCGTGCATGAGCACGAAGGCAACGAACGCCGCATCACCTTCATTGACACCCCCGGCCACGAGGCGTTCACCGCCATGCGTGCCCGTGGTGCCAAGGTCACCGACATCGCCATCCTGGTGGTTGCTGCCGACGACGGCGTCATGCCCCAGACTGTTGAGGCGCTCAACCACGCCCAGGCAGCCAACGTGCCGATCGTCGTCGCGGTCAACAAGATTGACAAGGACTCGGCAAACCCGGAGAAGATCCGCGGCCAGCTGACCGAATACGGCCTGGTGCCCGAAGAATACGGTGGAGACACCATGTTCGTGGACGTGTCTGCACGCAACGGCATCAACATCGAGGAACTCCTCGAAGCCGTGCTGCTGACGGCCGACGCCGCCCTGGACATGCGCGCCAACCCGAACAAGGACGCCCGCGGCATCGCCATCGAGGCGAACCTGGACAAGGGCCGCGGTTCCGTGGCCACCGTTCTGGTTCAGTCGGGCACCCTGCACGTCGGTGACACGATCGTGGCCGGTACCGCCCACGGCCGCGTCCGTGCCATGTTCGATGAGAATGGTGACATCATCAACGAGGCCGGCCCGTCGCGTCCAGTCCAGGTGCTGGGCCTGTCCAACGTGCCCCGCGCCGGTGACACCTTCTTTGTCACGGGAGATGAGCGCACGGCCCGCCAGATCGCTGAAAAGCGTGAAGCTGCGGACCGCAATGCCGCCCTGGCCAAGCGACGCAAGCGCATCAGCCTGGAAGACTTCGACCAGGCCGTTGCCGACGGGAAGGTTGACACCCTCAACCTCATCCTCAAGGGTGACGTGTCCGGTGCCGTCGAGGCCCTGGAAGACTCGCTGCTCAAGATCGATGTCGGCGAAGGCGTGCAGCTGCGCGTCATCCACCGCGGCGTCGGTGCCATCACGCAGAACGACGTCAACCTGGCCACGGTGGACAACGCCATCATCATCGGGTTCAACGTCAAGCCGGCCGAACGCGTCGCCGAACTGGCGGACCGCGAGGGCGTTGACATGCGCTTCTACTCGGTCATCTATGGCGCCATCGATGACATTGAGCTGGCCCTGAAGGGCATGCTCAAGCCCGAGTACGAGGAAGTCCAGCTGGGTACCGCGGAAATCCGCGAAGTGTTCCGCTCCTCGAAGTTCGGCAACATTGCCGGCTCGATCGTCCGTTCCGGCATCATCCGCCGCAACACGAAGGCACGGGTCCTTCGTGGCGGCAAGGTGATTGGCGACAACCTCACGGTTGACTCGCTCAAGCGCTTCAAGGATGACGCCACCGAAGTCCGCACCGACTTCGAGTGTGGCATCGGCCTGGGCTCGTTCAACGACCTGCAGGTCGAGGACATCATCGAGACGTTCGAGATGCGCGAGAAGCCCCGCGTCTAACGCTCCACGGCCGGCCGGGCGCCCCTCACGGGCGCCCGGTCGGCTTTGCATTCCCATTAAGCTTCCCCAAAGGAGATCATCATGGCTGATTCAGCCCGCGCCGCCAAGCTGGCCCAGCGCATCAAGGTTGTGGTGGCCGAGGGCCTCCGCAGCCGGGTCAAGGACCCGCGCGTCGAAGGCATTACCGTCACCGACGCCCGTGTCACCAACGACCTTCAGCACGCCACCGTCTACTACACCGTCTTCGGCGACGAAACGGCCCAGTCGGAGGCAAAGACCGGCCTGGAACGCGCCAAGGGCGTGCTCCGTGCCGAGGTGGGCAGGAACATCACCGTCCGCCTGACCCCGACCCTGGAGTTCGTGGCGGATGAAGTTCCCGTCAATGCCTCCAACCTTGAGGCACTGCTCCGTGTGGCCAAGGAACGCGACGCCAAGCTGGCCGAGCTGTCCGCCAATGCCGAGTTTGCCGGCGACGCCGACCCGTACAAGGTCCCTGCGGACGACGGGGACGAATAGTTCCAAGCGCGACGGCGGCCGGTCACCTTTGAAGCGAAGGTGACCGGCCGCTTCTGCGTCCGCAGGCCCCGGCGGGCTCCGGAAGTGGTGCGGGGTCGGGTTGATGACCGCATAAGGTGGTGCGGCGTCGGTTACTTAAGGGACATTTTGACGAGGC
>Ga0134128_10011006_pt1 | contig 10829 bp, 7 predicted proteins | sample KB31754_FD_96462 | JGI IMG/M metagenome (GOLD analysis project Ga0134128, IMG submission 96462) | Terrestrial soil microbial communities with excess Nitrogen fertilizer from Kellogg Biological Station, Michigan, USA - KB3-175-4 | ecosystem: Environmental > Terrestrial > Soil > Unclassified ...
CGCTCAGCGCGATCGAGCCGCCCAGAACCGTCACCGGACCCGAGTTGGAACTGACCTGCGTCAGCGTCAACGTGCCGCCTCCAATCTTCGTCAATCCAAACGGCGCCGCCGCGCCATCGGAGAACGAGCCGTCAAATTCCGTGCTGGTGCCGTCCGTTCCCACGGTGAGCGTGCCCGGAGCCGTGGCGTGCATGTTGCGCACCCGCGGTCCTTCGGCAGATGTGATCTGGAATGGATTGGGACTGGACAAGTTCGCCACGGCAACATTGTTGCCGTATACCTGCATGTCGCCGGCTGAGTCAATGGTCAACGGGCCCGCGCTGATGGCATTGCTGCTGGCGGCGCGAATGGCGCCGGACGTGATCAGTGTCGAGGCATACGCCTGCGGCACTCCGTTGGTTGTGCCCAGCGTCAGGATAAACGAGTTCGTGTTGCCGTAAACTTCAAGCTGGTAGGGTCCGGAAATGACACCCTGAATCGTGCCACCATTGATGGTTCCACCAATGCGGGCATTCGCCAGAAGGTTCACCGGGCCAGTGATCGTCGAACCGAAAATACGAATCGCGCCCGTGTACGGCGTGGAGCCTTCCCAGCCGTTTCCTTGAATATTGAAGGTATTGTTGTAGGGCGTGGATGAGCGATCAAGCCACACCTGGCCGCCGTCCTGGATGACGTTGACCGTGCTGCCGTTGCCGAGGGCGTAACCGGCGTTGCCGTCGCTGGCATGCAGGCTGGTAAATCCCAGGACATTGATGGTCCCATCGAAGTTGCTGCTCACGGCGCTGACTTTCGTGGCGATCGTCGAGCCGTTGAGAGTCATGCAATTGTTTGTTCCGCTGCCAGCCAGGCCGTTGTTGACATTGACCGTCGAGGTTCCCGAGCCGCTAAAATTATAATCAAGCGTGCCGCCACTTAAAATCGTCACCGTCCCGGCGACCGAGCCGTTTTGAGAACTGCCGTCACCGAGCGACAAGGTCGCGCCGTTGCTCACAACCGTTCCGCCGGAGTAATCATTGGCGTTGGCGATGGTCAGCATGCCCGAACTGGAGTCCACCAACTGGGCGACCCCCGAAATTTCGTTCGGCCCTCCAAAGGTATAACTGGCAGTCCCAGCAACAGAAACCAATGTCGGAATAACGTTGTTCGATATAGTCACAAAGCTATTGCCCGAAGCGTCATTAAAGGTCACGTCGTCGCCATCCAAAAACGTCACGGGTGAATCGGCCAGAGTGAAGTTGGGTTCCACGTAATCCCAGCTCGGGTCCGGATTTCCGCCCGCCCAGACCAGATTGCGGGGCGCCGTCAATGTCAAACCGACCGGCGGAGCGGAAGTGACGCTTGAGCCGCAAGGATCTTGCACGACCACCGTGTAGCCATCCGCCGTCGTGGCCGCATCGGAAGCCTGCGCGGCTGAAATGACCAGCGTCGCATTGGTCGCTCCGGAAATAGTCCCGCCATTGGTCAGGGCCACTCCATTTTTATACCATTGATAGGACAGTTCGTTGCCAACGGCTCCGACAGTGAAGGTCGCGGGAAGGTTGGTCACAGCGCTGACAGATACCGGCTCATTGGTAATGGTGATTCCCGGTGCGAGAACGTTCGCGCTGCCATACATCGGCCCCTCGCTGGCGGTAACTGTGTTGCTGGCGACCACTGTGTACGATGCGGGAACAGATTGAAGGCCGAAACTGATCGGCGAACCGGTGCCCGGCACGGAAAGCCCGGTGTCCACACCGTTGGTGTAGAGCAGATAGTCATTGGTGGCCACGGATCCGCTCAAGCCAACGGTCAGGCCGCCCGCGCACGGATCTCCGCTTGAGGTGACAAAATAATACGGTCCGGCCTGGGCCGCCAGGCCCGCGACCACCTGGATATCAGTGATGTCATTCGTCCAGGAATAACCCGAAGCGTTGGCCGCGCGATAACCGACGGCCAGCGCATCATAATTCGTGGTCATCACGTTTGCGCCCGTGACACTCCATATTGTGGAAAAAATCGGCGCACTGCTGATGGTGTCGGCGCCCGGATAAATCGCATTGGAGAGCGTCAGCGTATCGACATCAGAGAGGGTGATCCGGAATTGACACGTGTATTGCTGGCCAGTGACGAGGCTGGGCGAACCTGGAGGTGTGGTGCTATGCGTCGTTCCCTTCGCTGGCAGGTTGTAAAGCAAACTCTGGTTTAAATTATTTTGCACGGATGCCTGCGACGGCCGGGTTGAGAAGGTCCAGGACGAGCCGTTATTGACTTGCGCGTAATAGCCCAGCCAATTCACCGTGCCGCCTTCGTCGCCAGTGGTTTTGCCGGAACTAAACCCGCCGTTTTGCAGGACTGGTCCGAATTGTGGCGCGACCCCACCTGAATCATACAATCCCATAAACAGACCGCCGCTGGTGGAAGCGGTGCTTTGCAGGATGGGAAAAGTGTCGGTGAACGTGTAGGTCAGCTCAATATAATCACCCACCGAAGCGAGCGTGACCGGGAATTTTGTGAAGAGGGCTTGCGCGTCCAAATTGCCGGAAGTGGTGGCCGATTGGTTCAGTATCAAATGTCCCGGAGCAATGCTGGTGTTCAGCGCATTCTTGGCCGAACCAATCGTGTAACTCGTCTGGCTCGCGGTGGGAAGGCCGCCAGGGATGCCGCCGTCGATGTTGGTTTGGTCCAACGAACTGGTGCCAAACGTGTCATAAAAGACCGTTTGCTGCGCCATCGCAGCCAACGGAACGCTGAGTGCCACGGCCAAAGCCATGGTGTAGTTTGGGAACAACGGCCTTCGGGTGCGGGAGTTGGTTTTCATCTTTATTTGCGGTTGCTTTGGGTTCGACTGAATTGAAATACGAGTGAATGGGTTTTACTTGCTGAGTATCGGGATCATTTCGACGTGCTGTGGTTCAAGAGCCAGGCCACGTCGGGATTTCCGGTGCTCGAATCGGGCGGAGTCACTTTTTTAAAGAACGCGGTAAGCCATTTTTGTTTTTCCACGTGCCCATCCGCGAAAGAAAAAACGGTCATGGCGCCTCCATGAGCAATTTGGGGCACATCGCGCACTGCCCATTGGTTATTCGGGTCGGGAGACCAAAAGAAACCGTCGTTCAAAATGTCCACCCGCTCCTCGGTAAAAACAAAACACTCCGTCGGCCTCAGCTTTATGAAGCTCGTGTCTTTCGGATAAATTTCACAATGCCGTTGCGTCATCCCATAACTGATGCCACTGATTCCGTCATTTTCCGTGTGGGGCGCCACATATCCGTTTTGGGAATAGGAACGCACCCGCTCCGGCTGGCCGGTGCCCATGGTATGGTCCGCCGGACAATGATAGACGCCGGCAGCCCTAGTATACGGCCCAAGCGAACCGAAGGGGGCATACTGCGATCCAATCAGCTTGTCGGTGTTGAGGTTGTCCGCGCCCCCGCCCATGCTCATTTGCCCGGCCACCCACGCCGGCCTCTGCGCGCTTTCGCCATAAGCAGGAGAACCGGCGCCGTCCGGATTGGGTGCGAGAAAGCCGTTATAATCACCGGCATACATGATGTCGGCCAAGCCAAGCTGCTTCAGGTTGTTCAGGCAGGATGTCATCTGCGCTTTAATTTTCGCCTTCGCCAGCGCCGGCAACAACATCGCGGCAAGAATGGCGATGATGGCGATGACCACGAGCAATTCAATCAACGTGAACGCCGACGCCGGCCCAGCATTTCTAAATATTGCGGAGGATTGTCGACCAGGAATGTTGGCTTTTACGGGCATATTTTTAGCGTAGGAAAAAACTCTAGCACGCGAGGCGGCATCACCCGTTAACGACTTTCGGCGAAAAAGATTGATTTTTCTGCAAAGCGGGCAGTGGCACGGGCGTCTCGCCCGTGCGATGGAGAAGAAACTCACGGGCGAGGCGCCCGCGCCACTATGATCAGCCCGTTATTTCCCGAACCCTCAACTTCGACCGCGGCGGCCGGCTTGAAGCGGATTGGTCCAGCCGCTTGCGATATTCATTGGGAGACATGCCCGTGGATTGTTTGAACGCGGCCCAAAAACTGTTCGCGCTCTGGTACCCGCACATCTCGGCGACGGCTTCGATTTTTTGGTCCGCGTCGGCAAGCAATTTTTTCGCGCGTTCAATCCGAAGCCGATGCAATTCGCTTCCCGGAGAACGCCCCAGTTTCTCGGCAAACAATTGATGAAATTTTCGCACGGACATCGAGGCCGCCCTGGCCAGATCTTCCACGCCAATGGGTTCGCCGCAATGCTCCCACATGAACCGCAAGCTTTGCGCGAGGCCCGGATCATTCACGGCCACGAGATCGCTGCTTTTGCGCGCAATCAACCGGAAAGGCGAAACGCGGATGGGCTCCTCGGGAATTTCATTTTTGGCCATCAAATCGTCCAGCACAGCCGCGCCGCGATAACCGATCGCTTCCATGTTCACATCCACGCTCGAGATCGGAGTATGCATCGCGTCCACGGCGAGAAGATTGTTTCCCGCGCCCACGATGGCCACCTGGTCCGGAACCGCGATGTCGCTCGCCTCGCAGGTTTCCAGCACTTCCAACGCGAGACCGTCCGTGGCGGCGAACACGCCCACCGGTTTGGGCGCGCGCCTGATTTCTTCCTTCAGCCATTGGCGCTTGGTTTTCCACGCCGTGCGGTCCGTGCAATAGGCGGGTGATTTGTGCCAGAGCAGGGAAGTCACCTGGCGGCCGGATTGTTCCACCGCGGTCGTGAAGGCTTTTCCACGCTCCTCGTAAATCCAATTCGATGCGTCGCTGTAAAAAAGAAAATTGCTAAAACCCCGCGACAAAAAATGATCGGCCACGAGCCGCGCCGTTTGGTCCGTATCTTCCAGCACCCTCGCGAATCTCAATTGCGGCCGGCGAAAACTGAAATCCACCGTGGGCTTGCGGCAGTGCGCCACAAAGTCAGCCAAATCATCGCCCGCTCCCAGCCACGCGAGAATGCCATCGCCGTCCCAGCCCCAGGGAATCACTTTCTCCCGCGCCAAATCCTCGGACAATCGCCACCCGTGTTCCTGCGCATATTTCTCGATCCCGCCGTGCAACCGGTGGTCGTACCACCCCAGCACCAGCAGAACCCGGGGAGATCGTTTCTTCATGAAGCGACTGTGGCCACTTTCCCGGCCTTCGCGCAAGTGCTTTTGCCGAATTGGATCTATTCGAGTGGTTCAATGGCCTCGCGCAAAATCCCGGCGCTTCGACGCAACCCGGCCCGCTCGGCGTCATTCAGCCGAAGCGGAATCGTCGCCAGCGCACCGTCGCCGCCCACCAGATGAGGCAGCGCCAGCGTGACGCCGTCGCAATCCGGCACGCCGGCCATGCGCGAGCAAATGGTCAGAATCGCGCGCTGATCATGCAACAGCACATCCACAATTCGCGCCACGGCACTGCCAATGCCGTAATACGTCGCGCCTTTTCCGTTGATGATTTGATACGCCGCATGGCGCACGTTGTCGTCAATGTCCCGCCGGTCGGCGGCGGAAATTGGTTTGCCATGGATGTTCGCGAATTCGTCCAGGCTCAAGCCCGCAATCGTCGCCTGTGACCAGACGACGACCTCGGAATCGCCGTGTTCACCAATCACATAACCATGCACGTAGTGAGGGTCGACGCCAAAATGAAGCCCCAGCAACGCGCGAAACCGGGCGGTGTCCAGCGTCGTGCCCGACCCAAGAACACGGCTCCGCGGAACGCCGAACTCGGCGGCAAAGTCCGCGGCCAAATGAGTCATAATGTCCACCGGATTGGTGACAACGAGCAGGACGGCATTCGGCGCATGGGCAAAGATGGCCGGGATAATCTGCCGGAAAACGTCCGCATTGCGCTGAAGAAGTTGGAGGCGCGTTTCACCCTGCCGCTGGGCCACGCCGGCGGCAATCACCACCACTCGCGCGCCCGCGAGGTCCGCGTAGTCACCGCCCTGACCGTCAGCGGATGCGCAAACGGAACGGCGTGATGGATGTCATTCGCCTCCGCTTCAGCACGTGCGCGGGCCAGGTCAACCATCACAATTTCGCGCCCGACACCGCTCACGAGCGCATAAGCCGAAGTTGAACCGACCAATCCGCACCCGACAATTCCAATTTTCATGTCAATGAAAGGTTAAAGTTCCGGCGGCGCGCCGAAATCGTCCAACCTTGTAAAATTCCGCCGCCAAACGGCCAATGCAACGGACGAATGTATCACCGCAAAGGGTATGTCGAACGTGCACGAAAGGCTTATTTGCATCGAACGTCGCGAAAATAATCCCGGGGCTTTCCCGGGGGTTTTAAAGCCAAAAACGTCGGAAACCCGTTTTTGCGTCGGTAATCTTTACACAGTTTGATAAGGGTTGCGGCCGACCCGCAGATTATACTTGGATCAAAAAGCGTCGTCCTCCCTCGGAAACACGCGGTTGTACGGCGTTGGCGCGGTACTAAAAACGCGTTGGCATTGAATCGGCTAGATATAAAGCATGAGTGCGACTCTAGTTAGGAATGTCTTACGGATGAATTTCCCGGGGAAAACCTTGGTGTTCGGACTGGTTCTGGCCAGCGCGGCCTGGCAGGCCTCGGCCACTCCCGTGACTGTGCAGGAAATGGGAATTGATCCCGCGCACGAGACGGTGGAACCGACCAGCTCGACCCTCGGAACCGTCTGGGCCTATGCCGGCATCATCGACCTCCAAGTCAACGGCGTGGCTGTCGACGGCTTTTGCATCGATCCCTTCCACTGGAGCATCTCGGGCGTGCAGAACTACAACTCCGTTGACCTCAGCACCGCTCCGAAAGCGCCCGTGAACGGGATGGGCGCGACGACGGCTCTCGAGATCGAGCAACTGTGGGAGCAATACTTTTCCCCGACGATGAGCAGCCAGGACGCGGCGGGATTGCAGATCGCCATTTGGGAGTTGGTGGGCGGTTCCAATTTCAAACTGGATTCCACGCCGGATTATGGCGCGGGCGACATGTTGAATTGGTTGAATAATAATTCCAGCGCTCCCGGAGCTGATTTGATCGCGGTGACCGGTCCCGGGCAGGATTATGTGATTCCGGGTTCGGGGCCGCACGGCCAGCGCGTTCCGGACGGTGGCGCAACCGCGCTGCTTTTAGGCTTTGCGATGGCGGGATTGTTCGTGGCGCGCTTCAAGGTCCGGGCTGCCACTCCGTCCAAATAATTCGGCGGGCCGCTGTTGCTGTGGGGCGGGCGGGATTCATCTCCCGCCCTCCTTCTGTCGATCAGTGTCCCTTCGCCGTTGTTCTCATTTCGTCCTCGGTCTCGAACTCGTTCTCGACATCTTCACTGCGGCGTCCGCGGTTTTGGGCTACCAGCCCGATTTCCGAAAAGATGAACACCATAACTCTTTTCGACTTCCAAAAAATCCCGAATAAAATGAGCGTGTGCAATCCATCAGGAAATTCTCCGTCGGCGTTATTATTCTCGCCGCCGGCGCTTCGCGGCGGATGGGCCGGCCGAAATTGCTGCTGCCGTGGGGCGAAACTTCCGTGCTCGGGCATCTTCTCAAAACCTGGAGCCGCCTTGGCGCGGCACAAATTGCGGTCGTCTGCGCCGCGAATGCCACACCGCTCATCACCGAACTCGACCGGCTCGGTTTTCCTGAAGCAAACCGGATTGTCAATGCGGCGCCCGACAATGGCATGTTCAGTTCCATCCAATGCGCCGCCCATTGGCCCGGCTGGGATCCTTCGCTGACCCATTGGCTTATCACGCTCGGCGATCAGCCGCACCTGTCGGAATGCACCTTGCAAACACTGATCGACTTCGGCGCGCGCAACCCGGATAAAATTTGCCAGCCCATGCGCGCCGAGCGACACAAACATCCCGTGCTCTTGCCCCGCCGTTTTTTTTACGAGCTGAAAGACACCTTCGCGAGCGACCTAAAAATGTTCCTCGTCGAACACGCCGACGACCTCCGCGGTTTTGATTCAGACGATGCCGGCCTCGATCTCGATATGGACACGCCTGAAGACTACGAGCGCCTGACGCATTGGAAGAACATCAAATAAGTGTACTCGCCGGCGCCATCTGTTTCACTGCTGGATTCAACCGGATTACGCGGACTCACGTCCACGACTACGTTTTCTCACCATTCCACAATCACCGTCGGGCACACCGGATAGCGGCCGCATTCCGCTCCGTAAATCGTCAAGCCGCCGACCGCCAACGCATCCGGCGGCACGGTGCAGCGCAATCGCAGCGAGCCATCGCCATCACTCGCCGCAATTTTTCGCAACAACTCCCCTTCGGCGAATGCGTGGATCAAATAGCCGTAAGCACCCACACCACCCCGCAAATAACTCAAAACACCGCGCGAATCATGCGGATGATTCCGCAGCACACCGTTATACACCGGCACGTCGTTCAGCGAAAGTTGCAGCGTCGTCGGAAAAATGTCCGCGTCCGTCTGCGGATTATCAATGCGATGTGACGACGCCTCGCAAACGAGTTTCAAGCGGTGCGCCATGGAAATGTCCGCGCCGTTCAGCGGCAGTTTCCATTCAAAAAAACCGTGCCCGAACCCGTAGCAACTGTCTTCCGCGCGCGATTTGTCGCGGTCGCCGAATTCGCCATCCCACTGGGCCTGTTCCCAGTCCGTCGGCAATCCGCGCAGCACCAGTGCGCGCGGCAATTCCTCGCGTGCGGACGGATAGATGCCGTTGCAAAAAAAGCTGACGAAATTTTGCGCCAGCACCATGCCTTCCGCTGTCCGCGCGGAAATCAGTAGCGTGCAAAGCATCGGCTCATCCGGCATTTTCAATTCCAGCGTGTGCGCGTGCGCCACTTTGCGGTGCGGAAATTGGATCGGCACGCGGCCCAGCGCCAAATCCTGGTAAACCCTTCCCTTGGTATCCATCCCGCCCATTTCCCAATGCAGTGAAACATTCTTGTAAGCGCGCGAGGAAAAATGCGACGACGAAACTTCGAACCGAATCATCTGGCCGGGCTTGGCGTGAACGATCGGCGGCGAATCAATCGGCAGCGTGTTGCTCTCGTTGATGCTTCGCGGGTCGTAACCGAATTCTTTGGGCGTGCGGTCGTAATTCAGGAAACCGTTGTATTCCCATTCCACGTCGTGCAATTCGGTGTAAATGTAAGCCGCGATTTGCTGGTAACGCCGCAATTCATTCGTGAGGAATTTGAAACTCCAACTGATATCGCGGTCGCCGTCCAGCGCGCCGATGCCGCCATATTCGCTGTTGATCAGCGGCTGGCCCTTGTGCTGGAAACCGGGCACATAATTGAAACTCGATCCGATGAACGTGGATTTGACGATCTTCTGAATGTGCTCCTTCGCCTTTTGATAATCGCTGATGTAAAAATGCCACGAATTGATGTCGGTGTCGCAATGCAAATAATATTCCAGGTGGTCCCAATGGCACACGCTCATGTCCTCGACCAGCCGCGTGGAATCCAGCAGCTTGGCCATTTCCCAGATTTCCTGCACCCACTCCTGCGGGCGCGAGAGCTGCGCTTTTTCGCCCGGCTCTTTTTTCGCGGTTTCCTCGATTAATTTTTCATCGCCCGGCGCCACCGCCGGCGAAGGCGCGAGCAGCTTGTCGACAAAGGTCGTTTGCCCGCCGAACCCCCACGTTTCATTGAATAAACACCAAGCGAAAATGGAAGGATGATTAAAATCGCGCTCGATGGCTTCCCGCACCATTTGTTCGAAGCGCTGCCGGCCCAAAGCCGTGTCGCCGCCCTCGCCGAAATTCGGCATATCCGCCATCAACAAAATCCCCAGCTTGTCCGCCCAATAATATACCAGCGGATCATCCACCTTGATGTGGATGCGCAGAAAGTTGAAACCGAATTCCTTGGCGCGCAGGATGTCGTTTTTGATCACGTCCACCGACGCGGCCGTGTAAACGCCGTCCGGATAAAATGACTGGTGCAGCGCGCCGCGCAAATACCGCGGCACGCCGTTCAGCCGCAGCGCCGTCGGCACGCCCGATTCCTTCGCGATTTCAAAATCCACTTTGCGCATCCCGAAATAAGTGCGCACGGTGTCGTGAATGGTTCCGTTGCTGCGCAATCGGAGCCGCACCGGGTAAAGATTCGGGGCGTTCGGGTCCCAAAGCGCGACCTTGTGCAGCTTGATCGTGCTCTCGGCCACGCCGTCCTTGACCTTGAGGAGCGCGATGTGCGCTTCACCTACGCCGGGCGGCGTCACTTCCACTTCCACGGAGCACTCGTTGCCCGCGTTCATGCAATTTAACGTGAATTCCGCCGTGCCCTTGTGGATGTCACTGACGATGCGAAAACATTGAATATGCGTTTCGCTGCGCGGCTCGATGAACACCGTTTGCCAGATGCCGCTCGTGGTCGTGTACCAGCGCCATTGTTTTCCCACCGGCTGCTCGCGGTTATCCATCGGATCTTCCACTCGCAAAACAATCAACGCTGTGCGCTTGCCGTCCTTTTCAACCAGCGCCTCGGTCAGATCGAATTCAAATGGCGTGTAACCGCCCTCGTGATGCCCCAGATGTTTTCCGTTGCACCAGCAATCCGTGAAGAAATCCGCCGCGCCAATCGTGAGAATGACGCGCTTGTTCTTCCACGCCTCGGTCTGCGGAATCTCCACCCGCCGCCGATACCAGCCCACCTCATATCGTGGCGCCGAGCGATGGTTGGCGCGCGTGACTTCGATCGGATTTCGGAAAACGCGCGTGGAGTAATAGTTATCATTGCCCGCCGCATCGCCCTCGCCCCAGGCCGCGAGCGATTCCCAGCAAAACGGCACGATGATTTGCTCGCGCCATTCGCCCTCCTCTTTGAACCACTCCTCCTTTTCGCCGCGCCAATCCCCGTCGAAGCGAAACTGCC
>Ga0134128_10011008_pt1 | contig 10828 bp, 12 predicted proteins | sample KB31754_FD_96462 | JGI IMG/M metagenome (GOLD analysis project Ga0134128, IMG submission 96462) | Terrestrial soil microbial communities with excess Nitrogen fertilizer from Kellogg Biological Station, Michigan, USA - KB3-175-4 | ecosystem: Environmental > Terrestrial > Soil > Unclassified ...
CCTCGGCGATGGCGAAGCTCAAGTGCGGTGACGTCGCGATGGCCGTCACGACCGAGGCGGTGCAGATCCTCGGCGGCTACGGCTACATCAAGGAGTACCCGGTCGAGCGCTTCATGCGCGACGCGAAGATCACGCAGATCTACGAGGGGACGCAGGAGATCCAGCGGATCGTGATCGCCCGCGAGATGCTCCGCGAGTCGCGCACCTTCCTCCTGGTTTCTCCGTGACGCGCCGGCCCAGCCGGCACGTCACTCCCGACGCGCTCCGTCGAGCTTACGCGCGTGTTGGCTGAGATCTGGCGCCCGAGCGAGCACGAACCGCTCGCGGCGGCGGCGTGGGACGAGGCGCGCGTCGAGGAGGCGATCCGGACGATCGTCGCCGACGCCGAGGCCGCCTTCGACGGCAAGCGCTGGCCGTGGCATCCGCGCGACGAGGAGGAGTGGGGGTTCTCGGACGTCTACATCGGCGGCGCCGGGATGATCTGGGCGCTCGACGAGCTCGGGTCGACCGGCTGGGGGGACGCAGCCGCGGCCTTCATCGAGCACTATCGCGCGCGCCCGTCGCCGTGGGACGAGGATCCCGTCGAGACGAGCTACCACTTCGGCGAGCTCGGCATCGCCCTCGTCGCCTTCCGATCGACGCGCGACGCCGGTCTCGCCGACCGCGTCCACGAGCTCGTCCTCGCCGGACTCGATTCCGGGGCGAACGAGGTGATGTACGGGACGCCGGGATCGATGCTCGTCGCGGAGGCGATGCTCGCGTGGACGGGCGAGCCGCGCTGGGACGAGGCGTGGCGCGCGGCCGCCGAGCGGGTCGAAGCGGCGCGCGACGCCGACGGTCTCTGGACGTCGCACCTCGCCGGGCGTCCTTTCCGATACCTCGGTCCGGCACACGGCTACGCCGGCAACGTGCGCGCGTTCGCCAATCGAGGTCCGGTGCAGCTGGCCGACCTAGAGCCGTACGTCCTCCGCGACGGCGACCTCGCGAACTGGCTGCCCGGCGAGGGAGCGAGACCCGAGGAGCTGCGCGTGCAGTGGTGCCACGGAGCCCCCGGAATGGTGGCGACCCTGGGCGACCTGCTCGACCTCGAGCTCGCGGTCGCCGGGGGCGAGCTGACGTGGCGCGCCGGCCCGCTCGTGAAAGGGTCGGGTCTCTGCCACGGGACGGCCGGCAACGCGTACGCCTTCCTGGTCCTCCACCGGAGGACGGGCGACGAGCTCTGGCGCGACAGGGCGCGTGCGTTCGGCATGCACGCGATCGCCCGGGTCGAGCAGGAGCGCGCCGACGTCGGCCGCGGCCGCTACGGGCTCTTCACGGGAGATGTCGGCGTCGCGCTCTTCCTGCGGCACCTGCTCGACGGCGTGGACCGCTTCCCGACCATGGGGCCTTTCCAGGAATAACCGGTACATCCGCGGGAAGACTGTCTCGGTCGGGAGATGGGTATCGGCCGCTACCTGATCGGCGTTGCCGCGTTGCTGTGCGTGCTGGGCTCGCTGGGTATCGGCGCGGCCACTGCGCGACGGCATCTCCTTCCGCACTGGCGCGGTGCCCATGCGTGTCTCGCCGAGATCGTCGTCGGGTGCGCGCTCCTGGTCGGGATCATGGAGGTCCTCGGGACGGCGGGGCTGTTCAGGCCGGTACCGATGGTCGCGGCGTCGATCGCAGTCGGAGTGACGCTGAGACTCGGGCTGCGGTCGCGCTTCGGTGAGCGGGGCGCGCGCCGCCGCCCGGTCCTCCGGCCGGGGATCGGCCCCGTGGATACCGTCCTCACTCTCGTGTCGGTGGCCGGGGTGGTCGTCGTGCTGCTCCAGTGGACGAGACGGAGTCTCCAGTCGTTCGCGCACGGGATCACCGCCGCCGACTCGATCGGATACCACCTGCCGCACGCGGCGTTCTACGCCCAGACAGGCCAGACCCGGGCGATCCCGTACACCGATTTCGAGTACCTGACCGGGCTGTACCCGGCCACTTCCGAGCTGTTCCATGCGCTCGGCATCGTGCTGATGGGCAGCGACGTGCTCTCGCCTGGGATCAACCTCGTGTGGCTCGCGCTCGCCTTGCTCGCTGCCTGGTGTATCGGCTCTCTCCGGGGAGTCGGCTCGACGTCGCTGCTCGCGGCAGCGCTCATCATGGCGACGCCGATGCTGGTCGGCAGTAATGCTGGAACCGCCGACAACGACGTTCTCGGCGTGGCCCTCGTCGTGGCGGCGCTGGCACTGTGGATGCGCGCCGCCGACATGTCCACGACCGACGGGCGGGCGTACCGCGCCGGCAGCATCATCGCCGCCGTCGCGGCCGGGCTGGCGCTGTCGGTGAAACTGAACCTGCTGGCTCCCGTGGGCGCGCTCACGATCGCCGCGATCGCGTCGGCTCCCAGCGGCAGACGCCGCGCCGCGACCGGGTGGTGGCTCGGGGGGCTTGGCCTCGCCGGCGGCTACTGGTATGCCCGAAACCTCGTCACGCTCGGGAACCCGCTTCCGTGGTTCAGCTTCGGCGTACTGCCGACGCCCCGCCCGCCGCCGCTGCAGCAGGGCAACAACTACGCCCTGGCCGACTACGCCACACGTCTCGGGATCCTCCGCCACTGGCTGGTTCCCGCGTTGACCCAGAACCTGGGGCCCTGGTGGCCGGCGCTGGTAGCCGCCGCGGTGCTCGGCCCGCTCGTGTGCCTCTGCTCCAGGCGTGACCGAGTGATCGTGGCCGCTGCTCTGATCGCGTTGACCTCGCTGGTCGCGTATCCCTTCACTCCGCTCACGGCCTGCGGACCCTGGGGCCATCCCTACTGCCTCAAGCTCAACGTCCGCTATGGAGCTTCTGCGCTGACGCTGGCCCTGACCGTCGCGCCGCTGGCCTTGCTGTTCAGGAGCCGTCTCGGCCGTCTGGCAGCGGCGGCCGGACTCATGACGCTGTTCGCGGGCACGCTGGCACTGCGCCACCCGCGGCCAACCGCCTACAACCTCGGCGTAGTCGGTGTTGCCGCGGTCGTGGTCCTCGTGGTGGCGGGGATCGCGGGGCTCAGACCGTGGTCGCTGATCCCGCTCCGGCGCCCGCTCGTGCGCGCCACGGCGGCCACGCTGGCTCTCTCGCTCGTGCTGGCCGGCGTCGCAGCGGGCTACCCGGGAACCCGCGACTACCTGAGTGACCGATATGCGAACAGCCACGGGCCACCCGGCATGTACGAGGTGTGGCGCTGGGCCCGAGGCGTGCACCACGCCCAAATCGCCATGGCCGGCACGCTGGGCTGGTTCTTCAGCTACCCACTCTGGGGTCTCGAGGATTCCAATCGCGTCGCGTACATAGGGAGGCGCGGTCCCGACGGCTCGTTCCGTTCCATCAGCAGCTGCCGGGCCTGGCGCACCGCGCTGAACCGCGGGCATTACCGGTACGTGGTCACCACCGCCAGCCGGGTCTTCTTCACCACGGAGCTCGTGCGGACGCCGGAAGCCGGGTGGACCCGGGGCGACCCCGCAGCCAGGCGCGTTCTTTCGCCGAACGGGGCGATCCAGATCTTCCGGCTCACCGGGCCGCTCAACCCGGATCGCTGCGGAAGAGGTGCCGGCTCGTCTTACCCGACACCTCCGAGCGCAGACCCGGGCGGCGTTCGTAGTCTTCGTCGGGCAAGCGTGAAGCGACAAGAAAGGCGGGATCGATGGCCGTTCTGAACGAGAAGCAGGCCGGGCTCTTCACCGGCCGCAACTGGGGAGTGATCGCGACGATCCGCGAGGACGGTTCTCCGCAGGCGACGCCGGTCTGGATCGACTACGACGGCGAGGACGTGCTCGTCAACAGCGCGCTGGGGAGGACGAAGGTCACGAACATCGAGCGCGATCCGCGGGCGACCGTCACCGTCATGCCTGCCGCCGACCAGCAGAGCGGCTACGTGATGGTGAGCGGTCCGGCCACGATCGTCGAGGACGGCGCGCTCGACCACATCAACATGCTCGCGAAGAAGTACCTCGGCGAGGACAAGTACCCCTACCTCGGTCCGGGCGAGAAGCGCGTGATCATCCGGATCCGGCCCGAGCGAGTCGACGGTCACGGCGCCGGCGGCTAGCAAGGCGACGGATACGCTCCCAGGGATGAGGTTCGACGGCATCCACCACGTGACGTGCATCACGGCCGACGCGCCGCAGAACGTCGACTTCTACACCCGGGTGCTCGGCCTGCGGCTCGTCAAGAAGACCGTCAACCAGGACGACCCGACCGTCTACCACCTCTTCTACGCGGACGAGGACGGCAGCGCAGGCTCCGACATCACGTTCTTCGAGTACCCGAACTCGCGGCCCGGCCAGGCCGGAGACGGGATGGTGCACACCGTCGTCTGGCGGGTCGCCTCGCCGGACGCGCTCGAGTTCTGGGCGAGCCGCCTCGGCGCCGAGGGCCACGAGGTGGAGGCCGACGGGGAGTCGCTCCGCTTCGCGAATCCGGAAGGGCTGCGGCACGAGCTCGTCGTCTCGCACGTCGCGGACGAGCCGCTCGTCGCGCGCCACCCCGAGATCTCTCCCGAGGTCGCGCTGCAGGGCTTCGAGGGCGTCCGCGCCTACGGGCGCACGAGCGACGAGTTCCTCACCGCGCTCGGCTTCGAGCAGGCGGACGGCCGTTGGGACACCCGCGCCGAGACGCGCGGCGGCTGGATCGAGTTCGCCGAGGCGCCTCACGTGGCCGCCGTCGGAGGCGCGGGCACCGTCCATCACGTCGCGTGGGCGTCGAAGATGGAGGACCAGGAGGCGTGGCACGACCGCGTCGTCGAGGCCGGCGGGAATCCGACGCAGATCATCGACCGTTTCTGGTTCCGCTCGATCTACTTCCGGGAGCCGGCCGGCGTCCTGTTCGAGATCGCGACGCTCGGGCCGGGGTTCGCGACCGACGAGGATCCGGAGCACCTCGGCGAGAAGCTGATCCTGCCGCCGGCCTTCGAGCATCTCCGCGAGCGCGTCGAGCCGGTGCTCACCCCGCTGCCGGATCCGCGCGCCGGCTGGGCCGCTCGTTAGCTCTCGTCCGCGTTCTCTGCGACGATAGGAGGACGATGCAGCGGATCGTGGCGCTGGTGATGCTCCTCGTGCTCGGTTTCGTCGTCGCCGGCTGCGCCTCGGCGAAGAAGACGATCGTTCGCTCGGGCACGGTGACGAGACCTGCGCAGAACGTCGCGATCGTCGGCGGCACCGGTGCGATCACGGTCACGGGAACCGTCACACTTCCGGACGTCGAGCCGGGCACGCCGATCGCCTGCAAGGGAGGCCCGAGGGTCAAGGTCCCGGCGGGTGCAGGCGGTGTCAACGCCACTCGCGCCAGCTTCACCGCGGCGTCGGGTCCGTCGCCGTCGACCAGCCTCGAGCTCTCCCGCTCCGCGAACGGCACCGTCACGGTCTCCTGCAGCCGGAAGTAGGCGGCTGCAAGGGCGGGGAGATGAAGGCGACCTTGGCACCGGCGCTCCTCGCGGCTCTCGGGTTCGCCGTTGCCGGGTGCGCCTCGGGACAGGGAGGCGCGGCGACGATCACGGTCAGGGCAAGGACGACGCTCTCGCGCGTGAAGACGGGGAAGCCGATCACGTGTACCGGCGGGTCGCCCATCGTGGAGGTTCCGTCGGGACGGGCAACTGTCGTTGCGGGTTCCGGTGCGGTCGGCAAGGGCGGCTCGGGTCCTTCGCCGACGACGAGACTCCGGCTCACGCGCTCCCTGGACGGCACCGTCACGGTCGCCTGCACGCGGAAGTAGCGGAGCGCTACCTCCCGGGCTTCGGCAGTGACGAGGTGTCGACGACCTCGAAGTCGGTGCCGGTGAGGCGCCCGAGCGAGTGGAGCGCGTCGTTCGACCAGTGCCGGTTCGGCGCTCCCGAGATGTACCAGGGCGAGCCGTTGTCGGCGAGGATCATCCCGTAGCGTTGGAGCGCGCGGAGCACGATGCGCGCCTGCTTCGGGAACGACGCGACGTCGACGCTCGTCTTCAGCCGGACCCGCAGGCCCATCGGCGGCAGCGAGGGATCGTTCGAGCTCGACGCGTAGTGGCGCGCAGGGTAGACGTACGCACGCCTCGTCTCCGGCGCTGTGAAGCGGAGCGCGTGGTCGATCACACCGCTCGAGACCTCGTCCCAGCGGGCGAGGCCGGGGAAGATCGGCAGCCCGGCGGCGTCCGCCGATGTCCAGTCCGCCGGCCGCAGGTGGTTCGAGCGAAGGCTCCACTCCGCGCCCGAGCCGGCCGTCCAGCCGTGGCTCGTTCGACGCAGGTCGTACAGCTCGTAGAGCCGGCACGAGCTCCTGTCGACGAGGATCGCGTGCCGGTCGCCGGTCGCGCGCGGGCCGCCCTCGATGTGGACGTGGCGCGGGATCGGGTAGCGGCTACGGTCCGACTCGGACGCGTACTCGAACGACACGCGAGCGCGGCGTGTCTTCCGCGAGACGACGTCGAACGGGATCCCGATCGGCCCGCCGTCCCACTTCCCCGAGCCGAAATCGGCGTGCACCGGGGCGTCGAGGCCGATCGAGCTGATCAGCCGGGCGGAATCGGCCGATACAGGAAGCTTGTCCACGCGCTGGTTCCACGGGTTGTCGGCCGGAAAGACGGGGCAGTGCCGTGCGGCAGGCAGCCGCAGCGCCTGCGCGGACGAGCCCGTGAGGAGGACCGCGGCAAGCGCTGCCATGGCCACCGCCGCCGGATTGAGGCGCTTCACTGCCATCTCATCGGCCGGAGCGTTCCTCATACTGAGCGCGGTGGTGACGGCGCCTTTGCGGCGGGTGCTCGTCGTGGACGACGACGACGACATCCGTCTTCTGCTGGAAGAGCTCCTGCGCGGCGCCGGGTACGGCGTCGTGACTGCGATCGACGGGCGCGCCGCCCTGCGCACGTTCCACGCGGACCCGACCGATCTCATCGTCCTCGACCTCTCGATGCCGGAGCTCGACGGCTTCGAGACGCTGGAGCGGCTGCGCGACCTGAGCGACGTCCCGGTGATCCTCCTCACGGCGAGGGCCGGGGAGATCGACAAGGTGCGCGGGTTCCGGGCCGGGGCCGACGACTACGTCGTGAAGCCCTTCGGCCGCCAGGAGCTGCTCGCACGGATCGAGGCGCTGCTGCGGCGCACGCCGCAGGCGACGCACCTCGAGCACTACGACGACGGAGCCCTCTCGATCGACTACGGCAGACGGCTCGTCATGTGCCGCGGTTTGCCGGTCAGCCTCACGCCGCTCGAGTTCCGGCTGCTCACCACGTTCGTCGAGCACGCGGGGCAGGTGCTCTCTGCCGATCAGCTCGTCGAGCACGTCTGGGGACACGCCGAGGGCGTCTCGCGCGACCAGGTGAAGCTCTACGTCTCGTACCTGCGCCGGAAGCTCGGGCAGGAAGCGGCAGGCTTCGAGCCGATCGAGACCGTGCGCGGCTTCGGCTACCGCTATCGACCGCCGGGCGAAGAGCTGCGCTCTTCGCCCGGGTGAGAAGGAACTGCGGGCCCGGGAGACGCGGTCTCCCAGGCCCTCGTGCTCTGGGGCTTTGCTTGGGCTTGCGCAAGGCTAAGCAAATCGCGAAGCGGGATTTAGCCGGAGGCCGGACCGCGCTTTCCGGCCCCGCGGAGTTCGGCTACCCCGCTCCCGAGACCGCAGGTTTCGGGAGAGTGACCGTGACGCGAGTGCCTTCGTCCTCGGTGCTGGTGAGCGAGATCGTGCCGCCGTGGCCCTCCACGATCGCGCGCGCGATCACCAGGCCGAGGCCGGTGCCCGGGATGGCGCGGCGGGTTGCGTTCGATGCCCGGTAGAAGCGGGAGAACAGCTGGCCGAGCTCGTCCAGTGGGATTCCGATGCCCGTGTCGGTCACCTCGACCCGCAGCGGGCCGTCGCCGTTGCGTGCCGAGACGGTGACCGTGCCTCCGTCCGGCGTGTACTTGAGCGCGTTCGAGACGAGGTTGTCCAGGACCTGGCGGAGCCGTCCGGCGTCGGCTTCGAGCGGAAGGCGGCCAGTGACATCGAGGAGGAGCTCGATCCCGCTCTCGGCCGCGGCGGGGAGGGCGTCCTCGACCGTGGCGGTCGCGAGCTCGGCGAGGTCGGTCGGCTCGGGCCGGAGCTCGAGCCGCTCCGCCTCGATCTCCGCCACGAGGAGGAGGTCCTCGACGATGCCGCGGAGGCGGGCGTTGCCGCGGCGGATCATGTCGACGTACTTGCGGCCGGTGGGGCCGAGCTCGTGCTCCTCGTCGGTGAGCAGCTCGAGGAAGCCCGAGATCGACGTGAGCGGCGTGCGCAGCTCGTGCGAGACCGCGGCGACGAAGGCGTCGCGCAGGCGCTCGAGACGCCGGTCGGCGGTCACCTCGCGCAACGTCCAGATCCGGCCGACGACCGTGCCGTCCTTCCGGGCGACCGGTGCCGTGTAGCCGCGGAAGACGCGTCCGCTGTCGGCGAGCTCGAACTCGTCCTCGCTGGCAGCGAGATCGCGCCCGAGCTCGCGCATGCGCTCGCGGTAGCGCACCGGCTCGGTCGTCCGGTCGGCGATCGCCTCCAGCCGCTCCGCGACCGTGCCGGAGAGGGGGAGCCCGAGCTCGACGGCGTAGCGCTGCAGCGGGACGTTGGCGAACATCAGGTCGCCGGCCGTGTCGGTGAGGCAGATGCCGTCGACGGTGGAGTCGAGCAGCGCCTGCTGCAGTGCATTCGTCGACTGGAGCTCGAGCGCGTCCGACGAGATACGGCGGGAGGAGAGGCCGGCTGCGACTCCGACACCGACGAGTACGACGAGCCGGAGCAGGACGGCGGCCGCATCATCGGCATCCGAGAACACCTCTGCCGCGACGACGTAGAGCGCCGTCGCACCGACGCCGGCAGAGGCGCCGCCGCGCGGGCCGAGCTGAGCTGCGAGCAGCGCGACCCACGGGACGAACCAGATCGCGCCGATGCGCCCCGGGCCGTCGGTCGCCACCATCGTCCCGAAGGTGATCAGGAGCCCCGCGCAGCCCATCCCGATGATGAGGGGACGGTTCCCGGGGAGCCGTGAGAGCGTCGATCGCAGCCGTGGGAGGAGCGACCGGCGCTCGAAGAGATAGTCGTCGGTGGCGGCGCTCATCTCAACCGTCTCTTTCGGCATCCGCTTCTGATTCCCCGTCCCCGGAAAAAGCGAGCCAGAAGAACACGGCGAAGGCGGCAAAGAGTGCGAGGAGCACAGGCATGTGGAAGACACGGAGCACGAACCAGGCGTACGGGATCCGGAGTTGCTCGGCGCCGATCACGTCCCGGTTCGTGGGGTACCAGAGATCCGGCGCCGTTCGGTTTTCACCCTGCAGCCGCCAGCCGGTCGCGCCGTCGCCGCCGACGATCCGATGGATCACGACGTGGCCGGCGCCGACCTGGCCCTTCGGCACGCGGTAGGCGACGACCTCGCCGACGTGGTAGCTCGACCGGTGCTCGACGAGGACGAGGTCGCCCGTGTGGAGGCGCGGCAGCATGCTCGTGCCGCTCACGAGCACCCAGTCGGCGCGCCCGCCGAGGCCTTGCGGCAGCGCGAACCAGAGGCAGGTCACGACGACGGCGCCGAGTCCGGCGAGCTTCGCGAGCGGCAGCAGGAGCCGCGGCAGCTTCGGCAGCGCGAGCCGCGGCCGACGGAAACCGGGGCGGATCGTCTCGGCGCTACTTCTCATAGTTGAGCGTCATCGAGGGCCGTTTGCCGGCGGCGGGGTTCTCGGAGGAGCCGACCGCAGAGGTCGAGGTGCCGCTCGTGTCCCGGAGCTCCCATCCCCAGAACGTGCCGGCTTTGATCGCGGCGTCGACGTCCGCGGTGACCGGCACGGTCAGTGCCCCGGTGGACGACGGGACGAAGGTCGTCGTCGCGCTCGAACCGATCGTGAGGCCGCCGACGCCGTTCCAGCTCAGCGTCGACGAGCTCCAGCCGGTGAAGACCGGGAAGACGGAGATCGTGTCGTTCGACTTCGACGTCACCGTCAGCGTCAGCACCGCGCTGTCGGCGCCGGCCGTGGTCGGAAGGCCGCAACCGCTCAAGTTGAAGCGGAGGAAGGCGTAGTCCTGGGACCCCGCGGCGCCGCCGATCGTGAGCGTCGTGTCCGTGGCGCCGGAGTTGCTGTTGGGGCCGGCCTGCTGCACGTAGGTGTCATCGGCAGTCGAGGACGTCTGGTTGCACGCTCCTTTGGTGAGCGTCTGCGTCCAGGCGTGGAGGCTCTTCGAGGAGAGGCCGAGGCTCGCCGCGTACCCGACACCGGCAAAGGAGAGCGATCCGAGCGCGACCCCGGCGACGAGGCGGAGAGGGGTGAGGCGGAACGCGCGCATGCCTACTGGACGAGTGAGACTGCGTAGCCGGTGAGGCTCGCGGCGGAGACGGTGCCGAAGCCCGTGACGGGGGCGGTGCACCCGCCCGTGCAGGTGCCGACGATCGCGACCGCGCTGCCGAGGGACGCACCCGCAGTGCCCTGGAGGGTGACGGAGAGCACCTCGCCCGCGCAGGCCTGCGGGACGTTGAGGACGTCGACCTCCGTGACGTCGCCGCTGTTGTTCACGTTGCGGGTCGCGGTGAGCGAGGAAGACGTGCAGCCGCTGACGGCGGCGCTGCCCGCCCCCAGCTGCCCGGTGCCGAGGTTGAGGCTCGCGGCGGCAGCGACGCCGGCCGTCAGCAAGGCCGTTGTCAGAAGGACTCCGAGAATGTTCACCAGCCGCTTCACTCCATCACCTCCCCGGGCCGGAACCGAGCGGGGCACATGTCGCGCCCCGCTCGCTGTCCGCCGGTACGAAGTCCTGACCTACGAGATGACGACCGAGACGCCGGTGACGAGACTCGCGTCGGGGTTGCCCGAGGTCGCGATGTTGGCCGTGGCCGTAGCAGGCAGCGTGCCGCTCATCTCGGCGCCGAC
>Ga0134128_10011009_pt1 | contig 10827 bp, 8 predicted proteins | sample KB31754_FD_96462 | JGI IMG/M metagenome (GOLD analysis project Ga0134128, IMG submission 96462) | Terrestrial soil microbial communities with excess Nitrogen fertilizer from Kellogg Biological Station, Michigan, USA - KB3-175-4 | ecosystem: Environmental > Terrestrial > Soil > Unclassified ...
GGCCTTGCGGTTATTCTCGCTAACGTCCCATTTGGCGCTGATCCACTTCTTGTCTTCAAGGCGCTGCAGAGCAAGATAGAGCGAACCATGATCAACGAAAAAGACCTCTTCCGACTGACGTTGTATGGAGCGCGCTATGCCTTGCCCGTGACACGAGCCGAGCACGAGGGTTTTGAGAATGAGCAAGTCGAGCGTTCCCTGCAAGAGGGCGATGCGATCGTCGGGATTGTCTTGGGGAGGCATCCGACCTAAGCTTGGCATTATCTTGGGTCGGATGTCAACAGGAATTGGGAGGGCTCATTGAAAATGTACGCTGAGAAGAAGGGCTGCTCAGAGCAAGGAGTTCTATACTGACGACAACAGGCCAATGCGCTCATCGAGAGGATTGCAGGAGGATGGTCAGCAATCTGGAAAGTATGCTCGCTCGGATGCGTCTGAGTTTTGCTCGGAGGCGTGGCGCGGCGAGAGCGAGAGAACAGCGCGGCCGATAGTCTGATTTAGGTCATCGCAAGGGCACGGTTCGTCTGGCGATTGGACATTCTACGCCGACCAGCATCATAGGGTATTCCAGATTTGAGAATGGCAATCAGGACTGGCAGCAAGCGGTCTGTTACGCCGCGCAATGCCCTGGAGTGCGTGTGTCCCGCGGCCCGCAACCTGTCATAGTGTTGCCGGCTCTGGGAATCAAACATAATGCTGCGACTGGACCAATGGAAGACAGCTTGTCGAATTCGCGCGCTGCACGCATGTCGCATGCTGACCATTCGGCGTTTCGCACTTTGCTTGGTAACGGGAGCAGTTCCGGCATAACAGCGGAGGGCGTGACAATCTCGCTCGCGAACAGGGCCTGATGCTTCGGAAAGAATCGTGGCAGCAATGATCGTTCCGAGACCTGGCAACGAAAGGAGAAGATCAACATCGCGAGATTTACCGGAGCTGCCATCGACATTTTCGGGCAGCGCCTTCAAAAGGCCCGCGATTCGGCGTTCTACATCTCTCACCTGCTGATCAAGCAGAATAATTCGGGGCAGTAGGAAGAGAATATGTTCGCTGGCCGCTTCTGCCGCCCCGGGTGCCAATTGTAAAGATGGCTCCATCAGAATAGCTACGACTTGCTCCGTGGTGAACCGACTGATTCGGTGACGAGCCAAGATCTGGCCAATCCGCGTGGATGTAAGCTTTGCCGCTTTAGCTGGCGTCGGAGCCTTACTCAGTAAATCCCATACAAAGAGGTCGTCGGCTCCAGAGCTCAGCTTCAAGATCTGCGGGAAATAACGGTGCAACTGTTCCCAGAGCTGATTGGTCGCCGGGCGTAGCTCGTTCTTAAGCTCTTCCTCGAGTCGGGAAAGCTCCCGCAAACGGATGATTTCCGGATCGTCTGCCTGGACGGTCTTGAAACTCTTTCGGTCGGTTCTCAAAGCGCTTGCGAGCACGAGCGCATCCCGGGAGTCATCTTTTGCGCCGGCAACGGTGTAACGATCGCGGAAGCGGTCCACCTGCTTCGGATTCATGGAGAACACCGAGAAGCCGGCTTCAGCAAGTGTTTCCACAACGGCTCCCCACGATACTTCGATGGCGATTCCGACCTCCTCCGGGAGGCAGCGGCAAGTTTTGCGGAGCCGATCAACCAGAGCCTCCAGCCCCCGGCCGCTGTGCGCTGCATCGTATTGCTCAATCACTCGTCCTCATGATTGAGCGAGACGATGCGATGATTCTCACTTCCCCAATCGATGCCAACAAAATACTGTAATTGTTCGGTCAAGTAGTCAAATAATCCTTATCTTTTGGTTCTCGCGATGCTGCTATCACGCCTGTACTGGCGCTCACCCCTGTGCTGGTGGCGCTACTCCCCACTGGAAGTGCATCACGACCCTACCGGCAAGGTGCATGTCCTTTCCTGGCGCTGTCTGTGCTGCGCGGCGAAGGCACTCTTGACGGTTGTCGATCGAACTGGGCACTGGGCTCAGTCCTATTTAGAAGGGTACAGGCGGGGCGACTGCCTTTCGCGCATGGGTGTATGCGCACAGCGGGGCTCCACGAGAGTCCACGGGATCGGGTCGCTTGCGACCTTTGCGGGGGAGCCAATTTTCAGAAAGAGTCGCTTCCGACAGCCTTGAGAAAATTGGGGGACCGAAAACCCGAGAAGGCGATGCCCTGGACGCAGACAATACCGCCGCGTCCGGGAGTTCCAATCGAATAATTCTTCGGACCGTGCTGCTGCAGGCGATCTCGCGGAAGTTAGCGGGAGCGACACCTTATGGAAGAAGGGGCGCGTGCCCCTATTCGTAACCCTCCGCCGGAGGTTCGGCGGCGTCGCTTTGCTCGCCGTTGGAGCTGGAGCGATCGAGGCTCCGGATCGTATCGACTTTGAGTTCGACAACGAACTGCTGGATCACGTGCTCGACATTTTTGCCCTTGCCGGCGGAAATCTTGATGGTGCGGTCATACTCGCGCGTGGTCAGCTCGCCCTGCACGAAGACATGAGCGCCTTTCACGAGCCGGTCCGCCACTTGCGCGAAGCCTCTGCCGAAGGCGACGACGTTATGCCATTGGGTCTTTTCTTTCCATTCGTCGTTCTCATCCTTCCAGGACTTTTGGGTCGCGACGGAGAACTTAGTCACGGGAGTGCCATTCGGCAGATATTTGGTTTCGGCGTTCTTGCCAAGAAATCCAATGATCGAAAGCTGATTGAGGTTCATACCTTTTTCCTTTCTGCCCTGCTGTGCTTGGGCACAAAACCGCGAGGCTGGTTGCTCCCAAGCTGGGGAACGTGCTTTTTCGGGGGATCGCAAAGTTTTTCGCCGGGTTTGCGAAAGGCGTAGCCCTGAGAACTTTGTGGTGGGACCGGAACCGCTGCGCGGTGCGCTTCCTCAACCAAGAAAGGGAAAGAAGCGCAAAGCAGAACGGACGCTAGTGCCGGGCGCAACGGGTGTCGGCTGAAGCGGTGCCAAGCACATCAGGAAGGAAAAGGAATACGGGACGAACCGGACAGCTTGATTCATTGCGATGAGGAAAGGAAGGTTGCCAAACCAAAGGAGAGGCTATGGCACGGTTTACATCCGGCGCGGCGATTTAGCGACGACGGGGTTACCTGTGGAAAGAAAGCATCGGCGCACTTGTTGTAGGCTTCGGGTCATGGCGGCACTGGATCAAGCTCCACAGTCCCCACAGGGCGAGCCCCGCGAAATGTACGATCGCTCTGTCTATTTCTCCGCCGATCCGGGCAATGTCGAGCAAAACAGCAGCAGTTCCACGATGTCTAAGACGGAAACCATCCGAATGATGATCCTGGACTGCGCGGTGAATTGAGACAGTGGAGGTAGGGAACAGTTACCGTCCGCTGAAAACTGCTGGCGAACGAGTTGTTTCCGGTTGAGAATGAGAGCGGCAGGTGGAGCGGAGGCGGGCAATGCTCCTAAGGAACTCAATATCACAGGTTCGCCGCATTCGTCGGCACGAGTGTGAATCCAACAGCCTGAGCTTGAGTCTTTAGCCGGTTTGCGGTTCGCTGACGATAGCTGACTTCGAGGGTTGCGAACACGCTTTCATCGTATGGTTTGCGGGTGGTGATCAGATGGTAAATTATGCGGGCAAGTTTGTGAGCTGTTGCCGTAATCGCCTTTGGCGCTCCGAGTTTTGAGCGCATCCTTCGGTAGAATTCGCCAAGCGCTGACTGGCTGGCCTGCAGCGATTGTGCGGCCACCGTAGTGCAGCGGCAAGGCGATTCTTGACCCTCCGCGTGCCGGTGCGTAGCACCTTGCCGCCACTAATACGATTGTCCGGGCAAAGGCCCATCCAGGAACTGAACGCGGCCGCGCTTCTAAATCTCGAAAAGTCTGGGCCAATCTCTGCGACTATGGTTTGGACAGTCAGAACGCTTAGACCCGGGATTGTGGTGAGGTCCACGCCGAGTACTCGGTATGCTTCCTCTCGAAGAGACAACGCTTTGGTAGGAGACATCACTTTGCATTTGCGAACCGAATCCTTTGCCGGCGGCAGCGGCTGTTCCGCTGGATCCGTTTTTGACTCGATGCGTTTGAGGAATCGCTGGAGTTGCAGCAGCGCCGCGGATTGCTCGAAGAAGCGTTTCAAAATGCGGACGAGCCGCTGCGATTATCTGCGGCACTTGAAGCTGCGCCACAGGACCTCATCGCCGCTGTAAAAGCGCAAGGACTTGAAGGTATCGTCGCGAAACGCGTCGATAGCCGGTACGAATCGGGAGAGCGAAGCGGAGCCTGGGTCAAGTTTCGCGTGAACAAAGGCCAGGAATTGGTGATTGGCGGCTACCGCGCCGGGAAGAACCACTTCGATAATTTGGCAGTCGGATATTACGATGACGCAGGCAAGCTCATTTTCATCGCAAAGATTAAGAACGGCTTCACACCGGACGTGAAGAAGCAGGTGTTTGCGCGTTTGCGCCCTCTCGAAACAAAAGTATGCCCGTTCGACAAATCTGCCAGAGGCGAAGACTGCAAGGCATGGTGAAGCGCTAACCTCTGAAGCAATGAAGAAATATCGTTGGGTGAAGCCGAAGGTCGTTGCAGAAGTGGAATTCACAGATTGGACCGCCACCGACCATCTTCGCCATTCCCGCTTTGTAGGGCTGCGAGATGATAAGGACGCCAGTAAAGTACACAAAGAAAGCTGATTGTTGTACGTGGCGCCAATAATGAACACAAGAAGCCCGAATGCGGAAAATCGTTCATATCGACATGGATGCGTTTTACTCTTCAGTCGAGCAGCGCGATGATCCCGCGTTACGCGGAAAACCGGTCATTGTCGCCTGGAAGGGAAAGCGCTCGGTCGTTTGTGCGGCTTCCTATGAAGCCAGGCGGTTCGGTGTGCGCTCGGCCATGCCGGCGGTACGCGCGGAACGCTTGTGCCCGAAAGCAATATTTGTTCCACCGGATTTCCCACGCTATCGCGCCGTCTCACGTATGGCGCAGGAGATCTTCCGCCGCCACACGGATTTGGTCGAGCCGCTGTCGCTCGATGAAGCTTATCTCGACGTGACGGAAAACAAAACCGGCTTGCCGACTGCTACGCGCGTCGCCCGTACTATCCGTAAGCAGATCCGTGAGGAACTGCAATTAACGGCCTCCGCCGGCGTGGCGCCGAACAAATTTCTCGCAAAAATTGCTTCTGATTGGCACAAACCAGACGGACTCTTCGTCATCCGGCCCGAAGATGTGAATGCATTCCTATCGCCCCTGCCTGTCGAACGTTTGCCTGGTGTAGGCAAGGTGACTGAAAGGAAGCTGCAAGATATTGGTATTCACACTGTGGGGAGTCTGCAAAGTCTGGACAGAACGGCTCTCGAAGCGCAATTTGGCCGATATGGCCTACGCCTTTACGAGCTGGCCCGCGGCATCGATCCGAGCGAGGTCGTTCCCAACAGACCCACAAAATCCATCTCTGCCGAGGACACTTTTGAGCATGACCTCCTCTTAATAGAGTTAGAACCAGTAATTCGCCGCGTCGCAGAAAAGGTTTGGGCTGCTTCGCGAAAGGAATCACGGATCGCTCGAACCGTTGTTCTGAAGCTGAAGACCAGCGATTTCAACATTATTAGCCGTAGCTGCACACCGTCTTCTCCACCTGCCTCATGCAACGAAGTAACAAAGATTGCGCTTTCCCTTTGTGAGCGCGTTGCACTCGATCCCAGCCAGCGTTTTCGTCTCGTCGGAGTCGGTTTGAGTAATTTTCGAGACGCAGATAGTTCACCCGCGCAATCGGCGCTTTTCGGGTGAGCTTTTGCATCCATAAAGAGCCTGCGAAATTTGGTGCGTTGGTCATCCGCACGAGCGGGGTTCGTATCTCGTCGTAGGACTCACCCAAAGCTCGCCCACATCCCAGAGGCTAAGGCCAGATTCGAAATTTTGACTTACAATTGGCACAGAGGCGTGAAACCCAAAGGACGGTTGAGTTTCGATCCCAAGGCTTTTCTGGCCAAGGTCGGTGAAGGAAGGACGATCATCGATTACCAGAAGAATGGAATAATTTTTTCGCAGGGAGACCCGGCGGACGCGATCTTCTACATCCAAAAAGGCAAGGTTAAACTCAGTGTTGTCTCCAAACAGGGCAAAGAGGCGGTAGTTGGCATATTCGCACCTGGAGCATTTTTCGGTGAGGGATGTCTGGCAGGACAACAACTACGCATGGCAACCGCTTCCGGACTGTCCGCATGTAAGGTCGTGCGACTCGCCAAACCTGCTGCCACTCGGGTGATTCGTGAAGAGCCAGAATTTGCCGAACTCTTTCTGGCTTATGTCCTCTCTCGCAACATTCGTGTCGAGGAGGACCTCGTGGACCAGCTTTTCAACTCCAGCGAGAAACGACTCGCCCGCATCCTGCTGCTTCTGGCCAGCTTCGGAAAGGAGGGTGAGCCCCAACAAATAATTCCAAAGATGAGCCAAGAGACACTAGCGGAAATGATCGGAACCACCCGCGCCCGCGTGAGCTTTTTTTTAAACAAGTTTCGCAAACTTGGTTTTATCACCTATAACGGTGGACTGGAAGTTCACAGTTCTTTGCTCAACATCGTCCTTCACGATTAACGCCCTTACTATTCGCTCCGCACATTCCTAAGCCACGTTGTGAGCAATTTTGCACAGACGTCAATCGCCCTTGGCTTCACACTCAAGTTGCTCAACAAAGCGTGTGCGATTCTCTGCAATATTGTCGTTGGGTTTGCTGGCCAGCCTACCTGGTATAGCGCAGGACTCGAATCAACACTCTATCAGGTCGAATCTGCAATATAGGCTGACAAAAGGCGACCTGCCGTACCTATCTTTCGGCGTCGAGAGGCCAAAGAATGTTGAAGTCATCAAAGGTGCCGAAGAGCTATTGCAAAGTTGCCTGAACGATCGGGAGACCTGGGCGAAAGATCCTCTCATATTTCGATTGGCACACACTCACCCGACGACCATCCAGAGCTTCCGTGAAAAGAATTCCCCTTCGATGCACGCTATTTTCCGTCGAGTTCCCGGCGAACCACTGAAACTCTGGCTGCACTTCGATGGACATGGCTCTCAGGACTCCGAAAGCCGATTAGCACATCTGGGAGAGTTTGCGTATCACAAGATGACATTTCAGAACAATGATCAGGACCGGATGTTCGAAAATCTCCAGCGGTCGTTTTCGAGTTCAACCCCGCCAATTGTAGATTCAGCTGCCCCGCTCACGAACAACGAGCGGCTTACACTTTTCACTGATAAAACACTTACTCGAGTACCACCCTATGCAGCTTCCGCGTTTTCGTCGGCCGCAGTGCTGCTGTTTAGTTCTAGTCCGGTTTGGGGCCGAGGGGCGGACCGGTTTACCAATCACTTCGTTGCCTCCTTTACGCAGAGGCTGGTGACATACGGCACTCAAAGCGGCGCGGCGGCACTTCTTCACGAAGACCTGCGCTATAAGCCGTCTCACAGCCGCAACGTGTGGAGACGGTCACAGCACGCACTGATGAGCACTTTTATCCTAGAGACACCTCACGGCAATGACATCGCGATCGCGAACATCGCGGCCATCGTAAGCAGCAGCATTGTCATCGATGTTTTCCACCCGGGGCGAGAGGATGTTGCACATCCTGGAGCACTACAGTTGGCCGGGTGGGGTGTCTCGAGTATCGCCGCAGGGAATCTCTGGAACGAATTCAAGCCCGATCTTCGACATTTGATTAGAGACAAGATCCTCCGACGCTAGCCAGATACCGGGTTCAAGCGGCAGGACACTCTACAGACAGATCTATTTCGTAAGTGAGCTACCCAAACGGGCAGTTTATGTCGCCTGCTCGGAGAGGCTTTCGAACGACAACCGGGCGCCTGGGCACAGTTTCCGGGTTGCGGCAGGATTACGCGGAAACCAGGCGAATAATACCGGGAAACGTCGATTCCGTCCGGCTAATATCTGGCTGGCGGATCATACTGGAACAACTGGAAAGCTAATCAGTAGGCCGTCACAGTGGAGTAATCCTGCAGGAGCAACTAAGCTTGCGACAACACCACACATCGTGCACGATTTCGCCATAGGTTGCGACAAGGCGTCGGCTACCAGAGTTTGGACCGTTTCCGACGCCCGGAATTCAAAACGGCAAAACGGCTTCGGCCGCAGAACACGTCAAACGCGCCTTCGATGACCACCCCTAAGCAATCCGGAAGAGCGTAGTTTGCCATCGAAATAGGAAAAAGTGGCGGCCGCAGAGAGCGCAGCGGTACGGCAGAATGATCCACCGGAAAGCTCTTTCGACAGCATTTCTGCTGCCAACATTTCTAAACTCAATCGACCGACAATGAGGGCAGCGTACAGAGAACATACCGACTATGTGTCGCTTCCGGCTTTGGCCGGTGAGCGGTTTGTGCGCCGACTTCCTTTTCAAAACCGCCAGGTTTCGCGCCGCCCCGTGCAGAATCATCTCTTCCTCGGTAAACGTCGCCGTGTACTTCTGTTCGCCTTCGCCCGCGCGCTCGAGGAGTCCCCGACACAACAAGGGGAGTCCTGGACACGGATGCCGTGTTTCCGCGTAAGAGCAAGATCGGCCCGGACCGTGTACGCGGTCCGAGTGTGATCCGCCGCAGTACCTTCAAATGTAAACACGCGGAATCCCGTGTCTTGACGGAATCCTATGAGACTGAACTGCACATGATGCTTTGCAGAGTCCGGATCAAGCAGCAACTTCATACGCGCCACCAAAGCTTTTCCGAGCTGCATTTCCCCAGAATTAGATTTGTGGCCTGGCATCTTAGGGTCGATAAACTCTCTGCGAAATAGCTGATCCGATACCTGATTGACGCGTTTTTCGAAGCTCGATCGCCCTGCCCACCGATACCCCTGTCTACGCTTCGACCAGCACCTCGCGATGCTCGCCGCAAGACTAGGGGCCAAGATGGATTCGTTCTCCTTTCTTGTAGGACTCTTTCATCCCCAACAACATGCCGGTTTAATCCCGGCGCTCGACGGCTGCGTCGGCTGCGTCGCCATTGCGCGCTGACGGCATGTAGAATCACGCCCTGCGTTACTGCAGCAATAGAGGGTCAGTTGCGCAATCGGTAGTTGCCAGGGCGATCGTGAATGACCTTAAGTCTGCGCTGAAGTTCTGGGCCGGGGTACCATTGGCCACGCATCATTACGCCTGACAGTTTCTTGACGTTTGCCACATCTTTCAGCGGATCGGCATCCAGCAGAAGCAGATCGGCTACATACCCCGCCGTTACAGTGCCGACTGGCTTATGCAGATATTCGCCAACTCGCTTCGTGCCGGACGCCAACACGTCGTACGGCGAGAGCCCAGCCGCCTGCATGGCACCCAACTCATTATGGATGGAAAAGCCCGGAACCTGGAAGAGGTTCGGCGTATCGTCGCCCAGGAGAATCGGTGCCCCCACGTCATTCAGGGTCTTCAGCAACCGTTCCCGATTATGCTGGATGACGCGCTCTACTTCCGGGGCGGCGACTCCTTTACCCACTCCTCGATCGTAAAGTTTCATCCACTCGTCGACCTGGACTTGCGGGATGTATTCCATTTCTGGTCGGGCCAATAGATCATTGAGATGGTCGAGGGCCAGCACGAAACGCATAATTGCGAGCGTCGGACACGTCCAGGCTCCCGCCTCCCGCGTCTTTAAGGCCATGGCCTTGAGGAAATCATCGGGCATGTATTTGCCAAATCCAAACGCATCCTCGTAGCCATCAAGATGCTCGATGGTTTCTTGTCCGGATTCGAGAACGTGATCAATTCCTACGTCCTTCGGCACATGGCCTCCGGTGCGGATTCCCAACCGCCGCGCTTCTGTCATGATAGCGTCGTACTCGGCGCGCGTGAGACCGGGCAGGATCTTGACCATATCCCAGCCCTGCGCCTTCTGCTCTCTAACCTGTCGCACACCGTCTTCGGGCGACTTCACGGTGTCGCCGGATAGCCCCGGTCCGGCGAGAAAAAGCGATGGTCCCCACAATCTTCCCGACTCTATTTGTTTTCTGACCACCAGATGATTTGGATAGCCAAGCATGCCGCGCACGGTGGTCACGCCATTAGCGACATAAAGAGCAAGTGCAGTCTCCATGTATCCCGGCGGATCGGTAGGGCTGGGAAGATGCGCATGCATCTCGCCCAGTCCGGGCATCAAGAACTTGCCGGTTCCATCGATGATCTTCGCATTTGTCGGAATCTTTGCACTCACCGCGGGCTCGATTGATGAAATCGTGTTGCCGCGAATGGCCACGTCTTGATCGGACAAGACACGGTCGCCATCCATTGGAACGACGCTTACGTGCGCGAACACGATCGGGGCCGGATTGGCTTGAGCAAAACCTATACTGGCTAGAACGACCCAAACCGCGGTTGCCAGGCTTGATTGGATAAGGCAGGTCTTACGCATGATCGCCCCCTCAGATGAAGCACGGAGATTTGACGTACAGCGATCATAGTACTCGGTAACGGCCGTTGCGCTGTCCGCGCTCCGGAATTCCGGGGCGGATTCAGGAGCAAGCGAACGCTCGCTTCGCTGCGGTCTCCTTGTGTGGGTAATCCAGAAAGTAATATCAGGACATAAGCTACCGTTACGATGTGGAGAGAGAGTAAGACCATGCACAGAGCTCTTGGCGCACTCCTGTTCTTGTTGATTGGCGTCTCTGCCGTTAGGGCGGAGAAAAGCAAGCCGGTGATGCGGTTGAGCAAATTAACGGGTCCAATATATCTCGTCGAAGATGAGCATTACGTGACGACGAATTCACTCGTATACATCGGACCTGAATTCGTGACGGTCGTCGGCGCAACTTGGATACCTGATACCGCAAAGCTTTTAGCCGATCAAATCCGGAAGTTAACTAGCC
>Ga0134128_10011014_pt1 | contig 10824 bp, 7 predicted proteins | sample KB31754_FD_96462 | JGI IMG/M metagenome (GOLD analysis project Ga0134128, IMG submission 96462) | Terrestrial soil microbial communities with excess Nitrogen fertilizer from Kellogg Biological Station, Michigan, USA - KB3-175-4 | ecosystem: Environmental > Terrestrial > Soil > Unclassified ...
AAACCGCATTCCAAAGGGCCAGTCACCGCGAAGGCGCACGCGCCGGCTCCGTGCGTTTACCTTAACAAGCGGGATCGTTGCGATACCCGATCGAAATCGGCGGCCTACGACTTCGGGATACGGATCATGTAGGTCTGGTCTTCATCCAAACCGTCGAGCACGAACTTGCCGCCGTTAACCGGAATGCGCCGCCGCAGGCCGTCCCATCCCCACAATTCGATTTCGCGCGCCCAATCGGGAAGCGTAAGCTCTAGCGTCTTCCCCGGCCGGTCGATCCAACCGGGGATATCTTGCCACACGATGAGTTCTGCATCCGGTCCGGCGAGGCGGTAAAGGCCGCGCGGCTTGTCGATGGATTGCATCTTCATGTCGCCTGCGAGCCGCAGGATCCGTCGCAGGACGATGCCGCGAATCTCGGGCGACCAGGGATTTTCCGTGGCGGCCATTGCATAGGCCGGGCCGTCGACGCGGACGGTGTCGCCGAGATTCCAGGGAAAGGCGAGCGCCGTCACCGGCGAATGTCCATCGGCGCCGACCACGCCCAGCTGATCCCAGAACGCGCTGAGAAACAGCTTGCCCGCGAGCTTGGGATCCTGCCATCCACCGACGCGCGCAATGTTGAATTCGGTCGAGTAGAATTTCACGTCGCGCGTCAACCCCATTGCCTGCTTGATGCGATCGAAGCAGGTCTGCACGGAGAATTCGCGCCCCTTGGTCATCGGATACCATTTGTCGTTGTAGTAGGTATGCAGATCGATGCCGTCGAGGCGACCGTCTTGGAGCAGATCGGCGATCGCGGGACCGTAGCCGCGCAAGGTCGCATCGCGATAGGAATTGCAGGTGGCGAAGCCGCCGGGTACGACCTTGAGCGCGGGATCGACGCTGTGAACGCCGTCCGCGAGCCCGGCCAGGGCATCGTGATAGGCCTTGCGTGGGATCGTCGCCTGCACGTCGGGCTCGTTGATCGCGGTGAACACTGTCGCGCCCCAGCCCGCGATCCCGTTCTCCTTGCCCCATTCACCGTCGGGCCGGAAACGCCTGGCCATCGCCTCTCCTGCGGCAAACCAGTCATGGTACGATCCGATCGGCTGCGGAGGGTTCAGCGTCTGATAGCTGCCCTCATACTCGAGCAGGATGATCGGGGTAATCTGGTTCTTATGCGCCTCCAGCATCTCCGCATCGAAATCGTGCGGCGTGGGAATGCGGTCGAGCGTGCGCCAGCCATAGGAATCCATGCGGCCCATGGTGGCACCCACCCCATGCAGGGCCTCATACAGTTGCGCCAATGGCGCACGACCTGCCAGATGTGTCGCGAGATTGCCGCCGCCGATTTCGTCGCGCAGACGCTCGCCGGCAATAGCAACTCCAGGCGAAGCCAAACTCCCCGCGACGAGCACAACGCTAAGCGCGAGCCGGGCTGTGTCGGGCAGAGAGCGTTTCAAGGTTCGGTCCTGGCGCGATTGAGCTCGGGGACCTTCAAATCCCTGGCCGGCGCCGCAGCAGCCCTGCAGGCCGTCTCGATCGCGGTAGCGACCGCCTCGTAAGTGAAGCGTGCCTCGACATTCACCCGCGCCGCGAGCCCTTTGGCACGCAGCAGCGCCGGATCGCACGCAATGTTGTTCAACAAATCTCGCAGAGCAGTACCATCGCGCTCGGGCACGATCCAGCCGCCGTCGCCGACGACGTCGGGTATAGCCCCGCACGTCGAGCCGATCACCGGCACGCCGCAGGCCTGCGCTTCGATGATCACCCGCCCGAACTGCTCGCGCACCGCGTTGGTGGTCCGCGTCAACAGCACCAGGGCGTCGAGGCCTCGCAGAAACGCGCTGACTTCGGCCGGCGGGCCCCACCCTCTGAAAGTCACGCGCTCGCTCAAGGCCAGCTCATCCACGCGCCGGCGCAGCTTCGCTTCGTGGGGCCCCTGGCCCATGATGCTCAAAGAGACCGGCGCGCCGCCGATGGCCAGCGCATCCAATGCATCGTCCAGGCCCTTCTCCTCGACGAGACGACCGACATAGCCGATCTTCAAGCTATCGTTTCGCCTTGTCACCGGCGACGGAGTGAAGGTGGCAAGATCCACGCCGTAACCGACAGGCGTCACCGGTCCGCGATAACCGCGCGTCCGCACCACGGCGGTAGCATCCGGACTGCGCGACAAGACGTGATCGGTGTGACGCAGCACATATTTGCGAATGGCTTCGAACGGCGGCGGCAGGCGCTTGAGGATATTTTGGTCGACCTCTAGCACAAGCGCGGCGCGGCCGCGGAGCAGCTGCGCCTGCAGCGCGACGATGCTCCACGGCTCTTCCCAGAGATGGATCACGTCGGGATCGAGCTTGCGAAGCAGGCGGCGCAGGCCGGGGTAGAAATGCAGATACCAATTCATCGGTCCGGCATGCGGCAGGCGAATGGGCAGGACGTGAACCGAACCCTCCGCCTCTTGCGGCGGCTCGGCGACGATCGTGCGGCCGAATTCCTTCCAGACCGACGGCAGGACAAGGTGCAATTCGATATCTTTGCGGGACGCGAGATGACGGTAACGCAGCCTTCCGGCCTCACTGCTGACGGCCGGATGGGCGATGGAGACGATCCGCAACGGCCTCGCGCTAGACACGTCCGACGATCCTCGCAGCCGTGCCGGTGAGACCCGTCAGATGCATCTCCATGGCCGCCAAGTTGCGATGGCCGCCATTGATGGTGTTGCGGGGCAGGCTGAAGCGATCCTGGCCGTGGCGCAGCAGCCCCTTGCGGGTTGTCGCCGCGCTCAGAAATCCCGCTTGCCGGGCGAGCGCGAAGTCGCACGGGCCACAATCCCCGGAGCGACCGTAGGGGAAGGCGAAATGCTGCACATCAATGCCAAGCCGCTCGTTCAGGCGAGTGCGTGATCCCTTAAGCTCGGCGACCGCGGCGTCCGGCGAGAGCGAGGATATCCGCGGGTGGCTGATGGTATGCGCCCCGATCTCGATCAGCGGGTCCTTCGCGAGACGCTCGAGCATATCCCAGGAGATCGCGTGCTTCCAATGGACGGCGTCGCGATCGATACCGTTCGCCGCACAGAAACTCGCATAGTGCATGCCTGCGTCCGGCCCATCCCACCGGGAAGCGATGCGCTGGTATGCCGTTCGCCGCTCCTCGGAGGTCGCGAGCCTGATCGTTTGATCTTCGAGCAGCACCTCGTCGCGCTCAACCAGCGCGTCCTCCAGGCCGATCGACCAGAGCGGCAAGGTCCCGTCCGGAATGCCGGTGGTCACGAACAGCGTCAGCGGCACGCCATGACGGCGAAACACCGGCGCGACCAGTTCGAATGAATCGCGATAGCAATCGTCGATGGAGAAATTCACATAGCGGCTGGTCTCGTCGTCGCTCGCCGAGCGTTGCAACGCTTCGCCGATGGTCACCACATGCCAATCGTGCGCGAGAAGATAGGCGAGAAACTTGTCGAGAAAATCGAGATCGACGTAGAAATCCCGGTTCGGCAAGATCTCCCAGACCTCCGACGGAGCGGCGCGGTGGAAGGTGAACAAGCAGCCGCGCGGGCCCAGGACACGATCGGCGGCCCTGGCTATCGGTAGAGCCAGCGCGTTGGCCGCGAACGCTGTTGCTACACTAGTCAACTCAATTCCCCCTTAAATCGAAGCGTCCGACGGACACGGTGCAGGGCCGACATCGCCGTGGCCGGCATCAGCAGGCTGATCGCGAAGGCAAGACACACCAGACAAGCCAGCCCACCGGTCATGAGCCGCGGCAGCAAGTCGGCGACCGCGCCTTGAATCAACATCCCCAGCGCCGCCATCAACAGCGCCGGCAACAGAGCCAGCCCGATCAGCGGCAGGATCTTGCGCCGCTCCTTCAGCGCCAGCACAACGCCGACCAGAAGCACAAGGCTCCGGCTGGCCTCGCCGAAACCCAAAAGCAGCATGCCCTCGCCGGGCGAGGGATGCATCGCCGAGGCGGTGAGGTTGAAGGCCATGTTGACGAGGTATGCCGAGACGATGATGAGGGCCGCCATTCCGTTGCGCCCCGAGCCGTTGAGCAGGCGGATCAGGATCCAGCCCAGCGTGGCGGCCCAGACGCCAAAGGCGATGCCGCGTAGCGCATGCGAGGTCAAGAGCAGCGCTTCGTCGCCGAAGGCGCCGCGATAATAAACCAGGTGAACGATATCGGTCGAGAACACGATAAGAAACGCCGATGCGGGCAAGATGAGCGCGAGCAGCGGCCGCATCAGCGATTCGATTTGCGCATGAATATTTTTCGACGCGTGATTTGACAGCACCGCCATGCCCACGGGCTGGCTGATCAGCAAGAGCGCGCTTTCGGTCAGCGAGCGTGCATAATCCAGCGACGCGACGGCGCCGGTCGTCAAATCGGAGGCGGTCAAGCGCTCGATCCAGACGTTACCTTGCTCGGCCAGCGGCAGTGCCAGCAGAGGGCGCAAGCGGCGGAAAAACTCTTTGCCCCTGTCGATGATCAGCCCATACGACAGGCCCTTGAAACTGATCGTCCCCTCATGCCAGAGACTGAACAGGCCCCATACCGCGAGCGCGTTGAAGGCAACCGTAAAGGCGCAGGCAAGGGTGTAGGCGTTGCCGGTCAGCAGCAAGAGACCTATGCCGGCAAGCACCGCGACGTTCAGAAGACTCGCGCGGACGTTGGTCAGGCGCGTGCGCCCGAGCGCGATCTCGCCGGCGGAAAGCACGTTGAGGATCGCCGAGGCCGGCATGGCGAGCGACATCATCCGCACAAAGTGCAAGGTCAGCACGCGCCCTTCCGGGGTGAACCCGCCGACCATGGCGTTCACCCACCATTCGCCGAGCAACTCGATCACCACCATGATCAGCGCAGCGATGGATCCAATGACAATCGTGAGCGCCCCGAGCCGTCGCGGCGCATCGTCGCCCTTGAGCGCTTCCCGGTGCATCGGGATCATGATCGCAGGCACGCTTTCGTTTTGCAGGAAGGCGAGCGGGATCAACACCGCGGCCATTGCCGCGCGAAAGCCGTCGGCGAGCATCGAGGCGCCGAGCACGTGCGCCATCAGCACTTCACGGGCGAAACCGAGCACCTTGCTGGCAAGGGCTCCGCTGATCAGGATTGCGCTGAAGCGGCGCATCGACGGCTGATAGAAACTCATGCCGCTGCCCTCTGCGCAAGCCGGGGCGTCAGCAGGACGGCAAAAGTCCAGAACAGGAAACCGTTTTCGCCCGACGTGATGTTGGCAAGCGGGAATTGCGCGAGTGCGCCCAACGCCAAGGCGCCGATCAGGACGGCTCCGGGCGTGCACTCGGTCCATGCGACGGCAAGGGCGTTGCCGATGGCCCAGACCAGCGCGGCCAGACAGATGCCGCCGGCCATGATCCCCATAGACAGCCAGCATGCGATGATCATGCCGTCGATGGGCATGGCGCCCGCCGCGCCGACGTCCGTGATGGTAAATCCGCTGCCGAACAGCGAGCTGTCCGGCAGATTCCACAAGGTCACGAATTCCCCGAGGCGCTCTTGCGCGCTGCCGTCGTGGGTACCTTGGCCGAGGGTCGAGAGGCGGTCGGCAACGAGGTCTCCGAACGGCGTCAGGACGATCGCGAGGAAAACCGCCAGCCCGATTCCGACCAGGATCATGCCCGCGCGACGCCGCGTACCCGAGAACAGCAGGCAATAGAGAATGCTGACGGCAAGCGAGATCCAGGCCGTCCGATATAGCGAAAGCAGGAGCCCCAGCGCGGCGGGAAGCGCGAGCAGCGCCAGCCAAGGGCGCTTCGAGAGGCCGATCAGAAACAGCCCGGTCGCCGTGAACGTCGCGAACGCCGCCGGCGCGTTCATGGTGCTGAACACGCGCACGCCATAGGGTATCGGCAGGCCGATCGACGGGATCGGCGCCATTTCCATCCAGTAGCGGTCCCAATCCGACGGATTGACGTATTGGTAGATCGCGTAAATGCCGGTGACCGGCAGGATGATCAGAAATGCCGAGGTGGCCGCCTCGATCATTTCCTCGCGGTCGGCGCTGATCATGAGCACCGCCGCGTAAAGAAGCGGCGCCAGCCATTTCAGCGGACCGGAGGCGGCATTGGTCCAGTCGGCCTGCGCCGTCGACAACATGCCGGCATAGACCACGCATGCGGCGACGATGCCCAGCGGCCACATCCATCGCGCGGGGACGTCACGCCGTTCGAGCAGGCGCGGCAGGTACACGGCCGGCACGAGGATGGTGAGCAGTGGCCCGATCAGCATCAAGCCGAGTTGATCATAGCCAATGGACAGATCGACGACGCGGCGCACGAAAGGCGCGAAAGTGAACAGCACCAGCGCGGCCTTGAGATGCGCCGCGGGTCCCTGGCGCCAAGCGTACCAGCCGACAAAGCCGCAGGCGAGCACGAAGACTGGCCGCGAGAGCCCTCCGAGCGAAGCGCCGAGTGCGGCCGTGCCGGACAGCATCAGGACCGCGACCAGCCAGCCCGGCAAGGGCCACAGGCTGATCCTTGCGTTCGCGGCGACGCTCGCCCTCATGCCGCGGCTCCCGCTTGCAACCTGCGGATCACGCCTCCGATCGCGTCGAGCATCTGCGGGACGCCGTACTGTGCGTGGGCGCGGTGGGACGCATATTCCAGCTGGCTTGCGAGCGCCTGGGGCCGGGCGAGCACGGACGCGATCGCTGAGGCGAGCGCCTGGTGATCGTTGGGTGGCACCAAGGCCCCTGCCCGGCCGCCCTCGAGAATATCCGGCGCGGCGCCCGCATTAGTCGCGATCACGGGTACGCCCGCGAGCATCGCCTCCACCAGGGTTCGCCCGAACGGTTCGGGATCGATGGACGGATGCACCATCACGTCGACGGCCTTCATCAGCTTCGGCACGTCGCTGCGGTGGCCGAGGAAACGCACGCGGTCGGCGAGGCCACGTTCGAGCACCAACTGCTTCAGCTCAGCCGCGTAAGCCTGCTCACCGAACAGGGCGTCGCCGACGATGATGCAGCCGACGCCGGGCAGCGTGGCCAAGGCCTCGAGCAAAACGTGCTGCCCTTTCCACGGCGCAAGCCGGCTGAAGACGCCGACCAAAGGTCCCGCCGGCAGGTCGAGCGCCGCTCTGATTTCGCGCGCCGATCGTGGCTCCAGCGGCAAGGCAAGGCCATTCGGCACGATCTCGACAAGGTTGCGCCGGCCGCCGGCTTCGATGAACGCCTCCGCCGCGGCCTGCGAGGGAACGATCACCTTCGTCGCGCGCGCGTTCGCCAGCGTGATCTGCACCCACCGCTGAACGGCGCCGAAATGCTCGGGCGTGATGATGTCGTGCAAATGCCAGATCAGCGGCCGCTTCACCAATAGGCCGGCGAGCGCCGCGAGCACGAACGCCTTCTGCGAGTTGGCATAGACGATATCGTGCGCCCGCGCGGCGCGAGCGATCTCGACGATGATCGCCGCAAGGCGCCCGACAAGGGGAATGGCCGTCAGCCACGAACTATCGCGGCGAAACTGCGAGAGGCCTTGTCCCCATTTCGAAATGATGAGCCCGAGCTCTTTATCGGCCAGAGCCTGGCTCAGGGGACCTTGCTCGAACAGGAAAGCCGACGAGCGCTTTCGCCCCTGGACCACATCCAGCAGGATCAGCTCGGCGCCGCCGATCTGTCCGGTGTGATCTACGAACAGCACGCGTTCGTCCGACATCAGCCTGCCCTGGCATATGCTTCAGCCGGCATGAGCAGCACTTCAGGCGCGGCGCGGCGATCCTCTTCGGCCATGGTGACGGCGATCGCGATATTGCTTGCGCCTGACGCCTTCACGGCTGCGACGGCCGATGCAGCGCCGCCCATCAGCGACGCATCGCCGCGCATGCAGACGAGAACGCTGTCCACACCTGCGAGATAGCGGGATTTCCGCGCCGGCAGCGGGCTGTCGATCAACACGGCATCATAGTCGTCAAGCGTGGACAACAGCTTCGTCAGATTCTTGCTGAACAGCCGATCCGCGGGCTTGGCGCCGTCGCTGCCGGCAACCAGCACGTCGAGATTGGGATCGGCCGTCTGAACGACGGCATCAGGAAGCGCAATGGACCGAACCAAAACACCGGATAGTCCCGGCTCTCCGTCAACCGAAAGGGCGCGCGCAAAGGTCGGCTTGAGCAGGTCGCATTCCACGGCGAGGACACGGCAGCCGGCCGCGGCAAGATGCCGCGCGAGCGCAAGCGTGGTCAGCGTCTTGCCCTCGCCAGCGGCAGGGGAGGTGACGACGATGCGCTGGCCCGGCTTTTCCTCTCCGATATGCAGAACCGTCTTGAGATTCTCAAGCGTGCGCTGAAAGCCGGCATCCGCCTCGGCCAGCTGCAACATCTCCGCAAGCGAGACGTGCAGATGATTCTGCAGAATCGCGCCGATCGCCGACGCGGGCTGCGGCTTCTTCAGCTTAGGCAAGCGGGCAACGATCGGCGCCCCGGCCATCATCGACAGCAGCGATCCGCGTTCGGCCGGCCCAGAGCTGGCGGCGGTGCTCTTGCGTAAGGCCTGCACCGCTGGGGCGGCCTTCACCGGCGCCACTGCGATCCCCTTGCGGGCGACCGGCACGACCGCGCGCTCGTCATTTTGCGGCGGCGGATAAAGTTGATCGGCGAGCAGCGCCGCGGCGATGCCGAGGATCAGCGCCAGCGTTGTGCCCGCCGCCAGGAACGGCAGCTTCTTTGGAAAGAACGGCTTGTCAGGCAACTCTGCCAGGCTGACCAGGCGCGTGGAGCCGAGCAGAACGCGGCGCTCCGTCTCCAGATCGCTCGCCTTCTTGTAGAGGTCGGCATATTGCTGACGTTTGATGTTGGCGTCGCGGACCATGCTCTCGATCGAGGCCTCGTCCAGCGTCGCCGAGCCCGCTTGCGTCTTCGCCGAGTCCATCTCTTTCTTCAGCGAGGCGACCAGTGCGTCGCTGGCGTCGAAAGTCTTCTGGGCACTCGCGGCGATGTTCTTCATTTCATCGGCCATGCGCTGCTGGATCAGGGCCTGCTCATGGGTGAGCGCCAGGATCGAGGGATGCTTGGGTCCGAGCACCGCGGTCGCGCTGGCGAGCTGTGCGCTCACCGTCGTCAGGTGCTGCTTGAGATCGGCCATGGTCCGGCTTGACAGCACCGAGGGCGCGTCGGTCAGGCCGCGAGCCTGCGCGGACTTGATCTCCCTCAAGTGCGCCAGGGCATCGGCACGCGCAGTCTCCGCCGCCGCGAGCTGCTGACCGATGCTGGTCAGGCGTTCCGACGTGATCGGCGCGGTGGCGCCGCGCATCAAACCCTTGGAGCGGCGGAACTGCTCGATCTTTTCGTCCGCGGCGCGCAGCTGGCCGTCCAGCTGCTTCAATTCTTTCCACAGCCATGAGGTCGCGACTTCGCGGCTGTTGGCGCTCTCGTTGCGCTGGTCTTCGAGAAAGGCAGTCGTCAACGCATTGGCGAGGCGCTGGGCGACCTCGGGGAACGACGACTGGTAGGAAATGTTGATCACGCGCGAGCGCCCCGCGGACGCCACGCTATAGTGGCTGTCGACATAATCGATGAAGCGCCCCTCGTCGGAGGAGATTTTCTGGCATCGCTCGGCCGAGCCGAACAACGCGGCGTGCTCGCACTCATGAACCACGGCGGGAACGACGCCCGGTGCGTTCATCACCTTCCGAAGGAGACGCGGCGAGCGAATGACCAGGAGCTGGCTTTCCAGGTCCGCCGGATCACCGATCTTCTGCGCCCATGCCGGCGGCACATTGGCGACGCCGGGTTCGGGCTCTGCGACGATCACGGATGCCGTGGCCAGATAGCGCACCGGCAGAACGATGAGAGCCAGAATCGCCGCTGCGATCGTGGTGAGAAACACGGCCGCGAACACGCGCCTGTGACGCCACAACCTGTCGAATGCCTCCAGGCGGGACAAGGCTTCCGGTATCTGCGCGTGCCTCATCTTCTCGTTCTCAGCACATGATGCATTCTTACGCGATCAATCGGGACGGCAGCCGGCCCTGGCCGTCCGCATGGAGCCGCTCGAACTCTTCGTTGACGGCCGAGACGAACTGCCGCCGAAAACGCTCGGCCGAAAACGAAGCGGCGCGCTGGCGGCAGTCCAGCCGCGAAATGGTGCCCTCCGTTGCGATGAAGGATCTGACGCATTCCGCAATCGACCGGGGATCGGATGTGCCGAAGAACATACCCGTCGCGTGAGGGCCGGTTGCCACGACGGATTCGCGCACGCCGCCGCGTCCCAAGGCCAGCACCGGCGCGCCCTCCGACTGCGCCTCGACCGGAATGATGCCGAAATCTTCTTCCGCGGCGAAGACGAAAGCCCGCGCGGTGGCCATCAGGTCGCGCAGATGCTTGTCCGAGACGAAGCCCATGAGCGTCACGTTCGGGCCCGCCAACTTCTTCAAACGCTCGGCTTCCGGCCCATCGCCGGCCACCACGAGTTTCAGATCCGGCATCGTGTTGAAGGCGCGGATGATCGGCTCGATCCGCTTGTACGGCACGAGCCTGGAGGCGGCGAGAAAGTGATCGCCGACGGGCAGAATCGTATCGCGGCTGGAAAGCGTCACCGGCGGATAGATCACCTTGGCCTCGCGGCCATAGACCTTCTTGACGCGGCGCGCGACGAATTGCGAATTCGTAAAGACCGCGTCCGGCCCGTGCGCTGTGCGCACGTCCCACATCCGCACGCGATGCAGGATGGTCCGTGCGATGAGGCTCTTCAGGCCGGCATCATAACCGCTTTCCTTCAGATAGGCGTGCTGGAGATCCCAGGCATAGCGCATCGGCGAATGCACGTAGGAGACGTGCAGCTGGTCGTTGCCCGTGATCACGCCCTTCGCTACCGCGCAGCTCGACGAA
>Ga0134128_10011015_pt1 | contig 10823 bp, 7 predicted proteins | sample KB31754_FD_96462 | JGI IMG/M metagenome (GOLD analysis project Ga0134128, IMG submission 96462) | Terrestrial soil microbial communities with excess Nitrogen fertilizer from Kellogg Biological Station, Michigan, USA - KB3-175-4 | ecosystem: Environmental > Terrestrial > Soil > Unclassified ...
ACGACCAGAAGGCGCCACAGGTCGTCATAATCGACGAAGCATTTGCGGAACGCTACTTCAACAATCGAGATCCAGTGGGATTGCGAATAAAAAGAGGTGGACGAGCTTCGGAGGCGCGCTGGATAACGATTGTAGGGATTGTCGGAAACGTCAAGAGTGACGGATTCGATCAGCCTAATCAACCGCACTTTTACTTTCCGATTTTCCAGAATCCCACGTACGCGATGGCGATTTTCCTGAAGACCGATGTGGCCGCATCAACTGTGACGCAGTCGTTGCGCGAACAGGTGCGCGGGCTGGATCGAGACTTGCCGGTTTTTGGTGAGCGTACCATGACGCAAATCGCCGCTGAGTCCGTGAGTCGTCGCAGATTTACGATGCAGGTGGTGGGGCTGTTCGGAGTGCTTGCGCTGCTGCTGGCGGCAGTTGGTATCTACGGCGTCATCTCGTATTCCGTAACACAACGAACACGTGAGATCGGCATTCGCGTCGCGTTGGGTGCAAGCAGGACTGCAATTCTGCGTTGGGTGCTCCAACAGGGATTGGTGTTGACGATGGCTGGGGTTGTCGTAGGACTGGTCGGAGCACTTGCATTAACGAGACTGCTGCGGAGTTTATTGTTCGGCGTTGGACCAGCAGATATCGTGACCTACGGTGTCCTGGCAACAGTGCTGACGATAGTGGCTCTGATCGCTTGCTATGTTCCCGCGCGCAGAGCTACGAAAGTCGATCCGCTGGTTGCGCTGCGATATGAGTAGAGAGCGCCAAAGGCGCGTAATATGAAAGGCGGGGGCAAGCGCGAAGCGCGTCGCCCCTGGTAAGATCCCGAAAGGACGGTGAAGCTCTGAAAGAGCGAAATAATTGACATCGATATTTCGCCCTTTCAGTGCTCCATTCAAATTATTTCCTGAGGACCAGGGGCGACGCGCTTCGCGCTTGCCCCTGGCTATCATATTACGCGCCGTTGGCGCTCTGAGCAGTGCCGCACGTTGCTTCAAGTTTCACTGGCTATCATATTACGCGCCGTTGGCGCTCTGAGCAGTGCCGCACGTTGCTTGAAGTTTCATTTGGCTTTCATATTACGCGCCGTTGGCGCTCTGTTTCCGAGTTCATACAACAATCCGTGTAATCTGTGGATAAAAGTGTCATTCCTTCCGAAGTGTCAACGTCGGATCGATACGAGTGGCGCTCAAGGAGGGAGCGAGACACGCGGCGGCTCCGACCAGAGTGAGCAGACAGGCCACTGCGCCGAACGTCACTGGATCCGCACTCGGAGTCGCGAACAGCAATGAGGCGATCGCTCGGTGGAGCATCAGCGCGCCGGCCAACCCAACTGCGAGGCCTAATAACATCAGGGCCAACGCCTGTCGCATGATCATCGTTAAGATCCGAATCCTCGTGGCGCCGAGCGCGATGCGAATTCCGATCTCGCGCGTTCGTTGTGTAACAGACAACGCCATAACGCCTGCCAGCCCGGCCGCCGTGATGAAGAGCGCGAGAAGTGCGAACACTCCGAGCAGCCATGTCGTCTGTCGCGGAGATGCCACGGAGTCATCGAGCGCCTGCTCAAGTGTCTTGACCTGATCGATCGCAGTCTCCGCGTCGACTTTATGGACCACATCGCGCATCAGCGTCGCTTGTTGCAACGGCGCTCCTTTCGTTTTAACTACCAGAAATGAACCGAAAGGCGTTTGCGCAATCGGGCCGTAAATTTCTTGAGCCGGCGCTTTGTCCAGCCCGTACTGCTTGACGTTGCCCACGATGCCGATGACAGTTATCCACGTGGTCCCGTTGTCGAACGAAAATCGCTTCCCGATTGGATCCTCCGCACCCCAGCGACCACGTGCAGCCGCATCGTTCACGATTGCAACTCGCGGCGCCTTGTCGTCATCAGCGTCAGTAAACATTCGCCCTCGAAGCAATGGGATTTCCAGTGCGCGGAAGTAAGCGGGACTCACAGCGCGTGGATCAACCTGCGCAGACGCGTTTGCTTCGTCAGGCGGACGCCCTTCCAGTTGGATCGTGACGTTGTTAGGACCGCGTGTAATGCCCGCTGGATTCAGTGGATAAGTCGACGACACGGCCGCCTCTACCACGCCGGGTTGCTGACTCACGTTTTCGAGCAGACGCCGGAAATAATTTCGGAATTGTGCGTTGGCAGTCGCTGGATCGATGAACCTGGACCAGTTCGGCTGGAGCCTCATCACGAACACGTTCTCCGGGTTGAAACCGGGATCGACACGCTGAAGCTTGATCATGCTTTCGAGCATCAGGCCCGCGGCTGCGAGCAAAGTGAAAGAGATCGCGACTTGCGCCGCCACGAGAAGACCGCGCACGCGGTTCTTCGCGCCTGAGCTCGAGCGATCACCAGACTCTTTGAGTGTAGTGACAATATTCTTCCTGGAGTCAAAGGCTGAAGAGAGTCCCGGGATCACTCCGAATGCGAAACCTGTACACGCGGACACGACGAGAGTAAAGAACAGCACTGACGAGTCGATTTGGATCTCTGCTGTGCGTGTCGTGAACCGGCCGGCGAAGGAGGTGAGCAACGGCAGACCAAACCAGGCGAGAAGCAAGCCCAATGCACCGCCGCCCAGCGATAGCAGTATGCTTTCGGTCAACATCTGAGTGACGAGCCTGCTGCGACTTGCTCCGAGTGCGGCTCGCACCGCAATTTCAGACTGCCGTTGCAGAACGCGTGCGAGGTTAAGATTAGCAACGTTGGCGCAGACGATTAACAGGACCAGAGCGGTTGTCCCAAGCAGTATCAGAAACGTGGGCCGAGCTGCTTGCGTGAGCACCGTGTCGAGACGATCGACCTGAGCAGCGTAACCGATGTGATTTGGGTAAACGTCCGGATAAGTTCGCTGCATGTTGGCTGCAATGCCGGCGACATCAGCCTGCGCCTGTGCCACTTCGACGCCGGGTTTGAGCCTGCCGAACACCGCCGACAGAAGACGTGCTTTCCGGTTGTCGATCACGGCAGTGCTGGACCGAAACGGGCAATTCGCAGTCGGCATGTAAACATCACTCTCTGATGGGTACTCAGGTACGGGAGGCAGCACGCCGATGACCGTGTGCGGCCGATTGTTCATTTGGAAGACGGTGCCCACGATCTTGGGATCGCCGCCGTGACTCTGCTTCCAGTATTTGTAGCTGAGCACGAGCACAGCTTCTCCATTTGGCTTTTCGTCATCCGGAACGAATGTCCTGCCAAGAATTGGTTTCACGCCGAGCACGTCGAAGAAGTTTGCCGACACCACACTGGTCTGCACGCGCTCCGGTTCGCCGCGACCGTAGAGTATGAAGCTCATGGCGTGGTGCTCGACCATCTCCATCGTCTTATTTTGATCGCGATAGTCTTCGAATTCCTTGACCGAGAAGCCGAGATTGTTCGCGTTGTTGAGACGAGCCTGTTGATTCAGCACCACGAGATGGTGCCCGTCCTTGTACGGGAGTGGGCGCAACAGCACACCGTAAATCACGCTGAATATCGCGGTGTTGGCTCCGATGCCCAGGGCCAGGGTTAGTAGTGCCGTGACTGTAAACCCTGGATTCCTGCGCAGGACACGGAGACTAAACCTGATGTCCTGCGCGAGCGTTTCAATAAACCGGCTTCCTTGTTTCACACCACACCTCCATAACGGTCATGGTGCTTTATAAACGCTTGGCGGGATTCTCAACTCGGGTTTGCCGTGAACTGCTCTGAGTTTGTTGTGAGTAGTGGTATAACGCGTTGGAAAAGCCCAATACCGCTAAAGGAGTTTGAGATGAAGGTTCAAGCTATTACTCCGATCCTGAACGTTTCGAATTTGCCGGAGAGCTTTGCGTGGTTCGAGAAGCTGGGTTGGGAGAAGCTTTGGGAATGGGGCGATCCGCCGACGTTTGGCGCTATCAAATCTGGCGCCGCTGAAATCTTTCTTTGTCAGAATTGTCAGGGGGCTCGCGGTGGTCCAATGCCGCAGGAGGGTTGGGACAACCAGGCGGGCAGCGTGTGGATGAGTTGGTGGTTGGAATCGCCCGCCGAGGTCGATGTTATGTACGAGCTCGCGTTGAAGCTGGGTATCGTTGCCCCATGGCCGCCCACCGACATGCCATGGGGCGTGCATGAATGTCACATCCGGCATCCTGATGGTCACACGTTTCGTGTCGGTGCAGGAACCGGGGAGGATTGAACCGCCTTACTGCGCGGACACGAACTGCACGTTTACGAAAACATCTCGTTGCACAAGTTCGCCGTTACGCATGCGACCATAGTTCGTATTCTTGACAAGCTTCAAAGCCGCGTCGCTCAACGCGGAGTCAGATGTTTGCAAGGCTTCGGCTTCGAGCACGCGTCCCGTGACGTCCAAAGCAGCGTGGATGATAATTGGTTGCACTACACCGGTTGCAGTTGCCTTGTTTTTGGCAACTTGCGGGAAGCGCATAGGTGGTCCAAGCCTGATTCCTGGAGCCTTCATGTCCGCAGTCGGCGTAAACTGACTCTCATCAGTCGAATTCAGATCCTTCATCTCATTGAGCTCGACTGTAGCTACGGGAACTGAGTTTTGAACGATCGTGATGCGGCGGGCAATCGAGTGACCGTGAAATTCGAAAGCATTGGAATAGTCGTATACATCGTATATGCCTGGCGCGATCGAATAAGTCTGTAAAAAGCCGGTTGCGGGATCGACACAAAACTCTTCTTCAATCCACTGACGACCTGTTTCCTGACTCGCACTCGCGCGTGGTCCAGCAATCAGCGCGCACGTAACAGGCTTTCCGTTCCAATTGGCTTCAGCGACTCGGAGCACGGTGTTGGCAAAGTTTCCCCCTACCGGCCAAAAGATTGCCTGGCGGACCATCTCGAGGCGCAACGGCTGATAACTTCCAGGATTTGAATCGTATGCGACGCCCTTATGGAAGATGCGGAGCTGTGAATAATTCCCGAGATGCTCACTCCATTTCCAAGTCGCTCCCGACAGCCAGCTCTCTTCCAACACGCCGGCCGATCCGTCGGAGTTGAAAGAAGCCTTGAGATCAAATGGCTTCATTCCACTTACGTGCAAATTGTTGTTCTGACGCGCGCGTTCGAGCAGATTAAGAATCGCACTGCGCTTCTCAGGGGTGTCAGCGATCGTTGTTGGCCCAGTGGCCAACTCGAGCGGATCCCCGGGCACCGGCGCAACCTGTTTCGTTTGCGCAGTGACAAAACCAGCATTGAGGACTAACACTGCAATTAATAAAGTCGTACGCATGATTATCGTCCTTCCGGATGGCTTGCAAAATGGCCAAATCAATCAAGAACGGGGAATAGACATTGAGAATTTACTCCTGTTAATTGTCGTGGACAAGTGATCGATTAGACCAAAGCCTCCACTTGCGACCGCGCGCCTGTTGATGAAAACTGGTAGGCTCTGGAGCATTTCTGGACCGGATACCAGGCTAATGACTATGACTAATCCCGGCTCTCCAAATGTCGCGCCCGGCGGTCCCGGCATCGAGCCACGATGGACTCGCGGCGCCAAAGTCGCCGTTGGTACTGCGTACTCGACCACCAGCCGTGTGTGGTACACGCTCGATCATGGATGCATCACCGAGGTTTACTATCCAACTATCGACTCACCGCAAATCCGCGACCTTCAGTTCCTCGTAACCGACGGCGAAACGTTTCTTCACGACGAGCGCAGGAACTTTGCCGGCGAGATCGACTGTCTGTCTGAAGCCGCACTTGGCTTTAAAGTCATCAATCGAGAGAAAGAAGGCCGTTACGCAATCCACAAAACAATCATCGGCGATCCATATCAAAACTGTCTGCTGGTCCACGTTCGCATGGAAGCTCCGTCCGAGTTGTTGGAGAAACTACGGATATACGTGATTTGCGCGCCGCACCTCGAAATCGGCGGATGGCACAACAACGGTTACGTGCTCCGTGTTGGACGCCGCAAGTATCTTGGCGCGCAAAAGGGAAACACGTGGCTCGCTCTTGCGGCGGAGGTTCCTTTCACCGAACTCTCGTGCGGATACGTTGGTGTGAATGACGGCTGGACCGACCTCGCAGACAACTATCGACTCGATTGGCAATACGAAGCGGTGCTCGACGGTAACATCGCTTTAACAGGCGGCCTCGACCTTTCTCGGTGCACCGAATTCACAGTCGGTTTGGCATTCGGCACCACTCAACACAACGCGCTAAGCACGCTTGCGCAGTCGTTGAGTATCCCGTTCGAAGAAACGCTCAAGTCGTTTGTTCGTCAATGGGAGCGTACCTCGACACGTTTTGCTCTGGGTGCCGCAGACCCTTCAACGTTGTTTGAGCGAAGCGTCAATCTGCTGCTGGCCCATGAGGATAAAACGTACCCCGGTGCAATGATCGCCTCGCTCAGTATTCCCTGGGGTGATGAACAAAGCGACGACGCAACCGGCGGTTATCATCTGGTATGGACGCGCGATCTGGTGAAGTCAGTCACCGCACTGCTCGCTGTCGGTGATCTGAGCACACCGTTGCGCGCGCTTATCTATCTGGCGGTTTCACAACGCGAGGATGGCGGGTTCTTTCAGAATTTCTGGATCGACGGCCGGCCTTACTGGTCAGGAATTCAACTGGATGAGGTGGCTTTCCCGGTGCTGCTCGCGTGGCGACTCTGGAAAGACGCCGCTTTGGGAAACTTCGATCCGTTCGGGATGGTCCGTCGCGCCTGTGGGTTCCTGATCCGCGAGGGACCGATTACTCCGCAAGACCGTTGGGAGGAAGCCCGCGGGTATTCGCCGTCAACACTCGCGGTCCACATCGCAGCTCTCGTTTGCGGAGCGGAATTCTTCGACGATCGAGGCGACGTGGTCACGGCCACATTCATTCGCGACTACGCCGACTTCCTTGAATCGCACATCGAACAGTGGACGGTGACAACGGAAGGAACGTTAGTGCCTGGCATAACACGGCACTACGTGCGCGTGAATCCTGCCAGCGCGATCGACTGTTCTGATGAGGACCCAAATCGCGGCACGCTGATACTGGCGAATCGACCCCCTGGCGCGCGCGTTGAATTTCCCGCTAAAGAGATCATCGATGCGGGTTTTCTCGAACTGGTCCGTTACGGTATTCGCAGCGCACACGATCCAATCATTCAGGATTCGCTGCGCGTCGTTGATTCCATCATCAAAGTTGACACGCCACATGGACCATGTTGGCGTCGTTATAACCACGACGGCTTCGGGCAACGAGAAGACGGTGCGGGCTATAACGGTTGGGGAAAGGGGCGCCCATGGCCGTTGTTGGGCGGTGAGCGTGGCCACTATGAAATCGCCGCCGGACGAGACGCCAGTCCCTTTCTGCGCACACTCGAGAATTTTGCGCAGGGCATTGGATTGATTCCGGAACAGATCTGGGATGGTCCGGATCTACCCGCGGCCCACCTCAGTTTTGGTGGTCCAACCAACGCCGCGATGCCGCTGTTGTGGGCGCACTCTGAATACGTGAAGCTGCAACGGTCCGTTACCGACGCTAAAGTCTTTGACCGAATTGACGCTGCCTACGAACGATATGTGACCGGAAGTTTGGAACGTAAGGCAATCGAGGTGTGGAAATTCAATCGTCAGGTGCCGAAGGTGACTCCGGGTATTCTTCTGCGGGTTCAAGCTGACATGCCCTTCCTGCTCCATTGGACCAGTGACGAATGGCAGAGTTCGACTGACACACGGTCAACAGCTACGGCGCTTGGTATCGACTTCGTGGATATCCACGTGCCGCAGCAGGATGAGTCGATACGGTTTACATTTTTATGGACGGACGAGAACCGCTGGGAAGGGAAGGACTACGAAGTCAAAGTAACACCGGCGCAAGAGACGTGATGAAATATATTTTTCTGTTCGACGTGGATAACACGTTGCTCGACAACGACGAAGTGACTGCCGATCTAAGAGATCATCTCGATCGTGAAGTTGGTCATGAACGACAGGAGCGCTACTGGTCCATCTTTGAAGAATTGCGAACCGAACTTGGGTACGCAGATTACCTTGGCGCGCTTCAGCGTTATCGCGCGAACTATCCACGCGATCTGCACGTGCTTACCGTTTCTCATTTCCTGCTGGATTATCCGTTTCAGGAACGACTCTTTCCCGGCGCGCTTGACGTCATTCAAGGTGTCAAGCAGCACGCGCTACCGATAATTCTGTCGGACGGAGATGTCGTCTTTCAGCCGCACAAGATTCGCCAGGCCGGACTGTATGATGCGTTTGACGGAGCCGTGCTGATCTATATCCACAAGGAGTCCGAATTGGAAGACGTGGCGCAGCGCTATCCGGCGGACCACTACATTCTGGTCGACGACAAACTACGTATCCTGACTGCGGTTAAAGACGTCTGGAATGAACACGTCACCACGGTGTTCGTGAGACAGGGCCATTATGCGCATGATACGAAAGCGATCAGCGGGTATCGCCCTGCCGACTACACAATCGAGCGCATCGCAGATTTAGTGAAACTCGATTTCAGCGTGCTGACTAAATAATCGCTCTGTGTCGCCCTATAAAGCGGACAAGAAAGACTCAATCTTGTTTGTATTGAGCGCTGCTTTTAATTTAGCAGTGTTGATGTCATCAAAGATCGCATACGCTTCGTCGCAATATTTATCGATGAACGCCCAGGTAATCTGTTGTTTCTGACCCCAAGTTACGCAGACTGGTCCCTTGGTTGTATACCCGGGGCAGAGCACGTAGTGTCCTCCCCACGAATTTGGTTTCGAACTGGGGCCACTCACCACATCCCAAGGCTTTCCGGCTTGTATCTGGGCTTGGGCGCTCTTCGGAAGGGAAAGTCCGATGCCGACGCCTACATCTAGAAATATCGCCTTCTTCATCTCCGCATGATTCTTTTGATTGATCTGCGCAAAGGCTTTTATCTTCAGAACCTGCTGTGCGGCGGTCCAACCGTCGCTTCGCCATAATTTCAAAGAGTCGAGAACAACCAGCCCGCTATCTGCCCCACCAGTTTCATTAAAATATTCTGTTGTTACGTCCGTATCAGTGATCGTAATGACTGAACCCTGCTCGAGATCTTCAAACCTCAAAGTTTGGTGTGCTCGGCCTGATATTACACAACAACCTAATTCATCGTTTGCAAACATAGGCAAAGGAATCCCCGTGTGCTTGAGATCAAAATCGAATTCTTTTGGAAGTTTGGGCGGTGCTTTTAGGATTGCCGCCAGCATCAGGTTTCTGACGTCAGTCTTTGCGGGAGCCTTGCCTAGTTTGAATAGTTTGTGTGCTTGAATTCCTTTTGCAGGCATGAATTCTCCTTTGTGGGGGAAATGTCGTCAAAGAGTTCGACAGTTTGTTATGGATTTTCCAAAGCCTTCCAGTCGCTTTGGGTGTCAGGATTGCACTGATTGTTAGTCTTTTGGCAGACAAAGAATTGAACGATCGGATGAATCTCCCACAAGGAAAACCGCTTTGGCTGACCCTGAAGTGGGTTGTCTCTATCGGAATTCACGACATGACCATTGTCATAAAAGATGGCGCCGACCACCTTTATTAACCGGTGCTGAGTCTTCAGAGTCTTTAATCTCGATAGAGTCCAAAGAGCTGGTCGATTTTGCGGGATCATCTCCACTACTATTCCGTCAAACTCGTCTTGATCGGGACGCTCTGCGAACGAGATGTGGAAGTCATTACTCGCTACTTCAGTTCGCCTGCAGTTCACCGATTCGCCGCTATTTGGATGTGGATCGAGACCCTTAGCAATGAAGCCTATCAACCTTACTAAGCTTCCCTCATGAACAGTGCCTTGCGAAATCTGCAAGTTTGTTAACTTCGCCCGATCGGCCGCAGATAGTTCAACGCCTTCATCAACTAGAGTGTCGGCTTGCTCTTGGAGGCTCTTTAAGTCTGCGAAGATTAAAGCAGTAGGCACAGTTAGCGGAGGAACTCGTCGTTTTGTCTGATCAAATATCGCGTGCTTTGAACCCGGTTGAGAACACCCGGTGTCAGGACAGGCAGCCAATGTTGGTTTGCACGGCGGAGCTGCTGCCAACAAAGCTTGCGGTTGACTTTCTATTTGAACTGCTGACGAAGAAATCCAACCTTGTTTGCCTCCAGTAGCGATAACTCGAACAAACCCATTCTTGACCTGTCCCTCCACCCATCTAAGCCTGGACCCAGGTGTAACAGGTAGCACCGGCGCTCCAGTAGCAAGAGGTCTGTTACGTATCACAGTTGACTGTGTTACGCGCACAACTCCGAATCGCACCGTCTCTACTTCCTGACCGAAGGCGGTTGGTATTGCTACGATCCAAAGCGCAAACAGAAATGTAGTTTTGTAACGCATGAGTTTCCGCCCCTTAATGTGGACGTATGAAGAGCGTTGAGAACCTCTGTAGCCGCAACTGAATAATCTTGTGTATTGATTGAGCGGCTACACTATGCGCGTTTACGAGGACGCACCGGCTCGAGAGATATCAGCCTTGTTGAACGCACGCACGATATTCCCGTACTGGTGGAAAGTCAATAACAAAGCCGTCCTATATAATGGCTCCAAAACTGATTTCGGGAGGGTAAGAGATCATGAGTGAACCGGTAAAACTCGGTGGCACCTTTACATTTGCTCGGACTTCAACAAGCGTACACCGCATGGGCTACGGCGCGATGCAGCTAGCCGGCCCTCAGGTGTTCGGACCGCCGCGTGATGTTGATGCGGCGATTGCTGTGTTGCGTGAGGCGATCGCAACGGGAGTGAATCATATCGATACCAGCGATTATTATGGCCCACACGTCACCAACCAAATCATCAAGCAGGCACTTCACCCTTACCCCGATAACCTGGTGATAGTAACCAAAGTTGGCGCCCG